>Ga0209006_10001413_pt1 | contig 21799 bp, 14 predicted proteins | sample JacPin_JW_Ref_O2_FD_188567 | JGI IMG/M metagenome (GOLD analysis project Ga0209006, IMG submission 188567) | Forest soil microbial communities from Algoma, Ontario, Canada - Jack Pine, Ontario site 1_JW_Ref_O2 (SPAdes) (version 2) | ecosystem: Environmental > Terrestrial > Soil > Boreal... | reverse complement strand
CGGCCCTTCTTCGCTCACGACGAACCTTCGGTACAACCGGGATTGCATTCGCCACAACACGGGACACATGAAGTGGTTTGGTGGGATCCGAGAACTTTGAAGCTGGCTCCGCCGGCGAATCTGGGATTACGCCAGGAAGAAATCCTGAAAGGGGACGAAGAAGAATCGCCCAGCCTGATTGCGTATCGCGAATGGAAATCGCGGCGCGAGAGCGTAAACTTGTTGGGACAGAAAAAAGAGTTCGATGTTTTCACCGCTACCGAAACGGCGGAAGCGCCGGACGGGTTTTCCATTGCGGTGAAGTTCGAGACAATCGAAAAGCGCGTTGGCCGATCGCCGGGCGCGCGATTTGGAACTTTGGTTCATACCATTCTTCGGGATGTTCCGCTCGACGGAAAAGGGATCGGCCAATTAGCGCGGGTTCATGGCCGGGTTCTGGGCGCAACGGATCAAGAAATCGAACACGCGACGGAGGCCGCGGAGAGGGCCCTGAAACATCCGCTGCTCGAGCGAGCGCGAAAGTCGAAACTGTGCCGGAGAGAATTGCCGATTTTATTGAAGCTGGAGGGGAACCGGATGCTCGAAGGCGTCATCGATCTGGCGTTCGAAGAAAACGGATGCTGGCATATTGTCGACTTCAAAACCGACGCGGAAATCGGTCCCAGCCGGAAGCGATATGAAAACCAACTTCGCTGGTATTGTTTGGCACTGGCGCGCTTGAACAAGACTCCGGTGGAAGCTCATCTATTGAACATCTAGCGAGAGAACATTCAACTCTCCGCTGGAATCGCCCAAAGAATCGATGTGGACACCCATGCGATCGAGCAGCGCCAGGTGCAGATTGTTCATGGGAGTTTCGGCGGGATAAACGATGTGCCGGCCGCCCGATTTGCCGGCGACCAATACCGGCAGATTATTGTGCTGGTGTTGGTTGCCATCGCTCAGGCCGCTGCCGTAAACGATCTGCGAATGATCGAGCAGCGTGCCATCGCCATCGGGAGTGGACTTGAGCTTGCCGAGGAAGTAGGCGAACTGCTCCACGTGATAGACGTTGATGCGGGTCACTTTTTCGATCAGATCCGGATGGCCGGAATGATGCGTGATGGGATGATGAGCATCGGAAATTCCGATTTCGCGATAGGCGCGCAGGCTGCCTTCGCGGCCTAGCATAAACGTTGCAACGCGCGTTGTTCCGGTTTGAAAAGCGACCAGCATGAGATCGAACATCAATTTGGCGTAGTCGCCGAAATCGGCCGGGACACCGCTGGGTTTTTCGAAGGATGGCGGCGTCAACTGGTCGTCTTTTTCCGACAATTGGATGCGGCGTTCGATTTCCCGGACCGAGGTCAGGTATTCGTCGATTTTGCGATGGTCGGGTGCGCCAAGCTGGCTGGCGAGACGGCGAGTATCGTCTAAGACAAAATCCAGAATACTGGTTTCATTGCGCTGGCGTTTGCGGCGATCCGCCGGATTCTCGTCGAGCGCGCCGAACAGGCGTTCGAAGACCGCGCGAGGATTTATTTCGGGCGGTAGCGGCGCGGACGGAGTGCGCCAGGACAGCGTGTTGTTGTAGGCACAGCTATAGCCCGAATCGCAATTGCCCACCAGGCGGCCGTCTTCGCACGCCAGTTCGAGCGACGGGAGTTTTGTCGCGGCACCGACGTGGCTGGCGGCCACCTGGTCGACCGAGATTCCGGCGCAAATACCGGCGCCGTCGGTTTTCCTGGGATGGACTCCGGTTAAATAAGTCGCGGATGCGCGCGCATGATCGCCCGCGGCGTCGCCGAGCGCGCGCCCGGTGTTTTGCGTGAGGCCCGAGAGGACCAGCAGGTTGTCGCGATGCGGCGCGAGCGGCGTCAGGATGCGGGTGAGTTCGAAATCCGCGCCAATGGAAGCGGGCGTCCACTGATTCATCAGAATGCCGTTGGGGACGTAGATGAAGGCCAGGCGCTGGGGCGCGACGGGAGACGCAAACGCAGGGACCATTGCGTCGAGCAAAGGGAGCGAGATGGCGGCGCCCAGGCCACGCAGCATGGTGCGGCGGGAGAGGCGTTTATTCATGGGCGCCAGCCGTCATGATCTCTTCGACCAGTTGGGAGAAGGTCTGGTTACCGGTTGCCGAGGGTAACGACGCTTGGCGGCCGAGAGCGTAGGTCATCAACTTCGAGGCCAGGCCGCGCGCGAATCGATCCTGCTCTTTTAACAAGCTCCGCTTCAGAGCGTCGGGGCCGTCGCCGGCGTCGATGGGCAAATCGCCGTCGTGCGTGCGCCAGCGGCCGATGGCGTCGTAATTTTCAAGGCTGAAACCCAGCGGGTCCATGCGATCGTGGCAGCCCTTACACGCCGGATTGGCGCGATGCTGCTCCAACCGCTGCCGCATAGTCACGCTGACGCCCAGGGCTGTTTCATCCAGCGTGGGCACGTTCGGCGGCGGAGGCGGCGGCGCGGAATTGAGCAGGTTTTCCAAGATCCATTTTCCACGGATCACGGGCGAAGTGCGCGCGGGATACGACGATACAGTGAGCACGCTGGCCTGGGTGAGAATGCCGCCGCGGTGGGAATCGGGCGGCAGATCGACGCGCCGAAATTGCGCGCCTTGAATATCGGGGATGCCGTAAAAAGCAGCCAGGCGCTGGTTCAAGAAAGTGTAGTTCGCCGACAGGAACTCAGCGATGGGACAATCGTCGCGAATGACGGCTTGAAAGAAGAGCTTGGTCTCCTGCTGCATGTCGCGGCGCAGGTCGTTGGTGAATTCGGGGAATTTGGCAGGATCGGGTTGCAGGCTGTCCAGGTTGCGGGTTTGGAGCCATTGGCCGCCGAAGTTTTCGACCAGCGCGCGCGATTTGGGATCGAACAGCATGCGGTGGATTTGGGCGCGGAGAACTTCAGGATTGCGGAGGCGGTGTTGCTGCGCGAGTTGGAACAGCTCGTCGTCCGGCATGCTGCTCCACAGGAAATAAGAGAGGCGCGAGGCGAATTGGAAATCGTCGAGATGGCCGGCCGGCTCGATGCGAAAGAGGAAGCGCGGCGAAACAAGAATGGCTTCGACGGCAAGTTGCATGCCCTGATCGATGGTGCGGGCTTGTTGGACGAAGTGCATGAGGCCTTCGACTTCATCGTTCGTAACAGGCCTTCGATAGGCCCGTCGCGCCACATCGGCGAGGTTGGTGCGGGCGCAGGCCAGCGTGTGGTGGCCCGGCGCGTGGCCACATCGAAAGACCCGATAGTAACTCTCAGAAGGCGGGGGAGTGATCGGGTTGTAGGGGCCGCGCAGTTCGACGTAGGCGAGGTTCGGTGAATCGGCCAATAGCCTGGGGTTACCACGGCCGAGATGGAGGCGAAAATCGTTGCCATCGGTTTCTACGGGCACGCCATCGATGGATAATGTGACTGGATTCGAGCCATGGCGGAGGGCGATCAGGACGCCGTAATCACCTTCGAAATCAACCTTGAACTGGAAATCGCTGGCGGCGAAGCGCTGGACAGAGGGTTGTGGAAGGGCAGGAGGGACGATAGCGGCCCTGGCGATTTTTTCCGCCGCTGCGAGATACTTTTCCATGAGCGACGGCGAGAGCGAGAGCACATCGGCGATGTTGTCGAAGCCGTAGCCAGAATCGTCGGCGGGAAAATCGGCGGCGGGCTGGAAGGGGGTGGCGAGGAGATCGCGGACGGTGGCGTTGTATTCGTAGCGGTTCAGCCGTCTGGTCTGGGCTTGGAGCGAGATACAGAGCACCAGCAGTACGGCGGCACGCACAAATTCAGTTTACCGGAAGCCTTGAAAGTGAAGTTGCGGCGGTTACCAAACACGCTTTGGCGCATCTAACCAATGGACGCCAGCATCTCCACACCTTTCCCGTAAAATGAGTATTCCCATCCATTCTCTGTTCGATAAGATCGCTCCGAAACGAAAGCGGAGGCACGTAACGGCCAGCCGTGCCTATTTCTGCCGCTGCGGAAGGCCCGTTTTCTTCCGCAACAGTGTGTGCCTGGCCTGCCAGACTCAGCTCGGTTACGAGCCGCATTTGCGGCAGGTCTACCCGCTGGCGCCCAGTTCCGAGCCCGACATGTGGGAGCTTGCGACCGAAGACGCCATTCCCGCTGAGGGCAGCCCGGGCAAATACAGGAGGTGCGCGAATCTAGAGACGCCGGCCGCCTGCAACTGGCTGGTCTCGGAGGCTGAAACGGAGGGCAACCCGCGGCTGGTGTGCATTGCCTGCCGTCTCAATCGAACCATTCCGGACCTTTCGGTGCCGGACAACGGCGTGCTTTGGGGACGCTTGGAAGCGGCCAAGCGCCGCGTGGTTTCGTCCCTGCTGGCCCTGGATCTTCCCGTAAAATCGCGCGTGGACCAGGACACCGAAAAAGGGTTGGCGTTCGATTTTCTGCATTCGCCGGACGAAGGGCCGCGCGTGCTGACCGGCCACGACAACGGGATCATTACCATCAATATCGAAGAGGCGGACGATTCCGCGCGCGAGCGAATCCGCCAGCTGTTGCGCGAGCCCTATCGCACTCTGCTCGGCCATCTGCGGCACGAAGTGGGGCACTATTATTGGGACCGCCTGATCGACGGCTCTGCCTGGCAGGACGATTTCCGCAAGCTGTTTGGCGACGAGCAGCAGGATTACACCGCCGCTCTGCAACGCAACTATCAGCAGGGCCCCCTGCCCGGCTGGAACCAACAACATGTCAGCGCGTATGCCAGCACGCATCCCTGGGAAGACTGGGCGGAAACCTGGGCGCACTATCTGCACATGGTGGATACTCTCGATACCGCTCTCAGCTTTGGGCTGGACATTCGCAAACTGGAATTGGAGATCGACCCGTTCGGCCGGGATGCTCTCTATCGGCCGAACGACCCCGGCGCAAAACGCTTTGTTTCATTCCTCAACTCGTGGATCGAGCTCACCGCGGTACTGAATGAACTGGCGCGCGCCATGGGACAGCCCGATCTTTATCCGTTCGCGCTGCCGCGCCCAACCGTCGCGAAACTGCACTTCATTCACTTGGTGGTCACCCAGTGCGCGCCGGTGACGTGAGTCAGACCTGCAGATGAAACGGATCGGCTCCGATGGTCCCTTCGAGTTCACGCAAATATGCGGGCGCGCTTACCCGCGCCAGTTGTAAGCGTGCCTCTTCCAGCGCCAGGCCCGCCGATTCAAGAGCCGCCAGATGTCGCGTCCATAGCGCAACGTCGCGATCCTGTTTGACGCGCAAGCGCTCGCGATACCACTCGCTGGCGAGCAGCGCCTCGCGCGTAAACAAACCGCGAATCTCCGGAGCCTCCGCGCCCAGGCCTTCATACGAGCCATGCGCCATGATGTGCAACAGCGCTTTGAGTGGCGGGCACGCTGCGTGGACGCTGCCATCTTCGAAATATTGGAGCGCCACGCGCGTCTGCGTTTCCACAATCGCTTCCACGCCGGCGGCGAACTGCGCCAGATCCTGCTTCTCGGGCCGCAGCATCGCATCCGGAAACACCGCGTCCGGGGTTTCGAAGATACGGCCTAGAAAATGGTCCACAAAAAGCTCCGTGATGCGATAGCCTAAACGGCTGGCTAGTATCGTTCGACCGTCTAAACAAAAATCGCAGACTTGTTCCAGATACCCGTGGGCCTTCATGAATTCGGGTTCGCGCTCGTGTACGCGCATGCGGCACCAGATCTCGGGAACCAGCAGGCTGACGTCGTGATCCACTCGAAAATTCGGGCCGGCATATCCCGCCGATGTCGTAAAACCCGCGTAGCCCGTCACAATCGCCGACACGAGCGCGTTGTTCAGATCCACCACCGGCCACAGAGCGTTGAACGGTCCCTTGGTGAGCGCGCCTTCGCTGCCGAACCCTGTTGTGGCAGGCGATTTGCCGGTTAAGCTGGCGACGAAATCCATGAACAGCTCGGGCAATTCCTGGTAGTGGACCGGTCCATACACCGCGAGCGGAGGCAGCCCGGCCTTCAGATCCGCTGGGCTGTTTCTGCGTCCGGCGAGCACGGCGTTCACGGGCTGATAAACAGGACGCGCGGCGGGGATCTCGCGCTCCAGGCGCGCCGCGATTTCCGCTAGATAGGAATCGCGTGGATTCGCCAGATCGGGTCGCGGCTGCAGATAGCGAGGGTTCGTCGAGGGCGCGCCGTTGACCATACGAGGATGCGCCGACGAAACCACATAATCCGCCGGGGGCTGGTGCAGAAACTCTTCCAGCCGCTGTTTCATCGGCTCGGTATAACGATCGAACTCCACCACGTGATCCACCAATGCGCGCGCTTGATCGGCGTCGAATGGTTCGTAGTTCGAAAAGAAATTGCCCGGAGCGGCTATGTCCGCTTCGGCTTGCCGATCGGCTCCGCGGCGAATTGCATCGTCCGGTCTTTGGAAGAGCCGGCGTTCGCAATTGACCACCAGCTTCACGCTTGGATTTGGATATTCGGAATCGAGATCCGTCAGGCTCTCGCGCGGCAGCACCACTGACGCCGTGATGTCGTCTTCCACCGCCACCTTGTCGGCGGGATGAAAATCGGGCCGCAGTTTGTAGATGCGCCAGGAACCGTCGGGATCGAAACCCACGCGCAGATAACTGCTCAACAGTAGCTGGTTCTCAAACTTGAGCTCGTGCCCAAGAAAGCCATTGATGCGATCCACGGTGAAGTGTTCGCGCCAGTTGTTGCCCCAATCGGGTTGATAGTAACGCTTCACTGTAAAGAGAAGCTGGCGGATGGTTTGCGGAAGCTCGCGCACCCAGGCGTTATGTTCGTCGGTGTATTCGGGCGAGGGCGTCATCAACTGGATCACCGAGCCGAGCGTGCGCTCCGGGCTTAGGATGGGCCGCTGAGTGCGCGCGTCCGGAATACGCCGCCGGTAGATGGCGGAAAAATCGCGCTCGAATATTTCAGCCACCTGATCCATGTCGTGTTGGTAATCTTTGACAAACACCGGCCCCTTCAATAGGGCATTGGCGATGGACTTCGATATTTCCGATTTGCCTCCGCCGGAAACCGTGCATGGCTTATGGCACAGCGTGCCGCGCGGCCGGGCGCCCACCAGTCTCCAAGCGGTTCCGCCATTTTGCTTCTCCAAGCGAATGCGGAAGCCGTTGGGAAGAAAATACGTGGCATGGTTGCGCAGCGTCAGATGTTGATCCTGGTCGCCGTAAGGCCACGTGATGGTCCCGTCCAATACATTAAAGACAGAATCCTCCGGCACGTAATAGATGTTGGAGAAGCGCTGGTCCTTCGCGTATCCTTCCGGCCGGGACTCGACAAGGTCGCCAAGCAGACACAGCGCATCCGAATATTTCGCCTTCTTCAGGCTGACGGTTCGGCCCGCGTAGAATTCCTGGCCGAGTACGTACGTCGCAAACGCAATGGCCCCGCCTGCGTGCTCCTCTTCGCACATCCCAAATAAATTCGCGGAGAAGCTGATCTGCGTCTTCACTTCTTTCTTGCAATAGCCGTAATAATTGTCCGCGAGGATGGTGACCATTACGCCGCGCTGATCGCGGCACGTGATCTTGAATGCCGATCCGGCGTTGTACGGTTCGTCTTCTTTCTCCCAGCACATTCGATCGCGGCGCTGGCGCTCGGTGGCTGCGCTGATGTGCGGCAGTCCGATATCTTTCTTCTTCATGCCCACTAAGTGCGGCGCCAGGACCACGCAGCCCGAATGACCGGTCCAATGCATCGCGTCGAGCGCGGCGTCGTTCTCGGGAAGGTAGGGATCGCCGCCATTGCCGAAAATGCTTTCGACGAAATCCAGATTGCTGACCAGGCTGCCCGGCGCCACGAAGCGGATCTCCATGGTTTTTTCAGGATCGCGGCCGGCCGCCGGGCACACCAGTGGGCGCAGCAGCAGCGATACGAAGCAGCGCACCAGCTCGTCCTGATCGGCGGTGAACGGCAGCACCATCATGCTGTCCGGCGGATGAAGCGCGGCCGCCCACAGCGCTGCGAAAGCCTGCTTGGGAACAGCGATTTTGTCGGCGGGCACCGGCAGGCCGCCTTCCGCAATATGAAACAAACCTTGCGTGGTACGTTTGTCGCTCTTGGGATTGTGCAACACGCCCTGCGCCACGCGATAGGACTTGAGGCACGGCGAAGCAAAAACGTCGGCGCTGGCGGGCAGCGACATGATGCGCGCCATGCCGTCGCGATCCAGCACGAAGCTATCGACCGGCAGCCGCGCCGCGCCGTTCGGACAAACATCGCGCAGGTAGCTATCCAGGAACGTTTGCACGCGCGTGTCCGCCGGGCATAGCCGGTTGCCGAGCAGTTGATCCTTCTGATGATAATTGCGCAGCAGCGGCCCCGCGATCTCCAGAAACTCCGGATCGGCCGTGCTCCGGCTGGTGGGCTGCCCCAGCGCCGCGAGCTTCAGATTGATGTACCGGATCAGTTCCGGATTGCGGCTGGCGGGAGATTTCGCGGCAGTGGCGGCGACAGCGGGCATGGTGTTCGGCTCCGGTAGGAAATTCAAGGGACGAACACGTGGTCCGCGGGTCGCTCCACAGGGCGGCGGGAAGTACCTTTTTAGCTTAGTACATCGCTCGGTGTGTGTTTGGCTTCGGAGGCGACTTCCGCAGGTACTGCGCGGCGGCGGGTCGCTCCAGAATAAGTCCAAGATCCCCTGATCTGGCCGATCGATAGTCTCTTGACAGCATAGTCTCTAAATGGAATAATATCGTTGTGGCCTGGGAGGTCGAGTTCACCGACGAATTTGAGGACTGGTGGAACAGGCTGGCGGAAACCGAGCAGATCAGGATCGACACTACCATCCGAATGCTCGAAGAATACGGTCCAGTCCAGACCTGTCTTTCCCGATGAGTTCCGGGGTGCATGGATCGCGACACTCCCATATGCGCGAGCTTCGCATCCAGGTTCATGGGAGGCCGCTCCGAGTGCTTTACGCCTTCGACCCAAGGCGCTCGGCGCCGACAAGTATATGACCAGCACCTGAAAGAGCTGGGAAAACAGTCGAAGAAAGAAGGATCCCAACATGGGTAGGAAGTTCAGCGAACTGCGCGCGAAAATGTCCCCTGCCGCGCGCGCCGCGAGCGAGCGCGAGTTTCAAAAGATGGTCCAGGAAATGCCCTTGCGCCGATTGCGTGCCGCGCGGGAGCTTACTCAGGAAAACCTCGCGAAGGTTTTACGGGTGAAGCAATCCGAAGTGTCCAAGATTGAGCGCCGGACGGACATGTACCTGAGCACGCTCGCCAGCTACGTCAAGGCCATGGGCGGGACACTGGAAATTCGGGCAGCTTTCCCAACCGGTGAGGTCGTTAGGATTAATCAGTTCGAGTCTCTCACCGAGCCGGTGGCCGCACGGGCCGCGAAGAAGGCCAAGGGCAGCCAACGTGCATAACGAATCACCGATGCCCTCGAAATACCCGCTTCTCCGCATCGGACCACTCGCGCTGGCGTTCTGTTCCCTAATGATCGGCCAGATGGCTAACATCCCCAAAGTGCCATTGCCGAGCACCCGTCATGCCCCCACCTGTCTGAACTGCGTCCGAGATATGAGCGGACATATCTCGCGTAACCCCGGGCCGGTCCGCGCATTTCGCACGTTAAAACCCTGTCCCGCGACGAAATCGGTGAAGGGCGCCTGCAGCGGTTTCGTGGTGGATTACATCAAGCCACTCAATCGCGGAGGCAGCGACACACCAGACAACATGCAATGGCTAACCATGGCTCAAGCCACCAAAGGTCGCGTCCACTGACCCATTACGTGACGATTTTCCGACGGTGAGCGCCGATTTGCCGCCAGCCGCCGATCCGCATACACTAGTTGGGTAGCCCAATCGCCCCCTGACTTGCCGGGACTCGCAGCGTGTCCCAGTACGCGCGGTTGGCCGCCGTGTCAAAACCCCGTTTGTTAGACATTAGCTTTAACGATCAGGACTCAAGCGTCTTTCGACGGGAGCATTTAAAAATGTCAACGGCCAGCGCCCGCGCAGCCAGTTATGTCTTAACTTTGGAAGAGATCGGCCATCTGGCGGCTGAGGGTGGCAAGCCCGCTGAAACGCTCATGAACGTGGTGGCGTTGATCGCCGGGCGCTTTCAGACCGACGTTTGCTCGGCCTACCTGCTGGAGCCGGATCGCGCGAACCTGGTGTTGGCCGCGACGCTGGGTCTTCGGCCCAACTGCATCGGCACGCTGCGCATGGCGCTGAACGAAGGACTGGCGGGCTTGGTGGCGGAGCAGGTGCGGCCGGTGGCTGTGGAGCACGCTCCCGCTCATCCGCGTTTCAAGTACTTCAGTGAGGCGGGCGAGGAATCCTACCAATCGTTTTGCGGCGTTCCGCTCATCGATCAAGGCGTGTTGCAGGGCGTGCTGGTGGTGCAGACCATTGAACCTCGCACCTTTACCGACGACGAGGTGCAGATGCTAGTGGAAGCGGCCGCGCAGGTGGCGCCGGTGGTCAGCGAGGCGCGCACGCTGGACCGTTTCATCGCTCCGGTGCAAGAGCGGTTATGGTCGCTCGCTCGTAACCTATGGTGGAGCTGGGACAACGATTCCACCAGCCTGTTCCGCGATCTGGATCCGGTCCGTTTCCGCCAGTTGAACCACAACCCGATCGCGCTGTTGTCGGAAATCCCGCTCGCCAAGCTGGAACGCCGCGCCGGAGAACTGGTGCTGCACGGCCGCATCAACTACGCGTATCGCCGCCAGCAAGAGTATCTACGCGCGGACCGCACCTGGGGCGCCACCCACGCCGGAGCTCTGCGGCCGCGGCCCGTGGCCTACTTCTCGGCCGAATTCGGCCTGCATGAATCGCTCCCCATTTATTCGGGCGGCTTGGGTGTTCTCGCGGGCGATCACATCAAGAGCGCGTCCGATCTGGATATTCCTCTGGTTGGAATCGGTCTGTTTTATAGCCAGGGCTATTTCCGCCAGCGCCTGGATCGCGATGGATGGCAGCAGGAACAATATCTGCAAACCGACGTCAATCAGCTCCCTATGGAACCGGCCATCGGCAAGAACGGAGAGCCGGTGGAAGTGCAGCTGGAAACGCGCAGTGGCATTATTCACGCGAAAGTCTGGCGGGCGAAGATCGGCCGATGCGGTCTGCTGCTGCTGGATTCCAATGTCGAAGGCAACGCTCCCGAAGACCGCGAGCTGACGTCGCGGCTGTACGGCGGCGATGGCCGCGTGCGCATTCGTCAGGAGCTGCTGCTCGGCGTCGGCGGATTTCGCGCTTTAAAAGCCATGGGCATTACGCCTTCCGTGCTGCACCTGAACGAGGGGCACAGCGGATTCGCAGTGCTGGAAGCCATCGGGAATCGGATGCAGGAAGAAGGGCTAAGTTTCCAGCAAGCTGTGCCCCGCGTGTCCCGCGAAGTGGTTTTCACCACGCATACTCCGGTGCCGGCCGGACACGACCGTTTCAACGCCGGCCTGATCGAAGAGCACCTGGGTCCACTGCGCGAGCGCCTGGGCCTTTCCGATCGCCAGCTCATGGACCTGGGCCGCGAGATCTCGGGCAACGAGTTCGAAGAGTTTTGCATGACCGTGCTGGGCTTGCGGCTATCGCGGCGCGCCAACGCGGTGTCGGCGCTGCACGGCGAGGTTTCGCGCGCCATGTGGACTGGCCTCTATCCCGGCAAGCTGGAGGACGAAGTGCCCATCGGCCACATCACCAACGGCGTACATGTGCCGACCTGGCTGGCGCCGCAAATGTTCCGGATCTACGATCGCCACCTCGGTACGGGCTGGCTGGAGCACAGCGGCGAATCGCGCACCTGGGAGAATATTGAAAACATCGACGATGGCGAGCTGTGGGAAACGCACGGAGCTCTCAAGCTGCGGCTGCTCGAATTTGTCCGGCGCCGCGCGGTGGAACAGTCCCAGCGGCGCGGCGAATCGCCCGAGACTTTGCAAAGGCTCAGCCGCGTGCTCAGCCCGGATGCCCTCACCATCGGATTTGCGCGCCGTTTCGCCACCTACAAGCGCGCCAATCTCATCCTGGCAGATATCGAAAAGCTGGCGTCGATGGTGAACGATCCCAAACGCCCGGTGCAGTTCGTGTTCGCCGGCAAAGCGCATCCGCGCGACGAGCCCGGCAAGCGCGTGCTGCAACAGATCGCGGAGCTGATGCGCGATCCGCAATTTGCCGACAAATTCGTTTTCGTCGAAGACTACGACATCAACGTCGGGCGCCTGTTCGTCCAAGGCGTCGATGTGTGGCTGAACAATCCGCGGCGTCCGCTGGAAGCTTCCGGCACCAGTGGCCAGAAAGTGGTTTTGAACGGCGGCCTGAATCTTTCGGTGCTGGACGGCTGGTGGGCCGAAGCCTACGACGGCCTGAACGGTTTTGCCATTGGCACCGGCAGAACGCATTCCAACATGAATGTTCACGACACCCGGGATGGCGAAGATCTGTACCGGACGCTGCGCGAAGAAGTGATCCCGCTATATTATCAGCGGGACCGCGACGGTCTGCCGCGCGGCTGGATCAAGCGCATGAAGCGGACTATCCGCACCCTGGGGTGGCGCTTCAACGCCAATCGCATGGTGATGGATTACACGTTGAAGTGCTACGTGCCCGCGGCCGGCGGCACGTCCAGCGAAATGAACTCGCACGGGTAGGGACCACGACCTGTCACTTTGTCTCGCGGTCCGCGTCTATCCCCATGGACGAGGTACCCACGTATGGCAGCACCAGTTACCGATCGCGACGGCAAGAGCAAAACCGCTTCGGCCGTGGACGCCCAGAATTATCCCGAGCAAAACGAAGTTCCCGAGCAGGTTTCCGATGGCCCGGACATTGAGCAAATAAAGCAGCGCGCCTACGAACTCTGGATGGAGCGCGGAAGCCCGCATGGATCGGCCGATCAGGACTGGTATCGGGCGGAGCAGGAACTGCGCGCCAGCAATGGCAGCCAGCGGATTTCCGATAAACTGCACGAAAGCTCCGGGTCCGTACAGCGCTAAGTGGGGCGGTTCCCTCCGGTGGACGTACGGCGCTTGGAGCGCCTCTTCAGCCACCACCCGGCTAGCAGCACGCCGATCATGCTCGCCGCTTCCACGCCGTACCGCCACGGCTCGCTGGGAGCGAACTGTTCAACCGTGAACTTGTCGGTCATGATCATTTGGCCCGCGACTCTACCCAACAGCGCCGCGCCAATGTAGACGATCACCGGGTATCCGTCCATGAGCGTCGCTAGCATGGCGCTAGCAAAGATCACCAGCGGAATGCTTACGCCCATGCCGAACAACAAAAGGGCCAGGTTTCCCTGCGCCAGGGCTGCAATCGCCAGGATATTATCGGTCGACATGGTCACGTCCGCCACCATGATGAACCACATTGCCTTCCAGAAGCTGGTGAGATGCTGCGCGGAAGATTCGAGCGGCGGCTGCTCGCGAAACAGTCCAATTGCGATCCACAAAACCGCACCGCCGCCCACGATTTGCAGAAACTTCACGCGCAGCAACGGCGCGGCAAAGAACGTCGCGGTAACCAGGGTGACGATGGTGCAGGCGGCTCCCGCCATCATCGCGCGGCGGCGCAGACTCCGTGGCAGCGACTTGGCCGCCGCCGCGATCACCACCGCGTTGTCTCCGCTCAAAGTGAGATCAACCACTACGATGGAGACAAGACTGGCGATGAACTGCCAATGGCTTTGGATTAGAATCATCGCCCCGAAAGAGTTGCCCGCAACGTCATTCTAGCGTGCTTCCCGATTTACAGGTAGCGCGCCAGTCTTGGCGGGATCGCTACTTCAGTCGCGTTACTGAGCGATTGATGAAGAAGAGCCGCGCGCTCCATCACAGCCGCAGTAACTTCGCCAGGTTGCCGCCCAGCACTGCTTCCTTCTGTGGGTTCGGAATCTCCGCTTCGAGGATCGCGTCCACGGTGTCCGGCCAAACGTACGGCATGTCTGTGCCATACACCACCTGCGTCGGCCCCATTTCGGCCACCAGGTGCCGGACGCCCTCCGGCGAGAAGACCATTGAATCGGCCAGGATCTGGTCGTGCATATATTCGCGCGGATGTTTCTTGTTCACGCACTTGGCGTTCGGCCGCACATCGCAAGCCACGTCGGTGCGTCCCAAATACGAGGGCAAATAGCCGCCCGCATGCGCGCCGCAGATTTTCAGGCGCGGGAAACGATCCAACGTTCCATCAAAGATGAGGTGCGTTAAGAACAGCCCGGTCTCCAGCGGATTTCCGATCACGTTGCCCAGATCGCCCGCGCCCGCGAATGCATCCGGCTTAGCCACGTTCTCGGCATTGTTGGGATGCATGAACACCATCACTCCCAACTCCTGCACTTTGGCCCAGAACGGATCGTACTTCGCCATCGACAGCGGCTCGCCCGCCACGTGGCCACCGATCGCCACCCCGCGCATGCCTAGCTCCTTCACTGCGTGCTCGGTCTGCTGCGCCGCCAGATCGGGGAATTGCAGCGCCGGCGAGGTGAACGCCACGAAGCGATCGGGATGCGCCGCGCACCATTTCGCGAGGCCCTCGTCATGCACCCGTACGATCTTCGCCGCCAAGTCGCGATCAGCCGCATACCACCAGAATGTGTTGACGTCCAGCACTTGCACGTCAATGCCACGCTTATCCAGCTCCTGAATGCGATCCGGCCCCAGCTTTCCTCCGCTCAGTCCGTAACGCTCCAGCGGCGTCCCCTTCACCACGTCCGCAACTTCGGTGATGCCGCAGTGCGCGTGAATGTCGATCACCTTGACGCGCTTCCCGGCCACGGTGACTTCCCGCCGTGTGGCTGCGCCCTCAACAACCCGGCGGCTTGTGAGAAGCGCTCCAGCGGCTAGGCCCGCCGCCGTCGTGACGAATTCCCTGCGATTCCGCATGCTCTCCTCCTGGTGGAAGAAATGTCCTCATCAAGTCTACATGGAGTTTCGAAGACTAGCGTTGCCTTCCTCGGCGTCTTGGTTTGTTGTACCCTATGTCATAATCTGGGCACACCAATGCAGGCCGCGAAGCTCACTATTCAAACGGAACCGGTTCCCACCGATGCGCTCACCGTGGTCGGGATCGCAATCATTAGTTATATCCTCGCCAGCGTGCTGCATGAAGGATTGGGGCACGGGGGCGCTTGTTTGCTGGTGGGCGGCAAGCCGATCATGGTCTCCACGGTCAGCATGAACTGCAGCTCGGATAGTCGACTGGTTATGGCTGGCGGCACCCTCGTCAACATCATTTTCGGCGCTGTGTGCTTTGCGTTGGGGCGCATGACAGGCCGCGCTTCTCCTCGTCTCAAATACTTCCTGTGGCTCTCGATGGCGGTTAATCTGTTCACGGCCGCCGGTTATTTCGCGTTCTCGGGAATTGGCAATTTCGGGGACTGGGCAATGTTCATTCGCGGACTCGGGCCGCAATGGGCGTGGAGAATCGGCATGACCATCTTCGGAGCAGCCGCCTATATGCTGGTGGGGTGGTTTAGTTTGCTGGAGCTGCGCCCCCTGATTGGCAGCGACAAGGAGCAGCGCTTGGTCCGCGCGGTGCGATTGACGAAGATGCCGTACTTCGCCGGAGGAATTTTGGCCTGCATCGCCGGCGCTTTGAACCCGGACGGCTTCCTGCTCGTCGTCCTCTCGGCCGCGGCGTCGACGTTCGGCGGCACTTCCGGCCTGCTTTGGACCATCGACTGGCTTAAGGGCGACCGAATCCCTGTCGGATCCGAACCGGAGCCCATGCCCATCCGAAGGAGCTGGCCATGGATCGTGACCGCTTTCGTACTCGCGCTGGTATTTGTGGTGGTGCTCGGTCCAGGAGTGCGCTTGGCCCCGGGGTCGGGACATTAAAGGGGAGGTCTCTCCCGGCCTCGGCTTCCAGGTTATAAAGGTGCTGCATTACAAACGAAAGGCGGCGTTCTACGAATGGCGCTTTGCGATCAATTCCCGCACCTTGGGCACCAATTCGTGAGGAACATTCATTACGGTTTCCGAAGGCTGGATGCCAGCCTCATCCTCGGCCACGGCGTCATCCTCGGTTTGTTCCTCGTAATGCGCGAGTACTCGTCGCACCTTTTGTTCATCCCAACTGTCTGGAAGCTTGGTATCGCTCATTGTTGCTTCTTCTTTCTTCGCCTGCGGAATGCCGCGAGAGGTTTCCCGATTAGATCATAAGCCGTGATAACGAATACGCTGCCAGGCTCTGGGTCGGGAACATAGATTACACGCAGATACCTGCCCGACGCTGTCCGGCCCAGCGCAATCCTAGCGCCTTCGCTGCCGGGTCGGTCCTCGCCCGGCTTCTCCAAGACCTCGACGACCTCGTCCTCATTCACCTCGTGATTGTGTATGTGCGGCGAACCGGTGGCTGGATCGATATAGAATCGAGCTTGCAAGCCTCTCGACTCATTCTAACGCTGAATAGCATGGCGCTGGGCGCATCCCGATAGGCTAATTACTTCCGTTTCGCCTCCCTCCCGCCGTCCTCGTCCGATGCCACTCTCAAACGATTGCCTCACAGCGCTGTCCACACCGCGGCCAATCGCCAATGCCAACAGCCAATCGCGAATAGCCAACAACCAACAGCCAATCCGCTACGATAGAAGTATCCCATGGGCGCCGCCAGCGTAGACGTGAAGAAAACTGTCAATCTCCCGCGAACCGATTTTCCGATGAAGGCCAATCTGGCTCAAATGGAGCCAAAGACGCTGCTTCGCTGGGAGACCGAGGACCTGTACGCGAAGATTCGCGCCGCCCGCTCCGGCCGCCCGATGTGGGTGCTGCACGATGGGCCGCCCTACGCCAACGGCAACATCCATCTGGGCCACGCGCTCAACAAAATCCTCAAGGATTTCGTCGTCAAGCTCAAGACCATGGAAGGTTACGATTCGCCCTACGTCCCCGGCTGGGATTGCCACGGCCTTCCCATCGAGATCAAGGTCGATAACGAACTGGGCGCGCGTAAGGCGCATATGACCACCGCGCAGATCCGCGCCGAGTGCCGCAAGTACGCCGCGAAATATGTCGACCTGCAGCGCGCCGACTTCATCCGGCTCGGCATCCTTGGCCAATGGCAGGACCCGTATCTCACCATGAGCCCGCAGTACGAAGCGGTGATCGCGGGCACGTTCGTCGATTTTCTGGATCGCGGTTACGTTTACAAGGGCCTGAAGACCGTCAACTGGTGCATGCACGACCGCACCGCGCTGGCCGAAGCCGAGATCGAATATGAGGACCATACCAGCCCGTCCATCTGGGTGCGCTTCGCTCTGACGTCGGAAGCCGGCGCAATCGATCCCGCGCTCGCCGGGCGCAATGTTTACGGGCTCATCTGGACCACCACGCCCTGGACCATTCCGGCGAACGTCGCCATCGCCTATCATCCGAAATACGAATATGTCGCGGTAGAAGTGGGCGACGCCGTGTATATTGTCGCGCTCGAATTGCTCCAGGTGACGGCCGAGAAGCTGGGTTGGGATAATCCGAAGGCGATTGCCGCTTTTCCCGGCGCGAAGCTGGAAGGCGCCATCTTCCGCCATCCGTTTCTCGATCGCGATTCGCTGGGCATTCTCGCCGACCATGTCACGCTGGAACAAGGCACCGGCGCGGTTCACACCGCTCCTGGCCACGGCCAGGAGGATTTCGAGGTCGGCGTCAAATACGGCCTGCCCGTGTATTGCCCAGTCGATCCCGCCGGCAAGTTCTATCACGCCGAAGGCGCGGCCGGCCGCCTTCCCGAAGAGATCATCGGAAAAACGGTGTGGCAGGCGAATCCTATCGTCACCGAAATTCTGAAGTCGCATGGCGCGCTGCTGGGCGAAGAAAAGATCAAGCACAGCTATCCGCATTGCTGGCGCTGCCACAATTCGACGATTTTCCGCGCCACCGAGCAATGGTTCGTGGGCATGGAGCGCAACGATCTGCGCGCGCGCACGCTGAAAGCCATCAAAGACGTGAAGTGGATGCCCGCCTGGGGCCAAGAGCGCATGTCCAACATGATCGCCACGCGGCCCGATTGGTGCATCTCGCGCCAGCGCGTTTGGGGCGTTCCGATCATCGCTTTTTATTGTGAAAACTGCCAGGAACCGATGACCGATCGCAAGGTTCTGGATCGCGTGGTGGAGCTTTTTGGCCAGCACACCGCCGACGTCTGGTACGATCGTTCCGCAGCAGAGTTGGCCGGCTCAGAAGTCGCCTGCACGCGTTGCGGCGGACATGAATTCCGCAAAGAGACCGACATTCTGGATGTCTGGTTCGATTCGGGATCGAGCCATCTTGCGGTTCTGACGCCAGAGAACGGACTGCCGTGGCCATCCAATATGTATCTGGAGGGCGGCGATCAATATCGAGGCTGGTTCCATAGCTCGCTGCTGGTCGGGGTCGCCCTCAAAGGCGCCGCGCCCTATCGCGAGTGCGCGACCAATGGCTGGACACTCGACGATAAGGGCCGTGCGATGTCCAAATCGCTGGGCATCGGTGTCGAGCCGGAACAAGTGATCTCGAAGTTCGGCGCCGACGTGTTGCGGTTGTGGGTCTCTTCCGTCGATTTTGTCGAAGACGTGCGCCTTTCGGACACTATCCTCAAACGGGTCAGCGAAGCTTACGTCGACTTTCGCAATAAAATATTCCGTAACCTGCTCGGCAATTTGAACAACTTCAATCCGGACATCGATTCCATACCGGGCGATAAGCTGAGCGAAATCGATCAGTGGATTCTTCTTAAAACTGAAGAATTAATCGCGAAATGCCGCGCCTGGTACGACGAATACGCGTTTCACAAGGTTTATCGCGCGGTTTATGATTTTGCCACAACGGATTTAAGCGCCGTTTGGGTAGATGTCGTCAAAGATCGCCTCTACACGGCCGGATCCCGCTCGCATTCCCGGCGATCCGCACAAACCGCCGTGTACCGCATCGTCTACGCGCTGGTCCGCCTGCTGGCGCCTTTATTGTCTTTCACCACCGAAGAAGTCTGGGGATATTTGTGCAAGCCCGCCGGCAGCCCCGACAGCGTACATCTTGCGCTGCTTCCGGAGCCCAGCGAACTGACCGAAGGAATCACGCTGCAGCAGCGCGAGCGCCTGGCCAATTGGGATCGGCTCATCCCGGTGCGGGATCAAGTTTTGAAGGCGCTGGAAGGCGCACGCGCGGATAAGCGCATCGGAAAATCGCTCGAGGCACGCGTGGTTTTAACGGCCGGTCCCGATCTTTATCCGCTGCTCACTGAATACGCCGCCGATCTGCCCGCGGTCTTCATCGTCTCGCAGGTTGAAGTGCTGCGCGGCGCGAGCGACGGCGTCTCCATCGAAATCCAGCGTGCCCAGGGCGCCAAATGCGAGCGCTGCTGGAAATATACGCTCGACGTCGGAAGCAATCCGGAATTTCCCACCCTCTGCGCGGCCTGTAGCGATGCACTCAAATAAAAGGTTGTTCCCGTTCGTTATTGCGGCTCTGGTTGTGGTTCTGGATCGCTTAAGCAAGAGCGTGATCAAAACGCATATTTCCGATTACGCAACTATCCCCGTAATCCCCGGGCTGTTCAACCTGGTCCACACCGAAAACCCGGGCATCGCTTTCGGCATGCTGGCCAATGCGTCCGGCCCCTGGCGCGACATCTTGCTCATCGGCTTTTCCGCTGTCGTGCTGATCGCAATTTCCGTCATGCTGCTACGCCCGGCCAGCCAGCGCGATTCACTTCTTCGCACCGCCTTGGCGTTCATCCTGGGCGGCGCCTGCGGAAACCTGTATGATCGAATTGTCAACGGTACGGTGACCGATTTCATCGAAGTGCACGCCGGCCAGCATTATTTTCCGGCCTTCAACGTTGCCGACAGCGCCATTACCGTGGGCGCGTGCCTGCTGTTGCTGGACATGTGGTGGGCCAAGGAGCGAAGAGTCAGCCATGTTCCCGAAGTTAATATCGATCGGTAGTTTTTTTATTCCCACCTATGGCACCCTGGTGGCCATTGGATTTTTGGCCGCGCTGTGGGTGGTCATCCGTCTGGCCAAGCGCGCCAATCTTCCTTCGGAGACCGTTACCAATCTCGCCATCTATTGCGCACTGGCCGGACTGGCCGGCGCCAAGCTGTTCATGATCCTGTTCGATTTCCAAACCTATTGGAACGATCCGAAATCACTGTTCTCGTTAAGCACTCTACAGGCCGCCGGCGTGTACCAAGGCGGATTCCTGGTCGCGTTTGTGACGGCTATCCTTTACATGCGCCGCCAGCATTTGGCGATCCTTCCCACCTGCGATGTTTTCGCGCCCGGCATCGCGCTGGGCCAGGCCATCGGCCGCATCGGATGTTTTTCAGCAGGCTGCTGCTGGGGTACGGCGACGCATGTTCCCTGGGCCATTACATTCCGCAATCCGCAAGCTGCCGATCTGACTGGCGTGCCACTCGGCATTCCGCTACATCCCACGCAACTCTACGAGTGCATCGCGGACGCGCTCATTTTCGCATTCCTTTATTTTCGGATCGGCAAGACGCACACTGCCGGCGCGATTCTCGGCTGGTATCTGGCCCTTTATTCCACGGCGCGGTTCATCATCGAATTTTTCCGCTTCCACGAGCAGGGCTTACATTTCGGGCTTTCCTACACCCAATGGATTTCGCTCGCAACGCTCGCCGCCGGCGTTGGTTTACTCATCGCGCGGCGCGGAGCGCCCAAGCTCTCGTTCGGAAACAAGCCCGTTCACTCGTCCACGTGAATCCGCATTGTGTGGCGCACGCACTCCTGTGTCAAGTATCAAGACATCCTTTACACGCGGTCTCAGGACATCGTTTACACGACAGCTTCTGGGGTTGGAGCTTTTTTCATTCCGGGAGGGTTTTGCTGGCAGCAGGGGTCGCAGGGGCGGAGCCCCCGGAATCGGGTGCTAATAAGGCCTGCGTGCGGGCGCGACGAAACTGGCCAAAATCGAAATGATGAGAGGTCCCGGTCTGGAAATTAAACTCACGGATGGGAGTTTGGCAAAAGTAGACCACCACACGATCTGGCAGGAACCGCAACTGCACCCGCTCTCCGATGAAGGCTCGGCTGACAAAGAAGCATCGACCGCGCAGTCCAATGCTTCCGTTTTGACGGACCAGCCGAACGTTCTCCGGATCGGTATATTCCCACGGCGGAGGACTGCCCCGGAATGGACGCAGGCTAGGCGACCAGTGTTGTGCCGGAACATCCATGTTCAGGGCTTCATGAGGACGTACATGGTTGTGTTCGTCGCGATGGGCATCTAACCAGGATTGCCAGCTTTGGTGGGCAGGCTTGGGCCGTTTGCGCATCGCCGCCTCCAGGCATCCGTTCAATCGCTCGGCTTTGCCCTGCGTCTGGGGATGCCGGAATCCGCTCAGGTGTAAGCGAATGCCAAAGCGCATCAACCAAACTGTCAACCAAGTCCAGCCAGACTGCGATTGCATATTCCACCACGGTGTGCCGTGATCCATCAGCATCGCTTCCGGCAGGCCATGCTGTTGAAAGGCAGCCTCCAGCTTTTGTTGCACTGGTTCGGCCTGTGTCCCCTGCATCTCGTACAGCCCCACCAGGTAACGGCTATGATCGTCCAGCATCACCAGAGGCAGGCACTCATTTCGGGAGTCCGGCATACCCTTAAAATCCATCTGCCAAAGCTGGTTGGGCGCTTCACGCTCAAAACGTTGGATGGCCGGACGTGGGCGGTCGCCTTTAGCAATCAACCCATTGCGCAGCAGAATGCGATGAGCGGTGATGCGCGGCAGCGAGATCCCCTCCCGCTTGAGCAGCACCACCAGTTTCCGGGCGCCCCAATCCGGGTACTGTTGGCGTAGCTCGATCAAGCGGCGCTCGGTCGATCCAGGCGTCTGATGCGGGCTCTGGTGTGGACGCCGGCTTTTCTCTCCTA
>Ga0209006_10001412_pt1 | contig 21808 bp, 38 predicted proteins | sample JacPin_JW_Ref_O2_FD_188567 | JGI IMG/M metagenome (GOLD analysis project Ga0209006, IMG submission 188567) | Forest soil microbial communities from Algoma, Ontario, Canada - Jack Pine, Ontario site 1_JW_Ref_O2 (SPAdes) (version 2) | ecosystem: Environmental > Terrestrial > Soil > Boreal... | reverse complement strand
AGAAATGCCGCCTCAGATTCGAACCTTGCCGGTCAAAATGTCCCACCACAGTTTCCAGTCGCCCATCAAGCTGAACCAAGGATATTTGAAGGTTGCCGGTTTGTTGTGCTCAAAAAAGAAGTGCCCTACCCAGGCGAACGCGTAGCCCTGCACGAACGCGACGGCGATGAGCCACCATGTTTGCGTGGCCACAGCGGCGCAAAGCAGCGCGACCGCAATGCTGGTCCCGGCGAAATGCAGTTGTCGGCAGGTGCGGTTGGCGTGCTCGCCGAGATAGAACGGATAGAAATCGTGGAAACTGCGAAATTTCTCGTCGCTCATCGAGGCTCCCCGAATACAGCCGCAGGTACTTGCGCTACTTGGCCCAATACAATGTAACCCCAAGCCATGGGATCGAGAAATATTTGAATGGCTTCATATCGGCTTGCAGCTGCCTTAACCGCCCTTGGTCGTCGTATCGAAGTTGAACTCGGACAGCAGAATCCCGGTAGAAATGGCAAACCTTGTTGTGGATGGGGACGGACACCAGCAACAGATTCCCCGGGGCGCAGCTATCCACGAAGCGAGGCCTCGAGACCCGGCACTGGGCCGCCGAAAACGCCTGTACTGAAACATGCGCGGCATTCCAATATTCCTGGGCCGACGCAAACGACGCGAGTGAAGGCTTGTTTTCCTGAATCTGGCGCGCCACGTTGTCGAATTCCGCGGTACAGGCGCCGTCCGTGAAAAACGGCGGCATTAGCACCGCCCACCCCAATGCAATTGCCACGAGTAACCGAATCATACGGCTACCACAGGGAGGGCGGGCAGGGTCTCCCGGCATGGTAGCAACCCGGTCAGGCACCGCCGTTCAGTCGCGTCGCAATCTGCCATGTATTTCCCCACCTGTCCCCGATCATTGCGCGGCGGTCGCCGTATGGGAGATCGACCGGTGGCTCGAGTGAGCGGGCCCCCGCGCGAACGGCGCACCGATGCGTCTCGTCTACGTTCGCAACATATATATACAGGAACGCATTAGCGGCACCGCGAGCGCCTGCGTCGCTGATCATGATCATGGAGTCGCCAATGTGGAGGATGGCGGGAGCGTTCGGCTGGTAGTCGCCGGTCGCACCAAATACGTCTTTGACGAATTGAACCAGGTCATGCGCCTCGGGCACGACGATCCGCGGCGTGACGGTAGGCCAACCAGGAGGTTTGAAGTGAGGTTGCGCCACTAGCGCCGCCCGGGACGCCGGGGGCGCTGCTTGGCGCTCACCGACTTGATGATGAGCTCTCGTTGAGCCTTGGCATCAATCGGCCTCACAGCCGCCGCAAGAGCCGCTGCGATCAGGTCGTCAACCTGCCTCAAGCCAATGTCGTCTGCTTCACGCAGAACAATGTGGCGCACTTTGGTGCCGCTCCCTCGCAATAATTTCGCCGGGTCCTTCAAACGAGCTCCTTGAAGGAAGAACAGGCTGACCCAGCGCGGGTATACGACAATCGAGAAGATTGCCTCCGACGGCCTGTCACCCGGGCCGAAACCGACAGCCAACGCATTGTAGTTATCATAGACAATTTCGGTGGCGCCCGGCAGGCGCGCCCTGAGCCGGGCAAGCGCCGCCCGGGCCGTTGCTGCAATTCCAGGCTCGTACATTGCGAGAAACCGGGCGAGTTCTTGAGTCGGCGTTTTCTTGGCAGTGATTGCCATTTGTCGTGCCGTTTAACGCTCAGGTCGTGCGGCGCGGCGGCGTAGTGTCGACGAGCAAAGATGCAGTATCGAGATCATCGCTCCCCGCCTCCGTCGAGCTATACGCAAACTGCGCTTGCGCCCCAGCAACCGTTGGAATCGAGTCAATATCGGTTAGAACCAGCGTGGAACTCGAGTTCGGTATGACTGCCAGTCCGCACCGAACGTTCGCGCCAACCACGGCTCCTCGCCGACAATGACCCTGACGTGAAAAGCTAGCAGAACTATCGCTGCATAGGCGGTTAAAATCAAAGAAGAAAAGAGGACGGCCCAACTGATCAAGATGAGCGCGACGCCGACGTACATGGGATTTCGAGAGAATCTGTACGGACCCGAGCACACGAGACGTTCCGGCGGCGCCCACGGCGCCAGAGTTCCCCTCCCGGCAACGTAGAACTCCATGACGCACCAGGCAAGAATGGACACGCCAGTTACCAGAATTGGCCAACCCGGCGGTCGCAGCGGGATCAAGCGCGGTTGGTTCAAGCCAATTGCCAGCGGAATAGCAAAAGCCACGAAGCCGGGAAGCGCGAGAAATGCAATTATGGCGCGCCAGAGCATACGATGCACCTTAACCCGACCTTCGGCTTCGATTAAAGTAATTGTTCATGCAGATGCACACCCTTGATCTATACGACGTGGCTGCTCCCGACGCGCGCGAGGAGGAACTCGCCCCGGGCGCGTGGTTACTGCACGGCTTCGCACTCGATAGGATGGCGGAGGTCTTGGCGGGTATCGGGTGCATCCAAGCGTCAGCCCCTTTCCGTCATTGGATGACCCGCGGCGGTTTTCGCATGTCGGTGGCCATGACCAATTGCGGCCGCCTCGGGTGGGTCAGCGACCGAGCGGGATATCGGTACGAAGCGTGCGACCCGCTGGATGGCCGCCCCTGGCCGCCGATGCCACCGGTATTTCTCGAGCTGGCGCAAGCGGCAGCGCTAGCAGCCAAGTTCCCGACATTTATTCCCGATGCATGTCTGCTCAATCGCTACGAACCTGGTGCATGCCTCACGCTGCATCAAGATAAGGATGAACGCGACTTCGGCGCACCCATCGTTTCGGTATCGCTCGGTTTGCCGGCAGTTTTCTTGTTCGGTGGCGACGCACGGACCGACCGGCATCGGCGAGTGGCGCTGCATCATGGCGATGTCGTAGTCTGGGGCGGCCCGGCGCGCCTGCGCCATCATGGTGTGCTTGCGCTCAAAGACGGCCATCACGAGGTGCTGGGCTCACAGCGCATAAATCTGACTTTCCGCAAGGCCGGCTGACTTCAGGGCGCGCGTCGGAACTCACGACCGCGGCATCGCCGCGAGCAAACGCCACGCCCATGCCGAGAGTGCTGCTGCTGCAACCGTGAGAAGAATGAATACAGGGTTTTTGACAATGGCAGGGCCTTCGGCAATGGCGCGCCAAATATGGGCCACAACAATCAGGCCAAACACCGTGCCCGTAGTTGCGAGGTAGGCCTTCACGAATATACTCCTCCAGTGTGTGCCGTCATGGCATCGAGGCGCCAAGTGTTGCGTACATCAGCCACGCGAGCAACAAGCACGCCGTGGCGATGGCGATTCCCGCGGTCGGAATCCGGAACCAATACAGGACGCTCAGGCCAAGATAGGCAACAGCGATCAGAACGAAGAGAAGCAGGATCCAAGCCGGTACCGCGGTCGCGCCAATCGCGACGCCCGCGTTAGAGCCCGACTTGAACCGAACGAAGTCGCACTGGCGCGCCTTGCGGTCCCTGATAGAACACGGTGTACGCTCCAGCAGGAAGGACCCCGAGTTTTGCCGCCGGACATTGTGCACGTCTGCCGACACCCGCGAGGTCAGTATGGATCGTAAGGTAGATATCGCTGCGGACAATCTTCGCCACCACTCCTGAACATACCATCGCCGAATTCATAACAGTGGGCTTGGATGTGAACGACTCCAGGCCTGACACGTCCGCACTCACTGGCAAGATCCACGAGCCATTTGCTTTGACCGCGTCGCCAATTACGATGCCACCAACAGAAACTACAAACGCCCAGGACTGCGCCGTGGCAGCGGCAATACTTGGTATACCGAGCACTAACCCAAAAAAAATACTGCGGACGGGTCTCATTGGGCTCCAACGATGAGCTTGAGCGGCGCGGGGCTTCACTGACGACAAACGAGGCTGAATTATCTCAGTCATCGACTTCCCTCCGGGCTACGAAGACTCGGTCCATCGTTCGCTCGAAGCGGTTGTTAGACATTCGCCAGAGTTCACTCAAACCAGATCTCAATTTCATAGCCGTCGGGATCACGAACAAAGGCATACGGCAGACCGGGACCGAATTCGCCACGAGAAGTAACCGTGCCCCCGGCGCCCACGACCGCTGTCACGGCCGCGTCGATATCTTCCGGCCGGATGAGCCGAAACCCAAAGTGAATGATTCCCCCTGGGACGCCCGCGCCGGCCGGGCGTTTCTCGAAAGCCAGGACATCGTACTGCCCGGGGCCCAACACCTGAATGGTGGAGTCGTTGCGAAAATATTCACGCACCCCAAAGACAGATTGATAGAAGGCCAACGACCGGTCTGGATCAAGTACGGAGAGTGCGACGTGGCTGAGTCCGTGCGTCTTGATCATGGCATTGCCTCCGGTACGGGTGTCTAATGTTTAGTTGAGCGGCGCGGGGCTGCGCCGACGAAAAACGAAGCTGCTTCATCTCCATCATCGAACCTTACCTTGGCGCCGCCGAGACCCGCGCAAGAGATCGCTCGAACTGTTGTTAGGCAAGCGGTGCACAGCAATTTCATCCCGAGCCAAATGACAGTTTCAGTTGCGGCGCCGACCAGAGGACGCAAGATCTTCGGCCAAAAGATGCCCTGACTTGATTCCGGCGCCGCCCTGTCATGACGGGTTTCGGCCAATACGGCTTCGTCAATCTTGGCTTCGTTGTAACGCATAGGTCCGCCATTGTTAAGGGCCCAGAGAATGATGCGCTTGCTTAGATTTGATGTGAAGGTGTCACATCGTTAGTCCAAATCATCAATTCCCTCCTTTGCTCACCGAAGACGTGCCCCGCTCGAACTCGTTGTGATGGCGGGCACGGCTTGCCCTTACTGTGAAGACGGTTCGCCACCGAGGCGTACCCCAATATCCAAGTAGGCGGCGTCAATTAGGTCGCGCAGTGCTGCGGTGTTTGGCTCCGGGCCAGGCTTCAATTTCACGTGCCGCATGCGTTTGCCACTTCCCTGCAACAGGCCAGCAGGATCCTCGAGCACTGCGCCGTAGAAGAAGCCGACGTTGACATGACTTCTGAATGAGTTGACGTACCCGAACGGGGCATCTTCTACACATGCGACAGGGCAACCATCGTGCATCAGCTCTCGGACATCATCACCGCACTGTCGCATCTGCATAAACCATTTCTGCGCAATAGACCGCAGCTCGATCGGGCCATCCGCCAACCAGATGTCGACAGCCGGATCCCGTCGTGCGCCTCCGGAGAGCCGCAAAATGTTGGTTCTACCGATCAAGCCGCGGAGGTCCAGCGCAACGCGACGGGGTCTATGTCGGCGCATAACGATCAGCTAGAGCGACGCGGGATTGCATTGCCGCCCAACGAAGCTCATTTATCCCCACCGTCTATCCCCTCCTTGGTCCACCGAAGACGCGACCGCGCGATCGCTCGAACCGATTGTTACGGACAAGTTAACGCTGGGTCGCGCGCTGGAGCAATGAAATCAGTTCCAAGGCCTGAGCATGCGAGAGCTTAAACGGTACAACACTGGCACCAAGTGCCGCCTTTGAGGTAATCGCAAGCGCGAGTTCGGGCGATTCTCCAGGTGGCGCTGCCATCAAAGAAACACGCAATGCACGGGAGGACAACCCCCGCGAGGAGAGAGAAATTTCCCCAATGGTCTCAGTAACTCTTCCACCAAGCAGCGCACCCACCAGGCTTCCGCTCCTGAAATAGCGCCAAGCAAGAAAAGCAAACACCGCGAGAGGGATAAACGGAAAGATCTGCTGGACCGATGTCATGGACCCTCCAATGGTGCCTAACGATGAGATTGAGCGACGCGGGGTTGCGCAGGCGTCAAACGGAGCTGGTTTATCCCAATCATCGACTCCTTCCCTTGGCACATCGAAGACGCGACCCGCGATCGCTCGATCCTATTGTCAGGCGCCGCGTTTGAGAGTTGACGCGACGAGACCGACAACCACAATGAAAACGACGAATCCGACGAGCGCTAAGCACCCAAGAAGCAAGGGTTTGCCCCAGTTCCTCCTTGGGTAATCTTTGCCATATCGCGACTTAACGTACTCCGCCTGGCTTCGGCCACTCGAAAAGTACCAGCTTAGCAAAAGAACGAACCCTACGATCCGCGACGCTCCGTCGAGAGACCTAGGGTTTGGCAAGAAGGCAGCTACCGTCGGTATCCCCGCAAGTGCGAGTAGGGTCACCAACACCCATATCTTGGCTACGGAGGCTTTGACTGGCTCACCGAGCGCCTCCCAGTTCTTCATATGTAAGAACGCGCCGAAAGCGGGGCTAAAAAGGAGGCTCCAATTCGCAGCAGAGTTCGGGTTCCAAATCGCGGGCGACACGCCATCGTGCCCAATGTCAGAGACTTTGGATTTTGGCGGGGCATATTGATTCTCCGTCACGGTATCCTCCAAAAAATGACGTCTGAAAATGATCGACTTCTTGGCTCACCGCAGGCGCGAACTCTCGATCTCCAACCAATTGTTAGACGATACGCTTAGCCACCGACGCAAAGACGCCCGCAACGACACATAAGACCAACCAGTCGAGCAGGAGCCCCACAACAAATCCACGGTGCCAGTTGACGAAGAGGGCCGCCTCAAGGGTCACCGGAGCCGCCGTGGCAGCCCAAAGAAAGACGCCAAAACCAGCCCCATTTGGAATCGCGCCGGTAACCAAGTCGGGAATGCCAACGCCGAACGCGCCGTACAGAAGGGCAATAGCGGTGCACGCAAAGATCCTTACGCCGGAGGTAATGTGTCCAGGATTCGCCGCTGCGCCAAGTGTTCGGTGTCTGGGCTTTATACCGGTGGAATAGCAGACCCGTAATAACATACCCGGTGATATTTGAAAGGACGCCCGCGATTCCGCCGACAGCACGGATCTTAAGGGCTACCACATTCGCCTCCAGTGTCGTCTAACGATGAGGTAGAGCGGCGCGGGGTTGCGACGACGACGAACAAAGCTGATTTATCCGAATCATCGACTCCCTCCTTGGCTCACCGAAGGCGCGGCCCGCGATCGCTCGAACCGATTGTTAGGCGCCGGGCACCGAAGAATGCTTCCTCATATCGGCGTCTAGCTCACGCTTTGCATATCGACGTCGCGAGGCCTGTCTTGTGAATACCACGGACAGGGCAGGCAATATGCTTACAGCAGTGATCGATGGATGCGCGAACCGGTCCACCGCCAGCGCGGCCATCTGCGCCAGAAGAGCAATGCCCAGCAGCGCGTACGACCAGTAGTTCTTTTTAGTAGTTCGCCGCTGCAATTCCGCGATCCTGTTTGAGCGTTGGATCGCTATTGCGGCGTCAAGCTGCGCAGGGTCAGTTATCGCGCTTTCGTCAATCGCAGAAAGCCGCCGTGACGGGATAAATGACACAACTACGGCGATTATGGAGAGCAAAACTGCCACTAGCACAAGCGATGTAACAATCATATTGGCGCGTCTCGCAATTAAGACCCTACCGAGCTAATGGTACGCCTAACGATCGGGTTGAGCGACGCGGACGGGCGTCGACTTCAAACGAAGCTGATTAATCTCGATCATCGACTCTTTCCTTGACACGAAGCTGCGGCCCCGCGATCGCTCGAACCGATTGTTAGGAGTCCTTAGATCTCGTCGGGTAGGCGAAACGACTGCGCCACTTTCTTGGCAATGTAGTGCTCCCGCGTTGCGCTGTGAATACACTCGAACACTTGCAAAGTGAGCTTAACAATCTCGTACGCGTCGTAATAATCGGCATCGGTGGGTGATACTGAATGAACCGTCCCATCTTTTAAGTACCCCTGCATAATCTGAAAATACACTTTGCCTGATACGCCCCATAAGCCAACTTCAGTCTGGTCAACAACATGCCCGCTTGGAGTAATTTTCCGGAAGGTCGCCTGGTAGGTTCCGTCACGACGCCGCTCGCTAAGTTCCGCCATCTTTGATCCGTCTGATGCAGTAGTTTCTTCGTACCACCGACCTATAATTATTTCACGAGACGCCACATCGGCTTTGGAGGGCGCCTTCATCGACCACGACACCGGAGCGGTGGGTGAAACCGAGGTACAGGCAGCAACCGCAATAGTGGCGATTGTAGCTAGCAGACTGCCACGCCTCATGGGACCTCCGCGGGCAACGTAAAGCCGTCTGACTTGAACGTTGGCCGCCACAAAGCAAGCGATGAGTACCAGAATTAGGATGATACCAATCCGCAGGTCTCCTGGGTCGGGCACGCTATGGAAATTCCACGACAGAACGCCAAGTGAGATTGTGGATACGAGCGCGACCAACAGCCACCAACGACTCGAGTGCCACGTCGCTCTGCGACGGCGCTGAAACTCGGCGATCGTCGATTCAGGTGTCAACATCATGTGGGCTCTAACGATGAGGTTGACCGGCAAGCGGGAGCGCTGCCCATCAATCGAAGCTGCCCTATCTCAATCATCAACCCCACTCCTTGGCTAAAACGGAGACGCCCCCGCGCAGTCCGCTCGAACCGTTGGTTAGGTGCCGTCAATAAACTGGATCGAATTTAGCGCCGGACAACGCCAGAAATTGCAAACCAATGTCATGAATCAGGCCATAGCTGGGAGACCAGCGGTCGACGAAATGATAATTATCGCCAACTCTAGATTCTATAATCCACTCGGCGCCGTCGAATCCAACCGAAGAGTCTTGGGCTTCTGTATTCCAGAAGATACTGTTGACGCTCATTGTGTCTCGTAGTTGGCGCGTATAGTCCGAAGACATAGATCTAACCAGATCAAGCCCGAGGATTCCGGGTTCGTACCCGCCTGCACCGCTTGAAACTTTCGTGTGCATGAGCCATCTTCCTTTCAAATCGTGCTCGAGACTAATGACGACTGGATGATGGAATGTTCGCAACCATGTAAACCGATAAACCTCCGCCGAGCCACTCGAATTACAACATAGCGGCCTCTCTTTGAGCGCTGTTAGATACATCGCATACCAGTAATCTTTGAGTTGATCCCCCGGATTTTTTGCCGGTTTCGGAAAGAATCGGGGGCGGTTTTCCGTGTCTTGATATCGCTCAGTCAAGAAGAATCCAGGGTTCGCAACAAGGAGCACTAGCGCAAGCATCCCGCCAATATATGACAGTCGCGAGATAATTCTCCGTGTGCGACTTGACGGTACAAGAATCGCAATCGAGATCGATCCGATGCCCAAACAAAGTGTCACTAGTATTCCCCAGACGATGAGTGCGAGGATGGGCTCAGGCCATCTTTTGGCCAGTCCCCTGACGGAAAATTCCAAGATGGCAAGAGAGAGGGGAACGCCGATGAACACGAGAGGCTTCAATATCTGCGAATGTGCTTCCAGACGCCGGTAAATCGGCTCAAGCGAGGCTCGGCCAGGATATCGGATCAAGAGATAAGCGAGGACAGCTTCTGTGAGACACGTAAGATATGGGCCTACTTTCTGCAGAATCAGACCGAGAATTAAACTCGCAAAAAAGAAGTACAGAACCGCCAGGACCACCGTTCCGAACACAGAAAGCGGGCGCTTGGGATGAGAGAATCCTAGAGCAACGAATACTCCTGCAAGGGCGCCTCCGATTAGGATGCCGCTTTGCAATGCGTAATAAGAGATATTTATCGTCCAGTGTCCAACGTTTCCCTTGTTCATGAGGGTAACAATGTAGACGGATGAGCCTGCGCACATGAGCAGTAGCAGAAGGCAGAAAAGGATGCTGCGCTTAATCGCAAACCGCATGGCGGCGCCTAACGATGAGGTTGAGCGACGCGGGGTTGCGGCGATTCAAAACGAAGGCAGTTTATCCCAACCACATCGACTCCCTCCTCGCCTCACCGAGGACGCGACCCGCGATCGCTCGATCCGATTGTTAGAGGCCATCGCGACTAACTTTCTGGAATGACCCGCACAATCCCGGTAATACCATCAAGTGCATCGATTATCCGAGTACGCGCCCCGAGACCCATTGGCTCTGGCAACTCGTCTCGCCCAAAGTACCCCATCTCGGAGATCTCGTCGTTTGGCTGCCATGGATTACGGCTAAGCACGCGGGCTCGCAAAAAGAGCACCAGATCATCCTTCAGCGGCTTGGCATACACACCGACGAGCCCGTCTTCAATCACCTCCAAGCCGGATTCTTCCAGAACCTCCCGCCGTAGTGCAGCAAAGGGCGACTCACCCAGCTCAACACGACCGCCAGGTGTCGTCCAAGTGCGATTCGCGTAATTCATGCGCAGGCACAGAATACGCCCGTTGTCATTGAAGATCGCCGCGAAGACGCCGAGAGTTGGCATCGGTGTTCCAATTGTCTCTAACGATGAGGTTGAGCGACGCTGGAATGTGTTCGCCCAAAACGAAACTGATTTAGCCAGATCATCTACTCCCTCCTTTTCTCACCGAAGACGCGACCCGCGATCGCTCCAACCGATTGTCAGGCGTCCGTGAACCGGGAATTCATTGCCCTTCAGGTGGCTGCCAGAGCTCAACCTTGTTGCCCTCGGGGTCCATGACCCAACCAAACTTGCCGTACTCGGAGTCATCCGTCTTCTCGAGTACGTTGCAGCCCTCTTCGCGTAGCGCCCGAAGCAGGGCTGCCAAGTTATCAACGCGGTAGTTGACCATGAAATTCGAGGTGCTTGGTGCAAAGTGATCGCCGCCTGCGGCGCCGACAGACCAGATGGTTGTTCCCTTCGTGGGATTACCCGCGTCATCCGTCCAACTGAACGCAGCGCCGCCCCATTCCTGCACGTCAATGCCGAGATGCTTCTTGTACCAAGCGTGCAACCCGACGGGATCTCGCGCCTGGAAGAAGATTCCCCCGATGCCTGTGACTCTCTTCATCTGACCCTCCGCGACGTAAATAGAAACTGGAGCGTAGCGTACACGACGCCTACCGATAAGTTTGAGCGACGGGGGGGGTGCGCCGACGCCAAACGAAACTGCTCTACACCAATCATCGACTCCCTCCTTGGCTCAACAAAGATGCGCCCCGCGATCGATCGAACCGATTGTTAGGCGTCAGGCACATCAACAACCGAGATCTCCACTCCCCCAACAAACTTGGCCGCTAAATTGTAGATGGCACATGCCAGTGCGACGAAAAGCAGGCCTGCACCAGCGTACAGAAACGGGAATATCACAAGCACGCCTGGCCCGAACGGAGGCTTGGAGGCCGCGGGGATCGGCGCGATGGTCCATATGAGCGCCATAGGTATGACAAACAGTAGGCTTAAGAAAAAATATATGACCGCAAAAAGTCTCCCGGCCGACCACGGTGCGATTCTAGAGATGCGCTTAGCCAATTTTGCTCTCCCTGCGAAGTTGATGTTGTGAAAACGCTGATAGATGCCTAACGATGAGGTTGAGCGACTCTGGGTTGCGCCGACGACCAACGAAGCTGGTTTATCCCGATCATCGATCCCTCCTTGGCTCACCGAAGACGCGGTCCCGTGATCGCTCGAACCGATTGTTAGGCAAATAACTGAGACTGTTAAAGAAATATCTCCCCCGCTACGGCAAGCAAGAAAGCGATTGGAAGAATAATTGCCGCGACACGCACCATCAACGGCTGGTGAGTCGCGTACTCTGTGCGCGGGACGGCCTTGTCCTCGGCGTTCATCGCACGGCGCGCAGGCGGCACTAGCTGATACACCGCGTAGTTGATGAGTACCATCGAGGTAAGCATCGTCGCGATTAGCATCGGAAAATAGACAAAAAATGGTGCTATGGCGCTAGGCCAAATAAGATCGGCCGGAATTGCGCGGCCGTGAAGCAGGAGAAGCGCCACCGTTCGGGCAAGCTTTATACCTTCGACCAAGAGCCAAATCCAAAGCGGCAAGGCGAGGAGAAGAAGCAGGTTCCATGGACTCTTACGACGAGACGAACGTGACCTGGCATTGGCAAAGAAGGTGCCTCGCTTTAACTCGTCGACTGTCGATCCGAGCGATCCGGGTTTGTGATTTTTCGTCAGACGCGGCCCGCGATCGCTCGAACCGATTGTTAGGTGACGATGGCGGCCGTCAAGAAATTGCCATTGCAAGCGCCTCATGGTTACACCCAACAGCGCTGCTGCGGCAATGCAGCCTCCATACCAAAGGCCGGGCGGCGAAACAAGAATATTCAAGTCTCTAAATAGCGCCCGAACTATCCCCCTCACTCCCGTGAAAAGGAGCACTAGAGCTAGCGCTTGCATTGGCAATTGCCACAGTACAGACCATGTCTTCAAGTATCTACCGACGGCTACGAGAACTAGTACATCTGCAATTAGAACGTAGAGAACTCTTGAGTTCAGCGGTGGCCCCCAAGGTGGAACCGTGCTGATGAGCGAATTAAGTGTCCAGAAAAACCATAGCAGGACAAACAGGAGCAGAAACGCGACGGCGGATTGTTGTCCTTGGGAGCCATGCGAAGTCATATTAGGGTCACCTAACGATAAGGTTGAGCGACGCGGGGCTTTGCCGACGCCGAACGACGCTGATTTATCCAGATCATCTACCCTCTCCTTGGCTTACCGAAGACAACACCCGCGATCGCTCCAACGATTGTTAGGCCGGTGCTATTGGGAATGAAGGTTGCGACGCTTCACGAGATACCCACCCAAGACGGGAATCAAAGCGTAGCCAAGAGCCTCAGCGACGCTAAATAGCCAGACACTAGCGGATGTTTTTGCATAAGCTGTGGGCGGAAGAAACAGGAAAAAGGGGACTAAGAACGTGCCAACAAAAAGTACCCCCAAGCCAAGGCACCACTTTAGCGGAACTGCCGAGTCCACAAAGCGGCACAATAGCGCCCCAGCTAGGGCGGTCACCACGAAACCGCCGAAATAGTGCAGGTGCTGTATCGTCGAAGCAGATGCCTTGACTTGCCCATTGATATGCGTCGGCGAGAACAAAATCTGACCCCCAATGTTAATAATGACGAATAGACCAAAAGCCGCGAACCAAACCAGGATAAGGAGAACGATGTTCCTGGCGCGCATTGAAGAGGCCTAACGATGAGGTTGAGCGACGGGGGGCGTCGACGTCAAACGAAGCTGCTTTATACCAATCATCGACTCCCTCTTTGGCTCAACGCGATGCGCCCCGCGATCGCTCGAACCGATTGTTAGAAGCGGCTATTGAGACGAAGACTGGGAGAGCGCCTGAGGGGGCATCCTCCCTCCGCCGTATCCCGGAATTATCATGCCGATATTGTCTGGCGTTACCTTGAGGCCGTCCACAAATTTCCAGGAAATCCCATCGTCTTCTGATACACCGATAAAGAAGGAGGTGGTCGAAACATCTCGTGCAGGACTCTTAAGTAACCCGCTATATGGGATAAAGACATATTTCCGTCCGCGAGAGGCAAACGGTGGCCAGGGGGCGCTCACATCGAAACGAGAATAGGTCCCATGAGCGGACTTCAATTTCTGGTAGAGATCCGTAACCGATTGATCAAGCTTATCGCGCGATATGCCGTGTTCCTCGAAGACTTTCGTGTATGTAAGAGAATTGGCGCATATCGCATCCAACGCTTTCATGCACGCGACCAGTCGCATCACGTCGCGAGTGGCATTAGCCGCAATATCCGCGGCGGTTATCCTTGTTGTTATCAGGAGAAACGCTGATGCCAGAATTATCTTAGAGGCATAGCGCATACTGCTTCTAACGATGAGGTTGAGCGACGCGGCTGTGCAGCGCCAAACGAAGATGCTTGATTCCAATCATCGACTTCCTCCCTGTCTCACCGAAAACTCGGCCCCGCGATCGCTCGAACCGATTGTTAGGCGTTGCGCGAGTCGTGTCACTGGCGTTCCGGTGAGGCACTGCGCCGACCGTACCAATATCCCGCTGCCGGCAAGCAAAGCAAGATAGCCGCTGTCAGATGCGCGACGACTTGAATCCTTTCCAATAGCACCTGCCATGGATTGCTGAATCTAGATGGCCCCCAAATTACTCCTAGCACCCCAAGTCCGGCGGAAACGATCGCGAGCCAACGAACCCAATTGTGGCGCCTGTAGAGCCCGTAAATCCACAAGGAACCGATAAGCCCCGCTAAAGAGACTCCAAAGGCCACGTGATAGGAACCGCGGCCCAGATTCATCAATGTCACTTGTACAGCGCCGATAAGGAACTCTCCAGCAATCAAGCCTATCGCAGCGGCCACTATCCGAGGCATAGTCTGCGGTCGAGTCGCCCTATCTATGTCTGCGACGACCGAGAACGGGGGCGCGTAAGGATTTGGCCGATTTGGTTTCAAGTTGGGGCCTAACGATGAGGTTGAGCGACGCGGGGCTTCGCCAGCATCGAACAGAGGCATTTTATCCGAATCATCGATTCCCTCCCTGGCTCGGCGAAGACGCGACCCGCGATCGCTCGAACCGCTTGTTAGGCTGCATACAGCGACGATATGCCATAGTCAAACAACGCCTCGTATCCTCCGAAGGTCTGAACGGTTTTTCCGTTCCGTAGCACCGCGATTAGTTCACCAGAGTCGCGCAAGAAAACGCCGGCGATATCATCATGCGACCAATTTATGCTGCCGAGATGAAACAGCGACGAGCACCCCAAGAATTCGTGTCTCCAATCTGAGTTGGCAAGCCCGAGATCCAGCGGCTGGCGACGCCGGCGGTCAAGCACTCGAGGCTCCCGTTGTCGAGACAATGGCACGCCGTATATGACCAGAGTCCCGAGCTTCGCTCCGCCTATTTGACTGAGAATGCTCTTGTAAGACGCGGGTATCCGGAGGGACACGGCATATTCGAACTGCTCGATTTGCCCTGAATCGAGCCCTGGCCAGAGTTCAACGGCATAGTATTGAGGCGCACGTTGCGGATTGTGACGAGCCACGATCGAATCACCGATATCCTTGGCGTCTCCTGAGGCGAAGAGAAGTTTCTGGACTGGGCCTAGTTCGCCAGAAAGGAGCCGAGCGAATACCTGAGGATCCATGCAGCCTAACTATGAGGTTGAGCGACGCGGGACTTCACCAGTGATGTCACACGAAGGCAGTTTATCCCGATCATCGACTCTCTCCTTGGCTCACCGAAGACCAGACCCGCGATCACTCGAACCGATTGTTAGGGTTCGCAATCCAAGTGATAGGTCTTGCGGAATTCCGCCGCAGAAACGGCTGTCTCGTGCGTGAGAAGAGCACATGCGGTGTAGTTTCCAATTAGCTTGCCGGTATTCGCGTCCGTGTACATCCAATCGTAGATTTGTGTTCGCGGAAATGAAAGTGTTTGCCCGTTTGTTACGTTATGTACAGTCTCTGGGTCATTCCTGACCGTTCCTGAGTAGGCGCCAGATATCTCAGTGGGCGAATCGACCCAAAAGTACTCAACAACGTCACCATCTTGCACTTTTACCTTTACAAGCGGCTCGAGGACCAGCGGGTCGTTCGCCGCGACGCGGGCCAAGAAGTTGTCCAGCGTACCGCGAGCTCTAGCGAAAGCTTGCAACATCGCTGGATCATCAACGCTAACAGCAACTGTCTTATCGGACCGCGCTTTTGCAGTGATATTTTTCTCGCGAGATTCGCAAGCCGCCAAGCCCGCAAATAGAGCACACACTAGAAACATATCGCCGTAACGCACGGAGCGAACCCTAACGATGGGTTGAGCGACGCGGGGCTGCGCCGCCGACCAACGAAGCTGATTTATCCCAATCATCGACTCCCCTCATTGGCCCATCGAAGGCGGGACCCGCGATCGCTCGAGCCGACTGTTAGGTGCCACCCGCTGCCCCCTCAAAATGTACGATACTCCACGCTCGATCTATCGTAATTCCCTCAGAATAGTCTTTGGCGAGAGGATGGTCTGTTGGCTCAAGCTTTATCAGTGGCCGTTTATTGGAGCCTTGAAAGTACGCCATCGTTTTCAGAGCCCACGTACTGGGTGTGTAAAACGGAATATGATTACTTAGCCACCCAAAAAATGGACCAATTCGGTCGGTATCGAAGTTGTCCAAGTACGTCTGATAATTCTCACGCTTTTGCGACACCCAAACACCAATCCCTAAGTAATCGGGCTGATCTCGGATTGGTATTAGAATGACACCGCGTATGAAAAAATCGTGCTCGTCAATTGAGCATGTGTCTGGCGTTGACTTGATGCGACGCGAGCGCTCAGCCTCCGGTACATCAAAGTAAGGATCTGGCCACCGATAACCGAGGTCCGGTAGGCCCTCGTGCGTTTCCCCACATGTGGCGCAACGGTACGTCACTGGCACGGCACCTAACGATGAGGTTGAGCGACGCGGGTATGCAGAGCCAAAAAACGAAGCTGATTTATTCCAATCATCAATCCTCTCCTTGGCTCACCGAAGCTACGGCCCGCGATCGCTCAAACCGGTTGTTAGAGGCGTACGCTGACCGCTCATTTCGGATATGCGTCGCCGACAAGTATGCCGGTCGCGAGGTATTCGAGTTCAGCGTCAGTGAAACGCGATTCCTCCAACAACTGGTGTGCCCGCTCCACCATCGCAACCGGTACCCAGACCTCCCAAACTAGCGCTTCCCCTATCAGTTTCGCATCTGAGGCCACCTGGGTAGGTACCGCCTCGTCTTCTAGCAACACGGCGAGGTTGTGCGCTGCCCTGACATCGTAGAGCGAGGCGACGGATTGCCATCCCAATCTGGAGGTGAAGTCCATTTGTCCTCTAACTAACGATGAGGTTGAGCGACGCGGGGCTGCGCCAGCGTCCAACGAAGGCAGTTTATCCCGATCATCGACCCCCTCCTTGGCCCAACGAAGACGCGAACCCGCGATCCCTCGAACCGATTGTTAGACGAACTACGCTACTGTTTCGACTGGAGATCCCGGTCGACCATAGCAAGTACCATGCGCCTGGCTTCTTCATCCGGCGCCCAAGCCAGTAGGTCCGCTTCCGCGGAAGCCGAGAATTTCGCTGACGCCAAGCCTGCTGCCACTATATATAAGCGCGTGCGCAGGCCATCAATGGCGCGCCAGGCGCATCCGTCGCCATAGAGTTCGCGCTTGGGCATACCGCGACGTTGGTACATGTCCGCGTTACCGTCAAAGTCCAAGTAGATTTGAACTAGCGCAGGTGAAATTGACGCTGGCGCGGACATGTCGTCTAACGATGAGATTGAGCGACGCGAGGTTGCGCCGACGTCCAACGAAACTGATTTATCCAGATCATCGAATCCCTCCTTGGCTCACCGAAGACGCAACAGGCGCGATCGCTCCAAACGATTGTTAGACGGTGGCGCTGACGGCGAGTTTGTGCCTTCCAAAATAGCACCCAGCAAGTACTCCTAGGACTATCCCAGACGCCGACGCGACCAACGGGCCATAAACAACAGCTGCACCTAGAATCACACCCAGAACGTCAGTCCTACCGCCGGGGCTACCCGCAACACCGATGTGCATGAGGGGATACGCGATCATGATCAATAAAAGCGCGTTCATTGCCAAAAAGCCAACGCTTCCCCAGAGCCAAGCACGCCACGCGTAGGGTCGAAGGGCGCGAAGCGAGGCAAAGAGGAAACTCGATGCAGTTCCAATTGCGCCTAGGGCAAAGAAGAGCGCGAACCCAGCAAGTGCGACAGCGTATGGCATAAGTGTACTAGAGGTGAGGCCCAGCTACCGTCTAACGATGAGGTTGAGCGACGCGGGGTTGCGCCGACGACAAACGAAACCGGTTTATCCTAATCATCGACCCCCTCCTTGGCCCACCGAAGACGCGGCCCCGCGATCGCTCGAACCGATTGTTATACGTTACCACCACCCGCTCGTTTCGCCCGATCGACCAGATCCATCGCGATCTGTTGTACGGCAAAAAGATTACCCCAAAGACTCGCCTGCGGCCAAAAGTCAACGCGCTTCCCAATATTTGTTCGCTCGCGCAGATGAATGGTGATTCGATGCATACGATAAGCCGTGGAAACTTCAGCAGTAAGAATATTAGAGAACCGTATTTCTACATTCATGCGTGCACGCCGAACTTTCAGGTGGTCTCCGAAGTCAACAACCTCATCAGCAATGCTAAAAAATCGCCCCCTTTGCAGGAAATAGACCCAGAACCCCATCAGAATGCAAATCGGGACAATATGTACGATGGGTTGGTTGAAAATGCTTTTGTCAACAAAAGACGGCGCGGCCACGGCCGCAACAAGTGCGGCCGCACTTAACCAAAAGCCGCGCTTGTACAAAGTCGTGTCTTTGAATGAAATTACTTGCATGAGAGCGATCGATTGTTAGGCGCTGAGCGTCAACTGTGAAAGCCAGAGGAAAACGCGGCGATTCATATGGCGTCTAATGATGAGGTTGAGCGACGCGGGACCGCGAGGTCGAACGAAGACACTTTATCCCAATCATCGATCCCCTCCTTCGCCAGCCGAAGATGCGGCCTCGCGATCGCTCGAACCGATTGTTAGAGGTCGACCCCGTATCACCGTCAAAAGCAAATACGACACACTCGCGTATACACCAATCCCTAGCGCGATGCTCCACCGGTACAGGCCGCTTAGAGAGGCATCGCCTGCGCACATTTTGCTACCTAGCGGCAGGCAAGGAAGAAGAGGCTTGAACACAAGAAAGGGCCACGCAAAGATGGATGCTACTTTCGGCGAACCGAGAAGCTCAAAGAACCCCGCGAGTGGCAAAGACAACATGAATATCGTTGTGCCAAGAGCGAGCGATGCGGCGACCCTGCGTAGGTGCGTCATTGGACCTCTAACGATGAGGTTGAGCGACGCGGGGTTGCGCCGGCGTCAAACGAAAGCAGTTTATCCAGATCATCCATTACTTCCCTAGCTCACCGAAGACGCGACCCGCGATCGCTCCAACCTATTGTTAGATGCGCTGATACCCCGCAAAAATGCTGGGTTACGTTTGCCCACAGACGCACACCCCAAATCACTGCTGCGTCTTTCCATTTATGAAAAACCCCACAATCCCAGGACCGGACTCTCTATCCACAATAGTGATGGTCATAGTGCCGGTGGGAAGGCTGCCCCCGGAGAGTCGCACAACGTAGTTGAGCTGATACATGTCAAGACGTCCCTGGCTCTGTTGCTTCTGAGACCCAACGAAGGACGAGGATTCAACTTTTCCGACTAATGTCGAAAGCTGCGCGAGCTGGGCATCAAACTTATCGCGCGGAATCTGATTCTTGGCAATTTCGTCGAACGCCGCGTAAAGGGCATCTATATCTTGCTTGTTATACGGCACAACAACTCGGTCCGCAATTTTGGCCAGCGCTGCATCGGTATATTTTCCAGGGAGAGTTCTGCCTGCCTCTGTGGCAGTCGCCGGAATTCCCGATGTTGAGCGAAGTAGAAGGCCTGTCTGCACTAACGTCGCGGCCAAATTTAGACCAACAACAATTAGGATCGCTACCAATAATCCACGTGACGAGTTATCCGGCATTTTAACCTCGAGATGGCTGTGTAGACATTAGGTGAGCATCTAACGATGAGGTTGAGCGACGCGGGGTTGCGCCGACATCAAACGGAGCTGATTTATCCCAATCATCGACCACTCCTTGGTTCACCGAAGACGCGACCCGCGATCGCTCCAACCGATTGTTAGAGCGCATAGCTATAAAGTACTACGGTGGCGGAATCAACGTATGCCCAGGCAGGATACGCTCCGCGTCGACCGCCATATCTGTTACCTGTGCAAAGCCGGGTTCCGGCGCGGCGTCGGTCAAAAGCGGCCGTAGAGGCCACAACCACCACCGACGCGACAGAGCTTGCGTCGACTCCTCCGTCGCTACGCGAATCGTCAAGATAGCGCCCAATAATGGCGCCAACCAAGAGAAGACCAGACGCAAGGTCACCGTTGCCGCGGGTAGCGTGCGATCCCGCACAACACATATCGTCGCCACGACGGACAGATATATTGCAATCAGGACGATCGTGAGCGTTACAACTAGCGCAAGCGTTGGCATAAGGTGCGCTCTAACGATGAGGTTGAGCGACGCGGGGTTGCGGCGCCGACCAACGAAGCTGATTTATCCCCATCATCGACTCCCTCCTTGGCTCACCGAAGATGCGACCTGCGATCGCTCGAACCGATTGTTAGACGGTGGCGCTGACGGCAAGTCTGCGCCTTCCAAAATAACACCCAGCAAGTACCCCAAGGAATATCCCAGACCCCGACGCGACCAACGGGCCAAAAACAACAGCTGCACCGAGAATCACACCCAGAACGTCAGTCCTGCCGCCGGGGCTACCCGCAATACCGATGTGCATGAGGGGATACGCGATCATGATCAATAAAAGCGCGTTCATCGCCAAAAAACCAAGGCTACCCCAGAGCCAAGCACGCCACGCGTAGGGCCGAAGGCCGCGAAGCGAGTCAAAGAGGAAACTAGATGCAGTGCCAATTGCGCCTAGGGCAAAGAAGAGAGCGAACCCAGCAAGTGCGACAGCGTATGGCATACGTGTACTAGAGGTGAGACCCAGCTACCGTCTAACGATGAGGTTGAGCGACGCGGGATTGCGCTGACGCCAAACGAAGCTGATTTATCCCAATCATCGACCTACTCCTTGGCTCACCGAAGACGCGACCCCGCGATCGCTCGAACCGATTGTTAGAGGGAGGACCCATAATCGTGCTCCTGCCAAAGCGAGCCATCCGATTTGTACCAGCGGTATTTGCCAACGCGAGCGCCACGATTGAATGTACCTTCTTCCTTGGCAGTACCGCTATGCCACCACGATCGATATGGACCGTGCAGTTGGCCGACCTCGTAGTACGCTTCTTCGATCAGCACGCCGGCAGAGAAGGTTCGGGCAACTCCGTCAAGCTTGCCGTCAAGATATTGCGCTGTGCTAACAACCGCGCCGGCCTCGTCGAGCAATTGTCGAGACTGGCGCGCAGGCGATGACATAGGTGCCCTCTAACGATCAGGTTGAGCGACGCGCGGTCGCGAAACGGATTGCCGGTCACCAGTCACTTTGCGCATCCGATCCTCCCTGTCCTCAGTGTCCGCTGCCGCGTGATCGCTCCAACCTCTCGTTAGATTGCCGCGCGACACCCGTTCCGAAGCTGCCCCTCCGCAGCACTGCCGAGCTTACCCTTTGGGTTTGGTGGTCCGCAAAGACCCAGCCCTTGAACAAGCGAGCCACGCTCAGCGCAGGTTGCTCCATACTGCGCCGAGGCCAATGAACCATGCGCCAAGCCGCGGCCCCATCAGCACCCGCTTCGGTCCGTGCTACCCAACCCACTTGTATCAGCACGCTGACCCACGATGCTGAGGACCGCGAATCGAAGGGCTCGCCCAATTCTGGTGCTGCCGGTGAATCCACGAATAACCTCAAGTTCTTCGATCAAGGTCTATCTAACGATGAGGTTGAGCGACGCGGGGCTTCACCAGCGTCAAACGAAGGCACTTTATCCCAATCATCGACTCCCTCCTTGGCCCACCGAAGACGCGACCCGCGATCGCTCGAACCGATTGTTAGAGTTCGCTTTGCGATACCCCTGACCCGATCGCAATGTTACCGCCAACTTCAAATTTAACCGCCTCGGCGCGTAGCGTTACTACATCGCCTGATTGCAGATGAAGTTCAAAGAACCCGGGAGCAACCTCCGCGGCCGATAGTACTGATACAGAGGGGCCCCATTCCAAGGTTCTGGGAACGTGCAGGTCTGTAACCGAGCTCCAGAGCAGACGGAAAGGACCTCGCGGCAACATTGGGGCTCCCGCGAATTCCGCAACGCATGATCCGTGCGCCCAATTGAACGTGATTGCATCCAGAGTCGCGTCGTGGAGTTTCTCTAGAACGGCTACTGACATTTGAAGGGCGGACTCTAACGATGAGGTTGAGCGACGCGGGACCGCGAGGTCGAACGAAGGCAGTTTATCCACATCGTCCATTCCCTCCTTGGCTCAACGAAGACGCGACCCCG
>Ga0209006_10001411_pt1 | contig 21810 bp, 17 predicted proteins | sample JacPin_JW_Ref_O2_FD_188567 | JGI IMG/M metagenome (GOLD analysis project Ga0209006, IMG submission 188567) | Forest soil microbial communities from Algoma, Ontario, Canada - Jack Pine, Ontario site 1_JW_Ref_O2 (SPAdes) (version 2) | ecosystem: Environmental > Terrestrial > Soil > Boreal... | reverse complement strand
TCTCTGCGTATTCTCGTCGCGGATGATGCCGAACTGAATCGCGACCTGATCATCGAGCTATTGAAGAAACGCGGGCACTTCGCCGAAGGCGTCGCCGACGGCCGCCAGGCGCTTGCCGCGCTGGAAAAGCACACCTTCGACGTGGTGTTGCTGGACGAAGAAATGCCGATCATGACCGGATTGCAAACCACCGCCGCGATTCGGCGGCGCGAAGCCACTACCGCAAAACATCAGATCATCATCGGCATCTCCGGCCATGCCACTGAAGACGACGAGCATCGTTTTCGCGAAGCTGGAATGGATGCATCGCTCGCGAAGCCCGTAGACGTGAAGACGCTCTACGAGACCGTGGAATCTGCGGCGCAGAACTTGCATCCGGCCGCCTCACACTCTCAAGAAGACGCAGAACCCATCGCAGCGGCTGCGTCCTCCGCGGTCTCACGCACGCTCGCGGATTCGCCTGCCAATTCGCCGGTGGATTCCGAAGACGTCGTCACGCACTTGCGCCGCACGACAGGAGGAAATGAGAAACTGATTCGTTCGCTCGCCGCAACATTCCTGGCCGATGCTCCGAAAGCGCTTTTGCGCATCCGCAACGCGGTCACGAAGAAGAACCCCGCAGAACTCGCGAGCGCCGCTCACCTGCTGAAGGGCTCTCTCGCCATTTTTGGCGCCCCGAAAGCCATCGCCGCGGCGCGCAATCTCGAGGTTCTCGGCCGCGCGGACAACCTCCGCGAAGCGCCAGCGGGACTGAGCTCCCTCGAATCCGAATTCGCGCTCCTCCAGCACGAACTTCGCGCGATTCACTCCGCGCCGTCTCCCAAAGTCAAATCGCGGCCCACGCCGAAGGCGACGCGCGAGCGCAAACGCGCAGGCTAGGCGCACGATTCTGATTCAACGCTCACCGCAACCACAGCTCAGCTCGCAAGATATGACTGTGGCTGACTAAACAAGCAACCGCTTCGCGCCCACGCTTGCCGCTCACGTGCTCCGGCGCGATACTCGAACGCATGAACCGAAGGATCGCATCCGTCGCCGGTCTCGCCTCGCTTACGTTTCTGCTGCTCGCCGCATCAGCACGCGCCGACGAGATCAAACTCAAGGACGGCTCGAAAATTAACGGCACCATCGTCGGCTTCGAGGATAATTCCTTCAGGGTCAAGACCAGCTACGGATTCGCCGTTGTGCAGAAGGATCAGGTCCTTTCCATCACAGTCACCGGTGACGCGAAGCAACCGGAGCCTGCAGCGTCCAAGACTCATGTCGCTGCGCCTGCGCCAGCAGCGGCGAAAACGGAAAAGGTCGAGCACACTTCCGCGCCGCCGGCCAAAGTTCCCGCTGCGGAATCCGGCGCATCCGCGACCAACTCTGTAGTCGAGTATCCGCACTCCGACGCTCCTGCTACGTCAGCGAAGAATTCCGCGCCAGCTGCGTCGAGCACGTCGAACGCGTCAGGAACATCGGGCGCGCCGACTGCCGTCGCAGCGCCAGCACCGCCGCCGAAACCCGCTGTGCCTGAACCGATGCGCGAGGCAGTTAGCGGCAACCTCTACACGAACGACACGTACGGTTTTCAGATGTACAAACCGCCGACGTGGAAACTGATCGAAGGAGCGCGCACGATTCTACCGGGATCGATTACGGCATTGGGAACGGACGATCAGAATACTTACCTCTTAATCGGGCAGGAACCCAGCGGGAAATCGTTGGCGAACGATATCGCCACGACGGAACAGCGCCTGCACGAAGTGATGGAAAACTTCCGGCCGCTGGGCGAGAAGCAAGTGATGATTTCAGGCGTCTCCGCTACCGAGCGGCGTTTTCGCGGCAGCGTGGACGCGCGCGATTGGTCCGGCATCGTGGTTTACATTCCGCGCGGCGCGCGCGTTTACACGATTTTCGGGATGACGCTCGCGGACACTGACCTGGTGCAGATTCAGGAGAACGTGATTTCCCGCGCCATCACCAGCCTGCAATTCACCAAGTAACCGTCTCCGCTTTTGCGCACGGGCAATCCCATCTTCTTTCGCGGACGTGAAGATTGCTCCGCACGAATCATCTGCGCGCTGATTCACGGCACGCGAAGCAAGCTTCGCGCCAGGCAAAGCGGCGGCAAGCCGCCGCACTCCAAAATGTTTTTTCGAGACGGCGTGCGAGGCCCACGCTTACCGCGCCGCAGCGCTGCGAGCCACCATCTTCTACCGCGCGCCGCGACATTTCAGAATTTTGTTACTTCGCTGAAATGGAAATTGTTGATCTTCATCGCCGGGACTACCATTTCGAATGATTCTTCGCCGGCGGCGCGCACGGCGGGGCCGAGCATCTCGACGTTTGCGAGCGCTTCGATCACGCTTTGATTGAAACGGAAATTGCGGATGCCGCCGGCTACGCGGCCGTTTTCCACCAGAAACGTGCCGTCGCGGGTCATGCCCGTCAGGACTTTTTCGTAGGGATCCACTTCGCGGATATACCAGAGCCGCGTGACCAGAATGCCGCGCTCCGTGGAGCGAATCATATCGTCCACGGATTTATCGCCGCCGGAAAATACCAGGTTCATCGGCGCTTCGCCGAATTCGTTCGGCAGCGTGAAGCCGTGGCCGGTGGGTTTGGTTTTCATTTTTTTCGCGGTAGCGCGCGAATAGACCAGATTCTTCGGAACCCCGCGATCCACCAGCAAAACTTTCTGCCGCGGCAGGCCTTCGCCATCCCACGGCGCGCCGATTTGCAACGGATGATAGACGTCGTCCCACAGCGTGATGTTGTCACCGAAAATCTTTTTGCCCATGCGATCGTTCAGGCAAGAACGTTTGTCGAGAACGCCGGTGCCTGCGAAATCGTAAAAAATCGAGCCGACCAGATCGAGCACGGCGGGCGGTTCCAAGATTGCGGTGTAGCGCCCAGGCGGGAGTTCCTGCGGCTTGCGGGAGCCTGCCGCTTTTTCGCTGGCGCTTTCGAATAATGCGTCCGGATCAATATTCAAAATGTCCGCGGAGTTCGCTTTAGCCCAGCCGGAGGAATTGTCTTCCAGAATGGTGACGGAAAATTCCGCGCGGGTGTGGTCGTGCCGCGCACAAAGGCCCTTGGAATTTGCCAGCACGTTCTGCACGAATCCAGTGGTGAAAATTCCGGCGGCGGTCTGGTCGGCGGCGTCTGCCATCTTGCAGACGCGCGCGACGGCGCGGGCGCGGTCTTGCGGAGAGGCCGCCACCGTGGAGCGATAGAAATTCGAGACTTTTTGATATTTCTGCGGACCGAGCATCGGCAGCAGGTCGGGATTTTCCGGCTGGTTGCGCGCGAGGCTTACCGCGACAGCGACTACGCGGCGGAAGGATTCTTCGTCGGTCTTGTTGGTGGTGGCGCGGGCGGTGCGGCCGTCCACGACGGCGCGGACGGAGATGCCAAGGGTGTGCTCGGCGATGTTCTGATGGATGGTGTTGTTGGCGAAGCGGGTCAGGGCGTCCACCGTTGCGTCAATTTCCACTTCTGTTTCGTCGGCGTCGCTCCATTTGATGATGCGTTGGGCGATGTGCTCGAGTTCGGTGGCGGTGAAGCGGGCGCCGCTGGGATGGTTGGAGGACTGGGGCGCGGAGGGGATCCGCGGGTGTTTCGTGGCCGATTTTTTCTTGGCTTTTGCCATTTTTCAGTCTTGGATCTCGCGCATTCGTTACGAAAAGCAACATCAAAACCAACTGCTACGGCTGCCCGGTCCCACAAAACGGGACCGGCCGCTACAAGTGCAACGTCAACAACAAAGAGCCGGCGAGACGCCGGCGCTACTTCGCAAAGGCGACTCCGACTTTTATGTTTCTAAAACGCGCGGGCGATGCGCCGTGGCCTGTGCCCATGGTTTGCATGGGTTGGCCTTTGCCGCAATTGGGCGTGCCCCAGAGCGTCCAGTGATCCCGAGAGCATATCGCGTCGCAGCTGTTCCAGAATTCGGTGGTGATGCCGCTGTAGCTGGGATTTTTGATCATGCGGCCGAGCTTGCCGCCTTTGATCTCCCAGCCGATTTCCGTGGAAAATTGAAAATGATAGCGGCGATCGTCAATGGACCAGGAGCGATTGGTTTCCATGAGGATCGCGTCGTCGGTATCGGCGATCAGGTCGTCGTATTTCCAGGTGCCGGGATTGATGCTGATGTTAGTCATCCGAATCATCGGCAGACGGTTCCAACTTTCGGTGCGCATGGTGCCGCCGGAGCGTGTCTCACCGATAGCTGAGGCCAGCTCGCGATTGCTGAGGTATCCGGTGAAGAGACCGTCGGTGATGATCGGCGTGCATTGCGCGGGGACTCCTTCGTCATCGTAAGCAAAGGTGCCGAGGCCGGGGCCGTGTTCGAGGCGCGCATCGGCGACCACGTTAACAATGTCCGAACCATATTTTAATTTGCGCAGTTTTTCGATGGTGAGAAAACTCATACCCGCGAAATTGGCTTCCTGACCGAGCACGCGGTCAAGTTCGATAGGGTGGCCGATGGATTCGTGAATCTGCAGGCCGAGTTGCGAGCCGCCGAGAATAATTGTGGAGGTGCCTTCGGGACATTGCGCGGCGGAGTGCAGCGCGACGGCTTCTTCCGCGGTGCGCTGGGCATTCCCCGGCAGATCGAGAGCCTCGACCAGTTCGTAGCCCTGCAGAGCATGCTGTCCGCCGAAACTATTCGGATACGAGCGCTTCTGAATTTCGGTGCCCGCGAAACTGGTGGCCACAATCCCCGCGCCGGAATGCATTTTCACTTGATGAATCACCGAGCCGATGCTGGAAACGAAAAGCTGGTCAATGCGCTTGAAGGACATGGAGCCTTCGGCGAGAGTGACGCCTTTTACGCGCATCATTTCCTTGTCGGCGGCAAGCAGCACGGCGATCTGGCGCTCGACGGGAATGCGGAAAGGATCTTTGAGGAACGGATTCTGCCAGGTGTCCACGTGCGGTTTCTCGGGAGCGAGCGCGACATCGGCGCGTTTCGCGAGGGCCGAAGCTTTGGCGATGGCTACCGCTTCGGCGGCGCAGGCTTGAATGCCTTCGCGCGTGAGGCGGTCAGTAGAGGCGAATCCCCAGGCGCCGCCTGCGATCACGCGGATGCCGATGCCGAGCGTTTCGGATTCGACGAGGGTGCCGACTTCGCCGTTCTTGGTGCCAATTTCGCGCTGGCGGATGTCCATGACGCGGACGTCGGAGTAGGTGGCTCCGCGGCGCTTGGCGGTTTCGATGGCCCACGCGGCCCAGTCTTGCATCATGCGCGGGGGATCCTGAGTGCGAGGATGGGGTTGAAATTTTGGGCTGAGCTTGCCGCGCGCTGGGGGCTGGAAACGCGAAAATATTGTCGATTAGAAATGGTTCCAGTGCTTTGTTTTGTTTGAGTTACAGACGTCTTTAATCGCCAGCACTGTCGATTAGAAATTGCGAGGCGCGAGGATAATTGCGGATAGTATAAATACGATGTTGCGCGAAAAGCGCCGAAAAAATAGCGATTAGAACATGTCGCAGTTTTTTGTTTTGAATAAGTTACGGCGATTTTTAATTCTGGAGGAGTAGCGATTAGAACGGGATCGGGCGTGCGCGATGGAGCGTTGGAGGCGCGGGTAACGGCCGGGCCAAGGTTCGGCATCTCGACCGATTCGCGCCGCGCGGCATCGAGCAAAAAAATCATCCGCGTATTTTAGAGAGACAGGAGCGAGAAAGCAAACGATGCTGTGTGTACAATGGAGCGCTAAAGGCGGCAAAGGACTTAGCACAAAACGCGGGAGAGCGGAGAAGTGTCCCGATCGCCTCAGCAACACGCTGGAACGGATGAGAAAGGATTAGCCGATGCCGGACGATGACGAAATCTACGACGAGGCGGTAGAGATCGAGAGGCATCCGGGCCGCAAGCACACGCGGGCGGAGCTGAGGAAGCTACGAACCGCTTTGAGAGCGATCTATAAATTCGGGGACGAACGGGAATTTATGCGGTTTTTGCGCGGGATCGGGTTGGAAGACGAATCGCCCCAGTTCGCCGAGATGGTCGGCCTCTTTCGGTCTTTGCGGTCCGGTAAGCCTTAGCGGCGATTTCCTGCAGTTCCTTCACTTTTTTCGTCGCGACTTCTACCGGCAATGTATCGAGTTGCGCTTGGATTAGCTTCGCGGCACGATCCACGGCTTTGTCCAATTCAGTTTTCTTTTTCGCCATTGGAGTTCCTCGATGCACTCACGATAACAGCAAGCGGACGGCGTGGCAAGTTGCAGTGCGCTAGAAGTCAAGGGCGACAGCGATGGGCGGGTCTGAGACCCGCCCCTACAGTGCGTCACCGAGCCGACATTGTGCCAAGCAGGGGCGCAGCCCTTCGAGCCGGCGCTGCCGCCTCTCAGGATGAATCGCGCTTTACGCGATTCACAAGCAGCGCACCTATCAAGAGAAACTACGGGCCGGTCTGCGGTAAAGGCTAGGTGCCTTCGGACCAGCTGGCCAGGTAGTGCTCTTGGTCGGCGGTTAGTTTGTCTACGTGGACGCCCATGGATTCCAGTTTTAGTTTGGCGATTTGGCGGTCGATGGGTTCGGGGACGGAATACACTTGCGGCTTCAGATCCTTGGCGTTTTTCACTATGTATTCCGAGGCCAGGGCTTGGTTGGCGAAGCTCATGTCCATGACGACCGCAGGGTGGCCTTCGGCGGCGGCTAGGTTGATGAGGCGGCCTTCGCCGAGGAGATAGATTTTGCGGCCGTCTTTCATGACATATTCGTCAACGAAGGGGCGGGCTGGCTTCTTGGAGCTGGCCATCTTTTCCAGCGCGGGAATGTCAATCTCCACATTGAAGTGGCCGGAATTACAGATCACGGCGCCATCGTTCATTTTTTCGATGTGCTCTTGAGTGATCACGGACTTGTTGCCAGTGACGGTGACGAAGATTTCGCCGATTTTGGCCGCGTCGGCCATGGGCATGACGCGGAAACCGTCCATGATGGCTTCCAGCGCGCGCGTGGGGTTGATTTCGGTGATGATCACATCCGCGCCGTGACCTTTGGCGCGCATGGCGACGCCTCGTCCGCACCAGCCGTAGCCAGCGACTACTACGCGCATGCCTGCCAGCAGCATGTTGGTCGCGCGAATGATGCCGTCCAGAGTGGATTGGCCCGTGCCGTAGCGATTGTCGAAGAGATGCTTGGTGAGCGCGTCGTTCACGGCGATGACGGGATACTTCAGCGTGCCGTCTTTGGCCATGGCGCGCAGGCGGATGACGCCGGTGGTGGTTTCTTCGGTGCCGCCGATTACGCCTTTGACGAGATCGGGATGCTTGGTGAGAAGTTGGGTGACGAGGTCAGCGCCGTCGTCCATGGTGATCTGCGGCTTGTGGTCAATGGCTGCGGCGATGTGCGCGTAGTATGTGGCGTTGTCTTCGCCTTTGATGGCGTAGGTGGGGATGCCGTAGTCCTTGACGAGGGAGGCGGCGACTTCGTCCTGGGTGGAGAGCGGATTCGAGCCGCAGAGGACTACGTCGGCGCCGCCGTCTCGGAGAGTGATCGCGAGATTCGCGGTTTCACTGGTGACGTGCAGGCAGGCGGACATGCGGACGCCTTTCAGGGGCTGGTCTTTGATGAATTGCTTGCGGATTAATTGCAGGACGGGCATTTGTTGATTGGCCCATTCGATTTTGCGTTTGCCTTTTTCCGCGAGAGAGATGTCTTTTACGTCGCCGGCTAGTTTGGTGGTTGCTGTTTCCACTGGTGACTCCCTTTAAGTTTTGAGCGCTTTAGATAAGTTCAAAATCGTTCTTGCCACAGAGGCACAGAGAAAAATTAGAGAAAAAGCGCCGACGTTGCGGATTCGAAACCAGGCAACGGCGGCCCGGTCCCGCTTTGCGGGACCGGGCCCTACATAATTCAACGGCAAAAGCGCCCGTCCCGGTTCGCGAGACGGGTACTACAAGGTCAAAACCGACGATGCCGCAGGCGAGACAGCGGCGTTACGTAGGGGCGGGTCCCGCCCCTACCAATTCAAGTGCAACGGCGGGCGAGGCAAGCCTCGCCCAAAAGAAAGCGGCGGCAAGCCGCCGCACTCCAAGAAAATCAACTACGCGAAACTGCTACGGCGCCGCGGGAGCCGGCTTCTTTGCGGATGGCTTCGGCTTTGTCGGTGCGCTCCCAGGTGAATCCGGGGCCGGTGCGGCCGAAGTGGCCGTAGGACGCAGTGGGCCGGTAAATCGGGCGGCGCAGGTCGAGCGTCTCGATGATGCCCTTGGGCGTCAATTTGAAGAACGCGCGGATCAGTTCGGTGATCTGCGAATCCGGAATTGTGCCGGTGCCAAACGTATCGGCCATCACGGAAACGGGTTCGGCGACGCCGATGGCGTAAGCCAACTGGACTTCTACTTTGGTGGCGAGGCCCGCGGCGACAAGATTTTTTGCAACGTAGCGCGCCATGTAGCAGGCGGAACGGTCCACTTTGGTGGCGTCCTTGCCGGAGAGCGCGCCGCCACCGTGACGGCTGTAGCCACCATAGGTGTCCACGATAATCTTGCGGCCGGTTAAGCCGGCATCGCCCATGGGACCGCCGGTGACGAACCGGCCGGTGGGATTGATGTGGTACTTGGTGTTCTTGTCCACCATTGCCGCGGGTAGCACGGGATCGATTACGTGCTTGCGCACGGCGTGCTGCAGATCTTTCAGGGAGACTTTGTCGCTGTGCTGGCTAGAGATCACGACTGTGTCTACGCGCGCGGGGCGGCCATCAATATATTCAATGGTGACCTGGGATTTTCCATCGGGGCGGAGGAAATCGACGACATTTTGTTTGCGGACTTCGGCGAGTTTGTGGGTGAGGCTATGCGCGAGTTGGATCGGCATAGGCATCAGCTCGGGCGTTTCGTCGCAGGCAAAGCCGAACATGAGGCCTTGATCGCCCGCGCCGCCGGTGTCTACGCCCATGGCGATGTCTGGAGATTGCTTGTGGATGGTGCAGATGACGCCGCAGGTTTCGGCGTCGAAGCCAAATTTTGCGCGGGTGTAGCCGACGTCGCGAATGACTTCGCGGGCGAGGTCAGAGAAATCCACATAGGTTGTGGTGGTGATTTCGCCGGCAACGACGATCAGGCCGGTAGTGACCAAAGTTTCGCAGGCCACGCGGCCCATGGGATCGTCGGTCAAGACGGCGTCGAGAACGGAGTCGGAAATCTGGTCGGCGATTTTGTCGGGATGACCTTCGGTTACAGATTCTGAGGTAAAGAGAAACTTTTCATCGTGGTGAGCCAAAACAGTATCCTCCAGCGGAATTGATGCAATTCGGGGGCCCCTAATGCGTGTGGGACAGTAACGCCCAAAAAATCAGGCTAGCATGCGGGTTTGGGGGTGTCAAACATTTGCATCGAAAGGCGTTAAATCGGAGCTGAATGGTCGCGAAGGCAGGGGGAATTGTGCAGTGGTGAGCCGAAATTGGCTGGCCACGGGGAATTTGGTTGCCAATTGTGGGAACGCGCCGGCCTAAGACATGTCCCGGCGATAGAGCAGGTAGGCGCGGATGAATGGGTCGAGGTCGCCGTCGAGGACTTTTTGGACGTCGCCGCGTTCGACTTTGGTGCGATGGTCTTTGATTAGTTGATACGGCTGCATGGTGTAGGAACGGATCTGGCTGCCAAAACTGATTTCGGGCTTGGAGGCGTCGAGTTTGTTGAGCGCGTCGCGGCGTTTTTCCAGTTCGAGCTCGTAGAGTTGCGAGCGCAGAACTTTCATGGCGATTTCGCGGTTCTTGTGCTGGCTGCGTTCGTTCTGGCATTGCACTACGATGCCGGAGGGAAGGTGCGTGATGCGCACGGCGGATTCGACTTTGTTGACATTCTGGCCGCCGTGGCCGCCGGCGCGGAAAGTGTCAATGCGCAGGTCGTCGGGCTTGACGTTGATCTCGATGCGGTCGTCAATTTCGGGGATTACGAACGCGGAGGCGAAGGAGGTGTGGCGGCGCGCGGCCTGGTCGAAGGGCGAGATGCGCACTAAGCGATGGACGCCGCTTTCGCCGGAGAGCATGCCGTAGGCGTTTTCGCCTTCGATCTGGACCGTGGCGGATTTGATGCCGGCTTCTTCGCCGGGCGTGGAATCGAGGATTGTGGCGCGAAAACCTTTTTGTTCGGCCCAGCGCAGATACATGCGGAGGAGCATTTCGGCCCAGTCTTGCGATTCGGTGCCACCGGCGCCGGGCTTTACAGTGACGATGGCGTTGAGGCTGTCGTTTTCACCGGCGAGGAGGGTTTTCGTTTCCAGGTCGGAGACGTAGGTGTCGGCGGAGGCGATTTCTTTGGCGACGTCTTCGAGGAGGGAGTCGCGCTGGGCATCGTCTTTTTCCTCTTGGGCCAGGCCTAGGTAAGTTTCGATGTCACTTTTTTTGGTGTCGAGAGCTACTTCGGCGTTTACGCGGTCTTCGACGGTCTTGCGCTGTTGCAGCGTGGCTTGGGCTTTTTCTTGATCTTGCCAGAAATTCGGGTCGCTGGTTTTTGCTTCGAATTCGGCTAGTTGTCTGCGGGCGGATTCGGCGTCAAAGAAAGCTCCGCACAAGCTGGATGCGTTTATTCAGCTCGGCGAAGCGTTGTTGCAGGTCTTCGATGTGTTCGGCCATTGGATCCTTTTGGGTGTTTAACATGGTAAGTGATTTTGGGTTGGGTGTCATCTCGGGTGTTGTGACGGGGCGAGCGGAAAGTCAAAATCACCACTGATGAACGCAGATAAACACTGATAAGGGCATTGATGAAGGCGAGCGAAGAGAAAGGCGCTGACTGCGGAACGCGAGAGGGTGTTTCGGAAATCGAGGAGAGATCCTTCGCTCAGGATGACGGACTAAATGCAAAACATTGGCAACGGAGCCGGAGTCATGGCGCGGGGCGATTCACGAAGGACATGGCCAGGAGGGCGACAGTTACTGCAATGCAAAGCCAGCTGAACCAGTCGCCGAATTTAGCGTAGGGGGTTAGGTCGCTGCGGAAATCGTAGGGGGCGTCTAGTTGGCCGCGAATGTCCAGCGGGTATTGGGCTGCTGTGCGGCCGTAGGGGTCGATGGATTCTGTGTAGCCGTTGTTGGTGTCGCGTAGGAGCCAGCGGCGATTTTCTACTGCGCGGACTCGGGCCATGGCCATGTGCTGTTCGGGAGCGGATGAGCGGCCGAACCAGCCGTCGTTCGAGATGGTGACGAGCAATTCGGCGCCGTTGGCGGTGAAGTGACGGACTTCGCTGGGGAAAATTGCTTCGTAACAGATGAAGACGCCGAATTTGCCTTCGGGGATTTGTGCGACGCCGTAGGTGGAGCCCGGCGTGAAATCGGAAATGTCCGCGGTGAGTTTTTTTGCGAAGGTGAGCCAGCCGCGCAGCGGGACGTATTCGCCGAAGGGCAGCAGGTGAATTTTGTCGTAGCCGAAGATGCGCTGGCCTTGGGGATTCAGCAGGTCCGCGCTGTTCGATGCCAGCCACTTCCCTCCCGGGTCCCGTTTCCAGTCCACCACACCGACCAGAAAATAATTTCCGGAATCTTGCGCTATGCGTTGGGCGCGCTCGGCGAACGGCTGCTCCGTGAACGAAAAGGGGGCGGGCACTTCGGGCCAGATGATGATGCCCGGGATTTGATGCGCGGCATCCACGCTGATTTGTTCCAACTGGTCTAGCTCACCGGCATGGACCTGCAGCCAATCGGGGGGATAACTTTCGGACTGCGGGAAATTGGTTTGCACCAGATGTGCGACGTGGTGGGGCGTGGCGGTGGGGATCAGGTGCGGGCCGATGAGCGCGACGAGGACCAGGACGATCGTCGCGGTCGCGACAGTGGTCCACGCGCGCCGCGTCTTGGTGAGGACGGCGTAGGCCACGAGCGATCCGAACGCGGCGATCAGGAAACAGAGGCCGTAGATTCCGGTGACGGAAGTGATTTGTAGCAGGGCGAGGCTGCGCGCGGCGGGATAGCCGGATAAATCCCAGGACGAGCCGATGATGGGGATGTTGGTGCGGAAGTACTCCAGGACAGTCCAGAGGAAGGGCGCGAGGGCGCAGGCGAGGAACTTGCTTTTGCGCGAGGCCAGCGCGACGCCGGTGGAAAATGTGGCGCAGATCAGCCCTCCGATGAATCCGATCATGCCGACGAACGCGGCGGAGATCAGCGGGTCAATATTGCCGTACTGGCGCATGACGGTATCCACCCACGGAAGGCACACCGCATAGAAAACTTGGCCGTGCAGAAAACCGTAGAGTGGCGCTTCTTTCAGCGGCGCGCCGGCCGACGCCAGCACCAGCATGCCCATGGCAATCCAGGCCAGCAGATACAAATTGTAATTGGGGAACGAGAGGCCGAGGGCGACTCCGCTGCCGATGGCGAGCAAGACTCGCGCGTAACGAGGCAAATTCATTCAGCGTTTAATTATAGGCTTAAAACCCAACTGTTCGAGGGCGCGTTTGGCGTTTTCGGCGGAAGGCATATCGGGGTAGGGGCCGACTTGCACGTGGAAAAAATTGTCGGCCGGCGACGTAGAGACGAAGGAGGGGAATTTTTTCTGTTGAATGGCATCGGCCACTTCCAGGGCGTCGCGTTGCAACTTGACGGCCGCGACTTGCAGGACGATGGAATTCTTGTTCATCGCGGGCGCCTGGAATCGCGCGGGTTGTTTCGGCGTGGCGGCGACGGTCTTGGTGGCCGCCGGGGCCGGCGCGTTGGTTGATTTGGTGGCCACCGCGGGAACCGAGGCGGGAGCTTTTGCTACGGGAGCGGCCGTGGCAGGCGCCGGCTCCAGATGGTCGCTTGCGGACTTCTTGTTGTCGTAGAAATCCCAACCGCCGTTATCGGCGGCGGGCGCGGGTGCGTTTTTCGCGGCGGGCGTGGATTTTGATTTCGGAGAGACTGCCGCCGAGGGCACGTTGCTGTTAAAGGCGTCTGCGGCGTGCACGGCGCCACCGTATTGCGTGCGTCCCATCACGTAGCCGAGCGTGAAGAAAACCCCGCAGAGAAGGACGACGCCGAGAAACAGTCCTACCAGGTGCCGGCTCTCGAGAACCCGGTCGCCGCCTCCGCGTCTTGCGTTGCTCGCCATTCTTTTACTTTTTCTCCAGCGACTTCATCCACTGCGAAATCACGTCTACCGGCAGCGGGAATATGACCGTGGTGTTTTTCTCTACGCCAATTTCCACTAGCGTTTGCAGATAGCGCAGCTGAATGGCCGTCGGTTCCTTTTGCAGCACTGCCGCGGCCTCGGATAATTTCGCGGAGGCTTGAAATTCGCCTTCAGCGGCAATTACTTTGGCGCGGCGTTCGCGCTCGGCTTCCGCCTGCCGGGCGATGGCGCGCTGCATATTCTCCGGAATATCTACTTGTTTGACCTCAACCTTAGTTACCTTGATACCCCAAGGCTCGGTATCCTGGTCAAGGATTTGTTGCAGTTTGGCGTTAACTTTTTCGCGCTCCGAGAGAATGGAGTCGAGTTCGAACTGGCCGATCAGGCTGCGCAGGGTAGTCTGCGCCAGCTGGGAAGTAGCATATAGATAATTCTGCACTTGCGACAGAGCCAGATTCGCGTCCACTACGCGGAAGTAACATACGGCGTTGACCTTCACGGAGACGTTGTCGCGGGTAATGACGTCTTGCGGGGGGACATCGAGGGTTTCGATGCGCAGGCTTATACGTGTGAGTTTATCTATCGGGAAGAAGACCAGTTGGAGGCCGGCGCCTTTGGCTTCGGGCAGCATGCGGCCTAGGCGGAGGACTACCCCGCGTTCCCATTCCTTGATGACGTAGACGGAGTTCGACAACCAGATGAGGAAGATGACTACGGCCACACCCAAGAGAATTGTTACGAAATCCATTTTGTCTCCTTCGCTTCAATGAACGACGGCACTACGCGCCGCATGGAACGGCGGGCACGGCATGCCGTGCCCCTACGGCATCTAGTTGATGTGGACGCCTGGGCAAGCTGGCGCGCAGCAAGCAGCGCCCCTACGTTCGCACGATTTGTTTGAGCAAACACGGACATGTGATCCTTCACGATGAGACGTTTGCTAGCGCGATTCTACTGGCTCGACTTCGAGCGTTAGGCCTTTTACTTTTTTTACGCGGACGCGGGCGCCGGCGGGGATGTTTTCGCCGGCGCGCACTGCGGCGCGCCACAATTCGCCGTGGACGAATACGCTGCCAACGGCTTCGCCCGTGCCTACCGGCTCGCGGACTTCGCCTACTTCGCCGACCAACTCTTCCCTGCCGGTGGAAACTTTCCAGGTGCGCGAGCGGAGCACCAAGCGCATGAGTATGATAACGATGATCGCGAACGGAATCACCACTGCGAGGGCGGTCCAGAGGCTTACGCCCATGCCCGTCATCGGCGACTTAATCAGGAACAGCGCGCCGAGCACCATGGATATCACTCCTCCGACGCCCAGCACACCATGCGTGGGAAATTTCGCCTCCAGAATGAATAGCACGAACGCGCAGACAATGAGCAGCAGGCCCGCGAGATTGATGGGCAGCATGTGCATCGCGTACAACGCGAGTAACAGGGCGATCGCGCCGAAGACGCCCGGAGCAAACGCGCCGGGATGGGTGAACTCCGTGTAGAGGCCGAGGACGCCGATGATCAGCAGGATGAAAAATACGTCGGGCTGGACGATGCGGGAGAGAAATTTTTCGCGGCCGGTCATTTCGCGGGCTACGACTACGGGATGCGGAAGCGCGAGCGCGAGTTTGGTGCCATCAAAACGATTGATGGTGCGGCCGTTCAGTTGTACTAGCAAATCTTCTTTTGAGGCGGTGACGATTTCCACCAGCTTGCCATCGAGGGCTTCTTTATCGCTGAAGGCTTTGGCGTCGGTGACGGCCGTGGCTGCTAGTTCGGGATCGCGGCCGCGTTTGCTGGTGTAGCTGCGCAGGTAGGCGGTAGCGTCGTTCACGATTTTTTTGCGCAGGGTGTCGTCGATTTGCACGGGCGAGCCGCCGATTTCGATGAGCGGGGAGGCGGCGCCGGTTTCGGTACCTGGTGACATGGCCGCAACGTCTGCAGAGAGCAGGATGAAGAAACCAGCGGAGGCGGCGCGGGAGCCGGTGGGGTACACGTAGGTTACGACCGGGACGGGCGAGCGCAGGATGGATTGGATGATGTCGCGCATGGAAGTGTCGAGGCCGCCGGGGGTGTTGATGGTGATCAGGATCAGGCTGGCGTGTTCGGTATTGGCTTGTGCGATTTCGCGGACGAGGTATTCGGCGAGGATGGGTTCGATTTCGCCGTCAATGTGGAGTTCGACAACGGTAGAATTCGCAGACGATGCTGACGGCGCGGGCTGCGCGGTTTGCGCGCGGAGTGACGTGGGCGCGGCGGAAATGAGCGCGATTGCGGCGAGGACGGAGGAAAGCAGCAACGAGCGACGAACTGCGCGGAGGAACATTTCGCGAGTCATTATAGCAACAGAAACTGCGTAAGCCGTAATGTTCCGGAGGGTAGTGGGGGAAAAAGGGCGGGTTCCGCGCCTGCGGGACCCGCCCCTACAGTGCGTCACCGTGCTGGCATCGAGGCAAGCTGGGGCGCTGCCCTTCGATCCCGCACACCGGGCTCTCGAGATGAATTGCGCTGCAGCGCAATTCATAAGCAGCGCCCCTACCGAGTACGAACATTGGAAGCCTGTTGCGCAGCCGTGGCGAAGTAGGCCAATCGGGAGATTGGCGTTCCCAGGTGCGAATGGCGTGCGCGAATTACGTTTGCGGGTCGTGAATATGCATGCTGACGATTTGGGCGCCGTCGAGGCGATAGAGGTGCTGAACCGGTTGGTCGAGGATGATTTTGCCGTCGAGATCGCGCACCACCTGGTGGACGTGCGCGACAATTCCGCCGTCGGGCAACAATTCAAAGCGCTGGGGCCTGACGACGGGGTCAATCATGTCCCACTGACGAGTCCAGTATTCGCGCACGGCTTGGTGGCCGCGGATTCGGCCGCCCTCCATGGCGTTGGGCCAATCCACATCGGGATGCATGAGGAAGAGCAGATAATCGAGATCGCGCTCGTTGAACGCATCGTAGGCCGACTGGAGTAGATCTTGGTATGCGAGCGCAGGAGCTTCGCCTGTCACAGTATGATTCTCCCGGGGAACATCGTATCAGTTTTGAACTAGTTTCTTCGATGCGCCAGCATAGGCGGGCGGTTCGTGCAGAACTTCCTGCAGAGCGGGATTCTTGATGACTTTTGCGAATGCGGGATCGGTTTGCGCGGTGAGGAAACCCTCGTAGCCGTCGTCGCGCGCGAGCTTCAGGTAATGCGCGGCGCGCTCGGCGTCGCCGGCTTGCGCGTAGGTCTTGGCGACGAAGAAATAGAACAGGCCGGGATCGGTGGTGGTGCGCTGCTGTACAACAGTGCCGCCCAGTCCCCGGCGATCGAAGATGGTGGGGTCCAGCGCGAGAGCTTTCTGGAATGAATCCATCGCCTGCGGAAACTGCTTATCCGCGAAATAGGCGTAGCCGAGGTTGCTGTACACAGTGGGCAAATCGGCGCGTAGATCGAGCGCCTTGCTGTACAGGCTGATGGCCTTGGTGTAGTGCTTTTTCTCGTACTCGACGGTGCCGCAATTATTGGCGGCGCTGGCAAATTTCTTGTCCGTATGCATCGCGTGCTTATAGAATTTTTCCGACCGGTCCAAGTCGCCCAATTGCTGGTAGGCGACGCCCACTTTGTTCATGAGCGCCGCGTTTTTGGGTTCACTCACCAGAATCGCCATATAGGCGCCAGCGGCCTGGCCATATTCCTTGCGCGCCATGAGGATGTCCGCGCGCATTTCGGCTGCTTCGCGCGGGGACATCGTGGAGAGGGGCTTCGCGCCGCCGGCTGAGCTCATAGACGTCGAATTCGAAGTGGTGTCGCTGACTTTGGTCGGAGTTTGTTGCGCAAACGCGGGACAAGCTACAACCAAAACCAGCGGGATGGCAAAGAGAGTCACTCGGCTCATAGCCCGACTCCTTTTTCCGCGCCCCTGAACCTACGGCTGAGGTTTCTGGCTGTCCGCAGGCTTCTTGCTTGACCCAAAGATACCAAAAATCTTGTCCAGAAGCCCCTTTTTCTTTTCGGCCTCGGCATCGGCGGGGGCGGGCTGCTGAGGGTCTCCGGGGGCGCCCGGTTTGGCGCCTGGCTTCGGCGGCTGAGCGGGCTGATTGGCGGAAGCTGAGGGCGGAGGCGGGGGAGTGTTGCCTTTGCCGAAGAGGTGGGATAGCCAGTTGGAGGGCGTGGACGCCAGTTGGCCGCAGACTTCGGTGGGCTCGCTTCCCGCGATGAAATATTCCTGCACGGACTGCGGGCAGGTGGAGTTGGCGAGTTCGCCGGTTTTCGGATCGATCATTTCGGCTATGACGCCGGGTGGCGGATCGAAATCTTCGGTCATTTTGTATTGCGGCAAGGCCGTGGCGCGTTTCATGAATTCCGCCCAGACCGGGGCGGCGGAAGCGCTGCCGGAAAGGCCGAGGTCGCGATTGTCGTCGAATCCGATCCAGACTACGCAGAGCAGGTTCGAAGTGAAGCCCGCGAACCAGCCGTCGCGCGAAGTGCCCGTCTTCCCCGCAGCTACTGGCGTGAACCCCATGGAGCGAACGGTGGTGCCGGTGCCGCGGTTGATGACCTCTTCCATAATGCTGGTGGTGAGGAAGGCCACGCGCGGATCGAGGACGGCGCGGACGCGCGGCCCGGCCGTCTCTTCGACGGTGCCATCGGCGGCCAGCACGCTGCGCAGGAAGAGCGGCTCGGCGCGCAAGCCATTGGTGGCGAAGGGGGTGTAGGCGGCGGCGACGTCTATCGGGGTCATTTCATAGGCCCCGAGCGCGACTGCCGGCGTTGGTTGGATGTTGGTGCCGAGGCCCATCTGACGGGTGAGGTTCACCACGCGCTGATAACCGATCAGCTCGGCGACTTTTACAGTGGCGACGTTGAGCGAATGGATCAGCGCATCGCGCACCGTGACGGTGCCGTAAAATTCCTCGCCGTAGTTGTCCGGCGTGTATTCCTTGCCGTCGAATTGGAATGTGGTGGGCACGTCGTCAACTGTGGTGACCGCCGTGACGATTGGCGTGAAGCCCTCGGCGGCATTGTCAAAAGCCGCGGCGTAGACGAAGGGCTTGAAAACGGAACCGGGTTGGCGGCGGGCCAGCGCGTGATTGAGCTGGCTCTCACCGTAATTGCGGCCGCCGACGAGCGCGCGAATTTCGCCGGTGTGCGCGTCCAGGGCGACAAGCGCCACTTGCACGCGTGTGGCAGGCTCGCCTTTCTTGGCCCAGGCGGCGTAGCGCTTGGCGAGCAATTTGTCCACGCCTTGCACACCGGTCTGGATGGCTTCGGCCGCCGCATGTTGCAATTGCGGATCGAGAGTGGTGTAAATGCGAAAGCTCTGCGTTTCGAGGTCGGCTTCGGAGAAATTTTCGAGCAAGTTGTCTTTGACCATGTCCACGAAGTAGGGCGCGGAGCCGCTGTTGATGCCACCATTGACGAATTTCAGTTTCACTTTTTTGGCGGCGTCGGCTTGCTCTTGCGTGATGTAACCGTCTTCGACCATCTGCGGCAGCACGCGGTCGCGCGATTCCTCGGCGCGATCGAGGTGGCGCTCGGCGGTGGCATAGCGATTGGGCGCGCGGATGATTCCGCCGAGGAAAGCGCACTCACCGAGGGTCAGCTCGCGGACATCCTTGCCGAAATAAGCCTCGGCGGCCTCGCCGAACCCGCGAATGGAAAAGCTGCCGCGATTGCCCAGATAGACTTCGTTCGCGTACAGTTCGAAAATCTGCTGCTTGGAATAGCGCTGATTGATTTCCACGGCCATCAGGATTTCTTTTACTTTGCGGCGCCACTCGCGCTTGGTGGTGAAGAAGAAGCTGCGGGCCACCTGCATGTCAATCGTGCTGGCGCCCTGAGCTTTCTGGCCGCGGCGCAGATCCGCGAGGGCCGCGCCGAAGACGCGCACGATGTCCAGGCCGCCATGTTCGAAGAAGCGTTTGTCCTCGGCCGCGAGGACGGCGTCCACCAGATCCTTGGGAAGATCGTCGAAGCGCACCACGCGGCGTTTTTCGCGCGAGCTGTCGAAGAGGTTAGTGATCAGCTCCGGCTCGATCTCGGCGGAATCGCGCGGCGCGGTGGCGGAAAGGTCCACGATGCGCGAAATTGAGCCGCCGGAAAAGTCCACGCGCAGCGCGTTGCCGCCGCGGAAATACGAAGCGGACGACGGGTGAACCTCTACGCTTGGTCCTTTTAGTTTGAACCAGCCGAGAGCGCCTTCGGCCTCGCCTTCCTGATATCCCGCGCGGAGCAGATAGGTGGCCAGATCGCTCGCGTGCATGGTCTCGCCTAGGTAGACATGCCCTGGAGCCGAAAAAACTCGTGAGGTGTTCTGGAAGACCTGGCCGGTGAGGCGCTGGTCAATCAGCTTGCCGAATTGAACGTAATAGTAGGCGAAGACGGAAGTCGCGATGATGAACGCAAGCAAAACGCTGCCCAAGACGGCCAAACCAACACGCGAGGTCCAGAAGCCCGGGGCGATTCGAATCCGCAATCAGTTTCTCCGTGAAAAGCAGTCAGACAAAATGTACTCAGATGATTAGACGCACGCCAGAGCCTGACGGGTTGGGCGGACGCGGCGCTGGCACGATTGATTCCGCACCACTTGGATCAGCATGGATTGTAAATCTAAATCGGACGGCTGTCTGCGTAGAGATGAAATGGATGAGTGATCTGAGTAACAGCCAAATCGTAGGTGACCGAATAGTCCAGCGAAATGGTGACGAGGTTTCCCTCAAAGGTTACCTTGATGTCTTCCTTTTTCGCCGGAACGCCGAGCTCCTGAGCCTTCTTAAAGACGTCGCCCTGGATATCTTCCGGGGTTTTCTTGGGATAGGTGGAAGTTGCAAAGCGCGCTTCGGTGGTGATGGAATCCTGCAGCTGGTAATTGGCGAACCACGATGGAACTACCTTGACGGCGCAGAAGACCATCGTCCCCAAAATGATGATGGTTATCGCGAAGTTAAGCCTGGCCCCGCCCCGTTGTCCGTCTCGAACTCGCTGCGCGCGCAAGGTGGAAAGTCCTCCCAAGTGCAATTTCGTTAGTGCTGATGCTAACAGCATAAGAAACCCGCGTACGCCTGGGTCAAAGCGCGTGTTCTGAATGAGTAAACGGGCCGGCCCTCGGGAACATGGCGCTAGTATGCCCGCGCGAAGATGGCTTTCTCGGTGGATGACTCGCCGCAGTGGACGCACTTGCCAGAGCCGCCGGGCTGCTCGAGCGGAATGCAGCGCATGGTGGCTTTGGTTTCTTCCTTGATGTTCGCTTCGCATTCGGCTTTACCGCACCACCAGGAGAAAGCGAAGCCCATTTCGACGGCCTTCTTGAATTCCTGGTAATCGGCGGTCTCGTGAGTATTCGCTTTGCGGAAGGCCAGCGCGCGATCGAAGAGGGCTTTCTGGATTTCGTCGAGCGATTGCACCACCGCCGCGGCGATTCCCTGCTGCGAAACGAAAGCTTTGCCCTCTTTTCCGGGGCGATCGCGGCGGGCGAGCACTACCGAGCCTTTGGCGACGTCTTTGGGGCCGAGTTCCAGACGCAGCGGTACGCCGCGCATTTCCCAATCATTGAATTTGAAGCCGGGGCTGGAGCCTTCGCGCTCGTCGAGCTTCACGCGGATTCCGGCATCAACCAATTCCTTGCGCAGCCTGTGGGCGCATTCTAGGACGCCGGATTTCTCCTCGTCCGTCTTGAAAATTGGGACGATCACGAGCTGAATTGGCGCCAGGCGCGGCGGGAAAATCAGACCTTGATCGTCGCCGTGCACCATGATGATGGCGCCGACGAAACGCGTGGAGAGGCCCCACGAAGTCGTCCAGCAGTGCTGCAGCACGCCGCCCTTGTCGAGGTAGCGAATTTCGAATGCCTTCGCGAAATTTTGGCCCAGATTGTGCGAAGTGCCGGCTTGCAGCGCTTTGCCGTCGCCCATCATGGCTTCGATCGAAAAGGTTTGTTCGGCTCCGGCAAAACGCTCGGAATCGGATTTGCGCCCAGGAATCACCGGCACGGCGGCTTCCTTCACCGCGAAATCGGTGTAAATATCCAGCATCTGCCGGGTTTCAAATTCCGCCTCGGGCAGCGTGGCGTGGGCGGTGTGGCCTTCCTGCCAGAAAAATTCCAGCGTGCGCAGGAAGAGCTTGGTACGAAGTTCCCATCGCACCACGCTGTTCCATTGATTGATCAGCACAGGCAAATCGCGGTAGGACTGAATCCACCTCGCGTAGGAGTGACCGATGATCGTTTCCGAAGTGGGACGAATTACCAGCGGCTCTTCCAGCTCTTCGCCGCCGCCGTGGGTAACCACCGCCAGCTCGGGCGAAAAACCGGCGACATGCGATTTTTCCTTCTCGATGAAGCTGCGCGGAATCAGCAGCGGAAATGCCGCGTTCACGTGGCCGGTAGCCTTGAAGCGGCTGTCCAGGGCCGCGGTGATGTTCTCCCATAGCGCCCAGCCGTAGGGGCGGACGATCATGCATCCGCGCACAGGAGCGTAGTCCGCCAGCTCGGCACGCAACACGAGCTGGTTATACCATTCCGAAAAATCTTCCGCGCGAGTTGGCAACTTCTGGTCAGACATGCCGAGGTGGGCTCTTTTCTGCGCCGATTTGAGTGCAGCACGCGCACAATGGCGCGCGCATCGGCGCGGTAAGCAATCAAGGTTAGGGGAGAGTTGGAGCGAAGTCAATCACGGGAGGACGTCTGTAGCTGCAATGTGAGAATGTCCGGATTGTGCAAAGTAGAAATGTCCGCTTTTCTAGGGGCCGGGGGGCCCGATGGCAGAGGAGCGGATGGAGTTGAGCGCGAAAGAGCG
>Ga0209006_10001410_pt1 | contig 21814 bp, 13 predicted proteins | sample JacPin_JW_Ref_O2_FD_188567 | JGI IMG/M metagenome (GOLD analysis project Ga0209006, IMG submission 188567) | Forest soil microbial communities from Algoma, Ontario, Canada - Jack Pine, Ontario site 1_JW_Ref_O2 (SPAdes) (version 2) | ecosystem: Environmental > Terrestrial > Soil > Boreal... | reverse complement strand
GCGGGCGACGGTCCAGCTCTTTTTTCAGCCGCGATACCCGCCGGAATTTTTCCAGAGCTCCGCCGTACTCGGCGTCGAGCATCTCCTTCTGCTCGATGGCAGCTACATGCTCAACGGTAACTTCCACGCCGTCCACCGTGCTGAGAATGCTGCCTCCCATTTCATCCAGCGCCTGGGCAAACTGTTTGATTTCTCCGAGCGCTTTGGCGAAGAGATGGTCAAAGCGCTCGCCGAATGCCGCATTGTGGGCAGCCACGGTCGCCAGCACACCGGGATGGTAGAAAGAAGAATCCAGACAACGTTTCAGATCCCGCACCCGTGACACGATGCCCGAGTCCATCAGTGCATTGAAGTCGCGGTATCGGGAGATTTCTTCCCGGAGCGGATCGAAGTTTCGCAGCAGCTGCACGTGTTCTTCGGGCAGCGATGGAACGTCAGTGTCGGCAAGAATTTCGATTAGAGCGATCTCGAACGGGGAGAGCGGCAGCGACCCGTCCAGCCCATAGCCGTGCTGCTGCCACTGGCCCGGTACTCGGGGATGGCGATAAAGAAACGTTGAAATCAGGTCGGTCTTGTCGCGGTTGACCTCGCTGGGTTCCCGGCGGCGCACAAAATACCGCAGCAACGCTTCGGCAACTTCGGAATCCGTCTCCGGCGTGAGCGCCTGCCGCAACATAGCCGGCGTGATCGCCATATCCAGCATATGCAGCCAGCGATACATCCGCGAAAGCGTTTCCGGAAGGTTACCTTCCGACTGGCGCAGCGAGATCTCATCCAGCCCGCTCGGGATCGGGACATCGCCCCCGAGCGAGTCTCGCATCAGCTTCTGGTAAAAACCCTGGACTGTCGCCAGGATCGACAATTCAAACTTTAGGTCCTCGGCCAAGAAACACTCCCGCGAGCGAAGATCTCCCCGTCGATTGAGGGGATCCTTTACTGCTGTTTAAGTAAAGACGAAAGTCACCTCAGTCGCAAGTTACTACCGGAACCAAGGAGGTTGGTTGGCGCCGAAAGGGTGGGAACATTGGTGCCCGCAAAGTCGTGCAAGCTCGGGGCTTACAGTAGGCGATGGTCAAGAGGGGATTGGTTCGCCCCAAACACAAATCCCCAAGTGGCTATGGCTGGGAGCCACGTGACTTCGAGGCTATAATGGAAACAGCCAGCTGAAGGCTTCTAGGTCGCCTGGGTTATGGTGCAAACCTTAGAAGCGGTTTTGGCATCTTGTTTACGAGCTATCTTCAGATAGTGGGGCGACACCGTCGGAGTGCAGAGAACTCACGGAACAGTTCTGTCTGGCGCCAGCTCGTTTTCTAAGATAGTTGGGAACAAAGCATGGCCGAACAGGCAAGTTACTGGTCAGGATGGCACGAGCGCATTTCCGCTCTAGGTAACGTTCCGGCTGTGCTGAAGATTGTTTGGGACTCCGGCCCTGGAGTTGTGATCTTTGGCCTGATCTCAAGGTTGTTCTCGTCTCTCCTGCCCGTAGTCCTCCTCTGGATAACCAAGCTCATTGTGGATCGCATTGTGCATGCGGTCTCGACGCATCAGCCCGTTCAGCCCGGATTCTGGTGGCTGGTCGCCGCTGAGTTTGCGCTGGCCGTGCTGAACAGCATTCTGCTGCGCAGCATCGACTACTCGGACTCGCTGCTGGCCGATAAATACACGCGTCACGTCAGCATTCGAGTGATGAATCATGCAGCCAGCCTGGATCTGATTGCCTATGAAGATCCGGTCTTTTACGACCGCCTGGAACGGGCTCGCGTGCAGGCGACTGACCGGCTGGTCATGATCCAGGCGATCGGCCGCCTGGTACAGCAATCCATAACAACGATTACGTTATCTGTATCGATCATGTTGTTCTCTCCGTGGTTGATGCTGTTGCTGGTTGCCGGTGTGCTGCCCGCCTTCTTAGGAGAGAGCCACTTCGCCTTTTTGGGGTATGCCAAGAATTTTCGTCAGACCCCCATGCGGCGGCAACTGGACTACTTGCGCATATTGGGCGGAAGCAAAGAAGCTGCAAAGGAACTCAAATTATTCGGGCTCAGGAATTTCCTGGCGGAGAGATTTACCCGGTTGTCCGACGCAATCTATGATGAAAATGTCGCGCTGAATCGACGCAAGCTGATCGCGGGCGCGGCGCTGTCGATGCTCGGGACGGCGGGCTACTATTCGGCCTACGTCTACGTAATTTGGCGCACCGCTAGCGGGTCGTTGAGCATTGGCTCAATGACTTTCTTGACCCTGGCAATTCAGCAGGCCAGCAGCAACATCGAACAGATTTTCTCAACCATTGCGGGTATTGGCGATCAGGCGCTATTTCTGACGGATCTGCTCGCCTTCTTCGAGATGAAGCCGACCATTCAATCCAAGCCAAATGCGCTGCCGGCACCGCGCCCGATTGTGCGCGGCGTGGAATTCCGAAATGTTTCCTTCAGCTATCCGGGAAACTCGCGGCGGGTTCTCGACAATATTAATTTTGTGCTTCATACCGGCGAGAGGCTGGCGCTGATTGGCGAAAATGGCCAGGGCAAAACCACCATCGTAAAGCTCATTACCCGCCTTTACGATCCGACAGAAGGACAGATTCTGCTGGATGGTGTCGACCTTCGCGAGTACGACCTGGAAGATCTGCATCGCGAGATTGGCGTGATCTTTCAGGACTTCATGCGCTATGAAATGACCGCGCTCGAAAACATAGCGGTGGGGCGAGTTGAAGCCATCGGAGATTTGGATTTGCTGAAGAGCGCGGCAAGAAAAAGCATGGCCGATCAGACAATTGAGAGGCTGCCTTTAGGTTACGACCAGATGCTTGGCCGGCGTTTCGAGCAGGGTGTGGATCTTTCCGGTGGAGAATGGCAAAAAGTCGCGCTGGCTCGCGCTTACCTGCGCGACGCACAACTTCTGATTCTTGACGAGCCAACCGCGGCGCTCGACGCCCGCAGCGAGTTCGAAGTGTTTCGCCGTTTCGCCGAACTCACCACCGGAAAGATGGCACTTTTTATTTCGCATCGCTTTTCAACCGTTCGTTCCGCCGACCGCATCCTAGTTCTCGAAAACGGAAGGATTGCGGAGGAAGGCACTCACGCCCAGCTGTCGAGTCTGGGAGGGCGTTATGCCGAAATGTTTGAGATGCAGGCATCGAGTTACCGCTAGGAAAATAAAAAATGACACAGAGTGGTCATCTAGAACTTTTCAGTGCAGAAACCGAAAGTGTGCGGCACCCGATAGGTGAAATGGTACTTGATATTACCCGTTTGAATTCGAGCGCCGCGGAACTGGCTCGGGAGCTGCGATGGTTGCCCGAGCAAGTGTCCGATCAGCCTTTTGGCGATCGCTGCCGACAACTCAACGCCGACATGAAACCTCTGCTGGTGTTGGCTGCCGGACGACCTTCCGAAGACGACTCCGCGGATGTGCGCGTATTGCATGAAAATTTTCTTCTGATTGAAGCGGAGCTTGCGGATGTCTGCGGAGCTTCGAACGCCCCACAACGACACCCTCAGGTGCGTACCTCGGATGGCGGCACGGTGCCTAGAATTGCGGCTGTTGCCGCGGGATATCTAGCGGCGACTTCTTATGAATTTGACGTCGCGACCTTCACTGAATACCTGCAGACGTTTCAGGACACCACCGTTCTCAACCTGGCCGAGCTATGGGCTCTGATTCCAATTCTTAAACTGGTTTTGCTCGAACAGATTGCGGAGCGTGGAAAACCTCTGCTGGAAAACTTTGCCGGACCCCACGATTTGCGAACTCCGATACTCAGTCTTAAGGAGATGAAAGAAACCGCCTGGAAGCTGGCGATCGAGCCGCTGATCCGCTTTGACCGCCTTCTGCGTGAAGATCCTGCCGGGGCCTACAGCAGGATGGATTATGAGTCGCGTGAACTATATCGGCAAAAGCTGATTAATCTTGCGAACCATTCCGACTGCAGCGAAATCGAAGTCGCGCGTGAAGTGCTGCGGCTTGCTCGTGCTGGGCAGAAGGAGCCAAGTTCGGACCCGCGCGTGAGCTTGCGTCGTTCGCACGTGGGTACTTATTTACTTGAAGAGGGTGCGCGCGAACTGGAACAGCGGGTCGATTTCCTTGCTCCTTTTTCCCAACGCATGCGTGTTTTTCTGCGCAGTCACCCTGACGAATTTTATTTGCCCGGCATCGCCGTGCTTACGTTAACTATTGTTCTCGGGGTGGTGCTGCTTTTGACCGATCCCTCGACCTCGTTGGGTTGGGTGCTGCTCTCGACGCTCGCCGTGCTGCTTCCAAGTTCGCAGAGCGCGGTCCAGATCATGAATTATCTGGCGACCCTTCTGCTGCCTGCACAGATTCTTCCCAAGATCGATTTTTCAGAAGGCCTTCCGTCGGATTGCGTAACCGTGATAGCGGTTCCTACTCTGCTCCTGAACGAGAAGCAAGTCCGGAAACTGGCCGAGGATCTTGAGGTTCGTTTTCTCGGCAATCATGATCCGAATCTTCACTTCATTTTGCTTACCGATCTGCCCGATGCTGCCGAGAAGCCCTCGGAGGGCAACCCTTTGGTAGATTTGTGCGCCGATCTGATTCGCGGCTTGAACGAAAAGTATAGCGGGAACGAAATGGGATCGTTCTTCCTGCTTCACCGGAATCCCGTCTATAACCCGCGCGAAAGACTTTGGATGGGCTGGGAACGCAAACGCGGCAAGTTGATGGATCTGAATAATCTGCTGCGCGGCCAGTTTGACAGCTTCCCGCTTAAAGTGGGCGATCTGTCGATCCTCTCGAAGGTTCGCTTCGTAATCACGCTTGATTCCGATACTGAATTGCCGCGGGGTTCGGCGCGCCGCATGGTCGGGACTTTAGCGCACCCGCTGAATCAGGCGATTATTGATCCTGATCGACGAGTCGTGGTGACAGGCTACGGAATTTTGCAGCCGCGGGTTGGGGTAAGCGTTCAGAGTTCTGCGGCCTCCCGGCTCGCGAGTATCTATTCGGGACAGACCGGTCTTGACATCTACACGCGCGCGGCGTCCGACGTTTATCAGGACCTGTTCGGCGAGGGTATTTTTGTTGGCAAGGGAATTTACGAAGTAGAGACATTGCATCGCGTTCTCGATCGCCGCTTTCCGCGCAACGCCTTGTTGAGCCATGATCTGATCGAAGGCGCATACGCTCGCGCAGGCCTGGTGAGCGACATCCAGGTGATTGAAGACTATCCCTCGCATTACAACGCTCACAATCGGCGCAAACACCGCTGGCTGCGCGGGGACTGGCAGATCGCAGAGTGGATTAATCCCATGGTGCCGGAAGAGTCGGGACAGAAGGTTCCGAATCCTTTGTCGGTCGTCTCGCGGTGGAAGATTCTGGATAACCTTCGCCGCAGCATGGTCGAGCCTGCTTTGTTCCTGCTCCTGCTTCTGGGCTGGCTTTGTCTACCGGGCGGCCCGAGGAATTGGACGCTCGCCACCATTGGGATATTGTTTCTGCCCGCAGCCTGTCAACTTCTGTTCGGTTTAGGAAATGCGGTGGCGCAAGGGAAATTTGCTGTCGTCCTCGATGCCATTAACGGATTTCTGAACGAAAGTGTCACGGTGTGGTTGATGGTTACGTTCCTTGCGCATCAAGCGTTGCTCTCGATGGACGCAATGGTGCGAACTCTGGTGCGCCGCATGATCACTCGCCAGCGGCTGTTGCAATGGGAAACCGCCGCCCAAGCGGAACTCTCAGGATATAAACGCACCGTGCTGGATATTTATTTGAGCTGGACGCCCGCGCTGGCGCTCGGAGTGTTCGCGATATTGTGGTTTGGACGGCGCAGTGCGGTGGCAGCGGCCTTGCCGATTCTTTTATTGTGGGCGTGCAGCAAGCCGATTTCGCTGTGGTTGAACCGGCCGCCGCGGGCTCCGCGCAAACAAGAATCCGAGAGGGATCGATGGTTGCTGCGTCTCATGTCGCTTCGCACCTGGCGCTATTTCGCCGAACTCAGCAACGAAAAGAACAACTGGCTCATTCCCGACAATTTGCAGCAGGGCGAAAACGGTTTAAAAGTTGCCGAAAGAATTTCACCAACCAACCTTGGCTTGCTTTTCAATGCCCGCCAGATCGCGTGTGCATCAGGCTATTTGACGGTGCCGGAATTCGCGCAGCAGACACTTCGCACGTTAACCACGGTCTCGCAATTGCAGCGCTATAACGGTCATTTGCTGAATTGGTACGACACGCAAACATTGGCCCCGCTGATTCCTAGATTCGTTTCCAGCGTCGATAGCGGGAATCTTGTAGCTTCTCTCTGGACGCTGCAGCAAGGGAGCCTCGATCTTCTGGAGCAGCCCCTGCTACAGAAAGAATTGCGCGACGGCCTCCTCGATCATCTTTACCTTCTGGCGACCGAGCGTGCGTTGCCGCGGAGAAAATTCTCCGCGCTGAAGCGGCAACTCAGCCAGCCCACCTGGCTAAACTACCTTCTCGATATTCCTGAGGCTGATGTCAGGGCCATTCATCAATCATCTTCAAATCCAAAGCACGCCAACGCGCAGTGGTTCGAAGCGCAAGCCGAAGAACGGATCAGGCAGGTCGGCCGCCTGGTGCAGCTCTACGTGCCATGGTTGCTGCCCGAGTTCGCGGCGCTGAGAAATGATCGTGCAATTTATCCGAATCGCAAGGCCAGGTACGTTCCTCCCCTCAATCGTATGGTGGAATACATCGACCGGCTGTTCGTTCGATTAAAGGCTGCTGCGGATTCAGCCGAGCCCGGAAAAACTCGCGCACTCTATTTGCAGGTGATGGCGTTGTTGCCGGATGCGCGCGCGCATGCCGTGCGACTCGTAGCGGACCTTAAGAACATCGCCGACCAGGCCGGCACGCTTGCGGAGGAAATGAGCTTTGAGTTTCTCTTGAGTCCGAGCCGGGGATTGCTCTCCATTGGCTTCGACGTGGAAAAGCAGGAATTGCATTCCGCGTGTTATGACCTGCTGGCGAGCGAATCGCGAATTGCATTGTTTGCCGCCATCGCCAAAGACGACGTTCCGCAGGAAAGCTGGTTTCAACTCGGCCGCGCCCATGCGATCGACCAGGGGATTGCCGGCCTGCTCTCCTGGACCGGGACGATGTTCGAATACCTGATGCCTACAATCTGGATGCGGGTATATCCCAACACGCTGTTAGAGCGTGCAGTCACGGCGGCGGTGCAAGCGCAACGCGCATACGCCGACGACCTGGGTATCCCTTGGGGCATTTCCGAATCTTCGTGCTTCGCTTGGGATGATTGCGGCAATTACCAATATCACGCGTTCGGAGTTCCACAGTTAGCGATTCACAAAGTGGACCAGGACGGACCTGTGATCTCACCATATTCAACGTGCATGGCGCTCTCGATTGACCCCGGAGCTGCGCTGAAGAACTTGCGCAAATTGGAGCATAAGCGCGCTTTGAGCACCTACGGTTTCTATGAAGCCCTGGACTACAATCCCGGCCGAGTTCATTCGCGGCTTCGTCGTTTCGAGTTGGTGCGCTGCTGGATGGTGCATCATCAGGGGATGAGTTTGCTCTCGATTGCAAACTTCCTGCATGCGGAGCTCGTGCAACGATGGTTTCATAGCCACCCGCGCGTGCAGGCGACCGAGTTGCTGCTCCAGGAAAAGCCGTCGGGACACGCCCGTACGCTCAAGCCGCGGTCAAACGTGGCATAATCCTGTGCGTCTTGATGCTGGTTTCAGCGAGAAGACTGCAGCACTGTAATTCGTGCACCGACGTGAACCCTATGCGATGCCGGCGACTCCTCAGCTTCACTCTCCTTCTTTTATTTTCGATGAGCGCCTCACACGTCGAGGCGTATGACAATCCTACTTCGGGTGTGGTTGTCGTTGACGCATCTGCGCCCGCACATCCCCTTCCGCATTTTTGGGAAGAAATGTTTGGCTCGGGGCGCGCGATATTAAGCTTGCGTGAGAGCTATCGCTCTGATTTGCGCTCGGTGAAACGGATTACTGATTTTACCTATGTTCGCTTTCACGCTATCCTCAATGACGAAGTGGGTATTTATGGTGAAGATGATCAGGGCCACCCCGTCTACAACTTCTCCTACATCGATCAGATTTACGACGGGTTGCTGGCGAATGGGGTACGCCCTTTCGTTGAAATCAGTTTTATGCCTTACAAGCTGGCAGCCGCCAGTTTGATTCATCCATTCTGGTATAAGCCCAACGTTTCTCCGCCAAAAGATTGGGGTAGCTGGGATGATCTCATCGCTGCATTCACCGGTCATCTGGTAGAGCGCTACGGAATTGAAGAAGTTGCGCAATGGTATTTCGAGGTGTGGAACGAGCCCAACCTTGATTTTTGGGGAGGAAAGCCGAAGCAGGATACTTATTGGGAACTGTACGACCACACCGCAGTTGCAATTAAGAAGATAAATTCACGACTGAGAGTGGGCGGCCCTGCGACTGCCCAGGCGGCATGGGTGGACGCGTTCATTCGCCATTGTGCCGAGAAGAATATTCCGCTGGATTATGTTTCCACGCACGTTTACGCCAACGACACCGCTCACGACGTCTTCGGCACCGAGGAAAATATTTCTCGCGATCGCATGGTATGCCGCGCGGTCGATAAAGTTCACAATCAGATCAAAGCATCGAGCATGCCCTCTTTGCCCCTGATCTGGAGCGAGTTCAATGCCAGTTACAAGAATGAACCCGATGTGACCGATGCAACCTACATGGGCCCATGGCTTGCGGATACGATTCGTCAATGCGATGGCTTGGTCAACACGATGTCCTATTGGAGTCTCTCCGATGTTTTCGAAGAACAGGGCGTGGTGAAAACTCCGTTCTACGGAGGCTATGGGCTGATTGCGGAAGACGATATCCCTAAGCCCGCGTTCAACGCGTTCAAGTTGTTGCATAAGTTGGGCGAAGAACGGATCCAGTTGGATTCTGATTTCGCTTTGCTGACTCGCAGGAAGGACGGAACCCTGGTGTTGGCAGTCTGGAACTATGCGGCGCCGGAGCAGGCCGGTTCTCCAAGAACAATGTCGCTGCGGCTGAAAAACACCAAAGTGAGCCGCGCTTCGATTTCACGAGTGGATCGTGATCACGGAGATGTGCACTCGACTTACGAGAAGATGGGCTCGCCCAACTATCCCACGCAGAAGCAAATTCAGGAGTTGCGTCAGGGTGCGGAACTTCCTGGGCCGGAGGAACAACCAATCACCAACGGCGAGTTTAAGTTGACCCTGCCTGCGCACGGCTTAGCTGTGATTGAACTCAAGTAGCAGAATTCTTTCAGAAGAGCCTGTACAGACGAAGTGTCCTTTTAAGTCTTGTTCGTCACGGATGGTTCATACTTCTTGAAGCCGGCGCGGTCCATGCCGCGCCTGGCCTCCATGTTTTTCATGAAAGTATCCCAGACAAAATTGCTGCGTAGATTTTCCGCCATCAGCATGGTGATACCTGTATCAATTCCCACCACGTCCGTGTCGTACCAGTTCTTGAGCGGATTGAAGGCGTTCACGAATCCGTAGCGGCACCATGCGCGAGCGTAATGATCCTTGATGTTCCTGAGAACGCGCAACACCGGTTGAGGCAGAAACGGAAGCGACCCGGCAGATGCGCTCGGCACCACCGTTCCGTCAATCGGCCCCATCATGGGCGGCCCTCCCCAAATTACGTAACCTTTTTCTGAATCGGAAGCGGTAATGCCCCAGAGGTCGTCGCTGTAATCGGGAAACTGCTTGCCGAGTTCCAGGCAGAACCGCCGGTGAGCGTCGGTGGCTAGTGTGGAGTTTTCGAAGTAATCCGCGAAAGCATCGCGCTTGCCGCGAAAATCAAACCAGGCCTGGGAATATTGATGAATAAATAAGGGAGCAAACGAGCCAATATAACGGAAGCCGTCGAACTCAAATTTGGTACGCTTCCACGCAGTCCATGCCTGTATGGGTAAAGGATGGGGCAGCGATCCCAACCCCAACAGATAGATCATCATCATCTCGCTGTAATAATCCCAGCGATAGGGTAAAAAGCCGAGTTCAGGCGTCCAACCGTGCGGCAAGAGTGACGTGTCTTCGGAGAGCCAACTCCAATCCACACGATTAAAGATCTGGTACGCCAGAAGACTAATCTCGGAATGCTCCTCAAAGTGTTGCCGGCAAGTAAGAATTCCGCAAAGCAGGATGGACGTGTCGACGGAGGAGACCTCGGAATCCCACACGCGCTCCCCAGTGTTGATATCGGCAAAGTGGTAGAAGAAACCTCGATGGGTTGGCATCTTCTTCCACAGGAAACGCAGGGTGGTGAGAACCCGATCCCGTACGTCGTTAAGCGGAATGAATCCGCGCTTTTCTCCAATGCACAAAGCGGTCAGGCCGAATCCCGTGGCGGCAATACTGCCGACGGTGGAGGGGCTGTTAGCCTGCACGTTGCATCGGTCCTTAACCAGTCCGGTTTGCGGGCTCGCCTGCTCCCAGAAATATTGAAGGTTCAGTTTTTCCATTTCATCCAGAAACTGATCGTCTTCCTGGGATAATGAGGCCGTGTTTGCCGCGGACTGAGCGGTCTTATCATCCGGGACATCCACCAGCGAAAATAAATTCGGACGACCAATCAAGCCACAGAGTCCGATGCCGCCTGCACGCAGCAGCAGATCGCGTCGCGAGAGAGGACTCGCGCCAAGGTGCTTCTTCTGGTTATGCATTCAGTAAATCTTAAATGCTTGTCGTACGATTGCCTACCTCAACAATCGATCAGGGTCGCTCAGTTAGTCATCATAAAATTCTCGGACGAAGCCGCAACCTCACTTTCCACTGGCTAAATTCCATCCTAAAATGTCAGCAAGGGCCTCAATGACTAAAGGCAGCAAGATCACGATTTGGATTATTGTCGGGATCGCCGTGACGGCGGCGATCGTGGCGCTTACGCACCGAAGGCAACCAGTAACCTTGCGAGGTTCGGTGCTGCGACAGGATGCCGACGCCAACAAGCAGTTGCCGCTGGGTGACGTTGAGGTTACGGCCGTCAATGAACTGGGAAGCGCGAGGACCAAGTCGGACGCAGCGGGCTATTTCAGTTTGACTCTTCCCAAGGGCCTACGCCGCCGTCAGCAGGTTCTCCTGCAATTTCGGCGCAAGGATTACAAAGCTTTGGATTGGAATGATTACATTGCAGACAAACTTTACATTGCGCGAATGACTCCCCTCCATCAGGAGACGATTGCCGAATCGCGCACTGACGCGGCAGTCTCGAACGCCCGCATTCGATATTCTGTGAAGTCAACTGCCGAGGCCAACGTCGGTAGTGCGGTAAAGGCGTTTCAAGTCCTCAATAAAGGCAACCTGCCTTGCGATAATCATCCCCCATGCGGGCCCAGCGGAAAGTGGAAGGCCACGATTAACTCTCAATCGATCGATGCCGGAGCGGGCAACGAGTTTCGTAATGCAAGAGTTTCCTGCATTGCCGGGCCGTGCTCGTTCACCAGAATCGAAGCGGAAACATTTTCGCAGGATCGGCGCCACTTTAACGTGTCGATCCGCAACTGGTCTGATGCGACTACTTTCCTGTTCGAAGCAGAAGTGGTTCATCCCATGACCAGCGATCTGGTGCGAGAGACATATCCGGTAATATTCGGACGCGCATTGAACTTCAGTTTACCGGCATCGGCCGAGGGGCCAAGCATCGAGGCGGAAGTAGGGGGAGAAGCTATTGTCTTTCCTCTGGGGCCCGATCTTTTCTTGCGTTGGGCGGATTGCCACATGGTCCCCGACCGTGACCAGTCCAGAAATTACCGCTGCGAACTCAAGTCCGGCTATCAGTTCCGATGACCGGGCAGACTCGGACGAGCGTTTCCGAAAACCTGCCAGCGCCATGGCGCGCCATCGCGGCATGATAAAACTGAGTTATGGCTTCCGAAACGCGTGATCCTGCCCCCGCGCGCAATCTCTACGCCTTTGGTTTCACCTCATTTTTAAACGATACCGCTACGGAGATGGCGTATTGGGTGCTTCCCGCGTTTTTGGCCTCACTGGGAGCGGGACCGGCGCAGTTGGGATTGATTGAAGGAGTGGCCGAAAGCGTGGCGTCCTTCGCCAAGCTTTTCTCCGGCTATCTCACCGACCGAATCGACCGCCGCAAGCCGATCGTGGTCGCGGGATACTTAGTTGCGAATGCGGTGAAGCCGCTGCTGACGATCGTCACGTCGTGGTGGCACATTCTCCTGATTCGGTTCACCGACCGGCTGGCCAAGGGAGTGCGTGGTGCCCCGCGCGACGTGATGGTCGCCGAGTCCGTGCCGACAAATCGGCTGGGTTCCGCCTATGGTCTGATTCAGTCGATGGATTCGGCCGGAGCCATTGCCGGGCCCTTGGCCGCGCTGTTTCTGCTTTCGCGGTTCGGAATACGCAGTGTGTTCTTGGCTGCTGCAATTCCAGGGGCGCTATGCGTGTTGGTGGCGGTGGTTGGGATTCGCGAAACCAAGCGCTCGCCTGCAATTTCGGACGAAGGCGCGAACAAGGCAGATCAGATTTCGTCAGCACAAGAGGCGGAGAAAAATGTCAAATTTCCTGCGGCGTTCTATTTTGTCCTGGTCGCGGTGACCATTTTTTCTCTCGCAAACTCAAGCGACATGTTCCTCGTCCTTCGGGCGCAGAATATTGGAATCCGCGTAGCGCTGGCACCGCTCTTGGGGCTGGTCTTCAATATTACTTATACGCTCGCATCCTGGCCCGCCGGATGGTTAAGTGACCGCGTTTCGCGACGACTGGTAGGCTCGATAGGCTATCTGATTTTTGCCGCCGTCTATTTTGTTTTCGGACGTGCACCTTCCAAACAGTCGATCTGGATGGCGATGGCAGTCTATGGCTTTTATTACGCGCTCACCCAACCTGTACTGAAAGCGCTCGTGGTTGAGACCGTCGGCGAGAGTGTGCGCGGACGTGCTTTGGGGATTTATTTTTTCGCGACCAGCGTGGCCACTCTGGCAGCCAGTTTGCTTACCGGCGAACTTTGGAAGCACTACGGAGCTGCAATTCCGTTCTATTTTTCGGCGGCACTCGCGCTGGTATCCGCTGGACTGCTGCAGGCAGCCAGTCCGGGGCAAGTGAACATCAAAGCTGACGCATGAAGGCAACTGTTTCTCGAAGCGGCGCGTTAATCTTGATCTGGGTGCGTGCCGCTGTTGAGCTATGCTCTTTCAGACCGCTTAAAATCGATCAGGGTCTGGCCGCATTCCACGAGGCCTTACTGACATTCTTCACCCAAAGGAAAATCAAAATCTGTGCCGCCAAGCCCGCGCACGTATCCAGAACCACGTCCTGCCACCGTCCGGTGCGTGAGGGGATGAAGCTTTGATGCCACTCGTCAAGGCTGGCTACGAGCGCGGTTCCAAGCAGAGCGATCGTGGCCCAGCGCAGCGTCCACTTTGTATTGCTCATGGCGGGCAGGGTTGCGCGCCACGCGCGGAACAGCAGAATGCTCAAAATCGCGTAGCCGACGACGTGGCCGCCTTTGCGAATGTAGAAGTGGAGATGTTCAAACCGCTCCATCCCCACACCGAAAAGAAAATGCAGCAAGGGATACAGAATGCGGCTGGTATTGTTGGACGAGAGCATTGCCGTGGACTCGATAGAAATCACGATGAGCCACAGGATCGCGGCCGCCCACGCTTTCAGAAGATTTTGTCGGTCGGAGTTCAATTGCGCGGACTACTCGACGCCATAGTTGGGTGCCTCGCGAGTGATCATTACATCGTGGACGTGGCTTTCGCGAAGGCCGGCTCCGCTAATGCGCACGAATCGGGTTTTCTGCAGAAGTTCGGCGATGGTGGCGGCGCCGCAATATCCCATGCCCGACTTCAATCCACCGACCATCTGATGCACGATCATGGCCACGGAGCCGCGATAAGGCACGCGACCTTCAATTCCTTCGGGAACCAGTTTGCCCAGGCGGTTGGATTCTCCGTCCAGCGAAGAAACGGCGGCGGAAGAATCGCCTTCGATGTTCTGGAAGTAGCGTTCGCTGGAGCCTTGCGCCATGGCGCCGATTGAGCCCATGCCGCGATAAGATTTGAACGAACGGCCTTGATACAGAATCAGTTCGCCGGGGCTTTCGTCGGTGCCGGCAAAAAGAGATCCGATCATAACCGCACTAGCGCCCGCAGCCAGTGCCTTAGTGATGTCGCCCGAATACTTGATGCCGCCATCGGCGATGATGGGAACTCCCGCATCTTTAGTGGCGCGATAAGCTTCTGCAATCGCGGTGATTTGCGGCACGCCCGCGCCGGTGACCACGCGAGTGGTGCAGATAGAACCGGGTCCAATGCCGACCTTGATACCGTCAGCTCCCGCCCGCGCCAGTTCGCATGCGCCGTCGAAGGTTGCCACATTCCCCGCCAGCAGTTGTATTTCAGGCAGCTTCGACTTTACCAGCCTTACTGCCTCAAGCACTTTCGTGGAGTGGCCGTGAGCGCTGTCGATGGCGACTACATCCACTTTCGCTTCGGCGAGTTCCTGCGCCCGTTCCAGAAAATCTCCGGTGGCGCCAATGGCCGCGCCGACCCGCAGCCGTCCTTGAGGATCTTTGGCGGCGTTGGGATATTTCAACTTTTTCTGAATGTCCTTTACGGTGATCAGGCCCTTGAGGTTGTACTTGTCGTCGACGACCAGTAACTTTTCCACGCGATGCTCGTGCAGAATTTCTTCGGCGTCTTCCAGCGTGGTGCCGACGGGAACCGTGATGAGATTTTTCTTGGTCATCACCCGGTCGATGGGAATGTCGAATCGGGTTTCGAAGCGGAGATCGCGGTTGGTGAGGATGCCAACCAGCTTTCCATGCTGAGTGATGGGCACGCCGGAAATTTTGTACTTGCGCATCACGTCGAGCGCGTCGCTCACTTTGTCGGTCGGCGACATGGTGACCGGATCAACGATCATGCCGCTTTCCGACCGCTTCACCTTGTCCACTTCATTGGCCTGCTGCTCTATGGTGAGATTGCGATGGATGATGCCGAGTCCGCCTTGCTGAGCTAGCGCAATCGCCATGTGCGATTCTGTGACCGTATCCATCGCAGCGCTGACGATGGGGATGTTCAGCCGGATGCTGCGAGTGAGTTGAGTCTGGGTATTGGCGGTCGCCGGAATGACATCGGAGCGCGCTGGCAGAAGAAGGACGTCGTCGAAGGTAAGCGCTTCGGGTACAGGAAAATGAATCATAAGTATCTCGGGAAGAAACTCTTATTCTAGAGAGGGATGATGCTTGAGGCAAATATTGGATGCGGGGGCATGTAATCGTCGTTCCGAGTTCTCCCTGGATTGTGACTTCGTTTGGAGAGATTTGATTTTCGGCATCCGGTCGTCGGCGGTTTGTCTTTTAACCCCCTTCCGGCGTATATTAGAAAACTGGAACTGTTGTGTAGTACCGGCATTTGGCGAGACACACCAGTGGGCGCAAGCCCACTTTTTCGTTGGACGGGAATTCGCCTCGCGAACCGAGACATAAGTTGTTGGATGCATGGCACTTGATCTTGATCGGGTACGTGAGATCGCGGAGCGGGTAGCGGCCTCCAGCGGGCTGGAAGTGGTCGATGTCGAGTTGCGCGGGAGTGGCAATGCCCGAATGCTGCGCGTGTTTCTAGACAAGCCCGGCGCGGCAAGTGGCGATCCCTTGGCGGGAGTGACGCACGGAGATTGCGCGAACTTCAGCCGCGAGTTTGGCACCATTCTCGACGTTGAGGATGCGATGCCAGGTAGCTATACGCTGGAAGTTTCATCCCCAGGTTTGGATCGTAGGTTGACCAAGCCTGCTGATTTTGAACGCTTCACCGGAAGCCGCATGAAGCTGATGACGCGCAATCCGGTGAACAATAACCGGTACTTCGAAGGACGGCTGGAAAGTTTTCGCGACGGCATGCTGACGCTGGACCTGAGCGTCGCAAGCAAGAAATCAAAGAAGAAAATGCGTACGGCGGTAACGGAGCAAGCGCAGAAGATTGAAGTTGAATTCGCCAATGTAGAGCAGGCGAATCTGGTACCGGAAATCTAGGGAGGCTGGGGAATTGAGCAATTTTGCAATTGAGTAATTTGAAAGCCGGCGGGTTTTAGATTTTCAATTACCAAATTACAAAATTGCCCAATTACTAAATGGTTTATTTATGGCGAGTGAGCTTTACAACACGATTGACGCGTTGAGCCGCGAGAAGGGGATTGATCCGCAAATTGTGGTCAGCGCGGTGGAAGATGCCATTGTGATGGCCACGCGCAAGTACTACAAGACGCAGGAAAATCTGCGCGCCGAGTTGGACAAGGAGACCGGCAAGATCAATGCCTTCGCGGTGAAAACCGTGGTAGAGACGCCGGAGCAAGTGGAAGATCCGCTCTTGCAGATCGCGCTCGAAGATGCGCGTAAGGCCAACCCAGCTTTGGAAGTAGGCGGAGAGTTGCGGATTCCGAAGGTTACGGAAGGAATTCTGGGACGCATCGCAGCGCAACTGGCAAAGCAAGTGATTTTCCAGAAGGTTCGCGAGGCCGAGCGCGACACGGTTTACAACGAGTACATCGGACGCGTTGGCGAAGTGGTGAATGCGACCGTGAAGCGGGTCGAAGGTCCGGATGTGATCTTCGACATCGGCAAGGCCGAAGCCCGCATGCCGCGCAAGGAGCAGTCGCGGTTGGAATCGTTTGCCATCGGCGAGCGAGTGCGGGTGGTAATCGCGCGGGTAGAAAAAGCTTCGAAGGGACCGGGTGTCGTTGTATCTCGTGCCGTTCCCGACCTGGTGCAGCATTTATTCCAGACCGAAGTGCCGGAGATTTACGACGGCACGGTGGTGATCCGGGCGATTGCGCGCGAGGCCGGCGAGCGCACGAAGATTGCAGTCATGTCGAAAGACAAAGACGTCGATGCCGTCGGCGCCTGTGTCGGCATGAAGGGAATGCGGGTGCAGTCGATCATCCGAGAGTTGCATGGAGAGAAAATCGACATCATCGAGTATCACGAAGACGCGGTGACTTTCGCCGAGAAAGCTCTTCAGCCGGCGAAAGTGAGCAAGGTTACCGTGGTCGACTCGGGAGGGAAGCATCTCGAGGTTGTGGTCGACGACAGCCAGCTTTCCCTTGCCATCGGCAAGAAGGGGCAGAATGTTCGTCTCGCCGCCAAGTTGCTAGGCTGGAAGATCGACATCAAGAGCGAGGAAGAGAAGCGCCAGGAAGTAGAGCAACAGATGTCGGCCATGGTGCCGCAAACTTCCACGCCTCTGGAGAGCGTGCCTGGCTTAGGCGAAGGACTGGTAGAAAAGTTGGGAGCCGCTGGCGTGACCACGGTAGAAGCTTTGGCCGACATGACTCCAGAGCAGCTTGAAGCGATCGAAGGCATTGGCCCGAAGACGGTGGAAAAAATCAGTCTGGCGGTGAATAATTACTTCGCCAGCGTTGAGGGCGTCGCGGTCGAGGGCCAAGCAACAGATGCCGAAGCCACTATTGCTGAATCGAATAGTGTAGGCGGCGAAGTCGCGGAAGAAGGGGCTGCAAGTGAAGAAGCGGGGCAGGCCAGTGAATCCGCCGCCGAGACGGACGCTGCAGCTGCAAGTGAGAGTGAAGCGCAGGCAGAGAATTCTCAAGAAGAGCCTGCCGCGGAGGCTGAGAACGCTTCCGAAACCAGAGAACAATGATGGAACGCTGGCATCAGTTCGACGGCGTAAGACCAAGGAAATTGACTCCGTGAGGTCGCAATGAAGACCTAACTACAACGCGGAGAATCGAAAGGCCGGATGAGTAAGGTTCGAATTAACGATCTTGCCCGCGAGCTCGAAGTAAAGAGCCGGGCTATTCTGGACACGCTTCCCTTAGTGGGAGTGACGGAGAAAAAAACGCACTCCAGTTCTTTGGAAGAACACGAAGCGGAAAAAGTACGTGTGTACATCCGTTCCTCCGCAGAGGGTTCGTCTTCCGCCGGAAAATCCAGTTCGCGCACCTCGCGCGGTGAAGAAGAAATCAAAACAAAAATCGATCTCTCGAACATCTCCCGACCTGGGGACGTGCTGAGAGCAATTACGCAAAAGAAAGAAACCGCCGCACCGCCTTCAGTCGCCGCGCGTCCGGCAGCGCCGCCTGCGGCGGAAAAGCCAGCGGCGGCCCCACCGGGCGCGGTTAGCCGTCCTACGACAGTTGCGCCTGCAATTACGAAGCCCGCGCCTCCTCCGCCAGCAGCATCAACACCTGCCGCTCCTCCGGTTGCCCCGCGGCCGGTCGTCACGCCTCCGGCGCCAGTGACGCCGGTGGTTGCGCCGGCGCGTCCGGTCCCGCCGCCTCCGGCGGCTCAAGCGCCTCCAACGGTAGCGCCTCCATCTGTTTCTGCGTCCGCGCCGACTGCGGCTCGTCCGACCTCTCCGCCTCCCCCGGCACCGCGCATGATCGTTCCGCAGACGGGTCCAAGGCCTGTGTACAAGGCGCCGATACGGGCCGTTCCACCAACGGTGCAGCCGGGAGTTCCAATTGGCGGGGCAACGCGTCCTACGCCCGGCCGTCCTGTACCCGGCCAGCCCATTTTTCAGCGCCGTCCTCCCGCTGCGGGCGGAGCTCCGGGTGCACCGCGTCCGCCGCTGCGTCCTGGTGAGCGCAGGCCGATGCATCCCACTCGCTCGGCTCCTGCCGGAGCGCGTCCGCTAGGCGTTGGTCCAGCTCTGCCGCCCCCTGGAACCACACGTCCCGGCAGCCGTCCCGGTGGTCCGGCGCGACGGCCCGGTCAGCGTTACGTTCCGCGCGGGGTAAAGGAAGGCCCGATGAAGGGCTACACGCCGCCGCCGCGCATGGTGGTGTCGAACGAGCCTTTGCCGATTACGCGCAGCATCACGATCGCGGAAGGAATCAGCGTAAAAGATCTTGCGGAAAAACTTGAGGTTCGCGCCAAGGATCTGATTTCGCGATTGCTTTCAAAAGGTGTCTTCGCGACGATTAACCAGACCCTCGACTCCGAGCTGGCCAGCGAAATGGCTCGCTTCTTCGGCGCCGATACGAACGTAATCACGTTCGAAGAGCAGACTGCAAAAGAAATTGATGCGGCTGCCGCCAGCGAAGCGCTGGTGCCGGAAACCGGCATCCGTCCACCCGTGGTTACGATTATGGGGCACGTGGACCACGGCAAGACCACGCTGCTCGATTCGATTCGCATTACAAATGTGGCCGGGGGAGAAGCCGGCGGCATCACCCAACATATCGGAGCTTACAAAGTTCGCATCGCCGATAAAGAATCGCCGGCTTACGGGCGGGAGATTGTTTTCCTTGACACTCCGGGACACGAAGCCTTTACCCGCATGCGGTCTCGTGGCGCGAAAGCGACAGACATTGTGGTGCTGGTTGTTGCAGCCGATGACGGCGTGATGCCGCAGACGCTGGAAGCCATCGATCACGCGCACGCCGCCGAAGTTCCGATCATTGTCGCGGTCAATAAGATTGACAAGCCGGATGCATTGCCGGATCGCGTGAAGAAGCAACTCGCTGACCGGGGTTTAGTTCCCGAAGAGTGGGGCGGCAAGACGGTGTTCGTGGACGTCTCGGCAAAAAAGAAAACAAATCTGAATCTCCTGATGGAAATGATCTGCCTGGTCGCCGACCTGGGTGAGTTGAAAGCTACGCCCGAGCGCGCTGCGACTGGCGTAGTGCTGGAAGCCAAACTGGATCGCGGCCGCGGTCCGGTCGCTACGGTGCTGGTGCAGAACGGAACTCTCAACGCCGGCGACAATTTTGTGGTCGGCAATGTGTACGGCAAGGTGCGTGCCATGTTCGACGATCGCGGCGCGCAATTGCAGACGGCTCCCCCCTCAACACCGGTTGAGATAATCGGCATTGAAGCACTGCCGCAGGCAGGCGATCAGTTTGTGGTCGTGGCGGACCGCGATAAGGCTCGTGGAATCTCGGAATACCGCGAACAGAAATCGCGCGAAGCCGCGCTGGCCAAGAGTTCCCGCGTGTCGCTCGAAGGTCTTGCAGAACAGATTAAGTCCGCCGGCACCAAGGAACTGAACGTAATTCTCAAAGGCGACGTGCAGGGGTCTGTGGAAGTCATCACCGATCTGCTTACGAAGCTCTCGAATGAGAAGGTCCGGCTAAAGCTGCTGCGCTCAGGCGTGGGTGCTATTACAGAAACCGATGTTCTGCTGGCCTCAGCGTCCAATGCAATCATCATTGGCTTTAACGTACGACCGGAACGCAAGGCGCAGGAAATCGCTGACCAGGAGAAAGTCGATATCCGCCTGCATTCGATCATTTACGAGTTGCAGGATGAGATCAAGCGCGCGATGAGCGGCTTGCTCGAGCCCACATTCAAGGAACACTATCAGGGCCGCGCCGAAGTGCTCAACGTCTTTCGCATCCCGAAGGTTGGAACCGTCGCGGGTTGCCGCGTGAGCGATGGCCTGATCAAGCGCGATTCCGAAGTGCGACTGTTGCGCGACAACGTGCAGGTTTTTAAAGGCAAGGTGGGATCGCTGCGGCGCTTCAAAGACGATGCCAGCCAGGTTACAAACGGCATGGAGTGCGGCATCTCGATCTCCAACTACGGCGACATCAAAGTCGGCGACACGATTGAGGCGTTTGTTACGGAGAGGATCGCCGCGGAAGTGATTGCTTAAATCCAGTGGCCAGTAGTCGGTGGTTAGTGGCCAGTTGAACCCAAGATTTTTGTGGCTGTGGTTTTACTGACCACTGGGCGCTCCATGATCGCCTTCCTCACCCTCGAAATCCACATCGAAGCGGCGCAGTCACTCAAAGACAAACGGCAGGTCGTACGCAGCTTGAAGGACAGGCTGCGCACTAGTTTCAACGTTTCTGTCGCTGAACTCGACGCCAGTCCAGTATGGAATCGCGCCACGATTGGCATTGTCAGCATCTCCAACTCTCGCGATTACCTCGACGGATTAATGAAGAACGTTGAGCGGCAAGCCACGCGCATCGCCAACAATCACGGAGCGGATGTGGCCGATTCGTTCGTGGAATATTTCTAGCGCAGTTCGTCACGCTACGACATTGTTACCTCTGTACTTACCTCGATCCCTCCATTTGCGCGACAATAGCAAGGGAAAGCCAACACTTGCGATCGGTTTTCTGATATTCTCATGCGTTTTACTTCGAGGTGAATGGTGGAGAAGCGCGCGGTTAAGTATCATCGCGGGCGGTTGGGCGAGGCCTTGCGCGAAGAGATCGAAACCCTGGTGGAAGGGGAACTGGCCGACCCGCGCATCGGCTTGGTCCGGGTGACAGCGGTTCATGTGGCTGACGATGGCCGCTCGGCGCAGGTTCTGGTGGACGTGGATGGCGACGATGAGGAAGCGGAGCGCAGTCTCGAAGGCCTGCTCGCCGCTAAAGAATATATAAAACATGAATTGGTGGAGCGCTTGCGGAGAAGGCGCGCGCCCGAACTGTATTTCCGGTTGGACCGTGCGGAGCGGGAGAAAGCCCGGGTGGAGGAATTATTGGCCCGAGCGAAAAAAAGATTGAAGGCCCGTGCCAAGCCCGGCGATAAAAAGGTATAGCAAATGTTACAGGATGTACTTCAGCAAATCGAGCAGCGCGACCGCTTCGTCCTTACCTCGCACGCGCGGCCGGATGGCGACGCCATCGGATCAGCCCTGGCCTGCTGCCAGGTTTTGCGCGCCATGGGAAAGCAGGCCGATGTAGTCCTGCACGATGGCGTACCGCGAATCTATCGCGCGCTGCCCTTCGCCGATCAGGTGTTGCAGGCGCATCGAGTTCTTGGCAATTATGAGGCTGCGATCATTCTCGAGTGTGACAGCATCCACCGCACCCGCCTGGAAGGTCTGGAAAACCGTTTTCTGATCAGCATCGACCATCACCTCAGTGGCCGGCCGTTCG
>Ga0209006_10001409_pt1 | contig 21836 bp, 17 predicted proteins | sample JacPin_JW_Ref_O2_FD_188567 | JGI IMG/M metagenome (GOLD analysis project Ga0209006, IMG submission 188567) | Forest soil microbial communities from Algoma, Ontario, Canada - Jack Pine, Ontario site 1_JW_Ref_O2 (SPAdes) (version 2) | ecosystem: Environmental > Terrestrial > Soil > Boreal... | reverse complement strand
CGCCCGCCGTGACGACCGACCAGTCCGGAAATTTGCATGTGTTCTGGAAGGGAAAATCGTCAGACGACATTTGGGGAAGCATGGGCCAGATCGTCAGTTGTTGCGAGCCAGAATGGCTTGGCCAGGGAACGATTTCGTGCAGCGCCGAGTCGAACGTCGCGCCCGGGGCAGGGTTTTTCATCAATGCGAATAAAGTGCTCTGGGATGAAGTCGTGTTCTGGAAGCAATCGACCAGCAACGCGATTCTGTACTCTTACGGCTGTGGTAAGGTTGCGGGCTCCAGCTGGAGTGCTCAAACCAATGTCACACCGGCAGTCTCGAATTACTCGGACGAGGGGGAGTCGGTCGCCTCAATTCTCGCGTGGAAAAATGCAAGCGATAACACCGTCTGGTTTCTGGATCCGACGACTCTGCCAAGCATGAAGGATTTCGCGCCGTAAGAGTCAGGGATTGTCGGCGCGATTACGGACCTGAACAATGCTGGGATAGGAAGATGGGCGTCTCCCCGAGTTGAACGGGCGGACGCCCGATTTGCTTAAGCTCGTCACTCCATAAGCTCGTCACTCCATGAGGCTGCGTCCCATGGCTGCACTCCACGATCATCAAGGTACAGCGCGGCTATCACGCACGGCGGCTGAACCAACGCCCAGCCGTCACTTTTTCCCCAAGAAAATACGCAGCAAATTCACTCCAAATCTTCTTCAGATCAGTTCAGATTGCTTCATACCGTCTCCATGGACCTTACCGGCGATCGGGCGCATTATCACACTCACTTGCGGGATATGCTCACCACTCCTAAGCGAGTCTGGTGGGCCCAGTAAGTGAGGGGTTCGGGAAACGGGGAAGGTTTCCGAACCCCTCAAAACCAAGACTAAGGGTTTGGGCACGTCAAATTTCTGCACCTAAGAAACACGCCCCCTCACAAAATCTGCACCGGTATCCTCAAGCAAACCCCGCTCCCAGACCCTTCTTCCCATCAATTGCGGGCATCTATGGCATCCCAAAAAGAAGAAGCAGCCTTCCATAATTCATAGCTCCGATTCCGAATCCTCTCTATAATTTTGGAAGTGACTGTTTTAGACCGACTTATCGGCGTTAGCAGGGCCGGGAGGGTGGCAGTGAAGTTGCTTATAGAGAAGCGGCGACGAGTGTCTGGCCGCGCCGCCAAGCTGCCGTCCCAGCCCATGAATCGCGAATTTGAGGCCCGATTTACTGCCATCCTGTTGACCCTCCTCACAGTGGCAGCCACTCTGTTCGCGGGATTCAACTACAAGATCGAGCATCAATCGGCCATCCCCGATGACGGGGCGTGGTGGATGGAGCGCAATAGCCACCTGGTCGCCAGCCGCCTCGAACCCAACGGCCCGGCGGAGCGTGCTGGCATCCGTCGCGGCGACGAAGTCGTCAGCGTTAACGGACGTTCCGTGGACACGGCCGCCGCCGTTACCCGCCAGCTCTACTACTCTGGCGTCTGGTCGAAGGCAACCTACTCCCTGATCCGAGGTCAGGTTCCGCTGGATGTCGAAGTGGTTCTGGTGCCAGCCGAGCGCTCCATGAACGACTGGCTGCGGCTCATCGCTCTCATCTACCTGGGTATCGGCTTGTACGTGCTGTTGCGACGGTGGACGGCGGTTGGCTCGACGCACTTCTACATTTTTTGCCTGGTCTCGTTCGTTTTCTACTCGCTGCACTACACCGGCAAGTTCAACACTTTTGACTGGATGGTTCTCTGGGCGAATGAAGTCGCCTGGATCCTGCAGCCGGCGCTCTTTTTGCATTTTGTGCTGACCTTCCCGGAGCGGCGCGAATTCCTTAGCAGACATCGCTGGTTTATTCCCGCGCTTTATCTACCGGGAGCAATTCTGCTCGGGATCCAGATTGTGGCGCTGCGGTTATTGAAGCCCAGCGCTTCCCTGCTCTTTGATCTGGACCGCATTCACTGGGCTTATCTGACGATTTTCTTCGCCTCGGCGGCCGCCGTTCTGTGGAACAACTACACCCACGCCACGACGCCGATTCTCCGCCAACAACTCAAGTGGATTACCCGCGGCACCATTCTCGCGATCACCCCGTTCACGCTTTTTTATGTTTTGCCGTACCTGTTCGGAGTGATGCCTTCGATGACCATGAAGGTATCGGTGCTGTCGCTGGGATTGCTGCCCCTCACCTTCGGCTACGCCATTTTCCGCTACCGATTGATGGACGTAGATTTGATCTTCAAACGCGGCATGGCGTATACGCTGGCTGCAGCAGCGATCGTTGGAGTCTATTTCGCCGGAGTAGCCGCGATTGCCGAATTAGTCCACACCCGCGTGCCCAGTTCGGGACCGTACGGGCTGATGGTCGCGATTGTGGTTACGGCGCTGCTGTTCGATCCGGTACGCAAATGGATTCAGGAAAAGCTGGACCAGTTCTTTTACCGGACGGGCTATGACTATCGCCGCACGCTGATCGAGTTCGGACGCGAGCTAAGTTCTGAAACCGACATCGACAAAATGCTCTCGTCGCTGGTGGATCGTCTTGCCCGCACGCTGCTGGTGGATCGCATCGCCATCTTCCTGGGGAACGCGGACTCATCCCGCTTCGAATTGTCGAAATCGTTCGGCATTGTTCAAAGCGCGGGTCTGGACCTTTCATTCCTGGCGAAGCCGAGAATGGAAGATACCGCCGGCCACATCTTCTTCGAAAACACCCGGCAACTGCCGCGTGAGAACGGCGCCGCCCAGGACGCCATCGCGCGCCTGGATTTGAACTATTACATCCCTTGCCACGCGCGGCAAAAGACCATCGCCTTTCTCGGGCTGGGCAAAACCAAAGAAGGCGACTTTCTCTCGAGCGAAGATGTCGAACTGCTGGAAGCGCTGGCGGGATATATCGGAATCGCGATTCAGAACGGCCGGCTCTACGCCTCCCTGGAGCAAAAAGTCAGCGAGTACGAACGCTTGAAGGACTTCAACGAGAACATCGTCGAATCCATCAACGTGGGTGTGATGGCGGTGGATTTGCAGGACCGCATCGAGTCCTGGAATTCGCAGATGGAAGTGATGTATGCGCAACCGCGCTGGCAGGTTGTAGGCCGCCCGTTGAATGAGGTTTTTCCCGCCTCATTCGTCGAGGAGTTCTACCGGGTCCGCCAGAATCCCGGCATTCACAATCTTTATAAATTCCGCCTGATTACGCCCACGGGAGAATCCCGGGTGGTGAACGTCGCCATGGCCCCGCTTGTGACCCGCAAGTTCAGCGTGGTAGGGCGGCTGGTGATCATGGACGATATTACTGAACGCATCGAACTCGAAGTACAGCTGACCCAGGCGGACAAACTCTCATCCATTGGACTGATGGCCGCTGGCGTCGCGCACGAAGTCAACACGCCTTTGGCCGTGATTTCCAGTTACACGCAGATGCTGGCGAAGCAACTGCAATCCGATCCGCAAAAAGCGGGGCTGCTGGACAAAATTACCAAGCAGACCTTCCGCGCTTCGGAGATCGTCAACAATCTGCTGAACTTTTCCAGAACTTCAGGTTCGGAACTAACCGAACTAAGTTTGAACAAGGTAATCGCCGACACGCTGGCCTTACTCGAGCACCAATTCAAAGTGGCGCATATCCAGGTCGAGCCGCAGCTCTACGATAACCTTCCTCTGATCCAGGGAAATGCAGGCCGCCTGCAACAAGTATTTTTGAATCTGTTCTTGAATGCCAAGGATGCGATGGCGACGTCGGGAGGCGGAACTCTCAAAGTCGCGACCCTGAACGGAGAATTCGTCAGTGTCCGCGTCTCGGATTCCGGCTCCGGTATTGCGCAAGAAAACATTCAACGTATTTACGACCCGTTCTTTACAACCAAGAACGCTCCCGCGGAAGGCCAGAGCCGCGGCACCGGTCTTGGGCTCTCGGTAACCTACGGCATCATCCAGGAACACGCGGGCAACATTCGCGTGGAGAGCCGCCCGGGCGAAGGCACCACCTTCACCCTGGATTTTCCTTTGATCTCGACCAGGAAGGCAGTCCATGTCTGAGTTATTAGTTTCGGAACCACCCACAATTACGCGACGGAGTATTCCCACGGAAAACACATTACCAAGTGCCGGACGGATTCTGATCATTGACGATGAAGCGGAAATCCGCGAATCGCTGGAAACGCTTCTGCAGATGGAGGGCTATACCGTCGTAATCGCGAGCAGCGGTCGCGAGGGCATGGCGCAGATCGGAGAACGCACTTTCGACGTAATCCTACTCGACCTGGCCCTGCCCGATAAGAATGGCATGGATGTACTCTCCGAGATTCGCGTGCTGCATCCGGAGCAGGCCGTCATCATGATTACCGCCTACGGCACGGTTGAAAACGCCGTGCGCGCCATGCAGTCGGGCGCAACGAACTTCATCCAGAAGCCGTGGGATAACGAAAAATTGCTGGCCGATGTTCGTGCCGCCGTCGCCCGCCAAAAAGCGGAAGAAGAAAACATTCAACTCAAGCGCGCGCTCAAGCAGCGCTACAACTTCGAACATATTGTCGGCAAGAGCGAGCCGATGCTTAAGATTTTCGACCTGGTAGCGCAGGTTGCTCCCAGCCGCTCGACCGTACTGCTGCAAGGTGAAAGCGGCACGGGCAAGGAACTCATCGCAAAGGCGATTCACTTGAACTCCACTCGCCGCGATCGCCCGTTTGTCCCGGTGAACTCGGGTTCGACGCCGCCGGATCTGCTCGAATCCACGTTATTCGGACACGTCAAGGGCGCTTTCACCAGCGCAATTGCGTCGAAAAAGGGACTGTTCGAAGTAGCCGACCGAGGCACGCTCTTTCTCGACGAAATCGGGACTATGACCATGGACACGCAGAGCAAAATTCTGCGCGTTCTGCAAGACCGCAAGTTCATGCATCTTGGCGGTGTGCAGGAGATTCAAGCGGATGTCCGCATCATCGCCGCCACTAACGTCGATCTTCGCCAGATGGTGCGCGAGGGCAAGTTCCGCGAGGATCTCTTCTATCGGCTGAATGTAATCAGCATCGATCTTCCGCCGCTACGCCAGCGCCGGGAAGACATTCCATTGCTAGTGCAACACTTCCTGCAAAAATATTCCGAGGAAAACGAACGGCCGCGCCGCCGCATCGCCACTGAAGCGTTGCGTCCGCTGGTGAGTTACTCCTGGCCCGGAAACGTCCGCGAACTCGAGAACACGATCGAGCGCGCGGTCGTCCTATCCTCCGACAGCGACATCGGAATCGATCTGCTGCCCGACCACATTGTGGGCCGCGGCACTTCCGTTCCAGCTCTGGACGCCAGTGCGGGAACCACGCTCTTCGCCATCATGGAAGACTGTGAACGCAGAATCATTGTGGATATGCTGGAAAAATGCGGCTGGAACCAGACCGAAGCGGCCGAGCGCTTCCACGTTCCGCTTTCCACGCTCAATCAGAAAATAAAGAGGCTGGCGATCGAGATCCGCAAGAAAAACAACCACCGGGAAAACATCGGGTGATGGGGTCGGTGGACGATGGGCGGTGCGCGCTCTGAAACTCAATATCGAGCGCGGCCATCCGTATTTGATGGTCAGATGTCTCGATCACCCAATCGCCCGACGCTCCTGCTATAGTTTCTGATCAGACATGGCGCTTGAAATCGAATTCACCTCGCCCTTTGAAGTCGCCAAGGATTTCGCGGCTGCCGTTCAGGAATACACCCTGTTGGCCGCTCAGTCAGTGGCGAACTTCTTTCGCCGTCCGCTCTACATGGCCGACATGGTGCAGCAGGCGGACCTGATCGGCGTCGGCTCCTTACCCATTGTTGTTCTCACGGGACTCTCTGTCGGCGCACTACTGGCGCTGAACGCAGCTAGCACCCTGCAACGTTTTGGCGGCATCACCCTGATCGGACAGCTGGTTTCGATCGGCATGGTGACTGAACTCGGACCGCTCATTACCGGGCTCATGGTCGCGGGACGCAACGCCTCTGGCATGGCCAGCGAACTCGGGTCAATGATCGTCACCGAACAGATTGATGCGATGCGTGCGTTAGGAACCGATCCTACCAAGAAGCTGATTACGCCCCGCATCGGCGCGACAGCCTTCATGCTTTTCTTCCTGACCATCATTGCCGATTTGCTCGGACTGATTGGTGGCTTCGCTGTTGCGCACCTGATTTTCGGACTCAACTCGCGCCAGTATTGGACGTCGGTCTGGCAAATCCTTGTTTTTCGCGATGTGTTTACGGGATTGATCAAGCCTGTCTTGTTCGGATTCATCATCTCCACCGTCGGCTGCTATTACGGCATCTCGACCCGAGGAGGGACGCAGGGAGTAGGGCGTTCCACGACCCAGGCGGTGGTTGCGGCTTCGGTATTAATTTTGATAGTTGACTTTTTTGTTACGAAATTGATTTTCGCGATTTTTGGTTACAGATAAGCGTTGCTGGCAATCGTGGAATAAATGACAAGGTATGTCGACCCCTACTCTTCCCATAGAAAACTCGGCCTCCGCCATCACCAGCATGTCGGAATTTGCCATCGAGTTTGAGAATGTCTCAATCGCGTTCGATGAAAAAATGGTGCTTGATGGCATCTCATTCAATTTGCACCACGGCGAAACAAAAGCTGTGTTTGGCGTCGCGGGATCGGGCAAGAGCATTCTCCTTAAGTTGGCGATAGGACTGCTGAAGCCGGATTCGGGCAAGATCTATGTGCTCGGCGAAGATGTCACTGAGATGAGCGAGCAGGGGCTATTCGAATTGCGCCGCCGCGTGGGCATTGTTTTTCAGGAGAGCGCGCTCTTCGACTCTCTTAAAGTTTCTGAAAATGTAGCCTTCCGCATGATGGAAGAAGGCGTGGCCGCCGACGAGATCGAACGACGCGTCCGCGAGGTATTGCGTTTCGTTGAACTGGAACGAACCTACGATATGTTCCCTTCCGAACTCTCTGGAGGCATGAGAAGACGTGTGGCGATCGCGCGCGCCATCGTCACTGAACCGGAAGTCTTGCTCTACGACTCGCCCACGGGCGGACTTGATCCGGTTACATCGAACACAATTGTCGAGCTGATCATGAAACAACGCGATGTCTATAAAACCAGCGCCCTGATGGTGACCCATCGCCTGCAGGACGCCTTCACTATGGCAACTCATCAGTTCGACAAGGCCACCAATCAAATGGTGCTGTTGCCCAAGGGCAAAAATTGCGACGTGCCGATGAGCTTTCTGATCTTGCGCGAAGGAAAAGTCATCTTCGACGGCGACGCGCATCAGTTGGCCACTTCAAAGGATGACTACATCCGCGAATACATCTCGTAGAAACCCGGTCAGAGGTCAGATTGCAAAGATAGTCACACACGCGTTGGAACGGCGTGCACAGGAAAAGGTTTGCTCTAACCTCTGCAATTCCTCAAACTCATCACTTATCGGTCTTTTTCTTTCCGCTTCTTCCTGGCAACGCCGCCGGATTCTCATGCACTCGTTCGCGGAAGCCGCCTTTCATTCCGCGAGCCAGGCCTATCGCCGACTCGCCAAACTTATCCCGCAGATGATCGGCTGCCGCGAGTGCCTTTTGCCAGCGCGCGTCGCGTGAAGGCTCGAGGAGATCGAGCTGTCCAGAACCCGCCTCGAAATGCGATGCCTGCACTCCCAGCAGGCGTACTGGAGTCCCGGCTTTCCAGTTGGAGAAAAAAAGCCGTCGAGCCTCCTCGAAAATCTGATGATCCATTTGCGTAGGGTGTTCCAGCGAATGGGCTCGCGTAATCGTAGTGAAATCCTGGTAGCGTAATTTCAATTGGAGAGTACGGGCGAAATATCCGCTTTCACGCAGCCTCCGTCCCACCATTTCGCTGAGGCGCATGAGGGTGGACTGCAACCGTTCGGCGTCGCCCGTATCCTCGTTAAACGTATGCTCGTGGCTGATCGATTTCGCATCGACATTTTCTCCAACTTCGTTGTCGAACCATCCCCCCGCATCCAAGCCCCGCGACTTCCCCGCCAGCGCCAGTCCCCACTTCCCGAACCTTTTTTCGAGATCGCGTTCTTCCGATCGCGCGAGATCGCCGATTTTTTTAATGCCAATGGAATGCAGCTTCTGCTCAGTCACCTTGCCCACTCCAGGAATATCGGCAACGTCCAAGGGAGCGAGAAACTTTGCCTCCTGGCCCGGCAACACCCAGAGCACGCCATTCGGCTTGGCCTTGGCGGAAGAAACCTTGGCGATAAGCCGTGAAGTTCCAATGCCAATCGAACAATTGAGTTGAGTTGCCGACTTCATTTCGTCATGCAGGCGATGCGCGGCACGCAGAGGACGGCCGTGCAAGCGCTCGGTTCCCGTCATATCCAGATAAGCCTCGTCGACCGATGCCATCTCCACCAGCGGAGAAAAGCGACCGAGGACCTCGTGCACTTTACCGGAATATTCACGATAGCGTTCCGGATGTCCATTCACGAAAATCGCCTGCGGGCAAAGCTTCGCCGCCGTTCGCAACGGCATCGCGGAGTGCACTCCAAACTTTCGAGCCGCGTAGGAAGCAGCCGAAACTACGCCCCGTTCATCGCGTTGTCCGCCGACCACGACCGGCTTTCCTTTCAACGAGGGATCGAACAACTCCTCGACCGACACGAAGAAGGCGTCCATATCGACGTGAAAGATAGTGCGCAACATATCGCGAGAAAGGGACGAGGACGATGACAAGGAGGCGCTCATCGGGAATAATGCAGAATGCCAATCAGAAGTGTACCGCGAGATGTTCGGGAGCGAAATTGACGCGCCCATAATCCAGTGGTTAATTTAATGTTTCTCCGAGGGAAGGTACTGCATGTATGTCGCAATCCGATTGATCGGGACGATTCTTATAGCGGCCTGGTTATTCCAGCAGGTTCGGAAACCCAGCGGCTGGATGGGCAAGAGGGTAGTGCGGTCGATGAATTTAAGTCACGGGACGATGACCAGTTGGGGGCTTGAGTTGCTGAACGTCCCAAAGAACGCGATGATTCTGGACGTAGGTTGTGGCGGGGGGCAGACGGTGCAGGCTCTCGCGGCCTTAGCGCCCGAAGGAAAAGTTATTGGGTTGGACTACTCGCCAGCCAGCGTCGCCGTGTCATGCGAGACCAATGCCAAGGCAATCGAGGCGGGCCGAGTCCAGATCGAGCAGATTCTGTTGCCGCGTTACCGTTTCCGGATCTCACGTTTGATCTTGTCACGGCCGTCGAGACTCATTATTACTGGCCCGATCTGCCGGCCAATGTGCGAGAAATTCTACGAGTTCTAAAACCCGGCGGGACATTCGCGCTGATCGCCGAAACCTACCGCGGCGGCCCGTTCCGCCTGCTCTACAGCATGATTATGCCGCTGCTCCGTGCCGCCTTCCTGAGTGACCAGGAGCATCGCGATCTTCTGACCCAAGGCGGATTCACCGAAGTTACAACTCATCACCAGGCTGGAAAAAACTGGATCGTCGCCATCGGCCGCAGACCTTTCCAAGCACAAAGCGAAATAGCCTTTCACAAGACGGAAGGGATCTGTCGGGCTTAGACTCTCCGCGCTCTGCGCCGTTGGGAGAACTGAGGGTAGCTGTCACTTCGTGTTCGAGACAAAATTCATGTTGCGCACCTTTGTGTCGATGGTTCACATCCCGGCATTTGGCGCGGTTCTCTACTTTTCTATCACGAGTATCTTCAGATCACTTCAGCTTAGTTCATGCGTCCTCCATGGACTCAGGCGAGAGGCTAGCGCATGATTCCACACAAGATGGTGCAGTAGCGGTAAACAAGAATTCCCCGTCGCGAAAGAAGCGAAATTCCTTCAGGAGAAAATTCATGTCTTATAACATCAAGCACATTGTCCTCGAAGAGCGTCGGGCGGTTTCCTTTTCTTGCGGGCGTTCGAACCGGATGTTAGCGCTCGTCTTCGCTCTACTAATTGCGCTGGTCGTTGTTCCGGCCGGTGTTTATGCCCAAACCTATCATGATCTCTACGACTTTGACTGTGGCAACGGGAATGGAGGTCCGGGATGTGCGCCGACTGATTTCGGTTCGTTGGCTCAAGGTCCTGACGGGAACCTTTATGGGACCACATCCGGCAATGGTGATTTCAATTTCGGCACGATCTTCATGGTGACGCCGAGTGGAACGCGCACTCAGTTGTGGTCATTCGACGGGCCAACCGGTGAAATTCCAAACGCTGGCTTGACTCTCGCATCCGACGGCAACTTCTACGGCACCGCATCGCGCGGTGGGGCTCTCGGGAACGGCACTCTGTTTCGGTTCACACCGCCGAATACAGTCGTCGTGCTGCATTCGTTTGGCGAGGGACCTGACGGCATTCAGCCCGAAGTTCCCCCTGTTGAGGCTAAAGACGGAAATCTTTACGGGATCACCGATACGGGGACCACCTATCGCGTCACACTCCCGGCAGGGGTATTTAAGTCGTTCCCCCAGAGCGCTCCTGAACTCGTGCAAGCCCCGCTGGTGCTCGCGCTGGATGGGAACCTGTACGGCACGACTATGTTGGGGGGTAGGTATGAACGGGGAACCGTTTTCCGCATGACAACGGAAGGAGCAATCAAAGTCATTCACAGTTTTAAAGGGCCCGACGGCAGCGTCCCCGTGGGACCGTTGACTTATGGGTCAGGCGGCAATCTCTTGGGAACTACGGGCGCCGGAGGCGTCAATGGCACAGGGACGATTTTTAAGATGACTCTCACGGGCCAGTTGACAACTTTGCATAGTTTCGCGACGTTGAACGGGGGAGTGATAAACAGTGATGGTAACGGTCCGCTTGCCGGATTGTTATATGCGTCTGATGGAAACCTCTATGGATCAACGCCGCGGGGCGGCGCGGATGGCAACGGCACCCTTTTCCAGATTACGCCGCAGGGTTCATTTACAAAGCTGTTCGACTTTACGCAAGGTGCCGGCGACGATGGGGCGATGGTTTGGACCACTCTTATGGAGCACACCAACGGATCCTATTATGGACTGACCGCACGAAGTGGCGTAAATACCTGGGGAAATTTCTACAGTCTCGTTTCCGCCGCCCAGACACCGATTCTTAAAGTAGTGGGATCGATATGGGTGACGCCGGGACAAGCGGTTGAGATTCTGGGCGACGACCTGACCCAGGTTAAGAATGTCAGCTTTGGCCTGGTGCCGGCGCAGTTCCGGATCGGTTCGGATACTTTCATGATCGCGACCGTACCGAACGCCGCAATAGACGGCGCACTAGCCGCAACCCTGACAAACGGCGACCAGGTTAAGACGTTCATGTCTGTCCACATTTTGCCAGTAGTCAGCGGCTTCAGTCCTGCAAGCGGCGCGGTGGGTTCGGAAGTCAGCATTGCGGGCGGGGGCTTTACGGGAGCGACGAAAGTGACATTTGGCGGAGTGGCTACGACGCAGTTCACTGTGTCCAATGCTACTCAGATCGTAGCAAAAGTGCCCGCTGGTGCGAAAACCGGCAGAGTAGAAGTCACTACACCGAACGGCATGGCCGCGAGCAAGAAAACGTTCAAAGTGAACTGATGGTTTCGAATTTTTTCGGCGGTTCGGAATTGCCGCCACAATGGAGCCGGTGCAGCTAGCGCAAAAAGCTAACCGCGCACCGGCTCTTTTTTCGTTTCCGCTTCGGCGCTTCGCAGATGCCGGACACGATCGTAGATTTTCCCGTACTCGCGCGCGGATGCTCCCCACGAAAAGTCGCGAATCATTCCGTTGCGCATCAGCGTCTGCCACGACGAGGGATCCTGATAAGCGAGCAACGCTTGTTTGATGGTTGCGAGCAGCGCTTCGCCCGTGTAATCGGAAAACTTGAATCCTGTGCCCTTGCCGGTGCGCGCGTCCCAGGGTTCGATGGTGTCGTCTAGACCTCCGGTGGCGCGGACGATGGGCACTGTGCCGTATTTCAAGCTGTAAATCTGGTTCAAGCCGCAGGGCTCGTAGCGTGACGGCATCAGAAACATGTCGGAGCCGGCTTCAATCTTGTGCGCGATGGCGTTGTCAAAGGCAACTTTGGCCACGATCTTGTTCGGGAACAGCTTATTGATCCGCTGAAACATTTCTTCGAACAGTCTGTCGCCCGATCCGAGTACCAGCATGATCATTTCTTCGCGCGCGAGGCGATCGATGATCTGGGCGATCAGATCGAATCCTTTCTGCGCCGCGAATCTCGAGACGATACCGATCACCGGCAGTTTTGAATCGACGTTTGTGATTCCGAATGTGTGCAGCAGATCCTGTTTACACCTTTGCTTGCCGCTCAGATCTTGCGGCGAGTATCTCGCAGAGACAAATTTGTCTGTCAGGGGACTCCATTCGTCATAATCCACGCCATTCAGAATTCCCGCGACGGTGGCGGCGCGATTACGCAGCACTCCTTCGAGTCCGAATCCGTATTCGGTGGTCTGGATCTCCTGACTGTATTTCTTGCTGACGGTGGTAATGAAATCGGCGTGCACCAACGCACCTTTTAAGAAATTAACCTGGCCGAAAAATTCCATCTTCGAAATCGTGAACAGATCCCAAGGAAGTGTAAGCAGGGGCAGGATATCGGGTGGGAACATGCCCTGGTATCCCATGTTGTGGATGGTGAAGACGGTGGAAACATCGCGGAACGCCGGATCCTCCGCATAGAGCGTGCGCAACATCACGGGTACCAGTGCAGATTGCCAATCGTGGCAATGAAATACATGCGGCACGCCCAGGATTTTCGCGGCTTCGAGCACGGCGCGCGAAAAGAGCGCGAAGCGCTCGGCATTGTCGGGATAATCGCCGGCCTGGGTTCCGTAGAGACCGTCGCGATCGAAATACGGCGGGTAGTCGATAAAATAGTAGCGCACGCCGGAGGTTGTTCCCGCCGTCACCACCGAACAGAATCGATACTTGTCGTCAAAAGGGATTGTGATGCTACGGACGACAATTTGAGGATCGGCCAATTTGGTTTGGCGGTAACGGGGAAGATAAACGCTTACCTGATGGCCGAGTGCGGCCAGCGCGCGCGGCAAAGCTCCGACTACATCGGCCAGACCTCCCGTTTTAGAGAAAGGCACACACTCGGATGCCGCAAAGGCGATATGCATTGCGATGGAGCCTCCTGAGCGAGAACTCGATTCGGCTTCGCTCACGTTATGATGATGGTGCGGGTAACGCAACGAGTCGCGTTGCTACATTGAATCCAGTTAAGTAAAAAACCGGCTACGAGAACCAGCCAGTCTAAAGCCGCGGAGAAAGAGGGTCAACGTGTCTCAGGCCGCCAGCGTTAACAAGCCTTCGCGCAAGCCGAAACTGGGACAGCACTTTCTGGCCAGCGAAGGGGCGGCACTGCGCATCGTGGAGGCGCTGGGCGATGTATCACAGGCAACGGTCCTCGAGATCGGCCCCGGCCGGGGAGCGATCACCGATTTACTGGCGCGTAGAGCGCGACGATTGATCGCGGTAGAACTGGATCGCGTGATGTCGGCGCAGTTGCGGATGAAGTTCAACATGCATCCCAATGTTGAAATTATCGAAGGCGACATTCTGAAGATCGAACTGGATACGGTATTCGGTCTGAAGCCTGGGATGTTGCATACCGGACTTACCTTCGCGCCGGAACCGGCTCGTGTCATCGGCAATCTGCCGTATTACATCACTTCCGACATTCTGCTGCGCTTGCTGGAATACCATCGCTATTTTTCAACCATTGTGGTCATGGTTCAAAAAGAGGTTGCCGATCGTCTGGCGGCTTCAGCCGGAGGCAGTGACTATGGCCTGCTCTCTGCTACAGCTCAACTTTATGGACGGGTTGAGTCGCTGTTTACGTTGCCGCCTTCCGCATTCTCCCCGCCGCCCAAGGTTCATTCCAGCGTGATTCGCATTACGGTCAAGCCTCGATTAGAGGCGCTTCGCGTCTCAGAGACGGAGTTCATTGCCTTTCTGAAACTTTGCTTTGGGCAAAAGCGCAAGACACTCTGGAACAATCTGAAGACCAGTTACAACGAAGATTCGCTTCGCGCCGCGATGGCGAAAAGCGGCGTGAAGCCTACGATTCGAGCTGAGGCTCTGCCGCTGGAACGAACCGCGGCTCTGTTTCGCGCGTTGACGGATGACGGTTCGTAGAGCGGGCCGTATTAGGGCCGTGTCGCACGCAGGGTTTGTTACATGACTTACGCGTCGCGTAATCCCGCTGTGGCTGGCAGATTCTATCCTGGTCGCGCCGACGAACTGTTGCGCGATGTTCGCGGATATATTTCTGCAGCCGACATTCCGAACGAAACTGACCGGATCGCCGCCGTTGGCTGCGTCGCTCCCCACGCGGGATATATCTACTCTGGCGGGGTTGCCGGAGCGGTGTATTCGCACATAGATATTCCCGCCCGCTGCGTGATTCTCTGCCCTAACCACACGGGGCGAGGACGCCCGCTGGCAATCATGGCGGACTCAATCTGGCGAACTCCGCTGGGTGAGGTTGCTCCCGACACTGCGACGGCCAGTGCCTTGCTCGACCGCTTCCCTGGGTTGCAAGAGGACTCCACCGCCCACTTGAGCGAACACGCGATAGAAGTACAGCTCCCTTTCTTACAGACGTTGCAGCCGGAACTGAAGATTGTTCCGATCGCCATTGGCACGCAAGACTTTGACGTGCTTCAAGGACTAGGGGCAGCGCTCGCCAAGGTGGTTGCTGCACAAGAAATTCTGATTGTCGCCTCCAGCGACATGAACCACTACGAACCGGAGGCGATTACTCGCATCAAGGATCGCCAGGCGATTGATTGTGTTTTGGCGCTCGACCCTCGCGGACTTTGGGAGATCGTGAGGCGCGAAGACATCAGCATGTGCGGCTTAGGGCCAACGGTAGTGATGCTCACGGCCGCGAAGCTCCTGGGGGCGACTACGGCTTCGCTGGTGAAATACGCAACCTCGGGTGAAGTTTCCGGGGACTACGAATCAGTAGTGGGTTATGCGGGCATTATTGTGACGTAAGGCGGAGCTCACGACTAGAAGTTGAGGACTCGAAATCTTACGCTTAGTGCGAGCGCGCCGTTGCTCCCGCCGCGTGATGCGAGCCACCCATCATTCCCGTTGATGTCGTGGAAGGTCCGCCGAAGCCGCCTTGCGACATTGACGGCTGAGCCGGCGGAGCGGTCGAGACCACGACTGGGCGCGAGGTCTTATCCACTGTCCGCGCGATGTGATCGAGGTGATTAATGGATCCACGCGGCACTCCGAAGCCGGCCGAGTTGGGATTAATGGTGAGGTGGTGCGAAGAACCAAATGCTGGATTTGCTGCCATGCCCAGTCCCACCATCACGGTTTGGCGTCCGAGTGCCGGAGGCGTCGGCATCTTCATCCTGGCGGGCACATTCGTAGCAACTGGGAGCGCGTTCCAGGAATTTGCAAAGCCGGGCTGCCAGACCCATCCAAAAGCGGGGGCGAATGCCCAGGTGCCATAGCGGTACGGCATCCATCCCCACGGATATCCAGAAACGAAGGTGTAACCGCTGCCGGGATAGAAGGCCCAGCCGCCATCCTGGAACGGGCTCCAGTTGGCTCCGGTGAAGAAGGGCTGCCAAACGTTACCGTAGCCCGGCAGTGACATGAAGTTTCCGTAGTAGTTCAGGTCGCTCATGCCATACGCGTAAGGCGAGGCGATGCCGGAGCCTTTGCTGGCAGTGGCGTAGCGATCGTGATAATCGGATTGCTGATGGTCCCAGGCGTCGGAGGGTTCGGTTTCGAAATTCCTGGCGACGACGAAGGCCTCGTTCTTTTCTGCATCGTCCTTGCCTGCGTGGTTCTGTGCCGATTTGTTCTCGGCAGAATCGTTCTTCGTTAGATTTATGGTGGCGCTATGCTTCTCGGCCACCTCAACCTCTCCCCCGGGAGCAGTAGCGTTCACTTCGCCTTTGAAGACAGCGATCGTCGCTTTGTCGTGGCCCTCAAGTTCGACTCGGAAATGTGCGGGATCGGGAACGGCAATTGATTCTTGTGCAAAATTCAGCTGGAAACGATCGCCGGACTTCTCTTTTCCGTATGCACTCTTGGGATGAACATTGGCATAGATGGTGCCGGAGACAAGTTGCACGGTACTAAGTTTCTGTCCGTCATCTCCGAGTGACAGCGTGGTAAAAGCCACTTCGGTGTTGGGAGCGAGTCGCAGCGCGCTGCCGTCTTCAAATTCCACCTCAGCGCGACCATCTGATCCGGTCTTTAATTTCGCGCCTTCGATCACGGGAAGATTGATGAACGCCTTATCAAAACCATCGCCAGCGGTACGATCGATTTTGACGGTTCCCTCCACTTCACTCAATCGCACGATGCGGGCCTTCGACTCGGCCGACGCCGAGACTGCCGCGAACGTGGTTGCCAGCAGGAAGGAGGCTGCCAATATCCCTCCGAGTTTCCGCTCTGCGATTGCCATACGGTTTCTCCTGTGTGTCCGGAAGCTGTCTGTCCAAACCTGTTGGGGTCTCGAAGTTAGAACCATGACTACGTCCGCGAGTTGCCCGGTTCCAATGTCAATTCGCCTGCAAAATATTCAAAATATAATAGCTTAGCGGTGATCTGATTTTCCGAAGGCGTTGTTTGAGAGCTAAGCCTGCGAGCCTGCACTCATTAAGTCAAGCGGCATGTTGCACCAGTTAGTGCGCGCCTGACCCTTCCAGCAGGCGTTGAGCGCGGGCGCGGGTCACGTTTATCACCGATTGGTCAGCGACGATCTGATCGAGAATAGGTTGAATGGCTCCAACCTCTACCAGTTCGTTGGCCCGGGTCATTTCCTCCATGCGCTTCAGTTCCTGATCGAGCGCCAGCTTCTGGTAGCGGTGATCGTACTGCAGGCGATGTCCGAACTCGAGGGTGGCGGAGAGGCTCTGCATCACATTGGTCAGTTCTTGAACAGCAGCATTGGGTGAGTAGTTAAAGGCGGCGTCACCGGCGTGCTGCGAATCTTTGTAGCTGAGCGTCTTTTTCCCGGTGAAAGCCAAGTTCTTGTGATGAGAATCTATATCCTTCTGAAAATAACCGGCCTTGGCGGCCAGGTCGAAGATCTTTTGCCGTCTCTCCGGACCCAGCGGGAAATCCAGATCGAAACTGTCGGTCTCGTCGGAATCGGGCGACAGGCGGCCGCTCGACTCGTAGTGAGCGCCGCCGTCGGATGGCACGCGGATCGAATAGTGTTCAGGCGCGGAGGAAGGGAAATCGAGCGTGAAAGTAACAACCGCCGGGCTTTCGCTCACGGAAGGTGGTTGCGCTCGCGCGCCAGGGTAGAGCGAAAAAAATATCAGCAGGCAAAGAATCTGAAATGAACGCGGCATGGGCCCATGCCATGATTGGGGATGGTGCCGCGCAGTGTCAAGCGCAACGGGTCAGTAGCCGACTTTAACTTTCTGCTGCAGAAACAACGGAGGGACGAATGTGTCCCCCGTACATTGCCGGATAAAAAGTTCGTTCCTTATTTGCAGGTGGCGGTGTAGCCCATAATATTCGAGCTGCTGAAGAAAATTTCACCCGAGATCAGGCCGTTATTGTTGACGCCACCGGCGCTCGCGAACTTTGCTCCCGCATAGACGATGCCTTTGAATGCTCCGTTTTCGTAGACGAAACCAGATGATTTCTCAGCCGAAAGATGGTTGCCAACGATCACTCCGGAATTGTTCACCCCCGTCAGAACGGTTCCGTACTTGGAGTTCGGATAATTGATAGTGGTGAACTTTCCGCTTTGCCAGGAGAAACCGTTGTCGACCACACCGCTGGAATACGATCCGACAACCTGTTTATTGTCGTTGACGGCGATGGCGTTGGTGGTCTGCGCTCCGGCGTAGCCGATCGTTGTGTATTTGCCGTTCAACAGGATGAACCCCTTAGTTACGTAAGAACTGTTGCTGTAGCTACCGACTGAACCGCCTGTCATGTTGTTGCCATAGAGCCAGGTATTCACGGCGTTGGGATAGTTGACTGCGCTGAAGTTTCCACTCTGCAATTGAAATCCATGAATGTGTTCCGGATAACTGCTGTCCTGGTAAGAGCCGGCGTTGGTTCCGGTGCCGCTGGTGCCATTCATCCAGGTGGTGATGGATTTGGGCGCGGAGTATTCGGTAAAGGCGCCGCTGGACGATCGGGTAAAGGCCACAAATTCCTGGGTCTTGGTGTTCATCAGTTGGCCAACAACGGTGCCATCGTCGCTCACGCCACCGATCATGCTGATGGTGTAACCGTTTGGCGCCGAAAACGTTTCGAAGCTGCAAGAGGCATTTTGTGCTGCCTGCGACAGGGCGGTGTAGGAGAGCATCATGACTACGACGGCAAAAGCTGAACGGGGAAGGTTCATGAGTATCCTCAGCTGATTTTTCGCTGCCTCAATGCTCTGAGACCGTGCATATGAGACCAGCGGCAGTTTTTAGATTATGTAAGTCAGCATAGCCTGAGACGCCGTGGATGGGAACGCAGGATGCACAAACGAGTGTCCACCAGGCGCCGGGTATTGGGGGCTACGACGAGGGTAACTTGACCCGCTGGGGAGATAGCGCTGGACGCGTTCCCCTGAAAACGGGTGCGGTTTGCGTGAAACGTGGTCCGATTGATGCGGTCAAACTGCTTTGACGGCCTGCCGTTCGTGAGTGGCGGCGGTATGCAGATGACAAATGGCGATCGCGAGTGCGTCGGCAGCGTCGGCGGGCTCGGGAATCTCATCCAGGCACAGCAGGCGAGTCACCATTTGCTGGACTTGGTGTTTCTCGGCGCGTCCGTATCCGACGACTGCGGATTTAATAGAGAGCGGCGAATACTCGGCTACTTCGAGTCCGGCGGACGCAGCAGCCAACATGGCTACCCCTCGGACCTGGCCTAGCTTCAGGGCGGACTTAACGTTCGTGGCGTAAAAGACATCTTCGATGGCAACGCGGTCGGGGCGATGCTGTGAAATTAGTTCACCTAGCCCAATCGATATTCGCGACAGCCGGATGGCCATGGGATCGCGAGGTGAGACTTTAATGGCTCCGCAGATAACGCAAACAAGGCGGTCATTGTGGCGGCCATCGGACACCAGATCGACTACTCCGTACCCGGTATACTCAGTTCCGCAATCGATGCCGAGAACGCGCATGGGGCAAGTTTAGCAGGATGGGCATGCCGGGCTTAGGTGTCAGATCTGAGTCGCTTTGTTGCCATTCTTAGCTGGATGCTAATCTCGCAAGTTTCGGGCACCGGCGGTTAGCAGCATCTTGGTCTTCGCGATTTGGCTTGCTCATTTTCCAGCCTGAAAATTGCGTAGGCGCTGCGAGAAGATTGCAACTGAGTGCGGTCCAGAAAGCGCTGGTAAGCGGACTCGTCAAAAATCTCTCGCAGTACGGCTTGGGTCGTGCCAAGAGCTCTCGACAAGGCCGAAAGAACGGCGCTCCTCTTGGCTTGGCTGCATGGACGAACTTGTTGGTCCCCGCGCGATTCATTCTGGCTCATAGCTGCTCCTCCAAAGCCAATTTCGTCAGCACGTACGGCGCTTCTTTCGTCACGGCCAATCTGTTTCCAGAAACAATTCTCAAGCACGTCAAACAGGATTCAATGAGGATCATGGCCACCATCACTACCAGTATTCCCGTGATAGTAGCGTCGAGGCGGTCGTTAAAGATCAGTCGCGGCTTCGCCCCGGCTGCCGCCAATTGGCGCGCATGCGCCAGAAATCCTACTCGCGGATTCGAGTCGAGAATCTTGTCCCATGCAGCGGTAAAGGTTACGACTACCAGCCAGCACAGCGGGACCAGCGTGACTACCACGAAGCGGGCGCGTCCCATCTTGACGATAATGGTGGTTGCGACGCAGAGCGCGACGGTCGCTAGCAATTGGTTGCAAATTCCAAATAGGGGCCAGAGCGAATTGATTCCACCCAGCGGGTCTTTGATGCCTTGCCACAGAAAATCCCCCCAGGCAGCCACGATCAGTGCACTGGTCAACACAATCGACGGATACCAACTGGTGCGGCCCAATGGCTTCCAGATGTGGCCTAACGCGTCTTGCAGCATAAATCGGCCCACGCGCGTGCCAGCGTCAATAACGGTCAGAATGAACAGCGCTTCGAACATAATGGCGAAGTGATACCAGAGCGCCATCAGGGCTTGCCCTCCCAGTGTGCTGGAGAAAATCTGAGCCATCCCTACCGCAAATGCAGGAGCGCCGCCGGTGCGATTGAATAGCGTCTGCTCGCCAACGGCATGCGCCAAAGTTGCCATCTGCGCGGCGGTGACTGGAAATCCCCACGAACTGATCATCGTCGCAGCGGCTTCGGGAGCCTGACCGACGACTCCGGCGGGACTGTTAACGGCGAAATAGACTCCAGGTTGCAACACCGACGCGGCAATCATGGCCATGATCGCGACCATCGACTCCGCCATCATGCCACCGTAGCCGACGAAGCGCGTTTCGGTTTCATTGCGAACCAATTTGGGCGTGGTGCCGCTTGAAATCAGAGCGTGGAATCCGCTGATTGCTCCGCAGGCGATGGTGATGAAAGCGAAGGGAAAGATTGTTCCGGCAAAGATGGGACCGGTGCCGTCGGCAAAGCGGGTAAGCGGCGGCATATTTAAAGACGGCCGTATGGCGATGATGCCAATGGCCAGCAGAGAAATAGTCCCGAGCTTTACGAACGTGCTCAGGTAATCGCGGGGTGCGAGCAAAAACCAGACAGGCAACACAGAAGCGGCGAATCCGTACAGGATAATGAGAATCGCCAGTGTTGGAGCAGTCAGGGTGAAGACCGATGCCCACGAGGGCGACTGCGAAACCCACTGTCCTCCTACGATGGCGGCAAGTACCAGAACAAATCCCAAGACAGAAGTCTCCAGAACTTTGCCCGGGCGGATGCGGCGCAGATACACACCCATCAATATGGCGATGGGCATGGTCATAGCGATGGTGAAAGTTCCCCACGGACTGGACTTAAGCGCATTGACGACAATAAGGGCGGTGGCCCCGAGCAGAATCACGATGATACTGAGCACGGCAACGTAAGCCACAACGCCGCCGACCGGCCCGATTTCCGATTTCGCCATTTCGGTGAGTGACTTGCCATCCCGCCGGATCGAAAAAAGCAGAATGACAAAATCTTGCACGCATCCGCCTAAAACGGCGCCCGCGATAATCCAGAGGGTACCGGGCAGATAGCCGAATTGGGCGGCGAGCACGGGTCCAACTAACGGACCGGGGCCAGCGATGGCGGCGAAGTGGTGTCCAAAGACGACCCACTTGTTCGTAGGGACGAAGTCGCGGCCATTTTCGAAACGCTCCGCGGGGGTGGCGCGCTGCGGGTCAAGCGCCAGGACCTTGGCGGAAATAAATGCACTGTAGAAACGATAGCCGACGGCGTACGTCGAGACAGCGGCAACCACCAACCAGATGGCGTTGATCTGCTCGCCGCGATGCAACGCGATGGTGGCGAGAGCAAACGCACCGAGAAGGCTGACGGCAATCCAAAGAATAATTCGTAAAATTTTTGGCATGGGGCCCTTGTTCGTGGCGAGTATTGTGGCGAAAAAATGAAAGGATCGCAAGCCAGCGCGAACCAGATTTTGAAAGTCGAGAACTGCTCGATGGTCGGACCATCATGGCCTGCGATGACCCGATGGCCACATGATAATCTGATAAGTTCCAGCTTATAGAGATGCGAGACTCGGGTGGGCATCCCGCCGCGGGCGTGTACTTACATTCCGCGAGGCGAGCTTAGGCTAGCGAAATTGGACGAGCAAACTTAAATCAGGAGCAGGTGATGAAAATCGGAGTGTTAACGGGCGGCGGCGATTGTCCCGGATTGAACGCGGTCATCCGCGCGGTGGTGCGTAAGGGCAGCTTCCACTACGAAGACGAATTTGTCGGATTCATGGAGGGCTGGCGCGGGGTGCTCGAAAACAT
>Ga0209006_10001408_pt1 | contig 21841 bp, 16 predicted proteins | sample JacPin_JW_Ref_O2_FD_188567 | JGI IMG/M metagenome (GOLD analysis project Ga0209006, IMG submission 188567) | Forest soil microbial communities from Algoma, Ontario, Canada - Jack Pine, Ontario site 1_JW_Ref_O2 (SPAdes) (version 2) | ecosystem: Environmental > Terrestrial > Soil > Boreal... | reverse complement strand
CTCGCGGCAGGCGCGGCACAGGCAGCGCACCAAACGCTGCGCCACCACGCCGCGCAGCACCGAGGCGAGGAGATAGTCCTCGAGCCCCATATCGAGCAGCCGGACGACGGTGCCGACCGCGTCATTGGTGTGCAGCGTGGACAGCAGAAGGTGGCCGGTGAGGCTCGCCTGCGCGGCGATGCGGGCCGTCTCGAGGTCGCGGATCTCGCCGACCAGCAGCACGTCCGGGTCCTGCCGCAGCAGCGAGCGCAGCATGGTGGCGAACCCGAGGCCGATCGCCTGCCGCACCGGGATCTGGTTGATTCCGGGAAGCTGATACTCGACCGGGTCCTCGACGGTGAGGATTTTGCGCTCGCGCGTGTTGAGAAGCTGGAGCGCGGCATAGAGCGTCGAGGTCTTGCCGCTGCCGGTCGGGCCGGTGACAAGTATAATGCCGTGCGGCAGCTCCAGCACGTGATTGAAAGACTTCAATATCTCGGGAGCCATGCCCAATTGCTCCATGCCCAGCAAGGTCGCCTTTTGCCGCAGCAACCGCATGACTACCGCTTCCCCGTGCAACATCGGGATGATCGAGACGCGGATATCGACTTCGTTGTTGGCCAGTCGGATTTTGATGCGCCCGTCCTGTGGCAGACGTTTCTCGGCAATGTTCAAGTGGCTCAAAATCTTGACGCGCGAAACGATGGCGGGCTGAAAGCGTTTGATCTGCGCCGGCACCGGGATTTCCTGCAACACGCCGTCGATGCGGTAACGGATGCGCAACTGATCTTCAAACGGCTCCAGATGAATATCCGAAGCGCGCAAATCGATGGCGTCGGTGAGGACCTGGTTGACAAATTTGATGATCGAGGCGTCCTCGGCCGCGTTCTCCAGGTTGGTGTCCTCTTCCCCACTCTCATCCACCACTTGCAGCGGCGCGACGTCGTCCAAAGTATCGATGGTATCGGCGCCGACGCCCAGGCGGGACTTCATCTCGCGCCGGATGGCCTCAGTTGGGGCCAGGATGGGCTTGACCTTAAGGCCGGTCAGCGTCTTGAGGGTGTCCAAACCTTGCGTGGCAAAGAGGCGGCTGGTGGCCACTTCGATCACGCCATTGACGCGTTGCAACGGCAGCAATTCCTCCTTAAGCAGCACGCGCGCCGGAAAGAGCGACAGCAGCTCGCGATCCGGCTCGACGTTTTCCAGCGTCGTGTAACCCAGGCCATATTCATTGGCCAGCCAGCGCAAGACATCCTCCTCGGTTTCGAGGGGCTTCTGCGCGCCGGAACGCGTTTGCTGACTGAGGATTGAAGCGTCGGTGGCAGACAATTGCCGGGCGGCAACCATCTGGTCGAGCAACTGTATGGCCGGACTCTCTGCTGTTTTTGTTTCGTTCATATTCGTTGTCACCTGTAGCGGTGTTGTAGAACACCGCTACAGAACAATAGACGCCGCTTGCGGCGCATTTATTACAAAAGACCGCGCAATGTGGCGATGGCTTCCTGACGGGGAGTCAACACCGTGCGTAAATCTTCCTGGGCCGCCACCAAGGCAGCCTGTTTCGTCTTGAATTCATCCTGCACAACCTTGAGCTTTTCCTTGATCTCGGCCGTTGGGGCCTTGTCATCAATAGCCTTCTGCAACGCCGTCACCGCCGCGCTGGGTTCGCCGCCAAACATGTTGCCGCGCGGACGGCGCTGCTGTGCGGTATTATTTTGATCGTCGCCATTGCCGCCATTGCCGCCGCCGCGCTGCCGATTTCGGCCCCTGCCGAAGGCGCCGCGCATCGTGCTGGCCATGACTTCGCCACGAGCGTCTATGACCTTGGTGACTTTGGGTTCCAAGGCGCTCCATTCCGCGTCATCTTTGACTTCCAGCGCCTCTTTCGTATCATCGATTATCCGCTGTTTGAATTGGGCAGGATCGAAATTACCGCCCCCTCGTCCCTGGGCTACGACCGAATTCGTCCCAAAAGTGAGAGCAGCCGCACAAGCGCCGCCTATCAGAGCTTTCTTTAATCTATTAATCATAATGTTTTTAAGTTTAGGTTAACCTTTCGCAGACGCTCAATCGCGCCCCGAATTTTTTTGACGTCGCCAAACTAAAAGCAATTGCCAGGCCAATAACGTAAGGTGTTGATTTACAATGCCTGACGAGGAAATGATCGAGGAAATGCCCTGTTTACCCGCGCAGATGTTGCTCAGACCTGCGCAAGAGTTGCGCGGTGGAAGCGCATCTTGGCGGAGACGGCGGTGACGGTGAAATGGATAGCCGAGCGATTGCAAATGGGAGCGCTGGTGACCTCCAACACTTACTCTATTGTCGGCGAAAAGTTGAATGGAAATGAGATGCGAATATCAAGAACTGACCCCCTGCTATGGCCTTCAACATCTATCGATCCCAAACAGCGTACTTTAACAACCCAAGTCGACTCACTTCGTTTGTAGTCAAACCCCGAATTTTCCAATTCGGCGGAATCTCGCCTCCATAGTATGGAACTAGCCAAGGGGTCCTATTAGTCTGATGACGCAATGCCTCCTTAACACCTTCGATGCTCGCAAAAAGCCCTCCACCTTCCGGATAAGCGGAACTATAGTAACCATCCTCTGCGGCGTAGCCTGAATTCCCGCGGCCGTCGGTTTCGACATACCAACACACCAGAGTCGTCATGTCCGTCCTGGCACCTAAAATAGTTTTGCCAACATCTCTCGAACCATACGACGGCGTGGAGTTCTTCTGATTTTTGTCGGGACGGAGGTTGCCCACCCCACAACCTGCGAACAGAATCAAAGAGGCAGCGGCAAATATTTTCAATTTTAGCTTCATGCTTACCAGCGAGTTTGGGGCTGTTTTGGATTAAATCCATTAAGGGGGTCGTAAAGAGGGCGGTTCCTCACATTTCAACATGTTGATTGTCTGCCTTCATGAAGCCTCTGATTTTAGGGGCGCTTTGGGGATGGACGGCGCCGCTGTTTTGCGGCATGATCGTGCCTAATCCAGTGGCGCTTCCCTATTTCTTTGATGGGTGATGCCTCAAAAAGTGCGGCTCTTTGACGAATTTCGTCCAAAGAAATAGGTTCGGAAACCTTGGACAGCTTATAGGCAGAATCGAGATTAAGCCAAAACTCGGCACTCGTCCCAAACGCTCCGCTGAGCAAAATGGCCGTTTCCGGAGTGACGCCACGTTTATCGTTGATAATAAGATTAACCGAGGCTTGTGGCCGCCCAATTATTTGCGCAAGGTCATCCTGAGTCCAGCCACGAGCCTCAAGTTCGTCCCGAATGAATTCCCCCGGCGAAAAGACCTCTGCTGGTGTTCGTGTGTTCATGGTTCAGTGATAATCTACTATGTCAACTATCATTATTACGTTTTTGGGTTTCGCGGTTTTGATTTCCAAAATGGGCCTCCACTGATCGTTAAGGCGCATTGAATATTGGTGCGCCAGTTTGCCTTTAAGTTTCTCAAAATTATTTCCTCGTATGGCCGCTAAATCTCTTTCATCGCCGGCGGCGCGAATCGCTTGGATTCGTTTTCGGAATGATTTAACCAAATCGCGTCCCAATCCAGCATCGAAATCGACATCTGTTTCAAGCCTATCCAAGTCAGCATTTCTAAACTCAATTTCCATTTAGAATCCGTTCTTTCGCCTCTCTTCATGCCGAACTTTAAGCTGCCGCAGCCCCTAAGTCAATAAAAAATATGTCTTTATTACGCATACCGTAATATTTGCATTGCAAGCACCGTCCCCGCCGAGCACATCCCTTCATCTTCTCCAGATCTTGCTGAGGGAGCGGAAGCAGTCAGCGAGGGCGCCGACTGTGACAGGCGAGGCGCTTATGCTCCCCGGAACCGAAAACTGCTCGGAAAAATTAGCTTCTTCAAAGCGATGCAATCTCCTCTGCCGCAATGCCTTGAAAATCAAGACGCGTGGTCCCTGTGGCGTCCATTCGCCCTTGTCTTCCAACTCTCGATTTTTCGGTTTCGACCCACGCAAGTCGTTGATGTCCTGCCGGCACAAGCCCGTTCGGGTGTCTGGCTGGCCCTTACGGCATCTGCGCCACGTTCTTCTGTTGCAGCCAGCCAATATGCCGGGCGGCGTCGCTGACTTGCAACCAATCGCCGTCGCGCGCCACCACCATCATTTCCGCGCCGTCATGGGCCGTGAACGCGCTCTTGGATTCGTCATCCGGCCCCCATCGCACGACCGCCTCGGGCACAACGACGATGGAGGTTTTCTCAAGCATTTGCTGGTTGATGGACAAGCCCAGGCAAATCAGCAACCAAAGGGAGCCCGCCGCCAACACCCAGGCGAAGCCTCCGAAGGATTTGCGGAACCCGGGCGACAATTGCCGCGCTGTCAAGACGATGAAAAACAAGGCCACGGCGACCGAGGCGGCGCAGGCCCATTCGTTGAGCGTGACAAGGCCGACCCAGCGCGTCCAGCGGCTGCCCGGCAAGGCCGCGATGCCGGTGCCGGCCTGGGCGCGGGCGATGCCCAGGTTGGCGCGGATGTCCGGGTCGCGCGGAGCCAGTTGCTCGGCGCGGCGGTAGTCGTAAATGGCGCGGCCGATTTGTCCGGCCTTGAACCAGGCGTTACCGGCGTTGAAATAAATCGCGGGCGAGATATGACCGTCCTTGATCAGTTCCTCATACATTGCGCCGGCTTGGCTGTATTTGCCTTCCTCGTAAAATTTGTTGCCCTGCATGAAGGAGTCGGAAGCAGTTTGGCCTTGCGCTCCGGCCGCACCGGCCAAGAGCAGCAGCACCACTCCCACCGTCTGCAACATTTTTTTGCCCGCTTGTTCGCCGTTGTCGGGAATTTTCCGCAAGGCGGCCAGGGCGGTTTTGACTTTCGGGATCAGCGAGGCGAGCGCCTGGGAGCTGTGTTCGGGCGTGTAACGGTATTGATCGCAAGCGTGGAATAATTCCCGCAAAAGCTTGAGATCGGCGGCGTCCAATCCTTTCACCTCGTCCAACACGGCTTCGGTGATGGCGGGTGCGGGCAAGTCCAGGCGCTCGCCCAATTGCTCCTGCAGCACACGCAGGACGGTGGCGTGGAATTTTTCGGAGTCGTTGGCGGCGGCTTGGGCCGGCAATTCGTTCAGGCCAATGCGCACAAGCCGGGCCACGTCGCGTCGGCGGCGCAACCGGGGGCTGTTGGCCAGCTTGTCTTTTTGCCGCCGCCACAGCAGCGCCGCCACCCAAATCAGCGGTGGCAGTCCCTGCAAGGTGAGGAACGAGGGGCGCAGTACCAGCGGGGGCGTGATTGCTCCCACCGTGCCCGGCAGCGGCTTGATGTGGACGATGTCCTGGTTCTGCTGCTGCGCGTCCGGCGGCGGCACCCCTGAGGCGATGACCGTCGGCTGCGGTGTCGCCGCCGTCGCATGGATGGATAACGGGATGGGAGGATGCGTCAAAGTTTGAAAACGTCCGGTGGTCGGATTGAAGTAACTGAAGGCAAAGGGCGGCAATTCCTTGATCTCGGCGTTGAGCGGAGTGATGACCTGCTCGAAATACTTGGAGCCTTGAATCTGCAGGGTGTCGGAGGTTTCAAATTTGCTGGTGGACGGATAAGTCTTGAATTCGCGCCAGCCCTGCTCATTGAGCGGCAGCGTGACGGTGTCGAAGGCACCGCTTCCGGAAATGCGGATCTTCAGCGTAATTGGGTCGCCCACTCCGACCGACACCGGCCCCGCGTCGTATTGCGCAAGCGTAAAATCACCGACAGCGCCGTTGAAGGAGGGGGGCGCGCCGTTGGTTGGCACGGGTAAAACATTGATTACGGTTGTATCGCTGTTGACCATGACTCGACGTTGGCCGCCTGTCCATCCGAGAAACATCCGCTGTCCCGAAGAAACGACGACGCTCCAAGTGGCGGGGCCGAGAGTCTGGGCGCCGAGCCGCGTCGCTGTGACCGGCACGCGGAAGTTGAGCCAGTTGTAGATTGCGTTTCCTTCGCGGACGCGCGACCGTCCGGGATTGCCGTCCTTGTTGGGTAAATTGCCGATGATAAAACCGTCGCTGCTGAATTGAGGCATCTGGTCGCTGTCCACGTTGTCCATGTAATAACATTGCACCTCCACTGGCATGACTTGGCCCAGATAGATATTGCTGGTCGCGGGCACGATGCGGATAAAGACCGATTCGGGCTCCCCGTTGGGCCGGGGCGCGTTGCCCTGGACGACCTTGAGTTTCAACGGACGGCTGTTCATGCGGACTCCATCAACCACCGCGACTACGGAGGGGATCGTGAATTCTCCGACCCGAGTGGGAGAGAGTTCAAGCGTAAAAATGGTGCTGCTGCTGGATTGGTTAAAGTCTGTGGTGGCCCGGACTTCATAGGACATCGCTCCAAATCTGATGCCTTGGATCTGAGGCACGTTAGGCTGAAATTCCGGGGCCTTTTCGCTGAAGGTCATCGAGAGCGTGGCCGTTTCGCCGAGCCTGATGGTGTCGCGGTCTAACGAGGCTTCAAATTGCGGCGCCGCCGCGGCCGGCAGGGCCAGGAGAGCCAGGCAATAAGCAAGCGCAAGCCCGCCGTGGAAACCACGGCGCATCCACTGGCCGGGGGCTGTCCGGGCGATGACGCTCATCTTAAGCAAGACAGCCTATCTTCGCGTCTGTTCATCGCTCAGGCAAGTGGGAATGCCTTCTTCCAGATGGGGACAACCCGTTTCATTTCCGAGACGATGAATTGGCAGGCCGCAAAAGCCTCTTCCCGGTGCGGTGCAACCACTTCGATCCATAGCGAAGTCTCCCCTGCCGGCACCCGCCCTAGCCGGTGGACCAACCGCACCGATTCCAAGAGCCATCGCTTTTCGGCTTGGTCGAAGAGCAATTGGAATTGGTGTTCAGCCATCGGCTTAAAAGCCTCGTAATCAAGGGCCAAGATCGGACGCTCTTCTTCCGTTCCTCGGACAACACCAAGGAAACAAACCGCCGCCCCCATGCCACGGGACATGGTGCGTCCTTGCGACAATGCTTGCTCGTCGATTCTCTCCTCGGAAATGGTCAATTCGCGCCGCATTGCTCCAGCTAACCTCCTTGCACGGGGGGAAACAAGGACACCTCATCGCCTTCAGCCAGGACGTAATCTCCGCCTTGGTAATCAAGGCCGACGGCGACCAGGGCCGACTTTTTCATGGCAGCCAACTTGGGAAAGCGGAGATACAGCTTTTGCAAGAGGTCTTCCAGCCGCGAGCCGGGCGCGAGGCTCTCCGTGACCTCGGCCAAGCCGGCCAGATCTTTGAAGTAGGAATAAAAGTGGATGCGCACTTGCACGGCAGGACTGTAACACGCCGCAATCAGCCCGGTCACTGCAAAAAACCTCGCTCACTTGTTCTGAATTCATTATGTTTGACTCATTTTTGACCCCATTTCGGGTCTTTTTTGTCGAAAAGCAGTTGAATACTTATCCACTAAGGCGGTTTTTGAAGCGCTCGGCGAGGTTCTGGCGCGAGAGGCAAGTATGCACAAAACCGTTGTCAGTATTGAATATTTAGCTGATTTGTTTTTGTGAATAACTTCGGCGAAAAGTGAACAACCATGTGGACAAGATTTAATAGGCAAGAAACCAATCTGTGGTAAGGTCTATACAGTTCATTGAAAGAGCTGGAATGAAGGCGGTGGACGAAAGAAAATCGTCGGAGTTCCAAGGATAATCCCAGGTGACTGGGGAAAGGCTGAGTCAGGCTGGTTGGTTCAACCCCTCTAAGTTCGCTTCGCAAGGAGCGGAGACCGGAGGCAGGATTCACCAGTTCCTCTGGCGGCGTTCGCACGCTGTCAGTGACGCGAAACAGGAACTGAGCGGCGAGGGGCTAAAAGAAACAGCTCCGAGTCGAATCAAGTAACTCAAGACGGTTTCAAGCTTGAGTGAATCGCAGTTACCCAGAGGGTAAACGGTTGCTACTGTGCATCAGCACGATGCGGGTGACTCTGGCGGTCTTGGCGACAAGGCCAGCCCAAGGAAAGACGCTGAAAGGCGGGACAAAGTGAGCACACGCAGCGGGAAGGAAACACAGCCTAGGCAAGGCATGGAAAAAACCTTCCGAAACGTCGGCGATGTTAAAAACAGCACCGCTGGCTTGTGATAAGAAGCAACCTGAGAGTTAAGAGGTCAGACCCGTAGCACTGGGCCAACGCATCGTCAAAAGCGATGGCCGTCCCAGCGCAAACTGGTTAAGACGCGGACCGAAGTCATAAACGTGTCTTAACCTGGTTCGCACGTCGGCGCTGCAAACGCCAGCCTAAGCGAGCTAAGAGGCCTCACTCAATAATTCAGTGACCGCAAGGCGCTGGACGGCCCTGCTATGAGGCCGATAATTCCGCTTGCCGTGGAGAATGGCGTCGGGAAGCTGGCAGCCCCGCAAGGGCGCGCCTAATGTCAGCGTGGGAAAGAGAGAGTGGCGAACTCCCAGCCCCCAATTTGCCTCCGTCTGGCCGCAAGGCCGGGCGGGGGCTTTTTGTTTTCTTGGAAGGAGTTTTCAGCCTCGAGATTTTGGACGGGCCGATGACTGCGCGTTGGCTTCAACCGCGCGCCCCCAAGTCTCGAGTCGCGAGGTCAGATCGTCAAATGAGCAAAAGGAGTCATTTATGAGCACTAAGACAGCGGCAAGTCCAAACGAAGCTACAACGGAATGCGCCTGCACCCAAGTGGTGCCACCCAGCGTCGAGAAACGCAATCTTCCGTCCTTTCGCCAAAGATGCAGAACATCCCGCGCCATCCGTGCGCACAATCAACTGCTTCATTGAGTCGTAAGTATTGAAGATGCCGTACCAGTCCGCATAAAGTACAGTGGTGAGGTTGCCCTGATGCCTGACGCCCTCGCTGCAGCTTTTCCTGCGCGCGGATGCGGGTGACTAAATGACCAAGCGTCACAGCCATCACCAAATACATCAGGAACAGTATGCGATCCTCAACGCTTGCAATGCTGAAGCAGTAAAGGGGTTGCTCAAACAGAAAGTCCCAAAGCAACGCGCTCAGGGCTGCGGCCAGCGGTGTCGGCCAGTGACCGATAAAAGTCGCCATCACCACGACCAGCGTCAGGAATATTCACGCCACGCCTCGATAACCAATCCAGGGATCGACGATCTGGCCAATCCACGTCATGGCGAGGACCATTAGAGCGGCTATGGGATATTCTCGCGCCTGAATCTGCCTATTCGGTGGTTTTTCGTTCACGCCGGGTCGCTAAATCATGGAGATTCCGGTTAAGCACGTTTTCTTCTGGCGTGTCATTTTTTAAGGGTTTTTTAAGCTCTTTTGCACACGTTGATCACAAATCGCCACTCGATTCAGCAGTCTTAAAAATTTCTAAATACGCAACGTGTTTAACCACAGCGTCTTATACAAAACCATGTCTCGCTGCGGCACAGCCTGTGCAGTAGCGTGAGAAGTGCGGTTCTTTTGCACCATCGTCGCCTGTGTTTTTTTCGCCTTGACGCGAGGGAACGCGCTGCCATCGCAGGCGCTCGCTGAATTTCCCATTCAACTTCGTGAGGGGCTGATTTGGATCGAGGTTCGTGTCCCCCAGTCCGCCGAGCCGCTCAATTTTATGCTTGATACGGGAGCACAGGTGAGCGTGATCCATCTCGGCGTCGCTCGGCGACTGGGAGTGAAGTTGGGCCGCCTCGTTAGCGTTCGCGGAGTGAAGTCGAATGTCAACGGCTACTGGCCCGAACATGTTTCCGCCCGGCTGGGAGAGGTCCGCCTGCCGGCAGATTTCCTGGCGGTGGATTTGGGGCAGTTGAGCCAGGCGTGTGGACGCGGGGTGGACGGCTTGCTGGGCGCGGATTTTTTTAAAGGGCGTCTGGTGCAAATTGATTTTCAAAACCACAAACTGCGTCTGTTGGAATCCCACCATCTTGACGGAGATGAGGAGTCCATCCCGTTGATGGTGCGACCTTCCGGCGTGCTCGCCGAGATTCGTGTCAACGGCGGCAAGGCACAAAAAATGCGGCTGGATACCGGCTGCGCATCGCCGTTGCAGTGGGTTGCCGGCAAGGCTCCCTCCGAGCCTTATGCCCGGCAGATTGCCGTGGGCATGACAGAGGTCTCGATGCCGCTGGTCGAAACCTCCGTCCGCATTGGCGGGAGCGAATTCGCTTCTGTGCCCACAGGATTGCAAGATCACCAAATATTCTCCGGAGAAGACGGCTTGCTCGGCGCTTCTTTGCTCTCCCGCTTCGCGGCGGTCACAGTCGACGCTGTGGCCAAACGTCTGATCCTTAAAAAGTATTAATCCTTCAGTCGTTCGACGGGCCGACCTTTTTCCGAACCCGACAAGCCACTGCGGTGAATGGCAAGCCTTGGTCCAAAACCAATCCCGCGAAAATCCAACGTCCACATAATTTTAGTATAATCTTAATCTACGGGTTAAGGCTTTTAATTATACAGCGCCAGCATTCATTGTTTTAATGTGATGCGTGACGGTGGTTCATAATCACCCTAAATTAGAAAATGAATAAGCGTATGAAAATGAAACATATGTCAGTCTTGGCTGTAGTCGTTGTTGCTTCACTTGGGGTCAACGCCGCGCATGCGATCACGAAACGCGATCCTATCTTCCAAAGCGCGCACGTTGCCTTGGTGACGCAAGACCCAGACTACGCCCGTGAATTGCGCTACATGGATGGCACCCCGAAGAGCAAGAGCGACTTGCCTAAGACACGTGTCGCTGGCGTTGTCGTCGATCACGACTATGCGCGCGAGATTCGCTACCTGAATGGCACGCCCAAATCGAAGTCCGTTGAGGTGTTCCAGCTTGCTCCGTTGAAATAGAGCCGTTGTCGCACGCGGACCTGGTCCATCCGGCGCAGAGTCAGATGGGGCCAGGTTCCTTTGGTATGGCGCTAAGGCGCGACAAAAAAACCAATGCCGCGGCCACAAGCAAGTCGCCTCGGCCAAGTAGCCGGGCCGCACCCGCGTTAGTTCTTGGTCAATGAGCACAAGGACAGCGGCAATTCAGAGGCAGTGAAGGAATCGATGCTAGCCCAAGCGAGTCGAAAGAAAAACCAAACCACTTAGAACGCAAGTTACTCTCCGGATCTTGCAGTAGTCCAATCGTCAGTAATGCGGAGTTTCATGAACGCAGCTTGAAATGGCAACAATGTGGAGGAACGTCATTTAATAATTTGTTAAGCAAATCAACGCTTCAATTAGGATGCTCTTGAGATATTACAACTACGTGAACAGACGCTATGATTCACGATCCTGCCGCGATACGAGCAAATTGCCGCGCATCCTTATGATTCCACGCTGCTGTCAAAACTTTGTTCAGCATGGTCAAAATGTTACAGTATGTACGCTTTCTGACTCCGCTTGCAGTTTAGTCATCTGGTGTGTCAATACCACTGATTCAGGCGCGCCGTCATCGATCGTTTTTGTGGTGTCGATATCATACCACGAAATTGATTTGACAAATACATATCAAAAAAATGCCGCGTTTCATGAAAGCACGCTTGAATGTTGTTAGGTTGAACAGCACTCAGGAATTCCAATTGCGCTGTGAATTGACGAGCACAACAGATTTGCGTGTCTTTCGCAGGGCGACGGCCTTGCTGGCTCTCCACGAGGGTTTGGTAGCGCGTCAAGTGGCCAGCCTGCTGGGAATTTCCCGGCAAACTGTGTACAATTGGATCAGCGCCTATGAAGGGGTTGGCCCGGATTTAGATTTGGCTGACGCACCACGGCCCGGCCGGCCGAGTTTGTGTACGCAAGAATTGCAAAGATTTATCGACGAAACGATGACCCAATCGCCCATTCAATTGGGGTACTTGTCTAACCACTGGACGGCTAAGTTGTTGCAAACACATCTTGCGTCCAAACGACAGGCAAGGCTCTCGAAGGAGGCCTTGAGGAGATACTTGCACGTTCTGGGCTATGAGTGGGACAAGAGCCATTACGTTCGTGGATCGAGCCTTGGAATAAAGACAGCAGTCGTGGCTTGAATAGCCGAGACTCTAGTCACTGAACAATCGTTACGAGTCAAAGTACTTTTGGGGTCTAGTAAAAGTCATTCCTTGTCTGTGGCTCTAACTACCTTGGATGTGAGTGCTTGTCAGTACTACACGGCCACCGTGGCATCTGAATTGCTAACGTTTCAAAGAACGTGAGTGGTGTCATCGCGCGCGCGTAGATAAATGTCGCAGCGCGGAGATGGCCTCACGGAAAGAGCCAGCTTTGCAACCGTCTTTGAAATCTAGAGTTGGAAGGATTTAAGAGTATTTTAAGACTTCCTAGCCGTTTGTATATTAGGCGAAAAGCTCGGCAGTGCCTATAAAGTCCGGCAGTCGTGTAGCAGATAATAAAATCAAAAACTAAAACACAAAAGCAAGAAATGAAAACAATTGCGGAATTCACCAAGACAAGACTCAGTGCGATGGCTTTAGGTCTGGCCATTGGATGCGTTGGCGCGGTTTTTCCGGCCAGCGCGGAAGACACAACGAACGCGGCGCCGCCCGGCCCCGAAGTCACAGGCCGCCACAAGACGGAACACTTCTTTAAGCGTTATGAGGACGCCAACCTGGAGGCTTTGGGCACACCAGCCTTCACCGCTCCGGCTCCAACTCCACCCGGAACACCTGAGCCACCGTCGAGCCGACGCGGCAACCCGCCGCCGTTTGACTCACCTCCTTATCCCAACGGGGAATGGCAAATCGGTGGTACGGAGATCATCGGGGATAAGAACCTGACTACGGATTGGCCCTTGATGCAAGCTCTATATGACGGCCCGCATGGGCAGGCTTGGAGAGACCTCGGGATTAAGTTCTATGGTTGGGAGGATTTTTCGGGCAATGCGAGCACCTCTGGAAAAGGGGGCGTCAATCCAGTGACAGCGCAAGCCGCCAACTTCCCGCTTATTTATGACCAACGCCCGAATCGTTTGGAAGAGAATCAGTTCGTGCTTTACGCGGAGCGCACGCCGGACGAGTTCCAGACGGACCACATAGATTGGGGTTTCCGCTTGTCCCAAGTCTATGGCCTGGACTACCGCTACATGATTTCACGTGGTTGGGATGATCAGCAACTAACCCATCACAATAACTTCGATGGCTCGGATAATCCGATGATGTACTTTAACTTGTATGTCCCCAAGGTGGCCGAGGGCTTGAATCTTACCCTAGGACGCATCATTTCGGAAGCCGACATCGAAGCGCAGTTGGCGCCTAATAACCTGATGTCCAGCCATTCCCTTCTTTATAGCTACGATCCTTACTGCCAATGGGGCTTATTTGGCACCCTCAAATTGACCAAGAACTGGGCGATTCAAGGAGGCATTTCGGCTGGCAACGATGTGACTCCTTGGGAAGTGCAGGACCCTGGCTGCCAGCCCACCGGGTCTGTCATGGTGCAATACCAGTCCAGCAACAATAAATTTGGCTTCTACGGCGGCGCCAATGCGTTTAACGACGCGAAATGGGGCTTTAACAACATTCAACAGTTCGTCGGCACGTTCACTTATAAGTTCAATGAGAAAATTTGGACGTCGCACGAAACGTGGTTCATGTACCAGAAGGATTGTCCCGGTCAGGCGTCCAAAGTAAACCCAGGTGGCGTGGCGGCTCCCGACGAGCCGTTGTCCCAAAACGGCGGATTTGGTTACACCGACGCCCAAATACCCGTGCATCCTGGCTATGCAGGGGAATGGGCATCGGTCAACTACACGATGTTTCGGCTTGCCCCAAGCCTGTTCTTCACCGTTCGAAACGAAATTTTTGACGACAACGACGGCAACCGCACCGGCTACGCCACATTGTACTCAGAACATTCCATCGGCCTGACGTGGTGGCCCAGCAAGCTTATCACGTTCCGGCCTGAACTCCGCTATGACCGCACCTACGGCACGCACGGCAGCCCTACCGACTTGGTGGATGAAGCCAAGCCGTTTGACAATGGCACCCGCCGGCAACAAGTCGCGGCCCAGTTTGACGTGATCTATCACTTCTAACGTACGGAACCGCGTCCGCAATAGCTTGGTGTGCCACACGGAACCAGTCCTTGCTTATCCAGGACTGGTTCCTCCCGGCTGATGGATGAAAAGACAATGGAACTTAGTCGATTCGCGAGCTTTTGGGCGCCGGGGTGTTCCCCTGCGATTGGACGGCTTACGGTGCATTGAGCCATCTTATCAACCCCGGCGCCCGCCCTCCTCCCACGGACGGATCGGAGATTCCAGGCGAATATGCTTTTAGTGTTCTTGATATTCGGCCCAGTGTCACGAGCTGCAGCGAGAGGTTGGCGGGATGTTAGGCTGTTTCTCGTTTTAGGGAGTTGCCTCGGGTTTACTCTTCTGGCGAGGGCGCAAGTGCCAGATCAAGCCGCGGCCACAAAAGACCCGCCCCAGACACTGAGTTTGGCTCAGGCCAAAGAAATTGCCTTTGAAAAAAACTGGGATTTGTTGGCAGCCAAAAGCGGCATTGACGCCGCCGCAGCGCAACTGATTGTGGCCAAGGAATTCCCCAATCCCACCGCCTCCTTATCGACCGCATATATCGGCAACTACCACAACGCCACGGTCGAAGGCAACAGCTTGTGGCAGCGCAATTACGATACCATCTTTGCCGTCAATCAGTTGATTGAAATTGCCGGTAAGCGCCATGACCGCCAGATGGCCGCGCGGGCGGGCCTATTGGGCGCCAAGGCTCGTTTTTACGACGCCAAAAGGACATTGGATCAGGGAGTGACCAAGGCTTATGTTGCAGCGTTGTTGGCTGAGGACAACGTGGGCATTCTGAATGAGTCCTCCCACTTGCTCCGCCACGAAGCAGACATTGCGGAGGCCCGGTTCAAGGCCGGAGATATTTCCGATTCCGACAAGAAGCAAATCGAGATCAACGCCGAGCAATACGCCTTGCAGGCCAAATCCGCTGAAGCCACCGCCGTTCAGGCCCGGATTGCAGTCGAAATCCTGATGGGTATTCCGCAGCCCAAGGGCAAATATGTGTCGGCAGGTTCGCTGGATGAATTGGTCCAGGCGCCGCTTCCATCCGCACAGGCAACGACGACCTCGGCGGCGCGTCCCGATGTGCTAGCCGCGGAAGCCGACCTTCGGGGAGCCAAGGCCAACCTAGAGTTGCAGAGGGCAATCCGCATTCCGGACCCAACGGTTCTGGTTCAATACGAGCATCAGCCCCCCAACACTGGGCCGCCGGGGGACACTTTGGGCATCGGCGTCTCCTTCCCACTGCCTCTTTGGAACTTGAACGGCGGCAATATCAAGGCGGCGCAAGCCAGTGTGGTCCAATTTGTGAGCGCTGCCGGCAAAGTCAGGACCCAAATGGAGGCCGACATTGCCAACGCCGAGTCCGAATACGACGAAGCTCACGCACGCTGGTTGAGCTATCGGGACAAAACCGCGCCCAAATCCACGCAGGTCCGGGAGTCGGTTGCCTTTGCTTACGAAAAAGGCGGCGCTTCTCTCGTGGACTTGCTTGATGCCGAACGCACCGACAACGACATCCGTTTGGCCACCGTCCAGGCCGTGTCCGATACCGCCAGTGCGATTGCCGATCTGGTCGCGGCCAGAAATGTTGTTTCCCAAACAAAGCTGGAAACCCGCAAACAATGAAATCATTCCAAATTATGAAAACTCTCAGAAACGAAATCAAAGAAACTGCCCCGCAACACTTACGCCCTGCTCCGTATCTGGCAATTTCGTTTGGCCTGCTGGTGGCAGTTGGCTCGCTCGGCTGCGCCAAAGAAAAACCAGCGCAGGTTGCCGCGTTGCCCGAGCCTAAGGTGGATGGCGATAACGTCGCGTTCCTAACGAATGCTCCCCAATTGGCCTCGATTGCTGTGCAACCTGCTCAGCCCCGAACAATTGCTGTCACGCATGTTACTGGCCGCCTCTATTGGAACGACGATACGACTGTCCGGGTGTTTACGCCGGTGGCGGGAAGGGTCACGACCATTCGGGCCGACCTGGGCCAGCCGATTACTCGCGGCTCGGCGTTGGCAGAGATTGATTCTCCCGATTTCGCCCAAGCCTTGGCCAACGCGCGCACTTCGGTCGGCAATCTGGCCGTGGCGGACAAATCTTTCTCGCGCAGCAAAGAATTATTTGAGCACGGCGCGGCCGCCGCGAAGGACGTGGAAGCTGCCCAAGCTGCTTACGTGGCCGCCCTGGCCGAGCGGGACCGGGCGAAGGCAGTCCTGGCCAATTACGGAGGAAACGACAAAAGCGCCGATTCGGTTTATGTATTGCGCAGCCCCATTGCCGGGGTGCTGGTGGAAAAAAACATCAATCCCGGCCAGGAACTGCGGGCGGATCTCATGCTGGCCAATGCCCCAAATTTGTTCGCGCCCAATTTTGTGGTTAGCGATCCAACCAAGCTCTGGCTGCAAGTGGATGTGGCGGAGTCGGATCTCTCCTCTTTGCAAACGGGGCAGCGCCTGCAAATCTCTTCGCGGGCTTTCCCCGGCAAGTTCTTTGAAGGGGTGGTGGATCGAATTGGCGAGACGATGGATGCGACCACGCGCACCATCAAAGTTCGTGGGATTGTCAACAATCCCGACAAGCTGCTCAAGGCGGAGATGTACGTGATGGTGGACGTGGTGGTGAATTCGACCCAAACGGGGAAATTAGGCGTTGAGGTTTCCTCCAAGGCCCTCTTTATGAAAGGCGACGACTCTTTCGTTTTCATCGAAGAATCTCCCGGCCTTTTTCATCGCCAGCAGGTGACGGTGGGCGTCGAAAAAGACAGCAAAGTCCCCGTGTTGCAAGGCGTCGAACCTGGCCAAAAGGTCGTCACGGAAGGAGCTCTTCTTTTGCAAGCGCTGGTCGAACCGGCGTCGTAAGGCCACGCCTGTTTTTGACTGATCCTCTTCGAAACGCATGATTGATAAACTGACCAGGTCCGTTCTGCATAATCGCGCCGTGATGCTGGTGCTAATGGTCATCTTTCTCCTGTGCGGGGCCAATGCCTTCCACGAACTCCCGGTCGAGGCCTTTCCAGATGTCACCAACGTCTCGGTGCAGATTCTCACTCTATTTCCGGGCCACGCCGCCGAAGAGGTGGAGCGATTAATCACCATCCCTATCGAAAGCGTCATGAACGGAATTCCCAAGCGCGTTTCGATGCGCTCGATTTCGCTGTTCGGGTTGTCGCAAATCACGCTGGTCTTCGAGGACGACGCCAAGAACGACGTCATCCGCAACCTGGCCAATCAACTTCTAGGCACCGTGACGTTGCCTGTGGGCGCGCAAGTTTCGCTTTCGCCCGATGCGACACCGATTGGAGAGGTCTATCGTTACACGCTGCGGGGAGGGCCCGGGTTCCCTCCGGAAGAAGTTCGCGCCTTGGAAGACTGGGTGGTGGAAAAGAAATTCCGTTCGGTGCCGGGTGTGGTGGACCTCAATCCCTTCGGCGGGCTGACTAAACAATATCAAGTCCTGATTGATCCGGCCAAGCTCAAGTCCTACAACCTTACCTTGCAGCAGGTCTTCACCGCGCTGTCCAACGGCAATGCTAATGCAGGCGGCTCCTACGTCGAGCACGGCTCAGAGCTTTATGTCGTGCGAGGTTTGGGTCTTGTCAACAATGTCTCCGACATCGAGAACATCGCTGTGGACACCCGCGGAGGCACCCCAATCCTGATCCGAGATATAGGCACGGTGATGATCGGACATGCGGTGCGGTTGGGCCGAGTCGGACGCACGGCCGGAGGAGGAAAAGATGAAGACGACGTGCCCGAAGGCATTGTCGTGATGCGGCGTGGAGAAAACCCGCTGGAAGTTTGCGGCCGCATCGAGAAAATGGCGGATCAAATCAATGAGAAATATCTTCCGCCCGGCGTCAGGCTGGTGGAATACTACGACCGCACGGGACTGACCGAACGCACCCTGCACACGGTGCGTCATAACATGCTGGAAGGCATCGGTTTGGTTTTGCTGGTCTTGATTCTGTTCCTGGGGTTGGGCAATTGGCGTTCGGCTTTAGTCGTGGCGCTGGCAGTGCCGTTTGCCTTGCTGGGCGCATTTCTGCTGCTGGATTTGCGCGGCATTCCGGCCAACCTCATTTCTATGGGAGCCATTGACTTCGGCATCATTGTTGATTCCGCCGTGGTGGTGATGGAGAATCTTTTGCGCATCCTGGAAGAGAGGAAAGGCCGAATGCGTTCTTTGGCCTCTTCCATTGTAGAAGCAACGACGGAAATGGGCCGTCCCATACTATTCTCCAAGGTGATTTTGCTGACTGCCTTCGTTCCTCTTTATACCATGCAACGGGTCGAGGGCAGAATCTTCAAGCCGATGGCGCTGACGCTGACGTTCGCCCTGATCGCGGGCACCTTCTTTGCCATTGTCCTGGTTCCGGCGCTGGCCAGTCTCGCGGTGCGGGGAGGCAAGATCGCCGCCCACGAAACTTGGATCGTTCGGATGCTCGTGCGCTTCTATCGCCCGGCGTTGGGCTTCGCATTAAAAGTTCCCGCAGCGGTCTATCTTGCTGCCGCCCTATTACTGGTTGCGGGCGGGTTCGCCTATGCCAAGCTGGGGACCGAATTCTTGCCCAAGCTGGACGAAGGCGACCTATGGGTGCGAACTTTCGCCCCGCAGTCCATTTCCCCTTCGGAGTCGGCCAAAATCACGCAAAATGTGCGCAAGCATCTGGCCACTTTTCCAGAGGTCAAATACGTGGTCAGCCAAATTGGCCGGCCCGACGATGGCACCGATGTCAATGGTTGGGACGTAACCGAATATAGCGTCGGCTTGAAGCCGCGCGAGGAGTGGACCACTGCGCACTCCCGCGAGGCGCTCTGCGATGCCATGAATCGAAAGCTCAAAGAAATCCCCGGCATCGACACCCAATTCAGTCAATACATTGAGGACAACGTCAACGAAGCCGTCTCCGGCGTGAAAAGCGAATTGGCCATTAAATTGTTTGGTGATGACCCTAACAAGCTGCAAGCCATCGCGGATAAGATCGTTGACACACTCAAAAAGGTGCCTGGAGCCTCCGATGTCAGCACCGATCTGTTGCTAGGCCAGCCCCAAATTCAGATTACCGTGGATCGAAAGGCTATTGCGCGCTACGGGCTGGCAGTGGCCGATATTCAAACTATTGTGGCCACAGCCATCGGCGGCCAAGCGGCCACGCAGGTGCTCGAAGGCGAACGCACCTTTGATCTGGTCGTCAAATTGGCCCCCCATTCGGTGTCCGACCTTGAATCGATTCGCGGTATTCCGGTCTTTGGATCCAACGGCGAGCGGCTGACCCTGGGCACTGTAGCGGCGGTGGAGGTTCGCGCCGGTCTGGCCCGGATTGAGCGGGAGGAAAACGAGCGGCGAACAGCCATCAAACTCTCGGTGCGCGATCGAGACCTTGGCTCGTTGGTGGCCGAAGCGCAACAGAAAGTCAACGAGGCGATCCACTTGCCGACGGGGTATCGGTTGGAATGGACGGGGTCTTTTGAAAACGAGCAGCGAGCCGAACGACGCCTGGCCGTTGTGGTCCCGATTACCATCGCGGCGATTTTTTTTCTCTTATTCGTAGCATTTGACTCCCTCAAGTTTGCCATTTTGATTCTGCTGACAGTGCCCTTCTCCGCGGCCGGGGGGCTGCTGGCCTTGCCGGTGGGTGGGTTGAATATGTCGGTAGCAGCCTTGGTGGGATTTGTAGCCCTATTCGGAGTTTCGATCCAAAATAGCGTGATCCTGGTTACCCGCATTCGGGAGTTGCGCAGAGAAGGCAGAGAAATGATCGACTCCATCAAGGAAGGCGCCACGTCCCGCGTGCGGCCAATGGTCATGACTGCGCTAATGGCCCTGCTGGGGTTGCTGCCGATGGCGCTATCCAGCGGCGTGGGAGCGGAAACGGCGCGTCCGTTCGCCGTGGTCATCATTGGCGGTCTCATCAGCGGCACAGTTCTGACCTTGTTCATTTTGCCGCTGCTCTATCCCCGCTTTGAGTCCAATGAAGATAAATACATGTTTGCCATCAACCTTGAAGAGCAACGCCGTATTCACCCGGGAAACTAGCCAGCTTGAACCATATCACTAAATACACGAAATCTCAGCGGTTTGGACTGAAAGCAAATTCCGTGCTTTCTGATGACTTTGATAAATTATTAATCAAAGACTGGCCTTCTTTAACTATCCCACACTGCATCGCAAAGAGTATGTTTTGGATGGAAATGAAGAATTTTGCCCTGCACTTCGCAGTCAACGGCCCAGACGGGACGACTGCCGCAGGAGGTGCCCTTTGCTAGTCAGTAAAATCAACTCGAAGGACGAACCCATGGAGCCAATCATCGTTATTATTGACGATGAAGTGCAGCTTCGCCGGTTGCTTCGGATCAGCTTGGAGGCCAATGGCTACAAAATCTACGAAGCGGCTAATGGGCAACAAGGCTTGGCCGAAGTCGCCGCGCGGCATCCGGACCTTGTGGTGCTGGACTTGGGACTGCCCGATATGGACGGATTGGATGTCCTGTCGCGACTCCGTGAGTGGTGTTCCGTTCCCATCGTCGTCCTGTCCGTCCGGGAAAGCGAGCACGACAAGGTCTCTGCTTTGCGCAGCGGCGCTGATGATTACCTGACCAAGCCTTTCAGCACATCCGAGTTGCTCGCCCGCCTGCACGTGGCCCAACGACACGCCCAACCTGCCAACGAGGAAACAATTTTCACCACCGGGCCGCTGACAGTGGACCTGGCTTCACGCCGAGTCAGAGTCAACGGCAAGCCGGTAAAGCTGACCAGGACCGAATATGCGCTGCTGCGGCTCTTTGTCCGCAACCCCGGCAAAGTTCTCACCCATCCCCAAATCATGGAATCGGTCTGGGGACCGGGTCAACGGGACAAAACCCACTACCTTCACGTTTACATGACACATCTGCGCGAGAAAATTGAGACGACTCCTGGCAAGCCTGAATTGCTGGTCACTGAACCCAGGGTGGGGTACCGTTTGAATATTGATTCTCCTACGCAGCCTATAGTTGATCGACTGCAAGCCAAAGAAGCTATGAATTAAAGGAAAATGATTATGACTGCTCAACTTGATCTCAAATCGTGCCTGTTAGAGGGCGTTGCTACCGCTGTCGTTCCCGCCAGCACGGCGCAGATCGTCATCCGCGATTGCTTCAAAAGGAATGCCGGGGTGAAATGGTCCACCATATGGGCCGAATTCAAAAACCGGTTTTTCGACAAGACCGAAGACCCGATCGCGGAGGTGAGTTACCGCATATACAAGCTGCTCCATACCTCGGCAGACGGACCCATTATCGCCGAACTTGGCGGCGAAAGCAAAGCCGAAGCCACGTTCACTGCGGCCTTTGCGCTTCTGAAGCTTCAGCCCCGCGGCGAGCAGGGGTTTCTTCAAACCAACGGTTATGCCAACATTTTCTATGTCAAGGATAAAAATGGAACGCTCTGCGCTGTCCGCATTGGCTGGGCCGACGATGGCTGGGTAATCGATGCCATTTCGGTGCAGGACCCGTTGGCGTGGAATGGCAAACACGAAATATTCTGCCCGCTATGAGATGGCGGAAAACGATGTGCCCTCATCCGAAGGCGCTTAGAAGTGCTCGAGAATGTGCAAGTAGCTGACAGATTGCGCATGAGTCTAGCGAACAGCCGTCCGGGATTTGCTTTGTATCGCTCGCGACGAAACTTTGGACCCATTGCCGGCGGAATGGGTGGTGGCCGAATGCAACGGCGGCTCATAAAAGCATCCAAAAAATCTCGCCAGGTGTAGTTAGACGAATTATAAGCCACGATGGCGGAACTATTCGCAACGGTTTTTCAATTCTCATCTGATTCTGGCATCAAACGTCGGTAAATAGCATTGTTGTTTACTGATCGCTCGAACCAGCAGTTTATGGCGTCTCGACAAACTCCCTTATTCTCGACAACGAAATACGACGCC
>Ga0209006_10001407_pt1 | contig 21851 bp, 18 predicted proteins | sample JacPin_JW_Ref_O2_FD_188567 | JGI IMG/M metagenome (GOLD analysis project Ga0209006, IMG submission 188567) | Forest soil microbial communities from Algoma, Ontario, Canada - Jack Pine, Ontario site 1_JW_Ref_O2 (SPAdes) (version 2) | ecosystem: Environmental > Terrestrial > Soil > Boreal... | reverse complement strand
TCGTTACCCGTGTCTTCGCGGCAGGTGAAGATTGAATGGCGCGCCCGGAAAGATTCGAACTTCCGACCCCCAGATTCGTAGTCTGGTGCTCTATCCAGCTGAGCTACGGGCGCATCGGCCGACAGGTCCGGAAAGGACCCACGGGCAGGCCGCATAGCTATCGGCTCTGCGCCGCCTTGGCAAGGGACCCAAGAACCATGGAAGACCATGGCGCAACAGCGATTTCTCGGACGCTGCGATGCGCGGCGTCAGGAGGGCAGGGGATCGGCGCTTGGAGCTGCCGACGGCTCCCGCGCCTCCGCGCCCGCCGCCGCGACGCGCGGAAAATGCAGCCGGAACTGCAGCCCCGGCGCATTGTCGTCCATCTCGATGCGTGCCCCGTGCAGGCGCGCGACGGCGGCGACGAGGCTCAAGCCGAGGCCGTTGCCGGGCGTGCGGCGGCTGCGCTCGAGGCGATAGAAACGCTTGAACACATGCGGGAGTTCATGCGCCGGGATGCCCGGACCGTCGTCCGCGACCGCAATCGTCGCGCCGTCGGCGCCGCACGCGACCGCGACGGTCACGCGGCCGGCCGCGCGGCCGTGCTTGATCGCGTTGTCGACGAGGTTCGAGGTGGCGTCGAACAAAAGATCGCGGTCGCCGGTGACGAGCACGCGCGCGTCGCCCTCAGCCGTGAGCCGCACGCCGCCTTCTTCCGCCGCGGCGTCGAACAGCTCGACCACCTCGCGCGCGATCTCGGCGAGGTTCACGGTGTGGAACGCAGCGGTGCGGTCGCTCGTCTCGATCTGCGAGATGCGCGTCAGCGACGCGAACATGCGCAGCACGCCGTCGAGCTCGGCCAGCGTGTCGTTGATCAGCGCCTGGTCGTCCTCGGGCCCGCGCGGCCGCGCCGACGCCTTCTCGAGCCGGCCGCGGATGCGCGTCAACGGCGTGCGCAGGTCGTGCGCGACGTTGTCGGTCACCTGCTTGATCTCGCCCATCAGCATCTCGATGCGGTCGAGCATCATGTTGAGGTTGCCGGCGAGCTGGTCCCATTCGTCGCGCGTGCCGCGCAATGGGATGCGTTCGCTCAAGCCCCGCTGCATGATGGCGCGGCTCGTGGCGTTGACGGATTCGATCCGCCCGACCGTGCGGCGTGTGACCGTCACGCTCGCGACGCCGGCCAGCACGAAGATCAGCGACAGGCCGAGCAGCAGCGCCGTGTCGATCTTGCCGGCGAAGGCCGCGAGGTCGCCGATGTCGCGGCCGACCAGCACGTGATCGCCGTTGGGCAGCGTCGCCATGATGGCGCGCAGCCGCGGCCGCGCGGCGGTGCTCGGCTTCCAGCCCGGGGCCGTGAAGGTCTGCCATCCGGCCGTCGGCGCGAGGCCCGCGGGCCAGGCCTCGAGATTTCCCGCGACCGGCGCGAATGACGGATCGGTGAGCAGATAGATGGCGCCGTCGCGGCTCTTGTCCGCCACGCGTTGCGCGATGGCGGCAACGAGGGCGTCGCGTCCGGCGCTGTCGTATACCTTGCGCAGCGCCGCCTGCTCCGCCGCAATCGCGCCGTCGGCGCGGCCGAGCACATAGGTCGACGTCGACCAGTAGACGTAGCCGAACAGCGCCAGCACGGCGACGCCGAAGATGGCGATGGAGATCAGCGCCAGCTTGAGTGTCGACGAGCGTAACGTCTCAGCCAGGAGCACGGACGCAAAACCCGACCCCGCGGACCGTGTGGATGAGGGGGTAGGCCTGCTGACCGTCGACCTTGCGCCGGACGCGTCCGACATAGACGTCGATGATGTTGGTCGTGGGGTCAAAATGCAGATCCCATACATGCTGCAGCAGCATCGCGCGCGGCACCACCTGGCCGGCATTGCGCACGAGATATTCGAGCACCTGGAACTCGCGCGGCAACAGCTCGATGTCGCACGCGCCGCGCCGCACCGTGCGGGTCACGAGGTCGAGCTCGAGATCGCCGACCCGCAGCACGGTCTCCTTGACCACCGTGGCGCTGCGCCGCGCCAGCGCCTCGACGCGCGCGAGCAGCTCGGCGAAGGCGAACGGCTTGACCAGGTAGTCGTCGCCGCCGGCGCGCAGCCCGCGCACACGCTCGTCGATCTCGCCGAGCGCGCTGATGATCAGCGCCGGCGTCACCACGCCGGCGTCGCGCATGTGCCGGATCACCGCGAGGCCGTCCATCTCCGGCAGCATGCGATCGATCGTCATCACGGCGTAATCGGCGGCTCGCCCGCGGTCGAGGCCCTCGCGGCCGTTGACCGCGAGATCGACCTGATAGCCGTGCGTCGAGAGCGAATCGACGACCTGCTCGGCCGTCTCCGGATCGTCCTCGATCACCAGGATGCGTCGTCGTCCGCCTGCCATTCCATCGGCTCTCCGTATCGACCTGCCAGCGATGACTCATGCGTTTAAGCAGCGGGTAAGCTCGCACGCCATCTTGTCATAAATTCGCAACCGGCAAACTGACATTTGCGTCATAAACTGTCGCATTCGTAATTTGTGCGTTTGCCATTCACTGCCTATGTCGGACCGTGCGTCAGCGATCGCAATCGGGGCGCGAGCGTCATCGCGATCAGTCATCGCGATCCGTCATGGGCTGGGGAGCTTGTCGAGAAGGAGACAGCATCATGATCCGTCAAATCGCAATCGGGTTGGCAGTAGCGGTCATCACCGGCGCATCGATCGTCGGCGCGTCGGCGCGGGGCGGGCACGGGGGGCCCGGCGGCGTTGGCCATGCCGGGTTCGCGCATGCCGGCGGCGCCGGGAGCTTCTCTGGCATGCATTCTTTCTCGGGCGCGCATCCCTTTGCGTTCCACGGCGATCACGTCGTCGGCCGCGGCTTCGGCTTCCGCCATCGCTTCGGTCACCGTTTCTTCTTCGCCGGCGCGCCGTACGCCTACGGCTATTACGACGACGATTGTTACGCGCCCGTGCGGACGCGCTGGGGCCTGCGCTGGCGCAACGTCTGCTACTGACGCCGTCGGCCTGCTCGATCAAGCACCGGAATCAAATACCGCGCATCAAGCAGCGCGTGTCTCGCGACGGAGCGCAACGGAAAATGACAATCGCCTATATCAATCGCGTCGCAGTCGCGACCCCCGAGCATGACGTCCACGGCACGTTCGTGCGCTTCGCTGCGCGACTGCTGCGCGACCGTCGTTCGCGGCTGCTGTTCGAGCGCATGGTCAACCGTGCGCAGATCGAGCGCCGCTGGTCGTGCCTCAAGTCGGCGGGCCCGGGCAGCAACGAGTCCGTCGACGCTGACGGCTTCTATACGCTCGGCCGCTTCCCCACGACGGCGCAGCGCATGGCCCGCTACGAGATCGAGGCGCCGGCGCTCGCGGCCGCGGCGGTCGATCGCCTCGGTCTCGGTGAGGGTGCGCGCGACGTCACCCATCTGATCGTTACGTCCTGCACCGGACTGTCGGCGCCCGGCGTCGATCTCGATCTCGTGCGGCGCTGCGGGCTCGACCCTGGCGTCGAACGCACCGTGATCGGCTTCATGGGCTGCTACGCGGCGATCACGGCGTTGAAGCTCGCCCGCCACATCGTGCGTTCCGAACCGTCCGCCAAGGTTCTCGTCGTCAGCGTGGAGCTGTGCACCTTGCACCTGCAGGAGACCGAGGACATCGACCGCCTGCTGACCTTCCTGCTGTTCGGCGACGGCGCGAGCGCCGCGCTGGTCAGCGCCGAGCCGGCCGGCCTCGCGCTCGATGGCTTCAATGCGGTGCTGGTGCAACCGGCAGTCGACCAGATCACCTGGAACATCCGCGATCTCGGCTTCGACATGGTGCTGTCGGGCCAGGTCCCGAGCACCATCAGCGATGCGCTCCGCACCAGTGCGGCGCGCGTGCTGCCCGGCCTCACGGCCGATGCGATCGACATGTGGGCCGTGCATCCGGGTGGGCGCAGCATCCTCGATGCGGTCGAAGGCGCCTTCGCTCTTGCCGACACCGCGCTGTCCCCCTCGCGGGCGGTGCTGCGCGACTACGGCAACATGTCGTCGCCGACCGTGATGTTCGTGCTCGAACGCTTCCTGCGCGCCAAGGCGCCGGCCGGCGCGCGCGGCTGCGCCATGGCGTTCGGGCCGGGCCTCACGGCCGAGACCATGCTCTTTCGCGCGGCGGCGTGATCCCCTTGGGTGCGATCGACTTCTCGCGGCGAAATGCGCTCACGGAGCTGATGGACTCCGACGCGACCGATTTCGCGACATTTCGCGACTGCCTGGTCGATCTCGCCAAGGTCAATCGGCTCACGCTGGCCTACCCGCCGACCTTGCGGTTCTTCGCCGACCTCGCCAAGGCCGGCCGCCTGCCGCGCGACCGCACGGTTTCGGTGGTCGACGTCGGCAGCGGTTTCGGCGACATGCTGCGCAAGGTCGATCGCTGGGCGGCGCGGCACGGGTTGCGGCTCGACCTCACCGGCGTCGACCTCAATCCCTGGTCGGCGCGCACCGCGATCGCGGCGACCGCACCCGACCGCCCGATCCGCTACGTCACCGCCAACGTGTTCGACTTTTCTCCGCCGCAGCCGATCGACATCGTCATCAGCTCGCTCTTCACCCATCACCTCGACGATGCCTCGCTCGTCCGCTTCATTGCCTGGATGGAAGCCAATGCGGCGATCGGCTGGTTCGTCAACGACCTGCATCGCCACCCGCTGCCCTATCATGCGTTTCGCATCGCCTCGCGCGCGCTGGGCTTTCATCATTTCGTCCAGCATGACGGCCCGATCTCGATCGCGCGGGCGTTCGACACGCACGATTGGCGCGATGCGCTCGCCGCCGCGGGTCTCGCTCCGGGCGCCGCGGAAATTCGCCCGCAGTTTCCGTTCCGCCTGTGCGTCGCGCGGGTGAAGGCGTGATGGCCGTGCCCGCGCTGGTGATCGGCGGCGGCGTCGCGGGCGCCGCGGTCGCGGCGCATCTCGCCGAGGCCGGGCGCGCCGTGCTGCTGGTCGAGCGCCGCAACGGCCCGCACGACAAGGTCTGCGGCGAGTTCATCAGCGGCGAAGCCGCGCTCTATCTCGACGATCTCGGCGTCGATCTCGCGGCGCTCGGCGCGGTCCGCATGCGCGTCGTGCGGCTCGCCGCCGGCCGCCGAATCGTGACCGTGCCGTTGCCGTTTCCCGCCTTGAGCCTCTCGCGTCGCATCCTCGACGAGGCTGTGCTGCGCGCCGCTGCGGATCGCGGCGCCGAGGTTCGTCGCGGCCGCGGCGTGCGCGCGCTCACGCGGCGCGGCGGCGGATGGGTCGCGCAGCTCGACGACGGCGAGACCATCGCGGCCGACGACGTTTTTCTCGCCACCGGCAAGCACGACCTGCGCGGCTGGAAGCGGCCGCCCGGCGCGCAGAACGATCTCGTCGCCTTCAAGCTGCATTGGCGGCTCGCGCGCGAGGAAGCGGCGAGCCTCGGCGCCGGCGTCGAGCTCGTGCTGTTTCCCGGCGGCTATGCGGGGCTCGAGCCGGTGGAAGGCGGTGCCGCCAATCTCTGCCTGGTGGTGCGGCAGCGGCAGTTCTCGGCGCTCGGCCAGCGTTGGGGTGGGCTGCTCGCGGCGCTGCGCGCCGCATCGCCGCATCTCGATCGGCGGCTCGCCGGCGCGCTCGCCTGCGCGAGCCGCCCGCTCGCCATCGCGTCGATCCCCTACGGCTACGTCGCGACGGGCGCATGCACTGGCGCATGTCCTTGTCGGCGAACCGGTGCCCCCTTCGCCGGGGCATGCGCCGGCGGGCCCTGGCTGCTCGGCGACCAGGCCGCCGTCATCCCGTCCTTTTCCGGTGACGGCATCGCGATTGCGCTGCATTCGGCGCGGCTCGCCGCCGACATTCATCTCGCCGGCGGAACCGCGGGCGAATTCCAGCGGCGGCTCGCGCACGACGTCGCCGGCCAAGTGCGGCGTGCGACCTGGATGTCGCGGATGCTGGTGCACTCAGCCGGACAAGTGGTTGCCGCCGCCGCGGCGCGCATCGTGCCGGAGATCGTCGCCGGCATCGCGCGGGCCACGCGGATTCCGGCCGATTGCATGCGCAGCGCGCGCGACGTTCCGCTGCTTCCGCTTGCCGCCTCGCCGCCGCTTACGCCCGCGCCCGCTCGTTACGCCGGGCTTCCAGCTCGACGGCGCGATCCGGAATGATGATGTGGAATGCCGCTCCGATGGTGCCTTCGGCGAGGCGGATCTCGCCGCCATGCGCGCGCACGAGCTCGGCCGCGATCGCGAGGCCAAGCCCGGTGCCGCCGGTGCGCGTCGAGCCCTGGAACGCCTCGAACAGGTGCGCGCGCGCCTTCTCGGGAAAGCCCGGACCCGTATCGGCGACCTCGATCATCACCACGGCGCCCTGACGGCGCCCGGTGATGCGGATCTGATCGCGCGCCGGGTCGTTGGGTGCCCGCGACTCCAGCGCCTGCACGGCATTGCGCGCGAGATTGATCAGCACGCGCAAAAGCTGGTCGTGGTCGGCATCGATCATCAGGCCGCGCTCGACCGCGCTGACCCAGCCGATCCGCCCGTCGGCGCCGAGATCGAGCGTCTCGCGCGTCTCCTCGACCAGCGCCTCGAAGGAGATCATCTTGCGCTCGGGCGGGCGCTCCTGCGCGCGTCCGTAGGAGAGCGTCGACTGGCAGAAATCGATCGCGCGCTCGAGCGCCAGCATCAGCTTGGGCGCGAACCGCTGCACCCGCGGATCGGGCAGATGCAACAGACGGTCGGAGATGAGCTGCGCCGAGGCGAGCAGGTTGCGCAGGTCGTGATTGATCTTCGACACCGCAAGGCCGAGGGCCGCGAGCCGGCTCTTCTGCTGCAGCATCGAGGCGATATCGCGCTGCATGGTGGCAAGCTCGCGCTCGACGATGCCGATCTCGTCCTGGCGGCTCGAGACCGCGATGATGCGGGCGGGATTCTCCGGATCGCCGCGGAAGGCGATCATGTTGGCGGTGATGCGGTGCATCGGCCGCACGAACAGATAGTGCAGCGCGAGATAGAGGAGCGCCGCGACGATCGTCGAGATGACGATCGAGATCAGCAGGATGTTGCGCGAATAACGCCACATCGCCTGGCGCAGCGCGCCCTCGTCCATGACGATTTCGAGGAAATCGCCGCCCATCGGCGCCGGCCCCACCACCCGCATCACGTCGTGGTCGTTGCAGAACAACATGGTGTCGAACGCGCCGATGACCATGCGCAGCTTCGACATGTCGCGGGTATCGACCTCCTGGCGGATCTGCGTCGGCACGTTGCTGGCGGCGAGGATGCGGTGCGTCTGCTCGATGCGCATCACCACCATGCGGGCGCCGATGCTTTCCAGGAGCTCGCGCTTGAGCTGCTCGGGCACCGTGATCTGCTTGCTCTTGTCGCCGCCGTCGTCCGGCTTGAGCACGAGCGCTGCCGTATGCGCGGCCGCCAGCCGGTCGGTGAGCCAGCCGAGGCGGTAGTTGGCGATCGAGGGCACGTAGAAGACCACTTCGGCCAGCATGGTGGCGACCACCGTGAAGGCGAACAGCTTGCCGGACAGGCCAAGCCGCTCCGTCCAGTGCACATGGGCACCGGCAGGCTGGGCACTAGCCGGCTGGGCACCGCCCGGCGCGCCGTCTGCTGCTGCTTTCCTGCGAAACATGCTTGTCGTTGACCGCTATCTCTCAACCGAAGCGACGCAACCATATGATGATGCGCCTGACCATCGGGTGCGTCAAACTGGCGGTAAAGTAGGTAATCGCGGCGCGTTTACCAATCTCGGCCAGGGTCGGATATGCCACCACGGTACCGGCGAATGTGCGGATATTGAGGCGCTGGCTAATGGCGAGCGCCCAGGTCGCGATCAACTCGCCGGCGCTGCGTCCCACGATGGTGGCGCCGAGAATGCGGCCGTGGCGCGTGGTGATGACCTTGATGTGGCCCTCGGTCGCACGCTCGGCCTGGGCGCGGTCGTTCTCGCGGTAGGGCCAGCGCAGCACGCGGAACCGGACGGCGCGCCGGCGCGCCTCCGCCTCGCTCACGCCCACGTGGGCAAGCTCCGGTTCCGTGAACGTGACCCGGGGGATGATGTCGTCGTCGACCCGAACCGGCAGCCGAAACAGCGCATTCCGGATGACGAGCCCGGCATGGTAGCTCGCCGCATGGGTGAACTGCGGGCCGCCCGCGACGTCGCCGATCGCATAGACGCGCTTGTTGGTGGTGCGCAGCCCTCTGTCGACGACGATGCCGCGCGGCCCGAATCGGATGCCTGCCCGATCGAGCCCGAGATCCGCAATGTTGGGCGAGCGCCCGGCCGCGACCAGCAGGTGGCTTCCCGCGAGCGTTTCCTCGCCGGTTGCGCCGCCGATGGTCACTTGCAGGTTGCCGTCCACGCGCCCGACGCGCTGGATCGCGGCGCCGTCGCGGATCACGACGCCGTCGCGCGCGAGCTGGTCGAGCACGACCGCGGCGCATTCGGGATCGTCATTCGCCAGCGGCGTTGCGGCCTCAATGACCGTCACGCCGGCACCGAGCGCCCGGAACGCCTGGGCGAGCTCGAGCCCGACCGGGCCGGCGCCGATGACGATGAGATGGCTCGGGCATTCGGCGAGATCGAAGATCGTCTCGTTGGTGAAATGTGGCGTCGCGGCGAGGCCGGGAATCGGCGGAATGGCGGGCGAGGAGCCGGTCGCGATGACGAAGCGCCGTGCCTTGATCTCGAACGCGTCGCCGATCGCCACGGTCGCGGCATCGATGAAGCGCGCGGTGCCGTCGAGCACGCGCACGCCGAGGCCGGTGAAGCGCGCCTTCGAATCGTTCGGCGCAATCGCCGCGATGACGCCGCGGACGTGATCGCGCACCTTCGCGAAGTCGACCTGCACCGGGCCGCTGCTGACGCCGAAGTCCGCCGCGCGCGCAATTGCCGCGGCGTGGCGTGCGGCGGCGAGTAGCGACTTCGAGGGAACGCAACCGTAATTGAGGCAATCGCCGCCCATCTTGCCGCGCTCGATCAGAATCGCCGGAACGCCGAATGCCGCCGCAGCCGCGGCGACCGCCAGCCCGCCGGAGCCGGCCCCGATCACGCAGATGTCGGGCGCGAGCCGTTCGGGCATGCGAGGGCGCTCAGGTCTCGTTCGAGATTTCGCGCGGCGCGCGGGCGGCGCGCAGGCGCTTGACGACGACCGGCACGAGGGCGAGCAGGCCGAGCGCGACGAGTCCGGCGATCAGCTGTGGCGTCACGGCGGCGCTCGGGTCGAAGCCGGGCTTGCAGCCGGCACGGCCGGCCGCGATGCAGGCGCGATGGGCGGCGACTTGCGCCGTCACGGCGCTGTCGAGCCCGGCGCCGAAGAAGGCGAGCGCGAAGGTGCCCGGAATGATGCCGAGCGCGGTCGCCAGCACGAAGGTGCGCAGGCGCACGCCGCACATTGCCGGCACGAGATTGACCAGACAGAAGGGAAAGAGCGGAACGAGGCGCAGAAACAGGAGGTAGCTGAACGCGTCGGCACAAAAACCGGCCGCCACGCTTTCGGCATGCGGCCCGGCCCGGCGAACGAGCCAACCGCCAAGCGCGCTCTTGGCGACCATGAAGAGCACGGTCGCGCCGGCGGTCGCTCCGACGAGCGCCGCGAGGCCGCCCGCAGGCCCGCCGAAGATGATGCCGCCGCAGATCGTCAGCAGCGCCGCGCCCGGCAACGACAGCGCGACCACTACCGCGTAGATGCCGGTGAATGCGAGCAGCGCCGCAATGCGATGCGCGCCGACGAACGCGTCGATTGCCACCCGTCGTTCGAGGAGGGAGACGGGCGAGAGGCCCCGGGACCAGGCGAGGCCGATCAAGGCGGCGCCGGCAAGCACCATAATGGCGAGCGCAACGAGCCGAACGGGCCGGACGCGCGGGGACGAAGGCGGTGGAACAGAGCTGCCGGAAGACATTGAGCCTGTAGGTTGCGGCGAGGCGCCTTGGGCGTGCGGGCGTTCGCTCGGGTTATGTCGGGTTCCTTAATGTTCTCTACACCCGCGCGCGCGTGGTCGCGAAGCCCTTCTCACTGCCATTTGACAGGACGTGAGCGGCGCGCTTGCCGGCGCCATCCGTCCGCACGTTGCATTGACGGGACCCTGGGGGGTCCCGTATAAGCCCGCCAGCCTGCGCATGTCCCGGCGAAAGCCTGCCCCCGACTTGATCGGGGGAGGACACCGGTTCGCCGATCAGGACATGCGAATCATGCATACGCGCCGGCCCGGAAAACTCGGTATTTCGCTGGAAATCCGAAGGTCGCGGCGCATCGGCGGACGATCGATCGGCGCGCCGCGCGGACAAGCGGAGAACACTGGTGAAGCGGACGTATCAACCGAGCAAGCTGGTGCGCAAGCGCCGCCATGGCTTCCGCACCCGCATGGCGACCACCGGGGGCCGCAGGGTGCTCAATGCCCGCCGCACGCGCGGCCGGAAGCGGCTTAGCGCCTGATTCGGCCGGCGCCCCCTAGTGCCGCCGATTTCTCACGAACTTCGGAATCGGGACACTAGTGTGGAACGGTTGCGGAAACGGGCGGACTTTCTGGGCGTCGCGGCGGGGCCCCGCGCTCCCGCGGAGGCGTTCGTGCTGCAGTCCCGCGAGCGCGCCGACACAGGGCCGCCACGGGTGGGCTTTACGGTATCGCGCAAGGTGGGAAATGCGGTCGAGCGCAACCGGGTGCGGCGGCGGCTACGGGAAATCGTGCGGCTTTCCGACGCGGATCGGTTCAGGCCAGGGAGTGACTACGTGCTGATCGGTCGGCGCGCCGCCCTCGATCTGTCGTTCGCGCGATTGGCCGAGGACTTTTCGCGCGCGCTCGCGCGCATACATCAACAGCGGCGGGCGCCGCGGCGGCCCCCCGATCATCGCGGGGGCGAGCGGGTCGAGGTTTCGCCGGCCGGCGATCAGAAATCACCATGAGCGATCAAAAGAATACTCTTCTGGCCATTGCGCTGTCGCTGGTCGTGCTGCTCGGCTGGCAGTACTTCTTCGGGCTCGGGCAGATGCGCCCGGCGCAGAATCAGCAGCAGACGCAGACGACGCCGAACGCGCCGAACACGCCGGTGGCGATCCCGGGCCAGGCCGCGAATGCCGCGGCGCCGAAAGAGCTCACGCGCGAGGAAGCGCTCAAGCAGAGCGCGCGCATCCCGATCGACACGCCGAGCCTCAAGGGGTCGATCGCGCTCAAGGGCGGCCGGATCGATGACGTGAGCCTTGCCCGCTATCACGAGACGATCGATCCGAATTCGCCGCTCATCGACCTGCTCTCGCCGTCGCGAAGCCCGCATCCGTACTACGCCGAATTCGGCTGGATCGGCGGCGCCGGCACATCGGCGAAACCTCCGACCTTGCCCAACGCCGACACGGTCTGGAGCCAGGAAGGCTCCGGCACGCTCACGCCCGGACATCCGGTCGTGCTGACCTACGACAACGGCGAGGGCCTGAGGTTCCGCCGCGCCATTTCGCTCGATGACAAATACCTGTTCGAGGTCAAGGACGAGGTCGCAAACAGCGGGACGCAGCCGGTCACGCTCTTTCCCTACGCGCTCATCTCGCGCCACGGCACGCCGGAAACGCTCGGCTACTACATCCTGCATGAGGGGATGATCGGCGAGCTCGGCGACCAGGGAGAGAAGGAGATCACCTACAAGAAGCTCGCCGAGGAAAAGAAGCAGGTCTATTCCAACGTCACCAATGCGTGGCTCGGCATCACCGACAAGTATTGGGCCGCGACGCTCGTTCCCGACTCGAAGGCGACGCTCACCACGGCGGAATTTTCCCTCGGCGACGACGCCGGCACGCCGACCTATCAGGCCGACTATGTGATGCCGCAGCAGGTCATCGCGCCCGGTGCGACCGCCAGCATGAGCGCGCACCTGTTCGCCGGCGCCAAGGAGGTGCACGTCCTCAACGACTACAACAAGCGGTTCGATCTCAACCACTTCGACCTGATGATCGACTGGGGCTATTTCTGGTTCTTCACCAAGCCGATGTTCGAGTTCATGGACCTGATCTACCGCTGGGCCGGCAATTTCGGCATCGCCATCCTGATCGTGACGGTGGTCATCAAGGCGCTGTTCTTCCCGCTCGCCAACAAGTCCTATGCGTCGATGGCGAAGATGAAGTCGGCGCAACCGCAGATCCAGGCGCTGAAGGAGCGCTATCCGGACGACCGGGCGAAGCAGCAGCAGGAGATGATGGAGATCTACAAGCGCGAGAAGATCAATCCGGTCGCCGGCTGCCTGCCGATCCTGATCCAGGTCCCGGTGTTCTTCTCGCTCTACAAGGTGCTGTTCATCACCATCGAGATGCGGCACGCGCCGTTCTTCGGCTGGATCCACGATCTCTCGGCGCCCGATCCGACCAATATCTTCACGCTGTTCGGCCTGATCCCGTGGGATCCGTCGATCGTGCCGATTTTCGGCTCGTTCATGCATCTCGGCGTCTGGCCGCTCATCATGGGCGTGACCATGTGGGCGCAGATGAAAGTCAACCCGCCGCCACCCGACCCGACGCAGAAGATGATGTTTGCCTGGCTGCCGGTCATCTTCACCTTCATGCTGGCGAAGTTCTCGGCCGGCCTCGTGATCTACTGGGCGTGGAACAACACGCTGTCGGTCACGCAGCAATCGATCATCATGAAGAAGCACGGCGCCAAGGTCGAGTTGTGGGACAACATCAAGGCGATGTTGCCCAAGCGAAGGCCGTCATCGCTGGGCCTGTTGATCGGCCTGCTCGTTCCCGCCCTCATGGTTGCGGCAGGTCTGTTCCTGTGGGCCTAGAGCATGATCCCGAAAAAGCCTGCCCCGGACTTGATCCGGGGTGGATACCGGTTTTCAGAAGAGATCATGCTGAAACACTGAGCTAAAGCGTGATGACGATGCGAATAAAAGTCGTCACGCATTAGCGACCGATCACTCGCCGGCCTGGCCGCAAAGGGGCAGCATGTCCGCTGACGCGTTCACGGCTGAGGAGAGCGAAACCGGACGCAAGCTGTTTGCGGCGGAATGGCGCTTTCGCACGGCGGCCGGCGCGGTGGCGTCGCTGCCGCCCGCCGCCGGCATCGAGATTGCGTTTGCCGGGCGCTCGAACGTCGGCAAGTCGAGCCTGATCAACGCGCTCACCAACCGCAATGCGCTGGCGCGCACCTCAAACACGCCGGGCCGCACCCAGGAGTTGATCTTCTTCGCCGGCGGCGGCCCGCTCACCCTGGTCGACATGCCGGGCTATGGCTACGCGGCGGCGCCCAAAGCGAAGGTCGCCGCCTGGACGGCGCTGATCCGCGCCTATCTGCGCGGCCGCACCAACCTCGCGCGCGTCTATGTGCTGGTCGATGCGCGGCATGGGCTCAAGACGGCCGACGCCGAGGTGCTCGACCTGCTCGACGAGACGGCGGTGAGCTACGAGATCGTGCTCACCAAGAGCGATGAAGTAAAAGCGGATGCGCTCGCGGCGACCATCGCGGATGTCGGCGCCGCCGTGCGCAAGCGGGCCGCCGCCTATCCGGATGTGCTGGCGACGTCGGCGCGCAACGGCGCCGGCATCGGCGAATTGCGCGCCGCGGTCGCCCGGCTGCTGGCGGAAAAATCATGACGGGAGGACGGGCCATGACCCCGATGGTGCTGATTGCGCTCGCCGGCGTGATGGGCGCGGCCGGCGTGATCCTGCTCGCCGCCGGGGCGCATGCGGCGCCGGGCGCCGGCCTCGACAGCGCCGGCCAGGTGCTGCTTTTCCATGCGGCGGCCGTGGTCGCGCTCGCCAGCGCGCTGCATCAGGGATTGCTGTTTCGACCGCTCGCGCTCGCCGGCGCGATCGGCTTCGTCGCCGGCGCGATCCTGTTTTCCGGCGATATCGCGTTGCGCGCCCTGGCGGGCCATCGCCTCTTTCCAATGGCTGCGCCGAGCGGCGGGATCATCCTGATCGCGAGCTGGCTCGCGATCGCGGCTGCCGCCGTGACCGCGCTCGCGCGCGGCTGACCCTTTCGCGCCGTCGCGGCTACCGTTAAAAAGCCGCACCTGCACCCGGGGACCTCCTCCAATGGCCGTCAGCCCGTACGACATTGCCCGCGTCCTGTCGGAAGCGCTGCCGCACATGCAGCAGTACGACGAGGAGATCGTCGTGGTGAAATACGGCGGCCACGCCATGGGTGAGGAGGCGCGCGCACGCAGCTTCGCCCGCGACATCGTCCTCCTGGAGCAGACGGCCGTGAACCCCGTCGTGGTGCACGGCGGCGGCCCGCAGATCGGCGAGATGCTCAAGCGGCTCGGCATCAAGTCGGAATTCGCCGCCGGCCTGCGCGTCACCGACGCGGCGACGGTCGAGATCGTCGAGATGGTGCTCTCCGGCTCGATCAACAAGCAGATCGTCGGCTACATCAACGCAGCGGGCGGCAAGGCGGTCGGCCTCTCCGGCAAGGACGGCAACATGGTGCTGGCCAGCAAGGTCAACCGCACCGTGGTCGATGAGACCTCGCAGATCGAGAAGGTGATCGATCTCGGCTTCGTCGGCGAGCCCAGCAAGGTCGATGTGACGGTGCTCACCCAGATCCTCGGCCGCGAGCTCATCCCGGTGCTCGCCCCGGTCGCAGCCTCGGCGGAGGGCGGCACCTACAACGTCAATGCCGACACCTTCGCGGGCGCGATCGCCGGCGCGCTCAAGGCGAAGCGTCTGCTGCTGCTCACGGACGTGCCGGGCGTGCTCGACAAGGCGAAGAACCTGATCAAGCAGCTGTCGATCGACGACGCACGGGCGCTGATCGCCGACGGCACCATTTCGGGCGGCATGATCCCGAAGGTCGAGACCTGCATCTACGCGCTCGAGGCCGGCGTCGAGGGCGTCGTCATCCTCGACGGCAAGGTCGAGCACGCCGTGCTGCTCGAGCTGCTCACCGATCTCGGCGCCGGCACGCTCATCAAACGCTGACCCCCGTCCGCAGCTTGTCGACCACCTCCCAGCCTGCGGCGCCCGCCGCCGCCACGAGCCTCGCTCCCGGCATCGTCGCCGCGGCGGCCTTCGCCTGCGCCGACGTGCTCGGCAAGATCGTCTTCATAGCGGGCGGCGACGTGCTCACCTTGCTGTCGTTTCGCAGCGTCGTCGGGCTCGTCCTTTTCGCGGCGTGGCTGCGCGTCGGCGAGCGGCCGGCGCCATTCACGCCGCGCGAGCGCTGGGTCGCGTCGGGCCTCGGCCTCCTCTTTGCCGTGACGGTGTATTGCATCTTCGAGGCCATCAATCGGATGGACGTGCCGACCGCCATCCTCGCCTATTTCGTCTATCCGCTGATCACCGGGCTCGTCGCCGGCGTTACCGGGCTGGAGCGCCTCGGCTGGCGCGGCGTGGCGGCGGCGATTGTCGCCTTCCTTGGCCTTGCCCTCATGATCGGCGCCCACCCGGGCGAGCTTGCTTTCATCGGCGTCGCGTTCTCATTCGCCGGAGCGATCAGCCGCGCCGCGATGCTGCTCTTCTCCCGCGCGCTGCTCGCCAAATCCGACGCGCGGTTGACCAGCTGGTATTCGCTGCTCTCGTCGACCGTCGTTTTCGTCGTGATCTCAGCCGCGACGCGCACCTGGCATCCGCCGCATACCGGAGTCGGCTGGGCGGCGCTCGCCGCCATCAGCGTCGTGACCATCATCGCGATCCTCGCGACGTTCATCTCGACGAGCCGGGTCGGGCCGTTCCGCACCGCACTGGTGATGAATCTCGAGCCGCTGATCACGGCGCTGGGAAGCGCGCTGCTGCTCGGCGAAGTGATCACGCCGGTCCAGGGTGTCGGCGCCGCGATCATGCTGGCCGCGCTGGTGGCGTTCCAGCTGCGGCGTTGACCAAGCGCGCGATTACGGCGCCGACGACGACGCGCAGACCGCGACCAGCGGGCTGTTCGCCGGATTGGGGATGATGCCGCACGACGCCGAGCGCTCGGTAAGGAACTTGGCCGGGCTTCGGGTCGCGCCGCAGTAGGCCGTCACCAGCACCTCGTTCGCCGCGCATTCGGCCACGCAGGTCGAGGAGATGCAGTCCTCGCGCAGGATGCGGACGGCCGCGGCCGGCCCCGGCGGGCCTTGCAGCCCTTGCGGTCCGGGGGGCCCGGGCGGTCCGGTGGGGCCGGGATCGCCCTTGGCGCCGGGCGGGCCCTGCGGTCCGGCCTGCCCCTGCGGCCCAGGCGGGCCTTGGCCGCAACCGGCTATTAACATGCAAAATGTTAGGGAGGTCAGCAGCCTGAGGATCGCCATGCAACTTCCCCTCGCAACGCGTGCCCCGGTGAGGTCAACCGACGCTCCGGGATCAGCACGATAGTCGTCGCCACCCGCTCGCCACTAACGTGCTTGCGTTGAGGGCCAGCGGAAACTTATAACTTGGTGGGGCGTACGAGCGTCAAGGGCGCGTGCGCGGAGCTATCCAGTGCGCGATCCGTCAGCCGCGGAAGGTTCGTTATGCGCTGGAAGCGAGCGATCGCCGTCTTCGTCCCGATTGCCTTGATTGCGGGCGCGCTGGTGGCGTGGCGCGTGGGTGCGCCCGGCTTCGGCGCGAAGGCGGCCGCCAACGACCATGGGCCACCTGCGATTCCGGTGACCGCCGGAACCGCAGCGACCCGCAACGTGCCGGTCTATGTCGAGGGTCTCGGCAGCGTGCAGGCCTTCAATGCCGTGGCCGTGAAGTCGCGGGTCGACGGGCAGATCACCAAGGTCTTCTTCCGCGAAGGCCAGGAGATCAAGGCCGGCGAGTCGCTGTTCCAGATCGATCCGCGCCCGTTCGCGGCCTCCATCCAGCAGGCGGAGGCGGCGAAGGAGAAGGACGAGGCGCAGCTTCAGTCGGCTCAGCTCGACCTCGACCGCGCCGCCAAGCTGCTTACCCCCGGGTTCCAGACGCGCCAGGGTTACGATCAGCAGAAGGCGACGGTCGGTCAGCTGCAGGCATCGATCAAGGCCGATCAAGCGCAGATCGATACGGCACGGCTCAGTCTCGACTATTCGCTGGTGAAATCGCCGATCGAGGGTCGCACCGGCCAGCGCCTGGTCGACATCGGCAACCTGGTGCAGGCGGCGCAGAACACCACGCTCGTCAGCGTCACGCAGATGCGGCCGATCTTCGTGAGCTTCACGGTTCCGGCCGAGCGCCTCGACGCAATCCGCAAGAGCCAGGCGCAGCAGCACCTGAAAGTGATTGCTTATGCGATGGACGACAAGACGCAGATCGCACAAGGAGAGCTGACGCTGATCGACAACCAGGTGGATGCGGCGACCGGAACGATTCACCTCAAGGCGCAGTTCGACAACGTGGGCGAACCATTGTGGCCCGGCCAGTTCGTCAACGCCCGCATTGTCCTGTCGACGCGCGAAAACGCCGTAACGGTGCCGGAAGTGGCCGTCATGGAAGGGCCGAACGGCCCGTACGTCTACGTCATCGGCGACAATGATACAGTGCAGCGCCGCCCCGTCGACGTGGTCGCCAACCAGGAAGGTGTGGCCGTGATCGGTCGGGGCCTGCAGTCGGGCGAGCGCATCGTGATCGAGGGTCAGTACCGGCTCATCGACGGTGCCAAGGTCAAGCTCGGGGCTCCGGTGCAGGCGCAGCTTGGCGGACAAGCCACGCAATGAATATTTCCGAGACCTTCATCCGCCGTCCGATCGGCACCTCGCTGCTGATGGCGGGCATTCTCATCTTCGGCATCGCGAGCTACGAGCTGCTGCCGGTCTCGGCGCTGCCGACCGTCGATTTCCCGACCATCGTGGTTACGTCGCAATTTCCCGGCGCGAGCCCCGACACCATGGCGTCGGCGGTCGCGACCCCGCTGGAGCAGCAGTTCTCGCAGATTCCCGGTCTCGCGCAGATGACCTCGACCAGCGGTCTCGGCGTCACGACCATCACGTTGCAGTTCGATCTCAACCGCAACATCGACGGCGCCGCCGGCGACGTGCAGACCGCGGTCAATGCCGCGAGCGGCCTCCTGCCCAAGGATCTGCCGACGCCGCCGACCTACAAGAAGACCAATCCGGCCGAGCGCGCGATCCTGATCTATGCGGCCTCGTCCGACGCGCTGCCGATCTACCGGGTCGACGACTACGCCTACAATATCCTGGCGCAGAAGCTCTCGACCATCAACGGCGTCTCCGAGGTCGACATCGCCGGGCAGCAGACTTACGCGGTGCACGTCCAGGTCAATCCGCTGGCGCTCGCGTCGCGCGGGATCGGGCTCGAAGACGTGCACAACGCGCTCAACGCCGCGAGCCTCGACGAGCCGAAAGGGAACCTGGAAGGCCCGAATCAGGTCTTCACGCTCGACACCAACGATCAGCTGTTCGACGCCAAGACGTTCGACAACATCATCATCGCCTACCGCAACGGCGCTCCCGTCCACGTCAAGGACGTCGGCACCGCGATCGATTCCTCGAAACTGCCGCTGACCGGCGCCTGGAGCGGCCGCAAGCAGATCGAGCTCCTGCTGATCAAGCGCCAGGCCGGGTCGAATACGCTCGCGGTGGTCGATCAGATCAAGGCGCAGATGCCGATCCTGCTCGCGTCGCTGCCGCCGTCGGTCCACGTCGACCTCGTCTCCGACCGCTCGCTCAACATCCGCGAATCGGTCCGCGACGTCGAGTTGACGCTGCTGCTGACGATCTCCCTCGTCGTGCTCGTGATCTTCCTGTTCCTGCACAATGTGTGGGCAACCATCATTCCAAGCATCGTGGTGCCGCTCTCCCTCGTCGGCACCTTCGGCGTGATGTATGTGCTGAACTACAGTCTCGACAACCTGTCGCTCATGGGCCTGACCATCGCGGTCGGCTTCGTCGTCGACGACGCGATCGTGATGATCGAGAACATCGTCCGCTACCTCGAGGAGGGCGAGCGGCCGTTCGAGGCCGCCATCAAGGGCGCCGGGCAGATCGGCTTCACCATCATCTCGATCACGATCTCGCTCGTCGCCGTGTTCATCCCGCTGCTCTTCATGGGCGGCATCGTCGGCCGGCTGTTTCGCGAGTTCGCCATGACGGTGACGACCGCCGTGCTGGTGTCCGGCTTCGTCTCGCTCACGCTAACCCCGGTCATGTGCTCGCGCTTCCTCACGCGCGAGAGCGCGCACGGCACCAATTTCGTCAGCCGCTGGTCGGAGCGCACGTTCGACTGGCTGATCGGCGGCTACGACCGCGGCCTCAAATGGGTGTTCCGGCACCAGACGCTGATGCTCGTTATCACGCTCGGCCTGATCGTCGTCACCGGCATCCTCTATGTCGAAATTCCCAAGGGCTTTTTCCCCGAGCAGGACACCGGCTTCGTCTTCGGCCAGGCGGAGGCGCGGCAGGACACCTCGTTCGCGGCCATCACCAAGATCGAGAACCAGTTCGCCGAGATCATCGAGAAGGATCCGGCGGTTCAGGCCGTCGTCGGCTTCGCGGGTGCGACCGGCGGCAACTCGAGCGAGAATACCGCACGCTTCTTCATCCAGCTCAAGCCGCTCTCCGAGCGCGACGCATCGGCGCAGCAGGTGATCCAGCGGCTGCGCCCCAAGGTCGCGCAGGTGATGGGCGCGAAATTCTTCATGCAGGCGGGCCAGGACGTGACGGTCGGCGGCCGCCTCAGCCAGACCGAGTATCAGTACACGATCACCGACACCGACACCGAGGAGCTCAACCACTGGGCGCCGATCCTGCAGGCGCAGTTCGTCAAGGCGCCCGAGCTGCAGGACGTGGCCTCCGACCAGCAGATCGCCTCGCCGCACGTCGCGGTGACGATCGATCGCAACGCCGCCTATCGGCTTGGCCTCTCGCTGAACTCGATCGACCAGACGCTCTATGACGCCTTCGGCCAGCGGCAGGTGGGCACGATCTACACGTCGAGCCAGCAATACAAGATCATCCTCGAGGTGCAGCCCCAGTTCCAGCAGGATCGCGACGCGCTCTCGCGCATCTATATGTCGACTCCGACCGGGCAGCGCGTGCCGCTCGGCGCCATCGCGCATATGAGCACCAAGATCGAGCCGCTCACCGTCAATCACCAGGGCCAGTTCCCCTCGGTCACCCTCGCGTTCAACGTCGCGCCCGGTTATTCGCTCGGGCAGGCGGTCGAGCGCATCAACCGGATCGAGTCGGATCTGCATACTCCGATCACGCTGCAGGGCACCTTCCAGGGCACCGCAGCCGAGTTCCAGCGCTCGCTCAGCTCGATGCCGCTGCTGGTCGTGGCGGCGATCCTCGTCGTCTACATCGTGCTCGGGTTGCTCTACGAGAGCTACATCCACCCGATCACGATCCTGTCCGCCTTGCCGTCGGCCGGTGTCGGCGCCCTCATCATGCTGATGCTCTTTCGCTTCGAACTCACCGTCATCGCCATCGTCGGCATCATCCTGCTGATCGGCATCGTCAAGAAGAACGCCATCATGATGATCGACTTCGCGCTCGAGGCGGAGCGCAACGAGGGCAAGAGCCCGCTCGAGGCGATTCACGAGGCCTGCCTGCTGCGCTTCCGTCCCATCATGATGACGACGATGGCGGCGCTGTTCGGCGGCCTGCCGCTGGCGATCGGCTTCGGCGCCGGCTCCGAATTGCGCCGCCCGATGGGCATCGCGATCGTCGGGGGCCTGCTGGTGTCGCAGGCGCTCACCCTCTACACGACGCCTGTGATCTACCTCTATCTCGAACGCCTCAGCCAGTGGATGACGCGCAGCGCAGTGCGCCACAAGGAGCCGCCGGCGGCCGAGCAGATCGCGGCGGAGTGAGGGGCGCCGTCAGCCGTTAACGCTTCGTCGACCGTCGCCGCCCGCGGCCTTGACAGCGGTTCGGCCATTTCCGATATTTCTGTCATGACAGAAATACCAGAAAAGACGAAAAGGCTCCCGGTGGCGATCGAGCGCTTCGTCCTGCATTGGGGCGATCTCGGCGGGCGCTGGGGCGTCAACCGCTCGGTCAGCCAGATTCACGCGCTGCTGTACGTGTCCGATCGGCCGCGCACGGCCGAGGACATCGCCGACCTGCTCGGCCTCGCGCGCTCCAACGTATCGACCTCGATCAAGGAGCTGCTGGCCTGGGGCCTGATCCGCCGGGTGCCGATGATGGGCGACCGGCGCGAGCATTTCGAGGCCGAGGCCGACATCTGGGAAATGTTCCGCCGCATCTCGGCCGGGCGCAAGGAACGCGAGCTCGATCCCGCCATTGTGGCGCTGCGCGCCTGCGTGGTCGAGGCGCAGGAAGACACGACCGTGCACCCGGTCGCGGCAGCGCGGCTCAAGGCGCTGCTCGATTTCGTCGAGACGCTCGATCGCTGGTACGGCCAGATGCTGGGCGTTCCCAAGGAGAAGCTCGCGGCGCTGATCCGGCTCGGCACGCGGATCGTCGGTTTCCTGCCGGGGGCACGGAAGAAGTAGCGCCGCGCCCGGCGCCAGGAGCCAGGAGGTGGACGGTGAGGCCGGCAAGCATCGCGTCCGCAGGCTGGCGAGAGCCGCGGTCGCGCGACAGCGACGATACGTCCGAGGAGTCGCTCGGCGATCCGCGCTTTCGCGCCCTGCTGGCGGATCGCGACTGGGAGGCGCTGCCGCCGGCGATCCGGTGTCGCTTCTCCCGGCGCCTCGCCGATGGCGGCACCATCGTCTACGCCGGGCGCGTGATCGAGACCCGCATGAGCCGCCTGGGCTCGGAGATCGCGGCGGTCGAGCCGCGCATCGACGTGCTGCTCAACAATGCCGGCGCCATGTTCGCCGCGCGACGCGTCACCGAGGACGGCCTCGAGCGCACCTTTGCCGTCAACCATATGGCCTATTTCGTGCTGACCAACCGGCTCGAGGAGCGGCTCGCCGCCGCGGCGCCGGCGCGCATCGTCAACACCGCGTCCGACGCACATCGCGGCAACACCCTCGATTTCGACGATCTGCAGTCCGAGCGGCGCTACCGCGGCCTCACGGCCTACGGTC
>Ga0209006_10001406_pt1 | contig 21864 bp, 18 predicted proteins | sample JacPin_JW_Ref_O2_FD_188567 | JGI IMG/M metagenome (GOLD analysis project Ga0209006, IMG submission 188567) | Forest soil microbial communities from Algoma, Ontario, Canada - Jack Pine, Ontario site 1_JW_Ref_O2 (SPAdes) (version 2) | ecosystem: Environmental > Terrestrial > Soil > Boreal... | reverse complement strand
ATCCAAATACCATGTGCCTGCAGATCACCCTTGGAGAAAACCATGGAAGCGGACATTTCTATCTTGCGAAAAACCGGACATTTCTACTTTGCGTTGACATCACGGGAGGACGTCGAAGCTGCCACTGATGGACGCACATGAACACTGATAACGTCAAAGGCGACCATAGAAAAAAGAAAATGCGACAATAGCGTGGGTGCGCGAATCTAAGGGTCGGAAGGCAACACTGATTAGCGCAGATGAATACTGATACCAGCAATGATGGAACTATTGCGGAAGTGCGGCGGCTGGCGCTCCGCTTAGGAATGGGATTGTGGGCTTGCTGATTTGGCTGCTGGAGTTGGGTGTTTTGTGCGTGTGTGAATTCCCAAATCGGTGTAGGCTAGTTGCCGCGTCAGTTCCCCCCGGAACGGCCAACCAACTACAAGGAGTTTTTTTGAAATGAGGATGCGCCTTGCCCTACTAGTATTGCTCATATGCTTTTGTACGGTCGCATGGTCCGTTCCGGTGTACGCGCAGGGCGGCGCGGGAGCGGGCACATCCCCGGGGCAACAGCAGACGACTCCTCCGCCGCCGCAGCAGCAGTCCAGCCAGCCCGGCATCATGTCACCCCACGCGGCGCACGTGCAGCCAGGCGAGCCCTACCGTCGGCCGACGGAAAAGGAAAAGTTGCGCTCCTGGGCTTTCATTTCATTCGGACCGTATCCCTTCGCCGTCGCGGCGGTCGCGGGCGCTGTACAGCAGGCAGACAAAGCAGCGCCGGAGTGGGGCCAGGGATGGGACGCCTACGGCGTGCGCGTGGCCAACAGTTTTGGCATCAACCTGGTGACGCAAACGACGCGCTATGGGTTGGCTGAAGTTTTCCACGAGGACACGCTTTTCTATCGCTGCGAGTGCAGCGGGTTTGGCCACCGTTTGGAGCATGCGTTGCTATCCACCGTCTCGGCGCGCAGAGGCGAAGACGGACATCGCGCCTTTTCGTTTGCGTCGTTGGCCGCACCGTATGCCGGCGGCGAGGTCGCGGCGCTCACCTGGTACCCGAGCCGCTACAACGCGAAAGACGGGTTCCGCTATGGCAATTACAACCTGGCCGTGCAGGCGGGCCTGAACGTGGCGCTGGAGTTCATCTACGGCGGGCCGCACACGTTTTTGGGCAGGCATCACGTTCCGGTGCTTTCGAACGCAACGGGATCCAACCAGCAGTGATCCCTTGATAGGTGACTCCACCGAGAGCCGAAGCCCGCCGGTGAATTTTCATCGGCGGGCTTTCTTTTTTTGCGTTGCCACGGATGCCGCCGGATGATTAGCGGCGATCCGGGTGATTGTGGCGCCAGGCCCAGTATTCGCGCTGCTCGGGAGGCGGCAGCTTGCGAAATTCCCGATACGGCCGGTGCGTTTCACCGACCCATTGGCGGTAATAAACGACTTCGTGGTCGTCCCAGTAGTGATAATCGTTATAGAACGGATCGTAAACGCGAACTGTGTGATGTTCGGCGCAACCCGTCAGCACAACCGGCGAAAGCGCTGCCACGCTCAGCAAAACTGCTCCTAACCAACGCGTAATGAATCGCATTTTTATCATGCCTCCGTGAGCGGCTGCGCTGACGCGCGCGTTCGATTGCAAACCACGCAGCGCTCCGATAAACTCTTCACGAATTCATAAACACGCTGGCCCCGGCAAAGTTGCTGGCAAGCATTGCGCGTCGCGGTTCCGAGCGGATGAGTTGGCGTGGCCGCCGCAAAAACCGGTACTTCAGCGGCTAAAGCCGCACTCATCTAGCCGAACTTATGTCGTAGCTGAAGCCACGGCCTACAAAGATTATTTAATCGCGAGACATATTCGGGTGCCCTGACATGAAAAACGAAACCCCAGAATTGCTGCGCATGAGCCGCTCGCTGGATGAAGTGGATCCCGAAGTCGCCGAAGCGCTGCGCGACGAAGTGCGCCGCCAGGCCACGGGCCTGGAATTGATCGCGTCTGAAAATTTCGTTTCCGAAGCGGTGCTGGAAGCGATGGGCTCGGTCTTCACGAATAAGTACGCGGAAGGCTATCCCGGCAAACGCTACTACGGCGGCTGCGAGAATGTGGATCGCGTGGAGCGCCTGGCCATCGAACGCGCCAAGCAGCTTTTCGGCGCCGAGCACGCCAACGCGCAGTCGCACTCCGGAACGCAAGCTAACATTTCCGTGTACATGACCGTGCTGGAGCCCGGCGCCACCGTGCTGGGCATGAATCTGGCGCACGGCGGCCACCTGACGCACGGCCATCCGCTGAATTTTTCGGGCAAGACTTACAAATTCGTGGCGTATGGCGTGACGAAAGATACCGAGACGATTGATTACCACGAAATCGCGCGGCTGGCGCGAGAGCATCAGCCGAAAATGATCGTGGCCGGAGCGAGCGCCTACGCTCGCATTATTGATTTCCCGCGCATCGCGGAAATTGCGCAGTCCGTGGGAGCGCTATTCTTCGTGGACATGGCGCATATCGCGGGCCTGGTGGCCGCGGGCGTGCACCCCAGCCCGGTGCCGCACGCAGATTTTGTTTCCACCACCACGCACAAGACTTTGCGCGGGCCGCGCGGCGGCCTGGTGCTGTGCCGCGAAAAATACGCGAAGGATCTGGACCGCATCACTTTTCCGGGATTGCAAGGCGGGCCGCTCGAGCACATCATCGCCGCGAAAGCCGTGTGCTTGAAGGAAGCTGCCGCGCCGGATTTTCGCGCGTATCAGCAGCAGGTGGTGACGAATGCCAAGGCGCTGGCTGCGGGATTGAGCGCGCGCGGATTCCGCATCGTCACCGGCGGCACGGACAATCATTTGATGCTGGTGGACATGCATTCACGCGGAATCACCGGACGCGACGCGGAGCTGGCGCTGGAACGCTCCGGCATGACGGTAAACAAGAATGCGATTCCCTTCGACCCCCTGCCGCCGATGAAGGCGGGCGGAATTCGCATCGGCACACCGGCAGTAACTACGCGCGGGATGCGCGAACCTGAAATGGAGAAGATTGCGGCGTGGATTGCCGAGGTGCTCACGCATCTTGGCGATGCGGAGATCGAACAGCGCGTGCGCTCCGAAGTTGCGTCGTTCGCCGCGCGATTTCCGCTGTATTCACGGCGCCTCGAAGCCGCCGACGCTGTCGGCGCGCTGGATTCCAAGGTTGCCGGCTAGCCCAGCGCACGCGCAAAGTTCCAAACACGCTCCGTTGTCCCGTTGCGGCACAGATTTACGGTTCCGCGCCCGCTGTGACGCCTGTTCCCTGCCCTAACTCGTGCCTGTGCCGTGCTGCGGCATCCACCTAAGCGTCCTCTTTGGAAGCGGATTTGCGAGTGCAACACAGCGGGGGAAACGCCCATCATGAGCACCAGTTCGACCGTGGACGCACTCTCCTGGCCCCACACCCTGGAAGCCGCAAGAGATGAAGCGCGGCTGATACAGGATTCCCTGTTGCCGCGCGGCACTTTGCGCGGAGATGCGTTCGAGGTGGCTTTTCGTTTCGCGCCTCTCGGTGAAGTCGGCGGAGATTTCGCCGACTTTTTTAACTTGCCCGACGGTTTGGTCGGCATGTATGTGGGCGACGTCGTCGGCAAGGGACTCATCGCGGCGATGTACGCATCGCTGATGATGGGCACGATACGCGGGATCAATAAGACCGGCGAGGACACCGCAGCAGTGCTGAGCCTGCTGAACAAACGCCTGCGGGTACGACCGGTTCCGGTGCGTTACAGCTCCATGATTTACGCGCTGTTCAATCCGGTCTCGGGTCTACTTACTTTTTCGAATGCGGGGAATCCGCTGCCTCTGCTGGTGTCGAGCGAAGGCTGCCGCTCGCTGGGCGAAGGTGGCTTTCCCTCCGGAATGTTTCCCGACGCTTCCTACGAGATTCACAGCGTGCAACTGGCGCCCGGAGACGCCGTGCTGTTTGCCACCGACGGCCTGCACGAAATGCGCAACGCGCAGAACGAGGATCTGAGTTGGGGCAGGCTGGAAGAGATTTGGAAGCAATGCCGTTGCAAGTCCGCGGACGAATGCCTGGATTTTCTGTTCAACGAGGTGCGCGCATTTTCGGCGAGCGGCGGCAGCCATGATGAGATCACCGCGGTGGTTTTGAAGGTGCCCCTGTAGCGGTGGTGATTGGCTCGCCCACGGTTTTTCTCAAACGACAGCTATCTGCAGTTCCGACACCTTGCCATCTCGAATGGAGAATGCGCGCACGGGTTTTTCTGCATTCGGCTGCGGCGAAACGATGAGATAGGAGGCGTCTGGGTAATAGGCGCGCCGAATATCAGTCGGCGAAGGCTCGTTCGCTCCGTGCGGATGCGAATGATAAATCCCCAGCAACTGCAATCCGGCGCTGCGAATCTCTCGCATCAGCTGGAATAATTCCGCAGGCGCAATCTCGTATTGCTTCGCGGGCTCAGTCGCCGCGTTGCGTGCTGGAAATGCGTTTGTGATCACGCCATCGCGGCCCGCCAGCAGGCCGCAGCATTCCTGCGACGGCTCGCGCCGCGCGTCGGCCATCAAAAAACGTGAGACGGCGGATTGAATCTGCATCAAGCGCGGCACGAGGGAACCGCCGAAATTCAGGGCGATTCACGAAAGGCGCGGGCACGGCATGCCGTGCCCCTACACGCGCCATTTGAGGTTCTTGGTTACGCTTTTTGCGCTTGGCGGCGCAGGAACGTTGGGACGTCCAGGTCGTCGGCCGGGACTTCGCTGCGCACATCCGCGACGTTGCGGGCGACTTGTTGGACGACGTTGGTTTGTTGTGGCGCGATGTTTCCGGCGGTGGGTTGCTCGCGCGCCGCCTTCCACGTCTTCGGCAGATAGGAGGGCTTCTGCTGCGATTTGCGACCGGCAACGTCGCGGAATCCCGCGGCGATCACCGTGATTTTCACGGACTCCTTCATGGCGTCGTCCATTACCGCGCCGAAAATAATGTTGGCATTTTCGTGCGCGGCTTTCTGGATGATGGAAGAAGCTTCGTGCACTTCCTGCAGGCTGAGGCTGGACGAGCCTGTGATGTTGATCAAAATTCCCTGCGCACCCTGAATGCAATTGTCTTCGAGCAGCGGGCTATTGATGGCGCGATTCGCGGCGTCAATCGCGCGATTCGAGCCGGAGGCGACCGCCGTGCCCATCACGGCATAACCCTGGCCGGACATAATCGTTTTCACATCGGCAAAATCGCGGTTGATGATGCCGGGAATGGTGATGATGTCCGAAATGCCCTGCACGGCCTGGCGCAAAATATCGTCGGCGATGCGGAACGCTTCGAAGAAGCTGGTGCCGTGCTCGACGCAATCCATCAGCCGCTCGTTGGGGATGACGATGACAGTGTCCACGCAGCCGATCAATTCGGCGAGCGCTTGCTCGGCCTGCTCCATGCGGCGCTTGCCTTCGAACGCGAAGGGCTTGGTCGCAACCGCGACGGTGAGCGCGCCGAGTTCGCTGGCAAGATTCGCAACGACTGGCGCGGCGCCACTGCCGGTGCCGCCGCCGAGGCCGGCGGTGACGAACACCATGTCCGCGCCGTCGAGCGCTTCGAGAATTTTTTCGGTGTCCTCGAGCGCGGCTTTGCGGCCGACTTCGGGATTCGCGCCCGCGCCGAGTCCTTTAGTGAGCTTCGCGCCCAGTTGCAGTTTTACGGGCGCTTGCGACAATTTCAGCGCCTGCAAATCGGTGTTGGCCGCGATGAATTCCACGCCTTCCACTTTCGCGCGGATCATGCGGTTGACGGCGTTGGAACCGCCGCCGCCCACGCCGATTACCTTTATCTTCGCCCCGTTGGTAGCTTCTTCTGCAAACGATACACGCATTGCCGATTCTTTTTGCGCCATGCTTCCTCCCCAGTCTTTTCCCAATTTCGTTTTTTGCATCCGTTGCCTGTTACGCCCCTGCAAACATGCTCTTCAACTTGCCCACCCAGCCGCTGGGACGCGATCCGCCGGCGCGCCTGGTGCGCGCGCCGTACAGAACCAGTCCCACGGCCGTTGAATACTCGGGCTGGGAAACCTCTTCGCTCATTCCGGCGAGTCCGCGCGGCGAAGCCACGCGCACCGGAAGATTGAAAATCCGCTCGGCCAGCTCGCACAGGCCGCGCAATTGCGCGCCGCCGCCGGTGAGCACGATGCCCGCGGGGATCAAGCCTTCCCCGCCGCCGCGGCGCAGTTCGTCGCGCACCAACATTAATAGTTCATGCGCGCGCGGCTCGACGATCTCAGACAACATGCGCGAGAAAACCGTGCGCGGCGGGCGGTCGCCCACGCTGGCGATTTCGATGGCCGCGTCTTCTTTCAGCAGTTCACGCAGCGCGCAGGCGTGCAGGCGCTTGATTTTTTCCGCTTCGCTGCTGGGCGTGCGCAGGCCGACGGCGAGATCGTTCGTGAAGTGATCGCCGCCCACTGGAACTGCCGCAGTGTGGCGCACTACGCCGCCGCCGAAGGCGACCATCTCCGTGGTGCCGCCGCCGATGTCGAGCAGGCACGCGCCGAGTTCGCGCTCGTCCTGCGTGAGGCAGGCTTCGGCGGAAGCGAGCGGCTCAAGGACCGTGTCGTCCACGCGCACGCCCGCGCGATTTACCGCGGTGACGATATTCTGCGTGGCGGTGCCGGAGGTGGTGACGATGTGGACGTTTGCTTCCAGCCGCTGGCCGACCATGCCGATCGCGTCGCGGACATTATCTTGCGCGTCGAGCGAAAATTCCTGCGGCAGCACGTGCAGCACTTCGCGGTCTTCGGGCAATTGCACGCCGCGCGCGGCTTCGATGGCCCGGCGCACGTCGTCGCGCTGCACGTCGCGCGGCCGCGAGCCTACGGTAATGCCGCCGCGGCTGTTGACGCCGCGCACATGCGTGCCGGCTACGCCGATCAGCGCCGATTCCACCGGGACGCCGGTGAGCGCTTCGGCTTCCTCGACCGCGCGGCGAATCGAGCTGACCGCGAGATCGAGGTTGACGATTTGGCCTCTGCGCCAGCCTTTGGATTCCGCCGCGCCCAGGGCCGCGAATTTCACGCTGCCGTCTTCGTCCAGTTCGCCGATCAATGCGCAGGTTTTTGTGCTGCCGATGTCCAGCGCTACGATGTGCCGTTCCTTCTTCGTCAAATCAGGTGCTCCTCGGTTACTTTCGCAGTGCCGTTATTGCTGCTGTTGCGAACCTATGTGCTTCGCTGAACTTTTTGATGCGCTGTGTCGCGCTGAGTTTGTTTTCGCCGACGCGTTTTTTGCCGCCGCTGTTTTTACGGGCGCAGACTTCGTTTCTTTCACTACTTTCGTTGCTTTCGCGGGCGCAGCTGCCTTTGATGGAGCAGCGGCCTTCCGCGGCGTCGCTGACTTTGCGGGTGCAGCGGGATGCACGGCTGGTTGCGTCGGTGCAAGCGGTTGTGGCGCGGCCACCTTCGACGCGACGGTAATCGGCGGCAGATCTTTTTTCAGCGCAAGAATGGTGCGATCAGGATTCACTACCGCCTCGCCGTTGAAACGCAGGTCCACGGATTCGACGCGACCAGCCGCCGCGCGCCATTGCCCGATGTCGTTCAGCACCGTCAAATATTTGGACTGGAAATCGCTGTCGCCGAAATGCACTACGATGGGCGCGTCGGCGTTGCCCCAGGCGTCGTTTGCGGCAGCGGCGCCGCCGGACGTGTTCACGACCTGCAATCCGGAAATCGTGGCGCGCAAATCTTTCGCTTCGGTGAGGTCCACTTCGCTCACCTGGTCCATCGCGCCGGCGCGCGCGGCTTCCACCTGCTGGGTGAATCCGGCGAACATTTGCATGCGCAGCTCGCGATCTTCGATGGGCATATCCGCGCCGATGCCGGTGACCACCGGAAAATGGAAATTCGCTTTCAGCGGACGATCCAGAATCACGCCTTGCACGTCCAGCAGCGCGAGGTTACTGCCTTCACGCAGAAACGCAATCGGCGTGCGCTCGGTGATTTCCACTTCGATGCGATTGGGCAGCGCGCGGCGCACCGTGGCGTGCTCGACCCATGGAATGGTTTCCAGCTGGCGGCGGCGTTCGTCCAGCGGAATGCGCAGGACGCTGCGATTGCGGTCCGCCGTGAAAATTTCCAGCACGCGTCCCTTCGGCACGTACTGATTACCCGTCACCTGCACCTGATCGGAATGAATCAGCGCCATTTCCGGCGACGCCAGCATGTAATGCCCGAGCGCGTAGCTCGTCGCCGCGGCCGCGAGACCAATCACGCTCCAAAAAGTGATGCGCAGATATGTCTTCCAGGCCTTCTTGCCGAACTTGCGCCGCTTGATTTCCAGCGGCTTCTGCCGCCGCAGATACTTCGGCTCTTCGTCAGCCAGAACTTCCTGGGGGTAAGCGTCCGCGTGCATGGTTCTCAATTTTTCCAGAAAATTACCTCGTTCTCGAGTTCGACGCCGTACGTCACGCGCACGCGCTCGCGCACTTCGTCAATCAGGCGCAGCATGTCCGCGCAGCTGGCGTTCGCCACGTTGACGAAAAAATTCGCGTGACGGTCGCTGACCATCGCGTCGCCGACGCGGTGGCCTTTCAGGCCCAACTCGTCAATCATTCGCCCCGCCGAGCCGCCCGGTGGGTTCTTGAAAATGCAGCCGGCGCTTTTCTGATTCAGCGGCTGGCTGGCGCGGCGCTTCTCGTTGCAGATTTTTATCAGCGCCAGAATTTCCTTGAACGGTTTCGACGGCAGCTCCAGCTTCACGCGCAGCATCACATCGTCTGGCGCGAAGGAAGTATGGCGATAATCGAAACGAATGTCATCTCCGCGCAAAGTTTCCAGTTTGCCGGTGGAAGCGCGGTAGAGCTCGACTTCGCGGACGTAGGAGCCAATCTGCGTGCCGTACGCGCCGGCATTCATGCGCAGCGCGCCGCCAACGCTGCCGGGAACGCCGATTAATCCTTCCATGCCGCCCAAATCGCGCTTCGCGCAGAACGTGACCATGCCGCCCAGGTCTGCGGCCGCGTCCACATACGCGGCGTTGCCCTCGACGCGCATTCCTGGTTGCGATGTGGGCAGATGCAGCACGACATACGGCAGCTCACCGTCGGCAATCAGCACGTTCGTACCGCCGCCGAGGAAGCGGTGCGGAATTTTTTGATCCGCGAGCAGGCGCATCACCTCCGGAATCGTTTCGAACTTGCGTAACAGCAGCTGATCGGTGGTCCCGCCAATTCCGAGAGAAGTTTTTTCGCTCAACGGCACGCTGGGACGCAGCTCCACGCCGAGTTCTTTCAAGCGCGCCGCCGGTTTGTCGCTAATACGCATCTGCGCTAATCCACCACCGTGGTTGACACTTTCGATCCCAGCAGCATGGCGAGCTGGTCGAGCGCGCGTCCCACGCTTCCCGCTCCAATCGTCAACACGGCGTCGTGCGGGCGCGCCTCGCGCAGCAGGTATTCGATCGCCAGCTGCATGGTGCTGGTGAAGACCACGTTCTTGTGTCCCGCGCCGCGAATCGCTTCCGCGAGCTTTTCTCCGGTGATGCCCGGGATCGGTTCCTCGCCCGCCGCGTAAATGTCGGTCATCACCAAAATGTCCGCTTCGTTGAACGAGCGCCGAAAATCTTCCCAGAGATGTTGCGTGCGCGTGTAGCGATGCGGCTGGAAGAGCACCAGCAGCCGCTGATAATCGCAGCCGCGCGCGGCCGCGAGAGTGGCGCGAATTTCCGCGGGATGATGGCCGTAATCATCGATCAGCGTGACGCCGTTGAATGTGCCCTTGATTTCGAAGCGCCGGCCGACCCCGGAAAATTTCGAAAGGCCCGCGCGAATCAGGTCCGCTGGAACGTTGAGTGAGAGCGCGACGGCGGCCGCGGCGGCGGCGTTGCTCACATTGTGAATTCCCGGCGGTGAAGGGAGATTGAAAACTCCCAAATCGTCGCCGTGATATTTCAGCCGGAACTCGCTCGCGAGGCCGCGCAGCTTCACTTCGGCGATGACCAGGTCCGCCTGGCTGGAGGTGCCATAGGTAATGACCGGACGCTTCACGCGCGGCAGGATGGCCTGCACGTTAGGCTCGTCAAGGCACAAAATCACGGTGCCGTAAAATGGCACGCGGTTGACGAACGTCAGGAACACATCCTGAATTTCCTCGAGCGAGTGGTAATGATCCAGATGCTCGCGGTCAATCGTAGTGACGACGGCGACGACCGGCGCAAGCAGCAGGAACGAGCGGTCACTTTCGTCCGCTTCGACGACCATGTATTCGCTCTGGCCCACGCGCGCGTTCGAGCCGGCATGATTCACGCGCCCGCCGACGACGAACGTGGGATCGAGGCCGGCAGCGGCAAGAACCGCTGCGACCATCGAAGTGGTGGTGGTCTTTCCGTGCGCTCCGGCGACGGCAATGCCGTATTTCAGGCGCATCAATTCCGCGAGCATCTCCGCGCGCGGAATCACGGGAATTTTCAGCAGGTGCGCTTCGACTACCTCTACATTATCAGTGCGCACGGCCGAAGAAATCACGACGACGTGCGCGCCGTGCACGTTTTCCGCTAGGTGCCCTTCGAAAATGCTGGCGCCAAGTTTGCGTAGCCGCTCGGTTGCAGGAGTCTGCTTCAAATCCGAGCCAGAAACCGCGTAGCCGCTGGAAAGCAGCACCTCGGCGATGCCGGACATGCCGCTGCCGCCGATGCCGACCAGATGAATGCGTTGAAAATTGCGAAAGGGAACGTTCATGCGCGCACCAGCCCTTCGAGCAGGTCGACAATATCTTCCACGGCGCGCGGACGAGCCATGCGCCGCGCCTGCTTTTCCATTTCCGTGATTCTCCGGGGCTGGTCCAGGAGGGTGAAAATTTCTTTTGTCAAACGTTCGGGCGTCAGATCTTCCTGTGGCAGCAGGCAAGCGGCGCCTGCGTTCTGCATGGCCTCAGCATTGCGCGTCTGGTGCGCGTCGGTGGCGGCGCCGAAGGGGATGAAGATGGCGGCACGACCGGCGGCGGCAACTTCGGCCGTCGTGATCGCGCCCGAACGGCAGAGAATCAAATCCGCCTGGGCGAAACGCTCCGCCATATTCTCGATGAAGGGCACAACCTCCGCTCGGAATTCGCGTCGCGCATAAGCCACGCGCACAGCATTATAGTCGCGTTCTCCAGTCTGATGCACGATGAAAAGCTGATTTTTTCGAGGCGCGAGAAGGTCGAGTGAATCAACCACGGCGCGATTGATGGGCAAAGCGCCGCGGCTGCCGCCGGTGACAAGGATACTGAACGGCTCGCGATGCTCCTTGCGCGCGATGGAAAAGAACTCGTGGCGCACTGGAATGCCCGTGGCGACGGCTTTATCGCCGAAGCGCTTGGCCGTTTCCGCGAAACCGCAGGCCACGCGGTTCGCGAGGCTGGCGAGCACGCGGTTGGTGAAGCCTGGCTCGACGTTCGGCTCGAAAATCATCGCTGGTACGCCGTGCAAGCGCGCGGCGAGAATCATGGGGCCGGAAGCGTAGCCTCCGACGCCGAACGCCACGTTGAAAGTGTGCCGCCGCACGATTTTCTCCGAGTCCCACAGGCCCGCTGGAAGCTTCGCCAGATTGCGCGCGAGCTTCGCGCCGGCGATGCCTTTGAGGCCAGCCACGCGAATGGTTTCGAGCGGCAGCCCGGCCTGCGGCACGAGGCGCGCTTCCATTCCGGCTTCGGTTCCCACGATCACGACGCTTCGCGCTCCTTCCGGCTCGCGCCGGAGCCATTCCCGTGCCACGGCGATGGCGGGAAATACGTGGCCGCCGGTGCCGCCGCCTGCGATCAGCAGGGTTTTTCTTGCGGCACCGCCTGCCGCGGCTGTTGCGGCTGCCGCGCCACTGGCAGTGGTGCTGGCATTTGCCGTCACGTCTCGTCCGCGTGCTGACTGATATTCAGAAGCACGCCCGTTGCCAACAGCATGCTGAAAAGGCTTGAGCCGCCGTAGCTGATGAACGGCAGCGGGATTCCTTTCGTCGGCATCAATCCGAGCACGACACTTAAGTTGATCAGCGCCTGGCCTACGACCATCGTCGTGATTCCGAGACCGAGAAACTTGCCGAAATCATCGGGCGCCTTCATCGCGGCGACGAAACCGCGCCAGCCGTACACCGCAAATAGTCCCAGGACGATCACCGCGCCGATGAACCCGATTTCTTCGCAAATGATCGCGTATATAAAATCGGTGTGCGCTTCCGGCAGGAAGAAAAGTTTCTGGCGGCTCTCCATCAGGCCCACGCCGCTCATTCCTCCCGAGCCCACGGCGATCAGTGATTGCAGCAGCTGGAAGCCCGCGCCTTTGGGATCGAGTTCGGGATGAAGAAACGCTTCGAAGCGCTGCAGGCGGTAAGGGACGCGCACGATTAGCAAATAAATCGTGGGGATGGCGGCCAGCACCGTGCCACCGATGTATTTCAAGGACAGCCCCGCGACGAAAAGCATGGCCATCGCGATCACCAGGATCATGAACGCCGTGCCCATGTCCGGCTCTTTCACCACCAGCGCGGCCATCATCAGCGTCGCGCCGAGCGCGGGAGCCAAAGTGTGCAGCGGATCGTTCACACCGAAATTTCTGGGGAGACGGCGTAGCTCAAGCAGCCACGCGAGATAAACGATTAGCGCGAGCTTGGCCATTTCCGAGGGCTGAAAGCTGAACGGGCCCATGCGGAACCAGCGATGCGTCTGGTGCGAGCGGTCCAGAAAAAACACGCAGACCAGCAGCACGAACGTTACGGCGAGTCCGGTGAAGACGACGCGCGGCTGGCGCAGCTTGTGGTAGTCCACGTTCATCAGCCAGAACATTCCGGCGATGCCCAGCAGTACGTAAATCATCTGGCGCAACAGAAAAATGTAGCCCGCGCCGAATTGTTCGCTGGCGGTCATGGCCGAGGCGCTGAAGACCATCACGGCGCCGATCAGGCAGAGCGCGAGCGTCACACCGAACAATTGTTTGTCTGGTTGCAGACTTCGTGGCATCGCTATCCTCTATTCGCGCGCGGCGGTTCGGCTGCGCTGGTTGCGGATTGGTTTGCGTGGCGCGCCACTAATTCTTTGAATGCGCGGCCGCGCTGTTCGTAATTTTCAAATTGATCGAAGCTGGAACAGGCTGGGGCGAGCAGCACGGTGTCTCCTGGCTGGGCTGCCGCGATGGCCACCTGCATGGCGCGTTCGAGCGTTCCGGCTTGCCGAATAGCTACCGCGCCTTCCAGGTCGGCGGTAATTTTCGGCGCGGCTTCGCCGATCAGAAGCGCCAGGCGGGCGCGTTCATGCAGCAAATCACGCAACGGAGTGTACGGGCTACCTTTATCTTTTCCGCCGAAAATCACCAGCAGCGGCCCGGGAAAGGCTTCGATGGCTTTCACAGCGGCATCCACGTTCGTGGCTTTCGAATCGTTGTAAAACTGCACGCCCGAAATTTCACCGGCGAATTCCAGACGATGTTCGACGCCGCTAAAGGATTTCACACCGTTTGCGATTGCTGCAGGCGTTGCACCCGCGAGATAGGCCGCCGCGCACGCCGCTAAAACATTTTCCACGTTGTGTTCGCCGCGCAGAGGAATCTGGTCGCGCCGCGCCAGCACGGCTTCTGAGCCTTCGTTGCGAAAGATAATTTCGTTGTCGCGCAGGAACGCCCCGGCAGCCACTCGTTTCTGCCTGCTGAACCAGAAAATGTGCGGCTTCGCGGGCATGCGCTTGGTGATTTCGGGGTCGTCCGCGTTCAGCACGGCCATGTCGCGCTCCAGTTGGTTTTCGAACATGCGCATTTTGGCGTTCGCGTATTCTTCGAACGTGCCGTGGCGATCGAGGTGATCGGGCGTGAGATTTAGCAGGACGCCAATCTCTGGGCGGAATTTATCGATTGTTTCCAGCTGGAAGCTGCTGATCTCCGCGACTGTCACTGACGGATCGGTGGACCTTTCCACCAGCGCGAGGAGTGGCGTACCGATGTTGCCGCCAACCAGCGTGGGGATATTCGATGTCTGCAAAATGTGGGCGAGCAGCGCGGTGGTGGTGGTTTTTCCATTCGAGCCGGTGATCGCGACCAGCTTGCCGCGCAGAAAACGCCAGGCCAGTTCGATTTCGCTCCACACCGGAATATTTTGGGCGCGCGCGAGTTCCAGCTGCGGGAGTTTTGCCGGCACGCCGGGACTGACGACGATCAGATCCTGCTCTAGAAAACTAGCGTCTAAGTGCCCGCCGAGTTCCAGCTTCACTCCGGCGGCGCGCAGTTGCGCGGCGGTTTCGGCGAGGTCCGATTGCGGGCGTTCGTCCGTTGCAGTGACTGTGGCGCCGTAGCCCGCGCTGAACAGCGACGTCACCACGCCGGTGCGCGCAAGGCCGACGACCAGCACGCGTTTGCCCGATAGATCGAATCCCAGTCGCAACGAAGCTCCTGACTTCAAATTCAGATGTGGCCGTTCTGTGCAGCGACCACAAAACCTGTAGTTCAGCGGCTAAAGCCGCCGTGACTTACTTGCGTTTAGGTCGTGGCTAAAGCCACGACCTACAACGCAAAGTCAAAGGTGCCCAGCTAGAGCTGGCCGCTACAACGTCAAAACCTTTGTGCTACAAACGGGCGGCGCCGGCACACTTAGCGCAATTTCAAAGTCGTCAGCGAAAAAAGCGCGAAGACCAGCGCCACGATCCAGAAGCGCACGATGATCTTCGATTCGCTCCAGCCGAGCAGCTCGAAATGATGATGCAGCGGCGCCATACGAAAGACGCGCTTGCCGGTGAGCTTGAAAGAGCCGACCTGTATGATCACCGAAAGCGCTTCCAGCACGAACACACCGCCAATCGAGAGCAGCAAAATCTCCTGCTTGATGATCACCGCGACGGTGCCGATCGCGCCGCCCAGCGCGAGCGAGCCCACGTCGCCCATGAACATTTCGGCGGGATGCGCGTTGTACCAAAGAAATCCCAGCGAAGCGCCGGCCAGCGAACCGCAGAAAATCACCAGCTCTCCGGCATCGGGAATTTTCTGCAAATCGAGGTAATCCGCGAACTTCGCGTTGCTGGAAAGATAGGTGAGCACGGTGAGCGCCGTGGACGAAACCAGCACGCAGCCGATGGCCAGGCCGTCGAGGCCGTCCGTCAAATTCACCGCGTTCGAGCAGCCCACGATTACCAGCACCAAAAATAAAACGAACGGCACGTAAGCCAGCGGCCAGATAAAACTATGACCGAACAGGGAGGAGATCACCAAATTCGGGTGCAAGCGCTTGAAAAAGGGCACGCTCAACTGCGTCGAATAGGCGCCTTGCGTTTGCAAAGACACCAGAGCGACGCCCACCAGCATGCAGGTGAGCACCTGCAGCGAAAATTTCGCGCGCGGTGTGAGCCCCAGGTTTCTGCGGCGCACGACTTTATTGTAATCGTCCACGAAACCGATGGTGCCGAAGGCGAGCGTCGCGCCTATCGCGAGCAAAACGTAGGCGTTGCGCAAATCCGCCCAGAGCAACGTGGGAATTATGATTGCGGCGACGATCAGCACGCCACCCATCGTGGGCGTGCCGGCTTTTTTGTGATGGCCTTTGGGGCCTTCCTCGCGGATGTATTGCTTCACCTGCAAATCGCGCAGCCGCTCGATCACCCACGGTCCCATCAGCAGCGAAAGCAGCAGCGCGCTGGTGCTGGCCATCGCGGTGCGCACGGTGATGTAGCGGAACACGTTCAGCGGACTGAAGTGCGGCCGCAGCAGGAAGAAAAATAGATAGTAGAGCATCTAGCGTTGGCCCTTCGGCTGCGCCGCGGCGTGCTCGGCGCTTGCGTTTGTCTGCGCGTCGTTGCTTGCTTGGCGCGCGTGGCCTGCGTCAATCGCTTCCAGAATTTTTTCCATTTTCACGCCGCGCGAGCCTTTCAGTAGCAGCAGGTCGTTTGGCTGGATGAAGTGAGCGAGAAAGTCTCCGGCTTCTGCTGAATTCTGGAAGAATTTCGCGCGGTCCGCGGGATGCCCAGCCGCGACGGCTGCGCGCACGAATTCCTCGGCCGGGCCCTGCACGCCGACGATCCAATCGATTTTGCGCAGGTCCGCGACATGGCGCCCGCACTCGCGATGCAGTTCCGGCGCGGAATCGCCGAGCTCGCGCATTTCTCCCGCGGCCAGAATGCGGCGCGTGAATCCGGGTGTCGCCGCGAGCAATTCCGCCAGCGCGTTCAGAGCTGTTGGACTCGAATTATAACTATCGTTGATCACCGTGAACCCTTCTTGGAACTTCACGACTTCACCACGCTTGTCCGCGGGTTGCAGCTTCGGAAACACGCGTTGCGCATCTGCCGCGCCAATGCCCCAAACGCTCGCGGCCGCGAGCGCCGCGACGGCGTTCATTACGTTGTGCCGGCCGATCAACGGCAGCTCGAGCCGCGTGCGCCCCGCGCGCGAGACGAAATCGAATGCGGAGCCACTGACGCCGCGCTCTTCGATTTTCTCCGCGCGAAATTCCGCACGCGCGGCCTTGTTCGCACCAGCATCGCCGCGCGCGCCGGTGCTATCGCCAGAGCCGGTGCTAAACCAGAGCACGCGTCCGCGCGCCACGTCCGCGAATCGCTCGACGCGCTGGTCATCCGCGTTCAATACAGCGGTAGCATCAGGCCACGCCAAATTTTCAATCAACTCGCGCTCGGCCAGCGCAATCTCCTCAATCGAAGAAAAAAACTCCAAATGCTCGACTGCGATCCGCGTGATCACGCCCACGTCCGGCGGTGCGATGCGCGCCAACCGCGCCAACTCGCCGCGATGTGACATGCCCATCTCGATCACCGCCGCGTCGTGCTGGTCGTCCAATTGCAGCAGCGTCAGCGGGAGCCCGTACTCATTGTTCAAATTTCCCTGGGTCTTCAATACGCGGAACCGCGCGGCCACCAGCGCCGCGAAGATTTCTTTAGTCGTGGTTTTTCCCACCGACCCCGCCACGCCGCCGATTTTTCTGCCGGGCTTGGCCGCGCGCCAGATGGCGCATGCGCGCGAGGCCAGGCGGTGCAGCGCCTCGAGCGTGTCGTCCACGGCAAAAACTTTTCCGCGGATTTCTTCCGTATATTGCGCGAGTCTTGCGCGCGCCACCACCCCGGCTGCCGCGCCGCCGGCCAAAGCCGCAGCCACGTGATCGTGTCCGTCGTGACTCGGTCCGTGTATGGCGATGAACAGTTCTCCAGGCTGTATCGTGCGAGAATCAATCGAGACGCCGGCCACCCCGGCCAAGGAGTCGAGGCGCGCGGGAGCCGCGACACCCAGAGCTTCAGCCACTTGACCAACGGTCCACCGCATTGCGTCTCCCCTGGACTGGGCTTCACTCTCAAGCCTGGACTCTCGAAAGTGCTCGATTTCGCTGCCGAAATCCGCCGTTATTTCATGGCCTGTTTCTTACTGAACCCGCGCCTACGCAAAATGGCGCGCGCCTTTTCGCGATCGTCAAATTCGTAAGTCCGGTCGCGCAAGATTTGATAGTTCTCATGCCCTTTTCCTGCCAGCAGCACGATGTCTCCGGCTTTGGCTTCGTCAATTGCCATTTCCAGGGCCGCATCGCGGTCTGGTTCAATCCGGTACTGCGCATTCACTTTCTGCAATCCCACGACCACATCGTTGATAATCAGAAGCGGATCTTCGCTACGCGGGTTATCGCTGGTGAGAATGACGAGGTCGCTCAGCGAGCCTGCCGCTTCGCCCATCGGAGGACGCGTCGAGCGGTCACGTTCGCCCCCCGCGCCGAAGAGCGTGATAATTCGCCCGGCGGGATTCAACTCGCGCGCCGTCGAAATCAAATTGCGCAACGCGTCGTCCGCGTGCGCGTAATCCACAACGACCAGGAAAGGCTGGCCTTCGTCGATGCGCTCGAAGCGTCCCGGCACTTGTTCCAGTTTGGCGATGCCCTCTTCGATTTTTGCTGCGGGCACGTTCAGTGCGAGCGCTGCACCGATTGCGGCGAGGATGTTGTGCACATTGATGCGCCCGACCATCGATGAACGCACGTCGATCTTTCCTGCCGGGGTCTGCGCGGTAAATTCCAGACCCGAAAAACTCAGCGCGAATTTGCGGGCGGTGAGGTCGGCGCCGTCGGTCAAGCCGTAGGTCAGCGTGCGTTTTGCCAGAGCTTGCAGGCGCGACGCATAAGGGTCATCGATATTAATGACTGCTACATCGGGCGCGCCCGCGCCTGTTCCTGAAAAAAGCAGGCGCTTGGCTTCGAAGTATTCCTCGAACGTCTTATGAAAATTCAGGTGATCGCGCGTGAGATTCGTGAAAATCGCGACCGCGAAATGGCAGCCCCAGACGCGGTCCATTACCAAGGAATGGGAACTGACTTCCAGCACTGCGGCCGTGCCTTCTGCGTCGCGCACTTCCGCGAACATTTCCTGCAGGTCGAGCGATTCAGGCGTGGTGTTCGTCGCGGTCCGGCTGCCGCGCGGCGTCTGGTATCCGGTAGTGCCGATGCGGCCGGTCTTCCATCCCGCCGCGTGCAAAATCGAATCCAGAATAAATGTGATCGTGGTCTTGCCGTTTGTTCCCGTCACGCCTGCGAGCTTCAGCGCGTCCGCCGGATGCCCGTAAAAATTCGCGGCAGCCAGAGCCAGCGCCTTGCGCTCGCTTCCAAGCGCCACTTCGATCCAGGTCACATCGCGCGAAATATTCGCAGGCCGCGGATTCGGACTGGCGATCGACACGGCGCCGCGCGCGAGCGCATCCGCCACAAACTCGTTCCCGTCCGTTTTTGCTCCGGGCATCGCGAAGAACAATGTGTCGGCCGCAACCTTGCGGCTATCGCATGCGACCGCGGCGATGCGCAGGCGCGTGCCGCCCGTCACACGAACACCTTCAATTCCCGCGATCACTTGTCCCAATTCCATTTCCATCCCTGCGCGCTTTTTTCGCCGCTGCGTTGCCGATAGCACTTTCGGGCCGCCTTCCACTACGGATTTCAATGCACATTCCTCTGCGTACTCCCCGCGAGCGTCGCCGGCCGCGTCGTTGGCTGAATCTGCGATGTCGAGCGGCCAAATCGCACCGTCACGGTGCTGCCGCGAATTACCTTCGCGCCCGGCTCTGGCGATTGTTCGAGAGCAACTCCGCTGCCAAGGAGTGAAGGAATCAGCCCCAGCCGCGAGCAAACCTCGGTGACGCCGCGCACGGTTTGCCCCGCCAAGTCCGGAACCTCCACCGCATCCTCTTCGCTGAAGGCGATCGTGGGCGCTCCGCCATTCGCTACCTGGTTGGCGGCGCGATTCTCCGCTTGATCTTTTTTCGCTACGACGTCCCGAAAGCGCGCCACATTTTCCTGGTTCGCGGCTTCGTGATTCGCCGCGTCCTGCTTCGCGTCCGCGCGGAATTTGCCCTGCTCAAGCGCCGGTGACTGCTGCCCGTTCTTCGCGGTCTCCGTGCCCGCGGGAGCGGTCATCGGCACATCGTGTGCGACATCCAGGTACGCCAGCACCTGCTCGGCGATGCGTTTGAAAACCGGGCCGCCCAGATCGCCGCCCAGGTGCAGTCCAACCGGAGAATCGAGCACCACCAGAATCGTCACCGCCGGTTCGTTCACCGGCGCGAACCCGACGAACGATGCGACGTACTGGTTCGGCGAATAACGTCCAGTGTTAGGGTCGATCTTCTGCGCCGTTCCCGATTTCCCGGCCGCGGTGTAGCCGTTCAGTTGCGCCGGCTTGCCGGTCCCGGTCAGAACCACGGTCTCCATCATGCCGCGCACGGTCGCGGCGGTCTCCGCGTCGGTCACCTGCTGCGGTTCGGCGCGCGCGGGCAACGCCACTGGCGCGTCGCCGCGAATTTCTTGCACGATGTGCGGACGATACAGCGTGCCCCCGTTGGCAATCGCAGAGATCGCCGAGATAATCTGCACCGGCGTCACGCTCACTTCCTGTCCGATAGCGACTGACCCAATCGAACTGGCCGTCCAGTTTTCCAGCGGACGCAGCAGGCCGCGATTTTCGCCCGGCAATTCGATCCCGGTGAGCTGGCCGATGCCGAATTGGCGCATCGCGTCGAAAAATCTGGGCGCGCCCAACATCAGGGCGATCTTGATCGTTCCCACGTCGCTGGAATTAGCCAGCACGTCGCGCACACTCAAAATTCCATACGGCTTGTGATCGTGAATCAATCGCCCGGCAACCATGATGGATCCCATCTGGCAATCCACCAGCACATCGGGATTCGTGACGTGATTCTCAATCGCGCCGGTCATGGTGATGATCTTGAAAGTTGAGCCCGGCTCGTAGGCCGCCGTCACCGCGCGGTTCATGCGCACTTCATCGGAAAATTTCCCGGCGTCGTTGGAATCGAAGGCCGGACTGTTCGCCACCGCCAGCAGCGCGCCGTTTGCTGGATCCTGAATCACCACCGTGCCGTTGCGGGCGTGTGATTCCTGCATCGCCCGGGCCAGTTCTTTTTCCGCGATGTACTGGATGGTTTCGTCAATCGTCAGCACCACGCTCGCGCCCGGATCAGCGGCCGATTCCCGGCGGTCGTAGAAACGCCGCTTGCCGTCGGCCATCAGCATTACCCGCCCCGGCCGCCCGCGAACCTGTTTATCGAGCTGGTGCTCGATGCCACCCATGCCTTTTTCGTCCGTATCCACCCAGCCCAGAACGTGCGCCAGTAAATCGTGCTCGGGATAGACGCGCCGGTTTTCTTTCTCGAAGAACACGCCTTTCAAATTCATGTCATCAATGCGCTCGACGGTTTCCGGCGACAATTTCTTGGCCAGGCGCACGGGCTTGCTCGCCTCATTGATTTTGGTTTCCAGTTCTTCGGCGGGAACGTCCAAGACGCGCGAAAGCAGACGCGCGACCATCTCGGGATCCTTAATATCGGTGGGGTCCGCGAAAACCGAGTCCATGGGAATGCTTACGGCCAGTTCCCGGCCTTTGCGGTCGTAGATCACGCCGCGCATCGGACTGATTTCAAATATGCGCTGTTGCTGATGCTGGGCTTTTGCGAAGTATTCGCTATAGCAATAGAGCTGGAGGAAACTCAGGCGGGCCAGCACCGCCCCCATCCAAACCAACGCCACGACCCAGACCACCAACCAGCGGAGACGCGGGCTGCGCTGCTCCATGGATTCCGCCCTAACTTGCGAGAAACTTTGTCCGGCCACCGTTCACGCCGCTTCGCCGGAATGGGCGCCTAAAACGGGCCGCCAGAAACCCTTCAGCCGAATGCTCAGGGCCGCTGCGGCTGGACCACCGCGCGCGCCTCAGCCAACACCGCTTCGCTCGGCCCGTCCGCCGGCATGGCCTGGCCCGGCACGGAAACTGTCAAACCCAATTCGTTGCGCGCGATGCCGTCCACACGGCCCGGCGCCTTCAGCGTAGCCACTTCCACGTGCAATTGCTGGTTTAGTTGCGCGGACTGCGCGCGCAACGCCGAGAGATGCTCCACTTCATATTGCAGCTGGATGCACGCGAAATGCTGCCAGGCGTAAAACAGCAGGCACGCCGCCATCGCGCCGCCCGCCGCCACGCGCCGCCAGAAATCCTGCAAACGCGCCGGTGCCATGGAACGCACCAGCCGCGAATTATCAATCCTCTTCACTGTGTAATATTCGGTCATCAGCAAACGTGCGGCGCCGTGCGTTCCCCGCCGAAGCGGGTCTCCGCCGTCGCCACCCTCTCGATTACGCGCATCTTCGCGCTGCGCGACCGCGGATTACTTGCGATTTCCGGGTCGCCGGGCTGGATTACTTTTTTGGTGAGTATGCGAAATCCCTCGTGCGAAAGCCGCTGGAATGCATGCTTCACCACGCGGTCTTCCAACGAGTGATAACTGAGGACAATCAACCGTCCTCCCAGATTTAAAGTGGCAGGGGTACGCGAAAGAAACTGCCCGAGTTCCTCCTCTTCTCGATTCACCGCTGTCCGCAGCGCCAGAAACGTTTTTGTCGCGGGATGCAGTCTCTGCCTTCCCCTT
>Ga0209006_10001405_pt1 | contig 21867 bp, 24 predicted proteins | sample JacPin_JW_Ref_O2_FD_188567 | JGI IMG/M metagenome (GOLD analysis project Ga0209006, IMG submission 188567) | Forest soil microbial communities from Algoma, Ontario, Canada - Jack Pine, Ontario site 1_JW_Ref_O2 (SPAdes) (version 2) | ecosystem: Environmental > Terrestrial > Soil > Boreal... | reverse complement strand
CGGCGACGGCAAGATCTTCGTCAGCGAACTGCAGCGCGTGATCCGCATCCGCACCGGCGAGACTGACGACTCCGCACTCTAGCCGCGATGGTAGGCGAAGCTGACATCGATTTTCCCCACCATCGGATCGCGTAGGTGATACGTCACTCGCAGCGTGTCGTTGCGGGCATCGACCTCGTAGTGCTCGAGCAGCGTGGCATGGCTCGAGTAGCGCGCCGATAGCTCGAACGCATCGCCCTTCCAGTCGGAATCGATTTTTGCGGTGCCGTACTCATCGATACGGCCGAACTCTTCGTCGGTGTGGTAGTCGCGCGCCGGCATCGCGTCGGACTCGATGCGTACGTAATCGCTGCCGGTGCTGACCTTCAGCAGCGTCGGCGGGGACAGAACCTGTACCAGCTGGCGGTGGATTTGTGCAAAATCGGGCCCCAGCGGCCGGAACGCATCGAATTCCTGGCCGGCAGGGTCATAATCCTGACCGCTGTCGCCACTGCTCGGGGCAGCGCCGCCACCCCCGCCTCCATGGCGGCGGCCGCCATAGCCACCGCCGCTGCCACTACCGCCGCCATTGTCGACTGCGAGATCGCCGTTGTGCTTGCGCAGCCTCGCCTCCCACTCGGCGATCGCCGCTGTGACCTTGGAGTCCACCAGGTCGCTCTGCGACCTATCCAGTTCCCAGTGGCCGGACAGCTTTGGATTCGCAGGCGCAGTGGCGGTGGTGGCGCAGGCTGCTGCCAAAGTGATGATCAATGCCGCGATCAGCGCAGGTGCGAGCGGGCGGCGCGACGGGGCGGGGGATTGCGGCATCGAGGCCTTCAGACTTGCGAATACGCCGATGGTTCTGTGAGTGGGCGCTCGTCAGACACTAGTGGCGAGCGCCAATGCTGTCAAACGGGTGGGCCAGCGCGCGCTAGACTTGGCCGATGTATCGCGCACTGCTGTACCTGATTGCCGGCTGGTCAGGCTATTTCGTCATGGGGATCGAGCTGCTCGGTGGGCGCCTTCTGGCGCCCTATTTCGGCAGCAGCATCTACGTCTGGGGAGCGATCATCTCGGTGTTCATGCTGGCACTGTCGCTGGGTTATTTGTGGGGTGGCCGCGCCTCGCTGCACGCGCCGAGCCTGAAGCGCCTGGCGTTGATCCTGCTGGCGGCGGCCGTGACGACGCTGCCGATCCTCGTCTGGGGCGACGACCTGCTCGAGCACCTGTCGGCGCTGATCAGCGATCCGCGCTTCGGCTCGCTGAGCGCGGCCGGCCTGCTGTTCTTCCTGCCGACCTGCATCTCGGGCATGGTGTCGCCGTACGCGGTGCGGCTGCTGGTGCCGGATCGGGCCAGTGCCGGCCATCTTGCCGGTAAGCTTTATTTCGTCTCCACGTTCGGCAGCGCCGCCGGCACGATTCTGACCTCGTTCTACCTGGTGCTGTATCTGGAGGTGAATCAGATCCTGTTGCTGATGCTCGCCATCTCCGCCGTCGTTGGCGTCATCGCCTGGCTGCAACCAGCCGCGGTCGACGCGTGAGACTCAAGCGATGGCTGCCCTGGGCATCTGCGGCCGCCCTGCTGCTGGTGGCGATGATCGCCGCCGCGGCGACGCAGAAGCTGATCCATTCCGAGAAGTCGCTGTATCGCGAGGTGTTCGTCTACGAGGACGGCAACACCCGCTGCCTGTGCTTCACCAAGCTGTGCGCCATCGGGCGCCAGACCTGCATTGACCTGAAGCAGCCGCAGCGGCTGGTGTTCGAATACACGCAGATGATCCTGGGCGCGCTGTTCCTGAAACCCGATCCGCACAGCATTCTGATCATTGGACTGGGCGGCGGAACGTTGCCGCGCACGCTGGAAAAGCTGCTGCCGGAGGCCGACATCGATGTGGTCGAGATCGACCCGGCCGTGGTGGGTGTCGCCCAACAATACTTCGGATTTCAGACTGACGAGCGCGTTCATCTGATTGTGCAGGACGGCCGCGCCTACGTGCGGGCGGCTCTGCGCGGCGGCAAGCACTACGACCTGATCATGCTCGATGCCTACGAGCACCAGTACATCCCCGAGCACATGCTGACGCGCGAATTCCTGACCGAGGTGCGCTCGCTGCTGCAGCCCGGCGGCATCGTCGCGGCCAATACCTTTTCCTCGAGCCATCTGTATGACAACGAGTCAGTGACCTACAGCAGTGTCTATGGCGTGTTCTATAACTTGCGGAGCGCCAACCGCGTGATCCTCGCCTCGAACGCGCCGCTGCCCTCGATCGAGGAAGCGACGCGCAACAGCCGCCGTTTCACGACCGCATTCGAGCCGTACGGATTCACGCCGCAGTCGGTGCTGGAGCGCTTTTCAACGCGCGCCGACTGGGACCCGAGCGTGCGGGTCCTGACCGATCAGTATTCGCCCTCGAATCTGCTGAACGGGCCGCCTTAGCGGCCGCCGGATGAGTTGCTGCCGGCGGCAGCCGCGCCGGCGCCGGCGGCGGGCGTAGCGGCGTGTGCGCCATCGGAATCGCCGCCGTGATTGGCAACCTGGGCGCGCAGCTCGCGCAGCTTCGCCTTGACGATCGCCGCATTCACCGGCCCCATGCGCAGCATCAGCTTCTGACCTGCCGAGAGTTCCTCGAGCTTGGGATCCGCGAACTGATACATCACGTTCGGCCGCACCAGCGCGATATCGGTCACGATGTCGGGCGCCGCCAGCAGGTTATCGATCGTGACGACGAGGCGGTCGTTGAAGTAGCCGTTCGGATAGCCGAGGCTCTGATAGGCCTGCTGGAACAGCGGATAGAAGCGCACGTAGACGCCGGCGACGCGCTTCATGTCGAGCGCCTGGATCGCCTGCACGTACGGCACATAGCGCTGGTAATTGGCGGTATCGATGGTGCCCTGCTGATCGTTGCCGGTGGCGATAAAGGCCCCGGCCAGCGGCTTGGTCGGCCGCAGTTCCACCGCCAGATGGCGGCGCGAGAGGTTGTCGATCGAGACCACGAAATGGCGCACCAGCAGTTCCGGCTTGAACAGGCGATCCACGTTGAGCTTGCCCATCACGTCGGCCATCGAATCATGCAACGGCCCATCGCTCTCATCGAGGCTCGGCAGCGGTGGCGCGGCGGGGGAAGCTTCCGGCAGCGGATTGCGGATCGCCGGTACCGCGGGTTCAGCGGCGACGATCGCCGCCGTGGGCGGCGGCTGTGCCTGCCGGTGCGCGCGCCACGAGAAAAACAGCACCGCTGCGCTGATCACAATCACGGCCCCAGCGGCCCACCAGATCGGCTTCTGCATGTATTGCTACCCCGTGAGCATTGTCAGTTGTGCGATAAAAACTATGCTCTTAAAGGCCCGATTGCAACCGCACCGCAGCCGTGCCGCTGCAGTATGATCGCTGCCTATTCCCGCTATGCGCCCACCTGATGTTCAGCACCGGTTCAACGATCCCGTGAGGGCTGGCAGCGTCGACGCCTGCACGCAATGCGCGCCGGGCGTACTGCTGGTGCGGCCAGCGCGCTTCGGTACCAACAGCGAGACCGCGGCCAGCAATCGCTTCCAGCAGGTTGTGCCGCTGTCGCGCGACATCAGCGAGCGTGCGCGCAGTGAATTTGACGCGCTGTGCGCAGCTCTCAAACAGGCCGGGGTGAAGCTGTGCGTGGTCGACGACACGGCCGAGCCGCCCAAGCCCGATGCGGTGTTTCCGAACAACTGGGTCAGCTTTCATCGCGATGGCACCGTGATGCTCTATCCGATGCTGCCCGCCAATCGCCGCACCGAGCGGCGCATCGGAATACTCGAGGCAGTCGAGTCTCGCCTCAAATTCCAGCGCCGCCGCCTGATCGATCTGTCTGAGCATGAGCGCGAAGGGCGCATGCTCGAGGGCACCGGCAGCCTGGTGCTGGATCACGTACGCCGAACCGCCTACGCCTGCCGCTCCCCCCGTACCGATGAATCGCTGGTGCGCGAATGGTCGGCACTGATGAACTATGAACCGCTGCTGTTCGAAGCCAACGGCAGCGACGGTACGCCGCTCTATCACACCAATGTGATGCTGAGCATTGGCGCGCACTTTGCGGTGGTGTGCGCGGATGCGATCGTCGAGGCGGATCGCGAGCGTGTGCTGCAACGACTGCATGACAGCGAGCGCGAAGTCATCGAGATCAGCATGCAGGCGATGTCGGGCTTTGGCGCTAACATTCTCGAGCTCAGCGGCCGCGATGAAACCGGCGCCGAACAGTCGGTACTCGTGCTATCCGAGCAGGCGCGCACGGCGCTGCAGGATCCGGACAGCCTGGACTGGGACCGGCTCAGCGGCTGCGTCGACGTCGTGGTCGCAGTGGCCATTCCTACCATCGAGAGCGTCGGCGGCGGCAGCGCGCGCTGCATGCTGGCCGAGGTGCCGGATACGCGTGTATGAGCGAGCTCGAGCCCTTGCCCAAACGCGTCTACCGGCTGCTGTCGAATGCGCAGTTTCATTCGGGAACCAAGCTCGCCGCCGATTGCCGCGTGAGCCGCAATGCGATCTGGAAAGCGATCGCCGCACTGCGCGCGCTCGGCGTTACCGTGCACGCGGTAGCGAATCGCGGCTACCGCTTGCCCTCAGCCACCGCGCTGCTGGAGCGCGAGCGCGTCGTCAAGCTGTTGCCGCGCGCGATTGCCAGCCGCCTGCGCACCGGCCAGTGCGTCTGGCGCACGGGCTCGACTAATAGCGACCTGATGCAGCGCGAGGCGCCGCCGGCGGGGCATTTCGATTTTCTAACCGCCGAATACCAGACCGCGGGGCGTGGCCGGCGCGCGCGAACCTGGTTCGCGCCCCCTGGAGGAGCCATCTGCCTGTCGATCAGCTGGTGCTTTGCGTCGCTGCCGCGGGATATCAGTGCTCTGAGTCTCGCCATCGGAGTGTGCGCGTTGCGCGCGATGGCACAGATCGGTGTCACCGGGGCGGCACTCAAATGGCCTAATGATCTCGTGGTCGGCAGTGCCAAACTCGGTGGAATTCTGATCGAACTGCGCGCCGAAGCCGGTGGGCCCGCTTACGTAGTTGTGGGCCTGGGATTGAACGTCGCGCTCGGCGAAACAGTGCAGAGGCAGGTGCAAGCAAGCGGCACGCAGGCTACCGATCTGATCGGTATGCGTTTCGAGCACCCGGATCGCAATCGGCTGGCGGCCGCCCTCATTGGTTCCATCGTCGCGGGTCTGGAACAGTTCGAGAGCGATGGATTTGCTGCCTTCACCGCCGAGTGGAGCTCTGCGGACGTGCTGTCCGGTAAGCCGGTCGTGATCAGTTCCGAAGCCGGCAGCGTCACGGGTCACGCGCGTGGTATCGATAGCAATGGAGCGCTTTGTCTTCAAACCAAGGATGGCCTGCAGCGATTTGTAACCGGCGAAGTGTCGGCAAGAGTCGCCTGATGAAACTGCTGCTGCTGGATGTCGGAAATTCGCGCCTGAAGTGGGCGCTACTGCGACAGCGCTATCGACGTGGAAGGAAATTCGCGGCAACAGGGGTGGTGGAACTTCCGGCACTGCACCGATCCGCTGCCGCCTGGTCGCAGTTGTTCAAGGCGACGGGAACCCCTGATGCGATCTATGTGTGCAATGTCGCCGGCGCGGCGATGGAACGGCAGATACGTGCCGCATCAAAACGCGCGGGACTCGGCACGCCGCACTTCATGCGGACAGTGGCCCGTACTGCCGGGGTCCGTAACGCCTATCCCGAGCCGTGGCGCCTTGGCGTGGATCGCTGGCTCGGTTTGATCGGCGCTCGTCATGAGCATCCCGGTAAGGATCTGTGCCTCGTCGGGCTGGGCACCGCGATGACGATCGATCTGCTCGCCAGGAATGGGCGGCATTTCGGCGGAATCATAGTGCCGGGCCCGCGATTGATGATCGAGTCGCTGCTCGAGCATACCGCCGGCATCCGCCGCCGCGCCGGCCGGAAAGGATTCTCCGGCACGCCATCCGGATCACGCGCGATGTTCGCTCGCGACACCCACGGGGCACTCATCGCCGGCGCGCGCCATGCCTGCGCTGCGCTGATCGAGCACGGCATCAGGCAGGCGCGCCTGCAACTCGGGCGCCGGCCACGGCTCATTCTTGCCGGCGGCGCGGCCGACGCGATTACCCCGCTGCTCAACGGCCGCTACTGGCGCACGGACGATCTGGTCCTCCGGGGTCTGGCGGTCGTCGCCACCGACGCCCAGGCGCCAGATCGCATAAAATCGGCTCGTGCGTAATCTCTTCATTGCGCTGCTGTTCGTGAACCTGGCGTTTCTCGGCTGGAGCCATTGGGTGGCGCAGCCCCGGGACGCCGCCGCAGTGGCCAAAGCTCCTGCCGTGCCGACACTGGAGCTGGTCAAGCTGACGCCGGCCAGTCCGGCGAGCGCCACCCGATGCCGCACGATTGGCCCGTTTGCCGACGCAGCCGCGGTCGCGGCCGCCACCGATGCGATGCATGCACATGGCTGGCAGCCGCGCGACAGGAGTGTGGATACCAGCGTGGCCGATGGCTATTGGGTCTACATTCCGGAGCTTACTGCGGCCGCACAACGCGTCGCTCTGGCTCGACTTAATGCCGCCGGCATCCACGACGCTGCCTCCATGACGCAGCCGGAGCAATCGGACCGGGTGTCGGTGGGATTCTTCAGCGACCAGACGCACGCCGTGCGCCGGGCGGAGCAGGTACGGGAACTCGGTTTCAAGCCGGTGCTGGATCTGCACCAAAAGACGGTCAGCGTGCACTGGCTCGACCTGGATCTGAAGACCTCCGAACCGGATCTGCAGCCGAAGCAATTTCAGGGTGTCACAGGCCTGCAAGTGGCTGACTGTCCGGCCAAAGCCGCGGGCGGCTGATAAAATCCGCGCCGATTCGATTCAGCGACGCCGGCATAGCTCAGTGGTAGAGCAGCGGTTTTGTAAACCGTTGGTCGGGAGTTCAAATCTCTCTGCCGGCAGATTTTCAGTCGGTCGTAACGGCCATCGCGAGCCGATCCGCCAGCAGACCGATTGCGCGACTCATCGCCGCCGGCAGTTCGCCGGCGCAAGCTGTGGCCGGTGGCACCTGCACCAGTTCGTTTCCCCGTTGACTCACGCCGTGCGGATTCGTCAGCGACCAGGTAGCCCGCAAGGTCACCGCGCAGCTTTCATTTCCAAAGAATTCCCCGATCGCAACGGTGAGCGAACGACGCGGCTCCTTGGTCGCAGGCTCATTCGGGTCGGCCACCATCCGCGCCGGCAGCCGTGCGGCCAGATCGTCAGACAGCACACGCCGTATCTGCTCCGCAATCGGCGCTGCCCAACGCTGCGTGCCCGCAACGTGTACGCGGTTCGGTCCGCTGCGCGTGACCAGTTCCGGTCGATCGAGCTCCGGCGGAATGACCACCGGCTCAACGCGCAGTGGGATCTGGTTCGGCGCGGCGGTTGCCGGCGCTGCTGCCGCCGCCGGCGCAACCTCGTTCAGGATGTAGAACCTCGTCGGTGGGCTGGAACTGCAGGCAACCAGCATGCAGCACGCCAGCAAGCAGATCGAACGCAGCCACATGCGGGTCATTAATCGTCTCCCTTGCGGCCGCGGAGCAGGGCTTCCGGATGCTGGTCGAGATAATCGGTCAGCGCACGGATCGAGCGCGCGGCTTCGGTGAGTTCGCGGATCAGGCGCGGCAGATCGGTGCCGCTGGAAGCGCTGCTGCCGAGCATATGGGTCGCCGCCTGCAGCGTGCGCTGCGCCGCGTCGGCGGTCTCGCGCAGGCTGTCGATCAGCGGTTTGATCTGCGGCTGCACGTCGGTCGTGATGTGATCGAGATTGGTGAGCGAGCGATCAAGCTCTGAGATCGCGTGACCGAGCTCCGGTCCCGCGGTCACCGTATCGATGTGATGCACGATGCTCTTCACACTGGCGAGGATATCGGCGATATCGGCCGAGCCGCCGCTGGGCAGCTGCGCGTAGCCGTCCTTCTGCTCGATGCGGGCCGGTGGCGCGTCCTTGACGATATCGAGGGAGACTACTTTGACGCCGGTCAGGAAATTTGCGGTCGTGACCTGCGCGCGCAGGCCGCTCGCCACCAGTTTCTCCATCCGCGTGCCGAACGCGGCGACCGGGTCGCCAGCATCGCCGCCGTGGCGGTGCACGATCTCGATCCGGTTCGGATCGATCTGCAGCGTGACGTTCGTAAGCATCAACTGGGCGGAATCGTCGTATTGCAGATGTGCTGCGGTGACCTGGCCGACGCCTGCGCCCAGCAACTGCACCGTGGTGCCAGGGCCGACGCCGCCGGCGGCGGTGCCGGTGAAATCCACCTTGTAGTTGAGCGTTGGTCCGCGCGGATCCTGCAGCGCGTCTGACTGGGTGTCGTACAGGCGAAATACCGAGCCGCCGTCGCTCGGCGGTTTCGCCAGCACGTCGTCGGGCGTGTCGAAGGAGACGCCGCCGGAGACGAGCTGCTGCCAGCTCGAGGCGCGAAACCGCAGTCCCTGTACGCCGACCGAGACGTCGACGCCGCCCGAGTTCCAGAAGCGCGACTCGGGATGCACCAGGCTCTCGTACGGTGCGCGGATGAAGGCATAGATTTCGATCTGGTGGCGTTCGCGGTCGAGTGCGAAACCCTCGACTTCGCCGACCGGCACGCCGCGATAGGCGATTTCCGAACCGCCGACCAGGGATCCGAGATCGCCGGCACGCAGCGTGAACGAGCGTCCTGGCGCGTCCGAAATGATCGCGGGAGGGTCGTCCACGCCGAGGAAGTCGCGCTCGGGGTCGCCGGTGCCCGGATACATTTCTATGTATGCGCCGGACACCAGGGTCGACAGTCCTGAGATGCCGCCGAAGCCGACCCGCGGGCGCACGATCCAGAAGCGCGTGCCGGAGGTCAGATGCGAGCTTGCCGAGCGGCGCATGCGCGCCTGCACCACCACGCGCGACATGTCGGGCGTCAGGAATACGGACTCGACCGTGCCCAGATCGACGTCCTTATGCCGCACCCTGGTCTCGCCGGCCTGCAACCCTTCCGCGTCGGTGAATGAGATCGTGATCAGCGGCCCACGGTCGGCGAGCCCGCGGATCGCCAGACCGATGACGATTGCGGCCGCCACCACCGGTACGATCCACACCCATGAGAACCAGCGCCGCGGCCTTAAGTGCGCGTTCGGCGTGACCTGGTCGGCATCGCTCACTTGGCGCTTCCTGTCGCGTCCCACATCACACGGGCGTCGAAGCTGCGCGAGGCAATCATCGTGATGACGACCACGGCGGCAAACGCGACCGCTCCGGGCGCGGGACGCACGCTGGTGAGCGCTCCGAACTGCACCAGCGCCGCCAGGATCGAGATCATGAACAGGTCGATGTTCGACCAGCGTCCGATGCGATCGATGAAGCGAAACAGCCGCGTGCGCCCCACGATCCAGCGCGCCGAGTGCAGGCGGGTCATCAGCAGCATCAGACTCAGGCCGAAGAGTTTTATCAGGGGGACCAGGACGCTGGCGGTGAAGACGATGATCGCCAGCGGCCACAGGCCGGCGACGATCAGCTCGTGAACGCCGGACAGGATGGTGCTCGGGTCCTCGCGGCCGAAGCGCTCGATGCTGAGCACCGGCAACAGATTCGCCGGCAGGTACAGCAGAAAGCCTGCGATGACCAGCGCCAGCGTGCGCCGGATCGTGTCGGGTTTGCGCTGCCGGATCGTGGCGCCGCAACGTGGGCACGCGCGATGCTCCCGCGTCGCATCGACCATCAGCTCACAGGTGCCGCAGCTGACTACTTTTCCGGGCGCGATCGGCGGCCCGTGCGGCGGCAGCGCGTCCCACACCGACTGCTCATCGAGTTTTAGCGTCGCCAGCACCGCGGCGAGCGTGGCGCCGAGCAGGCACCAGCCGCCGATGCCGACCCTGATGGTGCCGATGGATTCCAGGCGCGTGTACGCGACGCAGCAGCCGACCAGGTAGACCTCGATCATCACCCACGGACGCAGGCCCGCGGTCCATCGAAACAGTTTGCCGAGCGGTGCCTGGGTGCGCAGCCGAAGGCCGCCGAGCACGCAGATCATCAGCCCCAGATAGAGGAATGGGATGCCGATGCTGAACAGGAACACCAGCACGGCGAGCGAGCTGAACCCATCGTTCCACAGCGCTTCAACTCCGCTCGGCAGCCAGTCATGGCGCGGCACGCCGAAGGAAGTCAGGCGCATCAGCGGCATCGTGGCGGCCGGCAGCAGCAGCACCAGCGCGGCGACGGTCAGGGCGAGGGCGGTATCAATGCTGCCGCGCGCAGGAGGGGCAAAGGCGCGATGGCAGCGCGCGCATTCGGCGACGGCATTGGCGGGCACCGGAGGAAGCAGCTGCACGAGCCCGCAATCGGCGCAGCCGATGAGCTCGGCCGCGGGACGCTGGTACACCTGGCGCAAGGACACGCGCGGAGTATAGCTTTTGAAGCCTGTCTAACCAGGTTTCAGCGCATTGGATCCGCGCTGCCGAACGTCCTACATCGCGGCAACGATGAGGACGTTGCCGCTTTAGTTGACGCTGTAGCCGCGTCCCTGCAGGCAGGCGGTCATCGCACGCCGATAGTCCATCGTGTTCGACGCAGTCTGACCGGTCTGCGCACCGGCCCACTGCGCGCACTCGCTGCGATCGCTCGTCTGCTGCGCATCAGTCTGGCCGTTCTTCGGGTAAGCGAACAATCCATCGCCGTAGGCTGGCCCACTCGGCGGTGCGCCGCCGACGCTCGGAGGAGGTCCCTCCGGTGCAGCCGCAGGGCCCGCACCCGAGCTGTCGCCAGGCGCAGCACCGGTATCAGCCGCCGGCGGCGGAGTCGTCACCACGTAGCCGCTCGCTGACGGGTCATAGGTGTAATAGACATTGTCGTAATAGTAGTAGGGCACGGAGTTCCACCAGTAGGTCGCGTAGAACGCTGGCAGTACCGGCAGGAACCAGGCAAAACCGCCGCCCCAGAACACACCCGGCCAGTAGCCGCCGTGCCAGTAGCCTCCGCCCCAACGGCCGTAGTAGCCGCCGCGGGGACCGGCGAATCGCGCACCGCCCGCGTAGCCAACGCCACGGCCATAGCCACCGGCGACCGCACCCGGTCGTCCCGCGAAGCCTGTGCCGGCATGCACCGCACCGCCGCCATAGCCGCCGCGGTAGGCGGAGGAGGCGAAATGCGCGCCACCGCCACGAGCACCGGCGAACGCATGTCCGCCCGAGAAACTGTGGCCGCCGCCGCCACCACCACCACCACCGCTGTGGCCGTAGGCAAACGCAGGGGATGCCGTCAGCGCGAACAGGGTGAGCACGGCGCCTAAGGCAACTGAGCCGCCACCGAGGGTCTTCATCTTCGTCCTCCGTACAGCGCGTCCGCGAAGCAGCGCGAACATCGCTGTGATGATTATACGACTGTCCAGACCGCTGGATTGTTCAGTACGCCCGTACTGATGAATAAAGCTTAATCCTGGTCGAGAATCAGTCGCTTACGTCTACAGGTACATAACGCGCGGGGCACCCTGACGTTGACCAGACTGGCGGCTGGGCGAGTCCAGCGCCATCCCTAAAAAGGGGCAGTTGGGAGGGCTGCGCGGCGCATTAAGTCGTCAGCCGCGGCTGAGGGGCATCGGCGCCGTTCAACGCGTGGCGGCGAACGCGTCCATCATCAGGCCGGTGCCGCCGCCGGAGACGTGGGCAACCACCGCGGTGCGGCGATGCAGCTTCGTGACGGCGCCCAGATCGATCGCGAAAGCGAGGCTGACCTGCTGACCCTTTCGCAAGCCTAAGCCGGCGGTGCGAATAAACACGCCGGTGGCGCTCAGGTTCACCGCTCTGCACAGCCTGCGCTGACCGTCCGGTAGAAGAATGTAGACAGTGGTGCGCGCTCTGTGGCGCGTATGCAGTCGGCGTTCCATCCTGAGTCCCCAGGCTTACCTACAGTTTTTAATCGAACTGCGAGCGGCGTCTTTGCAATCCCAGTCGCGCCTCTATTATGCCTCGTTGCCCGGCGTTGCCAACGCAACTCAACATTAATCAGCACAGCATTTTCGCTTGCCATCGCGCGTGCGAAATCCTGACATAAGCACGGTCGCGTACAGCCGCTGCGGCAAGGCGCAAGGAATCGGCTGCGGCGGCCTTTGGGGCAAGGCCGCCGGCATCGCCAAAGGGGCTGTTGGGTTTTTTGGGGTCAGTAAACCCGGAACGGACGGAAACCGTCGTCGATCGGCTGCGCCAGGCGCGTCGCGCCGAAGCGCCGGCGCGCAGCGCGGGCGCTGCGTCCATCGCGCACGGCGGCCGCCGTCGAGGCCGCATCATCCAGCATCGGTACACCGATCAGTTTGTCACCCGTCTGCAGCTCGCCCGCTTGGGGCTTGAAATTCAGCTCACTCATCCCTGCCAATCCTCCGCTCTAAAGTACGTCTTACGTATTGTTCGTATTACGAAGCGTATGATAGCAAATGGCGGCGCTTTTTTGAATATGGCGGCGGTTAACAGCAGATGGCCGCGGGGCACTTTGACGCCGTCGCTGCGGCGCTCTAACCCTCTGATTTAAAAAGGCAATGCGAGGGGCTGAAGGGATGGACCGGAGGCTGCGATTTCAGGCCGCGGGCGCGCCATTGACTAAATCTGCGAGGCCGCTTCTGGAAGGCGGTGGCGGGCCTTTTTCAGGCCAGGAACTTGCGGATTTCGGCGTCGAAGCGCGGGATGTCGACCAGGAAGGAATCGTGGCCTTCGAGCGAGGGCAAGCGGGCGAAGCGCATCTCCTGGGCGTTGTCCTGGAAGGCTTGCGCGATCGCAGCCTGCTCGCCGATTGCAAACAGCATGTCGCTCTCGACTCCGATCACCAGCACGCGCGCCGTCACCTCGCGCAGCGCCGCCGCGTAGCTGCCGCCGTGCTCGGCCAGATCGAAGCGATCCATCGCGTTGGACAGATACAGATAGCAGTTCGCATCAAAGATGCGCGTGAAGCGCTCGGCCTGCGCCTCGAGGTATCCCTCGACCGCGAAGTGCGGCGCGAACGGACTCACGGTGTGCGTGTTGCCGGCAATCGGTTCGCGGCCGAAACGCTGCCGCCATTCGGCGGCGGAGCGATAAGTGATGGTGCCGAGCTTGCGCGCGACGCGCAGGCCGCTGCGCGGCGGTTTATCGGGCGCGTACTGCCCGCCCTGCCAGTCCGGATCGCGCAGAATCGCCTCGCGCTGCACCGAGCGCAGCGCAATCGCAAACGGCGAGGCCGCGGGGCTGCCCGAGATGCTGATCAGGCGAGTGGCGGCGCGCGGAAACTGGGTCGCGAATGCGAGCACCGACATCCCGCCGAGCGACGCACCGATGACGGTGTTGAGCTGCTCTGCGCCGAGCGCGCGCATGGTCTCGTAGCCAGCACGCGCAATGTCCTCGACCGCGATCTCTGGAAACTCGAGTCGATAACGCTCGCCGCTCGCCGGATTGATCGAGGCTGCGCCGGTGGAGCCGAAGCAGCTGCCGAGCGAATTCACGCAGACGACGAAGTAGCGGCTGGTGTCGATCGCCAGTCCCGGGCCGAGCATGCGCTGCCACCAGCCTGGCGACGGATCGCGCTCGGTCGCGGCCGCGTGCGCGGGCGGCGAGAGGCCGGTAAAGAGCAGGATGGCGTTGTCGCGCGCGGCGTTGAGCGTGCCCCAGGATTCGTAGGCGACGCGCGCCTGGTGCAGGACGCCGCCGCGATAGAGCGTGAACGGATCGGGCAGCGCCACCGTGAGCGGTTCAGTCACGGGGCGCGAGGCTCGCCGGCCACGAGAGGGCGCGGTGGCACGGGCGCGATGCACTTCAGGGTTCCGGATCTGAGCCATCGCTAATCCCCTCGAACAACGCGGTAGAAAGATAGCGCTCGCCGGTGTCCGGCAGCATCGCCAGCAGCACCGCGCCTTTACCGGCCTCACGCGCCAGCTTGACCGCGGCGGCAAAAGTGGCCCCGGATGAAATGCCGCAGAAGATGCCCTCTTTGCGCGCCAGCTGGCGCGCGGCCTCGATCGACTCGGCGTCCGCCACCGTGATCAGGCGGTGCGGCACGCTGCGATTCAATACCGCGGGTATGAAGTCCGGCGTCCAACCCTGGATCTTGTGCGGCGTGAACGGCTTGCCCGCCAGCATTGCCGCGGCTTCCGGTTCCGCTGCGACAATCTGCACCTCGGGGCGCGCGAGCCGGATCATCTCGCCGGCGCCGGTGAGCGTGCCGCCGGTGCCCCAGCCGGTGACGAAGAAATCGAGCCGCTTGCCGACGAAATCCTGCAGGATCTCAGGGCCGGTGGTGTTGCGGTGATACGCCGGGTTGGCCTGATTCTCGAACTGGCGTGCCAGGAACCAGCCGTGTTTCTTCGCCAGTTCCTCGGCCTTCTTCACCATGCCGGTGCCGCGCTCGGCGGCCGGCGTCAGCAGCACCCTGGCGCCGAACATGCGCATGATCCTGCGCCGCTCGACCGAGAAGGTCTCGACCATCACGGCGACGAACGGATAGCCCTTGGCGGCGCACACCATCGCCAGCGCGATGCCGGTGTTGCCGGAGGTCGCTTCGACCACGGTCTGGCCGGGCTTGAGCACGCCGCGCGCCTCCGCGTCCTCGATGATCGCGATCGCCAGGCGATCCTTGACCGAGCCGCCCGGGTTGAAGAACTCGCACTTGACGTAGAGGGTGGTGTCGGGCGGCGCGAGGTGGCGCACGCGAACGATCGGCGTGCGGCCGATGGTGCCGAGGATGTTCTCGTAAATCATTGGCCCGCCGCCCGCTTCAAGCCTTGAGTAGTGCCGGCACTCTAGTCCGCCCACCCCGGCTAATCGATAAGCATTGGGCCATTTTAAGATAACGAATTGTTATAATTACCGGCCCCACTTAGGCGCATAGTGCCGCTCGGCTGGATATGGCGGCGGGGAACAGCGGCGGCATAACGGCGGCATAACTAATGAACTTCCACCAGTTGCAATACGCGGTCGCGATTGCGCGTCACGGACTGTCGGTCACGCACGCGGCCTCCGCACTCGGCACCTCGCAGCCGGCGATCAGTCGCGCGCTCAAGGCGCTCGAGCGCGAGCTCGGCTTCGACCTGTTCGTGCGCGAGGGCCGCGCGTTCTCCCGCGTGACGCCGCAGGGCGCCAAGGTGCTCGAATACGCCAACCGCGCACTGGCCGAAATCGACAGTCTCAAGGCGGTCGCCGCGGATCTGAACCAGGACAATCGCGGCACCTTGTCGATTGCGACCACGCACACCCAGGCGCGCTACGTGCTGCCGCCGGTGGTGCATGCTTTTCGGGAGCGATATCCGGAGGTCGAGCTGCATCTGCACCAGGGCACCTCGGAACAGATCGGCGAGATGGTGTCGACCGATCGGGTGCAGCTGGCAATCGCGACCGGCTCCGAGGGGCTGTTTCCGGGGCTGGTGCTGCTACCGGTGTATCGCTGGTACCGGCAGATCATCGTGCTGCGGCATCACCCGCTGGCGAAGCTTGAGCGCGTGACGATCCAGGATCTGGCGCAATACCCGCTGGTGACCTACGTCTTCAGCTTCGCCGGTTCATCGTCGCTGCACACGGTGTTCGCGCGCGAGGGACTGGTGCCGAAGGTCGCACTGACCGCGCGGGATTCCGACGTCATCAAAACCTACGTGCGGCTCGGCCTCGGCGTTGGCATCGTCGCCAGTGTCGCGGTGGACCCGGCGCAGGACAGCGACTTTGCGATCATCGATGCCTCGCACCTGTTTCCGATCCACACCACCTGGATTGGTTTTCGGCGCGGCACGCTGCTGCGCAATTTTGCTTACGAATTCATTCAGCTGTTCGGTCCGCATCTGACGCGGCGCCTGGTCGATCGTGCGATCGAGGCGCGTGACCTTGACGGCCAGGCGGAGCTGTTTCGCAAGATTTCGTTACCGTCGCGATGATCAGCGGGCGGTAAGCGAGCGGCGGTGAGTGAACGGCTGCAGAAGCTGCTGGCGGCGGCCGGCCACGGCTCCAGGCGCCAGATCGAGCAATGGATCCGTGCCGGGAGGCTCACCGTGGACGGCCATGTAGCGGCGCTCGGCGAGCGTGCCGAGGCCGGCGCCGACATCCGGCTCGACGGCGCGCCGCTGCGCTCCAACGATGCTGCAGCCGCCCGCGAGGTGCTGATCTATCACAAGCCCAGCGGCGAGGTGACCACGCGCTCCGATCCTGAAGGACGGCCGACGGTGTTCGAACGCCTGCCCGCGCCGAACGGCGGGCGCTGGATCGTGATCGGGCGGCTCGACGTCAACACCACCGGGCTGCTGCTGTTCACCAACGATGGCGCGTTGGCGCATCGGCTCATGCACCCATCGTCCGAGATCGAGCGCGAGTACCTGGTGCGCCTGCGCGCCGCGCCCAGCAGCGCCGTGGTGGAACAACTGCGCCAGGGGGTGATGCTGGAGGACGGCCCCGCGCGTTTTGACCGGATCGATGCGGTGCGGGAGCCGGGCGGAGCGGCGCCGACCCAGTTTCGCGTGGTGCTGCACGAGGGCCGTAACCGCGAGGTGCGGCGGCTGTGGGAGGCCGTGGGTTTTGAGGTCAGCCGCCTCACGCGGCTTCGTTATGGATCAGTGGGCCTGCCGCGGGACCTGAAGGCCGGGCAAAGCCGGCCATTGCCGGCGCCCGAGGCGGCGCGATTATGAGCAGGCGGGCGCTGATCCTGGCGCTGATGCTGGCGTTGGCAGCGCTGGTGTCGGTTCGAGGGTCAAGCGCGGCGCAGGAAGCTGCGGCGCCGGAGCCGTCAGCCATCGCAGGCCCGCCCGCGGCCCCGGCGGTGCCGGCGCCGTCAGCGGTAGCGCCGCCGGCCGAGTTTGCATCGCTGGTGCGGATCAGCAGCAGTTTTGAAGTCAAGCATGCCTCGGCGGTGCTGCGGCAGGTGGCCAAGCTCTATAGCGCCGGGTTCGTGCGCAAGGATGCCGAGCGCGTCGCCATCGAGATCGACGCGCTACCGGCCGAGGTGTCGCGGGTGTGGGATTTCAGTGCCGTGCACAAGGGCTCGAGCTACGTATTGCGGGTGCGGGCGCGGCTGGATGAGTTCGGCGACCTGGATCTGGATTTCTTCAGCGCGCCGGAGATGGCCGGAGCGGTGCGCAGCGCGGTCGATCGCTACCTGAACGCCCGCGGGCTGTGAAATAGGGGGGTAAGGCCGCTCGGGCGGCGGGGTAACGGGCCTTTGGAGAGGGTGCGCGGGCTGCGGGGGCGCCCGGCGGGACAGTCCCGCACTCTATATATCCATATAACGGCGCCCCAGGCGCCGTCGCGCCGCCGGCGGGTCCACGGAAGACTGAAAGAAAAGGCCCAGTTGGCCCGGAATCTGCATTGACAGGCCGGGGGGCGGAAATCAGAATACGCGGCTCGTTTTTCGCGGAGGGGTACCCAAGCGGCCAACGGGAGCAGACTGTAAATCTGCCGGCTTACGCCTTCGTAGGTTCGAATCCTACCCCCTCCACCATGAGGGGGTGGGCTCGAGAGACGGCAGATTCGATGGTCGGAATTGCGTACTTCGGCGTCATCTTAGGCGGGTGTAGTTCAATGGTAGAACCTCAGCCTTCCAAGCTGATGACGTGGGTTCGATTCCCACTACCCGCTCCAATAGCTTGAGCGAAGGATACCAGTCGCGGCCATGCGCCGGGGCTTGTGGAGGCGTTATGGCTTACGTCCGCCCACGTAGCTCAGTCGGTAGAGCACGTCCTTGGTAAGGACGAGGTCAGCGGTTCGATCCCGCTCGTGGGCTCCAGTAAGTCCGGTTCAGTTCAAGTGATGTCATCGAGGAGTCGTCGTGTCGAAAGAAAAATTTGAGCGCACCAAGCCGCACGTAAACGTGGGGACGATTGGGCATGTGGATCATGGCAAGACGACGCTGACGGCGGCGCTGACCAAGGTGATGGCCGAGACCAATGGCGGCACCTTTGTGGCCTATGACCAGATTGACAAGGCGCCGGAGGAGAAGGCACGCGGCATCACGATCTCCACCGCGCACGTGGAGTATCAGAGCAAGGCGCGCCACTACGCGCACGTGGACTGCCCGGGGCATGCCGACTATGTGAAGAACATGATCACGGGGGCGGCGCAGATGGACGGGGCGATTCTGGTGGTGTCGGCGGCGGATGGGCCGATGCCGCAGACCCGCGAGCACATTCTGCTCGCCCGCCAGGTCGGGGTGCCCCACATCGTGGTGTACATGAACAAGGCGGACATGGTGGATGACAAGGAGCTGCTCGAGCTGGTGGAGATGGAAGTGCGAGAGCTGCTGACGGTGTACAAGTTTCCCGGGGATAAGACCCCGATCATCATCGGTTCTGCGTTAAAGGCGCTGGAAGGGGACAAGAGCGAGATCGGGGTGGCCTCGGTGATCAAGCTGGTGGAGCAGATGGACAGCTTCATTCCGGTGCCCAAGCGCGACATTGAGAAGCCGTTTCTGATGCCGGTGGAGGATGTGTTCTCGATCTCCGGGCGCGGCACGGTGGTGACCGGGCGCATTGAGCGCGGGATTGTGAAGGTGAACGATGAGGTGGAGATCATAGGATTGAAGCCGACCACCAAGACGATCTGCACCGGGGTGGAGATGTTTCGCAAGCTGCTGGATGAGGGGCGAGCGGGGGACAACGTGGGGGTGCTGCTGCGCGGCACCAAGCGCGAGGAGGTCGAGCGCGGGCAGGTGCTGGCCAAACCCGGATCGATCACGCCGCACACGCAGTTTGAGTGCGAGGTCTACGTGCTGACCAAGGAGGAAGGGGGCCGGCACACGCCCTTTTTCAAGGGCTATCGGCCGCAGTTCTACTTTCGCACCACGGATGTGACCGGGATGATCGAGTTGCCGGGCAACACCGAGATGGTGATGCCTGGGGACAACATCAAGATGACGGTGGAGCTGATTGCCCCGATAGCGATGGAGGACGGGCTGCGCTTTGCGATCCGCGAGGGCGGGCGCACCGTCGGCTCCGGCGTGGTGTCGAAGGTTCTCAAGTAACGATTTTCAAAGGTAGTGGACCATGGCTAACCAGAACATCCGCATCAGGCTGAAGGCATTCGACCATCGCCTGATCGACAACTCGGCGAGGGAAATCGTCGATACGGCGCGCCGCACCGGGGCGACCGTGCGTGGCCCGGTCCCGCTGCCGACCAAGATGGAGCGCTTTACGCTGCTGATCTCGCCGCACGCCGACAAGGACGCGCGCGACCAGTACGAGCTGCGCACCCACAAGCGGCTGATGGACATCATGAACCCAACCGATAAGACCGTGGACGCGCTGATGCGGCTGGAATTGCCGGCCGGCGTGGACGTGCAGATCCGGTTGAATTGAAGCGGTTTGCTGCTATACTGCGCGGCCTTTTTCGCCCGCCTGGATAGCCCGTAAAACCGCTGTCCGGCGGCGCCGCTTTGAAGCGGATTGATCGGGCGAGGTTGGCCTGGTTTTTCAGGCCAAGACCACTCGAGAGCACCGGCGCCTTGTGCGCTGCCCTCCTGTAGTCACACCTGGAAAGATTTTTAGCGCGCTCCGACCGTGCGTGCGCGCCTATTGAGAGGTCAGAAGTCATGGCGATTGGTCTGGTGGGCCGCAAGTGCGGAATGACGCGGATCTTCACTGACGCGGGTGAATCCGTGCCCGTGACCGTGGTCGAGGTGCTGCCGAACCGCGTTACCCAGGTCAAGTCGGTGGACAGCGACGGCTATCGCTCGGTACAGGTCACGTTCGGCATCCGCCGCCCGCAGCTGCTGAGCAAAGCCTCACAGGGCCACTTCGCCAAGGCGAACGTCGAGCCGGGGCGCGGCCTGATCGAATTTCGGCTCACCGGCAAGGATCACGAGGACCTCAAGCTCGGCAGCGAGCTCAAGGTGGATCTGTTCGCGGAGGGCCAGGCGGTCGACGTCACCGGCGTGACCATCGGCAAGGGCTTCGCCGGCGTGCAGAAGCGCCACAATTTTGCCGGCGGCATGGCCTCGCACGGCAACTCACTGTCGCATCGCGTGCCGGGCTCGATCGGCCAGCGCCAGACCCCGGGCCGGGTGTTTCCGGGCAAGCGCATGTCGGGCCACATGGGCGTCGTGCGCCGCACCACCGAGAACCTGAAGGTGGTCGGCGTGGATACCAAGCGCAACCTGCTGCTGATCCGGGGCGCAATCCCGGGCGCGGAAGGCGGCGACGTCGTGGTCCGCGCCTCGGTCAAGGCGCTGCGCCGCGCGGCGCGCAAGACCGTTCAGCCGCATAAGAAGTGATGCCCATGAAGCTCAAAGTTGCCAATGGCGGGGCCGAGCTCGCCGTCTCGGACGAGAACTTCGGCCACGTCTACAACCAGGCGCTGGTGTTCCAGGTGGTCAATGCCTACCTGGCGGCCGGCCGCTCGGGCAGCAAGGCGCAGAAGACCCGCGCCGAGGTTCGCGGCGGCGGCAAGAAGCCGCACGCGCAGAAGGGCACCGGTTCGGCGCGTGCCGGCTCGATCAGGAGCCCGATCTGGGTCGGCGGCGGCCGCACCTTTGCCGCCCAGCCGCGCGACTTCGCCCAGAAAGTGAATCGCAAGATGTATCGCGGTGCGATCCGCTCGATGCTGTCCGAGCTGGTGCGCCAGGACCGCCTGGTGGTGACGGCGTCGTTCGCGGTTGAGCAGCCCAGGACCAAGCTGCTGCTGCAGCAGCTCAAGTCGCTCTCGCTCGACGACGTGCTGATCATCGTCGAGGCGGCCGACGAGAAGCTCACGCTGGCGGCGCGCAACCTGCACAACGTCGAGCTGCTGACGGCGCATGCGATCAATCCGGTCAGCCTGGCACGCCACGACAAGGTGCTGGCGACGGTCGGCGCCGTGAAAATGCTCGAGGAGCGCCTGCAATGAGCAGCAATGCGACGCGCAAGCCCCTGGGCAAGGAAGGCCTGATGAACGTGCTGCTGGCGCCGCACGTGACCGAGAAGACCTCGCTCGGCCTGCAGGAGCGCAATCAGTACGCGTTTCGCGTGCGCCGCGATGCGACCCGCACCGACGTGCGGCGCGCGGTCGAACTGATGTTCGAGGTCAAAGTCGAGGGCGTGCAGGTGCTGAACGAGTCGGGCAAGAAGCGCCGTTTCGGCTCGCGCAACGGCCGCACCCAGGACTGGAAGAAGGCCTACGTGCGCCTGGCGGCCGGTCAGAGCATCGACTACGAGGCGCAGGCCCACTCCCAGGCCAAGCGCTGAGCGTTGAAGAGAAGTCAATAACATGGCCCTGATCAAACTCAAGCCCACTTCGCCCGGTACGCGCTTCCAGGTGCGTGTCAGCAAGAGCCATCTGTACAAGGGTGGCCCGCACGAGCCGTTGACCGTGTCACAGAGCAAGACCGGTGCGCGCAATCACTTCGGCCGCATCACCACGCGCCACATCGGCGGCGGTTCGCGCCAGAAGTACCGCCTGATCGATTTCCGCCGCGACAAGGACGGCGTCGGTGCCGTGGTCGAGCGCATCGAATACGATCCGAACCGCACCGCGCACATCGCGCTGCTGCTGTATGCCGACGGCGAACGGCGCTACATCCTCGCTCCCAAGGGCGTGAAGGACGGCGATGAGCTGCGCTCGGGCAGCGAAGCGCCGATCAAACCCGGCAATGCGATGGCACTGCGGCACATCCCGGTCGGCTCGGTGGTGCACAACATTGAACTCAAGCCCGGCCGCGGCGGCCAGCTCGCGCGCAGCGCCGGCGGCTCGGCGCAGTACACCTCGCGCGAAGGCGTGCACGCCTTCATCCGGCTCAAGTCCGGCGAGACGCGCAAGGTGCACATCGACTGCCGCGCGACGCTCGGCGAGCTGTCGAACGACGAGCACAACCTGCGCAAATACGGCAAAGCCGGAGCGCTGCGCTGGGTCGGCGTGCGCCCGACGGTGCGCGGCCTGGCGATGAACCCGGTCGATCACCCGCACGGCGGTGGTGAGGGCAAGTCCGGCCAGGGC
>Ga0209006_10001404_pt1 | contig 21870 bp, 21 predicted proteins | sample JacPin_JW_Ref_O2_FD_188567 | JGI IMG/M metagenome (GOLD analysis project Ga0209006, IMG submission 188567) | Forest soil microbial communities from Algoma, Ontario, Canada - Jack Pine, Ontario site 1_JW_Ref_O2 (SPAdes) (version 2) | ecosystem: Environmental > Terrestrial > Soil > Boreal... | reverse complement strand
GGACAAGCGCGCGCCTGCCAGCAGTGAGAAGCTGCATAAGTGAAACGGCTGAAAAAAGGCGCGCCGAGCGTCGAGGCGCTAGAGCACAGGATGTGCTCTAGATTTGTTGTCGCATGCCTTTTCGAGGCAAACCCGAGGGACGCTTTTCCGGGACAATGCTCTAACCGGGCTCACGCCGCGCCCAGTATTAGGCCGCGTGGACGCTCGAGGGCCGCGTGGGCGCAGCGCCCTGCGGCAGGGCGGCATTCGCTTGCCCATCGAGGAACGCGCCGATCGCCGCGGTGACGATCGCCGGCTGCTCCAGCGTGGTGCCATGGCCGGCGTTGGGGATCACGATGAGCTTCGCGCCCGCGACGGCACCGGCGATGCGCTCAGCCATGGCCTGCGGCGTACTCGTATCTTCTTCGCCGACGGCGACGAGCGTCGGAGCCGCAATCTTGCCAAGCTCCCCATAGATGCTCTTGCGAGCCAGCACGCCGTTAATCGCACGCCAGATCGTTTTGCGGTTGCTCACCAATTGCTGCTTCCACGCCTCGCGCTCGTCGGCCCGAGCCGGATCGTTGAGCGTGGTTTTGCCGAAAAGCGCCGGCATGACCGCGCCGCTGACGGCTCCGAGACCGGCCAAGCGCGCGACGAGGTTCATGGCCTGGTATTTCAGCTTGTAGGGCTCGGCGTCGGCAGTGGTGTCGAGCAGAACGAGCGAGCGGATAAGATCGGGCCGTGCGATCGCAAGACGCATGGCGACGATGCCGCCAAGGCTCAAGCCGCAGAAATGAACTGGACCAAGGTCAAGCTTCTCGATCAGCGCCGCTGCATCCGCGGTCAACGTCTCGAGGCTGATGGCGCGACCCGTGTCGTCGGCGCTACGGCCTTGCCCGCGATGGTCGTAGGCGATACAGCGGTATCGATCTCTTAGAACTGCGATCTGCGGCGCGAACAGCTTAGTATCCCATAACAGACCATGACTGAAAACCACGGGCACACTGGTGCCGCCGGTGTCTTCATAATAAAGGGCAGTGCCATTCGCGCGGATCATCGGCATTGATCAACGTGCTCCAAATGCTTTTGCCGTCTTGCACCGACTTTGCGTGCTGACAGCGCATTGTCGACTAGCCCGATTAGATTTGCGTGAAAGCGCTCGGCGGATTGCGGGCAAGGTCAAGATTCGGTTGATCACGTCGCTGAGTTTGCCGCTGAGCAATAAACGGCTGCGCAACTCTTGCGCCACGAGGCTATTGCATCGGCCTCATTCCACTTCATTCGCGCGCTCGAGCAACGTGCATTGTTGCGATTTCACGAACAGTAAGGCTCCGCGTTGCACGTCCGCAGATGACGCCGCACCATGCGTGAACGACCGAACGGGATTGTGTCTTGCAACGAACATAACATTTACCCCGCTCCGTCTCGTCCGCGGGAAGTTCCATCTGTTCAGGAACTGTTCCTAAAAGGAGCCCGGGCGATCAGCGGCCCACCCGAATGTGCGCGACGATTTCAATGTTCGCACAGTGCACAGTCGCCATGTAGTTGTTTGTCCGCCGACGCATACAAGTCAGAGTTGGCGACCGGTTGCGTAGAAGCTCATTTTAGGAAAAAGCTGTGGGTAAATGAGTCGCCGGCGACGTTGAAAACAAGAAATGCTGCTTGAGTCTAATTGATGATCTGTGGACACGTTCAAACAACTGGACGAACGACGACATTGAGAGGCGAGATTGAGATACGAGAGCCAGGAATGTTGAAGTTCGCGCTGTCGCGCGCCGCTTCAGTCGGATCTGTTCTGCATCGGCGCCCGATCGCAAAGCATCGCGGCTTCATGCCAAGGCGCCCCGAGACCAACAACTGTTATTTTTCGCAAGAGCAACCGATTACCCCCGACTTAACGCTTGCACGACCAAGCAAAGATTGCGGCCATTGCAAAAGTAGCTCAAACATAGCTACGTGAGTCTCTTAGGCGGAGGGTGAAATGCGCTCGAAGGGACCTAATCCTGTTGATGTGTTGGTGGGCTCGCGGATTCGGCTTTTGCGCAAGCGGCGCAAGATGAGTCAGGCCGAGCTCGGCAAAGCGCTTGGGGTAACATTTCAGCAAATTCAGAAATACGAGAATGGCAAGAACCGCGTGGGCGCCAGCCGGCTGCATCTGGTCGCTACCGCGCTCGACGTACCGATCTCCGAGTTCTTCGCCGGCGCGTCGGAGACAAGCCGCGCGTCGTTCTCGACCAAAACGGTGGCCTTCGACCCGCAAGCGTTCCGCGTCGCCGAGGCTTTTGTTAAAATCGCCGACAAGGAATTGCGCGCCTCGCTCGTCGAACTGGTCGAAGCGATGGCGCGAAAGTCCGGCCACCGTGGCTGATGTGCGAGAGCTCGACGGCCTTTAGGTGAACCGCCATCACGTTCCGGATATCTGGTCGCATATGCTCTTGTCGAAGAGCCGGCATCTGCCGGTCGCGGCAGCCAAATTCGAATGCTCTTCCGGATCACGCTTTCAAGGGCAAGCTGATCGGGGTTACGCTCTAACGCCCGAACAAAAATTTGCCGGCCGGCGTCCAGCAGCTGCGCAGCCAGCGGATGGCGCGCCGACGCAGCGCCAGGAACCACCGCCAGGACTTCGCAAACCACGGCAGCATCATGAGCTTGGGCTTGAGAACGCCAAACAGCCACTCCGTCCCCAGCAGACTGACGACATACGTGAAAATCAGAAAGAAAATGCCGGTCACGAAATGACCGCCGCCGGCAATGAGCACAGCAACTAATTTGAATGGCTCAACGATGGTCAGCGGTATAGCCAAAACCACCAGCGACGCATAAGGACCGAGCCGCTCGAGCCGGCGACGAAAGTTCTGCAGAAACAGCATAGACCCCACGTTCCCGGGCTTTGTTAGATTTTCGAACCTTGGTCGGATTTAACCGTCAACGCCGGACCCGGATTTCAGCGTCAACGCCGCAGAAGGCAGGATAGTTGCGCGCAATCAAATAGCCCGTAATGCTGTCTTCGACTAGAGGCATTAAGCGGCAGCAAAATCAGCTCCTTGCCCTAAAATCGCCACCCTGCGCATCTTTCGCCGGCGCCATCCGCCTCGTCGCCAAGCCGTGCGGCCGGACCACGGTTGGGGCGCCAAACCAAAGGCCCCTGGCGCCATCGGCCAGCAACCACCCTGGGAGAGCAGGATACGGCGGGATCAATAAGCTTCGCGTATTCTAAATAGCAACCTATTAACGACCTGGGCTGGAACTCGCACCAATTTAAGGAGTTAAGGACGCCATTGCCGTATTCTTGGGCATCGTATTCTACGCATAAATCGATGTCCGCAGCCCCTACGCCGAGGATTGGCGAAATTTTGTAAGCAAGATGACGCTCCCGGCGCGCCGACCAAGCCTTCATCGTGACGATTTGCAGGCTGCAGATTTGCACCGGCCTGTGCTCGAGCCCCAGCAGGAAGCAGAGCGTCTCAACGCGCTGCATGAACTGGACGTCCTCGACTCGCCTGCCGAGGAAGCATTCGATCGCATCACGCGGCTCACCAAGAAGCTTTTTGATGTTCCGGTCGCCATTGTTTCTTTCATCGACGCGCACCGGCAATGGTACAAGTCGTCCCTCGGGGCGACAGTAACAGAAGTATCGCGCGAGCAAAGTTTCTGTCAGTATGTGATTGCCGACGGCACGCCATCGTGGTCACCAATGCAACGCAGGATTCGCGGTTCGCCGGAAACCCCTACGTAATCACCAACCCCGGCGTACGCTTCTATGCCGGCTTTCCACTGCAAACGCGAAACGGCCATAACGTCGGCACCTTGTGCCTCGTCGATGTGGAGCCGCGCGTGTTCGATGCGGATCAGCTCGAGATCATGTCCGACCTCGCGCACATGGTCATGGACGAGCTTCACTTACGGATGTGCGCCGAGAAAGACGCGCTCACCGACGCACTGAGCCGCCGCGCATTCAAGGACGCGGCGGCTCGCCTGGTCGCGCTGGCCGTTCGTCACGTACAGCCGTTGAGCATGATTTCCTTCGATTTTGATTTTTTCAAGCACACCAACGACACTTTCGGCCATGCCACGGGCGACCGGGTGTTGCGAGAGGCGGTGGACGTTTGCACGAGGTATTTGCGCACGAGCGATCTAATCGGGCGGCTGGGCGGCGAAGAGTTTTCGGTCGTGCTGCCGAACACGAACCAAGCCGGAGCCGTCGACACCGCGGAAAAATTGCGGCTCGCCATTGCGACGAATGCGATCGGCGTCGAGGGCAAGACGATAAAATCGACCGCTAGTTTTGGCGTCGCCTCTCTGAATTCAATCGCCGCAGACATGGAGACGCTGCTCGACCATGCCGATCAGGCGCTGTATCGGGCCAAATCGGAGGGCCGTAATCGGGTAGCGGTCTGGCAACCCGGCGCCAACGATTCGCGTGTTGCGCGACGCCGCGTTCTCAAGGCAGGTCAAATCGTTTTCAATGGACGTTCGTCCGCCGTCGACTGCACGGTGCGATGGCTTTCCGAAGAACACGCCGGCTTGGCGATCTCGACGTCTGTCGGCCTTCCGAAGCTGTTTTATTTGGTGATTGCGGCCGATGGATTCGACAGACCGTGTCGCATGGTCGCGCAAACGGCACGACAGATCGAAGTGGCGTTTTGCTAGAATCGTCGAGCTCAGCGCCACCTAAACGCCTAGATTGTGCGGCGGCTTTTTTGGTTGAATAGCGCTGCGGATATTTGCTCGTACCTGAGCCTTTCGGAAATCGGCAGCTATCGATCAGGATCGGCGCGGTTGCATGCTTTCACAAGGCGCGTCGTGCGGCATTTTCGTGGCGCGATTTGGAACCCATTTTTCTAAAATTTATACGCATTTTCGCCACATCCGGCAGACAACAAGTTCGCTCCCCCTGACAAATCACGTCCGTAGGAGTAGCGATGCTTGCGCGTTCTTTGTTTGCTGTGGTTGCACCTGTTGCCTTGGTTCTTGCGACAAACGCCGACGCTCTTCCATATCAATTCCGCCGCTACGAAGCATCGCACCACGTTATCGCCGTTTATCATGCTCGCGCCAACAGCTTGGCGCACCCGGCCGCGCCTTCGCATATATTCGCCGGCTCTGAAGCTCAAGTTGTCGCTCATCCGGTCGGTTGTCCGCGCACGCTGTTCTGTGGCTGCGGAGCCGCGCGAGAGCTCGGGCTCTCCGATCCTTCGTTGTGGGCGGTCAAAGCCTGGTACCAATTTCCGCGCGCTGCGGCAGCTCCCGGCATGGCTCTCCTTTGGGGCGAGAGACACGTTGCGGCGATTAGGGCGGTGCACGACGACGGCACCGTGACGATCTATGACGCGAATTCGGGAGGCGGGCTAACGCGTATTCATCGGATTTCACTGGCGGGCCTGGTCGTCGTCGATCCTCATGCCGGGCATCATGGCCAGCCGACATTCGCTTCGTTTTCGCCAATCGCACGAGAGCCGTCCTCCCCTGGACGCGGTCCCGACAATCCTGTCGAGCCGAAGGTCGCAGCATATAATAGTGTCGTGACTCGATTCGGATCGCGGGCGCACTCGGTCATTCCGTCGTCACCTGACAGTTGCAGTGTCGCGCACTTGTATCGCCCTCTGGCGATTTCGACGACAGCAGCTTCGATGGTGGAGAAACGTCTTTGAATGCATCTTTTGCGCACATGAAGGATTGGCTTCCAGGTTCGGTTTTCGGGCCCGGCGTCGTCGGCACGGTCGCAACTTTTGGTGTTGTGCTGGCTGGCGCCGCGATCGTCGAGGTAGCGCTGGTTCCTGGCCTATTGATTGGCGGCGCCGCGGTGCTGGCGCCGCGCCTCTTTCCGCGCGACGCCTTGAGCGGGTTGGCGGATAGACTGCGGCGAGCCGCGCCGTCCGCGCCGGCGCCTGCAGCCGAAGCGCCGGCATCCGGCGAGCCTGCGGCCTTCGACACCTGGCAGGCCGTGGTCAAGACCCTGACCTACCGGGCCATGGTGACGACCGTCGACTTCGGCGCGAACTATTTCGTGATCGGGGAGTTCGCGGCCGCGGCGGGGTTGTCGAGCATGTCGCTCGTCGCCGGCCCGGTCTTCTACTTCGCGCATGAAGCGGCCTGGCACTATTACGGCCCGGTCACGGCGCGATACGGTAACCCGCTCGAGGCCGCGGTGTATGTACCGATCCCGGGCACGACGCGGCGCGAACACAATGGATACACGCGTTCGAGTATCAAGGTGAGCCGGGCCTTGGCCAAGACGGTCACCTATGAGGGCGTGACTGCGGTGTCCGAATTTGGCGTCAACTTTCTCTTCGTCCGCGACCTCGCCGCCGCCGCAGGATTGACTGCCTTCAGCGTCGCCATTGCTCCCGTGGTCTACTACGTCCATGAGAAGCTCTGGGATCTTTACGAGGCGACGAAAACCCGGACGCCGGAGGCGGCAGCGCCCAAGCTATTGCCGGCGGCCTAGCCGCGCGGAGCTCCTGAGCGATAGCTTGATCTCGCGTGCCGCGAGACCAAGCAGTTCCATACGCCAATCCGGGTTGGCCGAGCGCCGGCAACCAAGCTCAGACCCAGCCGGCGTCGACAACATAATGTTGGGCCGTACAGGCTGAAGCATTCTCGGAGGCGAGAAAGACGCAGAAGCGAGCGATATCCTCCGGCTCGACCCAGCGCTTGAGGCATTGTGCCGCGAGACGCTGCTTGTCGCCCTCGGGCGTCAGCCATTTGGTCAGTTGTCGTTCGGTCCGCACCCAGCCGGGCGCAACGGCGTTCACCCGAATATTCCATTCGCCGTAGTCGCGGGCGAGCGAGCGCGTCAGCCCTATCATCGCCGACTTCGACGCCGTGTACACCGCCATGCCGCCCATGCCGGCCATCCACGACATCGAGGAAAAATTGACGATCGCGCCGCCGCCCTTGCTCTGCATTCCCGGCAGCACGGCCTGAGCGGCGAAGAAGGCGTGACGCAGATTGACGGCAATGCGCTCGTCGAAGGTTTCCGGAGTCACATCGGGCGTGGCGTGACGCTCGTCGTTGGCGGCATTGTTGATGAGCACGTCGGCTACGCCCAGCGCTTCGGTCAGCGCCGCGATTGCCGCAGTCAACGCGGCGATATCGCGAATATCGGCCTTGGCGAAACGCACGCCCGCTGCCTGGCCGCCAAGCTCATCGACGAGCGCTTGCGAGGCCGCTTCGGCGATGTCGATAAAGCCCACCTTCGCCTTTTGCCGGGCGAACGCGCGCACGATGGCCGCGCCGATACCCGAGCCGCCGCCGGTGACCAGCGCAGTTTTGCCTTCGAGATCCGGATAGATGGCGCCTGCGGACTTCGTGGCCATGTCATTTGCTCCCCGTTTCGACGTTGCGATGCGGTGTTTTAGTAGTGGCGGTTTACGACGCGCTTTTGTTGCCGGACCAGCGGTCTGCCAGCGGACATTCGCCGTTCGTGCGGAGGATGGGAATACCAAAACCAGAACATTTCCATCGTTCCGGCAATTGTGGTAAGCTCCATCCCGCGTTTCTTTGGCGAGAGCGCATATCGGGTTGGGTATGGCTTACGCCGCCTGCGTCACCGAGATCGTCATGAGAGGAGAACGCGATGGCCTGGAATACTCCGACGCTTGTCGAAATCTGCATCGGCCTTGAGATCAACGGCTATCTGCCGGCCGAGTTCTAAGCGAATACTGACAGCACCGAACGTTCACGCCGGGGGATGGAGAACCGTCCGCCCGGCGTATCCTTTTTGCGGCGTCATTCCGCGCCGAGCAATCAGTCGTCATATTTGATGTAGGCGAGACGCTCATCGTTTGCGGGCGTGCCTTCGAGCGCCCCGCCCTCTTTGCCGGGCTGCCACAAGATGACGTCTTCGATCTTCTGCGCCAGCGCAAAATCCTTGTCGGTGATGCCCTTGGCATCGTGACTTTGCAGGCTGACCTCGACCCAGGCATAGGAGGCTGCGATGTCGGGATGGTGCCAAGCGGCCTCCGCCAGATGGCCGACGGTGTTGATCACCATCAGCGTACCCTTCCAGCCGGCGGTGCGATATTTGCGGCGGATGAAGCCGTTCGCGAGCGTCCAATGCGGCAAGTCACGCTTCAATCGCGCCCGCACCTCTTCATCCGAATAGGCTTTCTGTTTGCTTGCTTGCGCCATCTGTTTCTTCCTTCCTCGGCGTTGCCTGCAGCGGTCTTAATAGCTGCGACTTCAACCGCCGAAACGCGGTTCCGGTAAGCCCCTGACCCCGAGATCGTGGATCGCGAACAGACTGCCGCGGAGCGGTCCGTCGCCGGGAAAGCGCGGCAATGGTGGCTTGGCCATCGAGGTGACAAAGAGAATATCCAGCTTCGGTCCACCGAACATGACACTGGTGATCTTCTTCACCGGCATGTCGATAATGCGATCGATGCGGCCGCTCGGATCGTAGCGAATGATGCGGCCGTCATAGACCAGCGCGTTCCACAGGCAACCTTCGGCATCGATCGTGGAGCCGTCGGCGCCGCCGCCACGCGAGCGGTCGACGCTGACGAACGTGCGCCGTTTGGAGGCCGCCCCGGTTGCCTGATCGTAATCATAAGCCCAGATATCGCCGGTGGCGGAGTCGGTAAAATAAAAGATGGCGCCATCCGGACTCCAGCAGGGACCGTTCGAGATCACGATCCCGTCGTCGAGCTTGTGGAGAGAAAAATCCGGGTCGAGACGATAGAGCGCGCCGTTCGGCCCCTCCTCCAGTGTGTCCATGGAGCCGGCGAGGAAACGCCCGCTTTTATCGACCTTGCCGTCGTTGAGCCGGTTGACGAGCTTGTCGGGCTCGGGATCGATAACGAAGGCGACCTCCCCGCTCTTGAAGTCGAGAAGGTGAAAGCCGCGCGCCAGCGCGACAACGGCGCCGCTCCCGTCCTTGCGTAAGGCCATCGAGCCGATCTTCTGCGGCACGTCCCAGCAGCGGATTTCGCTGCCCGATGCCGTAGCGCGGAACACCCGACCGTCGAAAACGTCGATCCAATACAGCCGCTCCTGCTCGGCGTCCCACAGCGGGCCCTCGCCCAGGGTTGTCTTGACGTCGACAACGACTTCGATGCGCATGCTTGGCCTCGTCAAAATCTTTCGAGCGTGATTGGAAAATGCAACAGACGGGTTTTGTATCTTAAATGCTTCTCCTCTCGACGAGCGACTGGCTCGGGGCTGCGTCCATCACGAAATGACGAAAGGAAGTGTGGCGCCGCCGATGGGTTTCGCGATGCTCAACCCATCCTACGTGCTATCGCTAGACGTCAGTCGACAATTCCTCGTCGATCGTCAACACGTCCGCCGCACCGGCGGGATTGCCGAGATGGCGCAGCGCCGTGCGCAAGCGGCCGCCGGCGCCATCGAGCGCGGTCGTCGCTTCATCCAGACTGCAGCCGTGCAACAACAGCACGGCAAGCTTCACGCTGCCATTGGCGCGCGCAAGCGCGTTGCGGACTTCCTCGGGGGCGCGGCCGGTCAGCCGGATGAGGATATTCTCGCTGCGGCGGGCAAGCTTGGCGTTAATCGCCTGCAGGTCGACCATGAGACCTTCGTGCACACGGCCGAGGCGGATCATCACCAACGAGGAGAGCAAATTGAGCGCAGCGCGCTGCGCAGTGCCGGCTTTCATGCGCGTCGAGCCGGCAATCGGTTCCGGGCCGGTGTCGAGCCAGATGGAACAATCAGCCTCATCCAGCAGCGGCGTGCCGCGATTGTTGGCAATCCCGATCGTGTAGGCGCCGCGACGTTTTGCCTCGCGCAAACACGTCAGCGTGAACGGGGTCGTGCCGCTCGCCGCGACCGCGATGAGGACGTCGGCGGCGCGAATGCCATGATGCTGGATCGTATGCAACGCCTGGCCGGTTTCGTCTTCGGCGTTTTCCGCCGAGCGTAGCAGTGCTTCCTTACCGCCGGCCATCAGCAGCAACAGGCGGTCTTTCGGCCAGTTGAAGGTCGGAACAAGCTCGGCGCCATCCTGCACCGCGAGCCGGCCTGACGTGCCGGCGCCGACATAGATCAGGCGTCCGTCTTTGCGCAGCCGCGCTTCGGTCGCCAACGCCGCCTGCTCGATCGCCGGCAGCGCAGCGCGCACAGCGGCGACCGCGGACATCTGGCCCTCGATCATCGCCTGCAGGATGTCGTTGGGCTCCCAAAGATCTATATCAACGTAACGCGGACTGGCCCGCTCGGTATCCATAGTTAACAACCAGCAAGAATGTGTGCGACTAGACGTGACAAACTAATTTGACCGTAATTGGTTCTTATTGCCGACAGGCGCAAGAAGAAATCCGTCTTGGCGAACTTTGCTGGCTTAAGGTGAACCGGTGAGGCGGAGGCGTCTCGTGCCTGAACATGTCCCGTATGGTGAAGGCGTAAGGTGAACACCAAGGTCCTCTTGCTCGGCGTTGACGGCGGTGGCACGAGCTGCCGGGCGCGGCTGTGCGCTTTTTCCGGCCAAGCGCGCGATCTCGCGTCCAACCAAGTACTTGACGAACAAGTACTCGGCGAAGCTGCGACCGGGCCGGCCAATCTGTTGCTCGGCGTTCAGCATAGCTTTGCCGAGATTCTCGCTGCGGCGACGGCGTGCCTCGAACAGGCCGGACTGACGCGTTCGTATCTGCGAAGAACCGTAGCCTGTCTGGCGCTGGCCGGCGCCAGCGAGCCGGCCCACCTGGCGGCAGCGCAAGCCTATCCGCATCCGTTTCGCCGCGCCATGATCACCACCGACGCGCACGCGGCGTGCATCGGCGCGCACGGAGAAGCCGACGGTGGCGTGATCGTCGCCGGCACCGGTAGCGTCGGCTGGGCCGTGGTCGGCGGACGCACCCATCGGGTTGGCGGATGGGGTATGCCGATTTCCGATGAGGGCAGCGGCGCCTGGCTCGGTTGCGAAGCCGTCCGCCGCCTGCTGTGGGCACTCGATGGCCGGATCGCCTCGACCGGATTGTTGCGCGCGCTGAGCGAGAAGTTCGGCAACGACCCTCACGCTGTCGTCAATTGGGCGCATGCGGCTTCGCCCGGTGATTTTGGATCGCTGGCTCCGGATATCTTCGAGCATGCAACGCGGAGCGATCCTATTGCGCGCGAATTGATCGGCCTTGCCGCCGGCCATATCGATGTACTCGCCGATCGGCTCATCGGGATCGGCGCGACGCGGCTCGCTCTGGCGGGAGGCTGTGCGCCTTTTCTCACTGCTTCGCTGAACGAGCGGACCAAGTCGCATCTGGTCGAGCCGTTGGGCGACGCGTTGTCGGGCGCACTTTATCTTGCCCGTTCCCTCGCACTGCCGCTGGCGGACGTCGCGTGACCGCTCTCTCTGCATCACATCGGACGGCCGCAATGGAGACGCCAGGCGGCAGCATGGCCAACGAACTCGCCGCGGCTCCGGCCGCCGTGGCGGCGCAAGCGCGCGAGCTTATTTCGCCTCTTGCGGCACTCGTCGCCCGGCTCGCACGGCGAACGCCGCAGGTGGTCGTGACTTGCGCACGTGGAAGCTCGGCGCATGCAGCGACCTTCGCCAAGCACTTGATCGAACGCCATCTCGGCATTCCGGTCGCCGCGGCGGCGCCGAATGTGGCGAGCGTCTATCATCGCCGGCTTGCCCTCAAGGATCAGCTGTTCCTCGCTATCTCGCAATCCGGATCGAGCGACGACCTGATCGAGATGGCTACAGCCGCCCGCAGTGCCGACGCGGTAACGGCGGCGATCGTCAACGATGCGAACAGCCCGTTGGCGCAAGCCTGCGAATTCATCCTGCCCATGACGGCCGGGCCCGAATTGAGCGTGGCGGCGACTAAGACCTTCATCGCCTCACTCACCGCTTCATTGCGTCTGATCGCTGCCTGGACCGACGACGAACGCATGGCGAAAACCTGCGACCGGCTGCCGGAGCGGTTGTCGCAAGCGGTTCAGCTCGATTGGAGCGAGGCGCTCACCCCGTTGACGGCTGCGACCGCGCTGGTTGCGATCGGGCGCGGTCCGACCCTCGCCATCGCCCGCGAGGCGGCGCTCAAATTGCAGGAGACCTGCACGGTACACGCCGAGGCGTTTTCTAGCGCCGAGTTTCGCCACGGCCCGTTTGCGCTCGTCTCCGGCGCCCTGCCCGTTCTGATGTTCACGCCCACCGATGCATCGGCTACCGGATTTTCAGATCTCGCCGCCGATCTGCGGCGCGCCGGAGCACGTCCGCTCATCGCCGGCGCCGACGACACGGAGGCAAGACTGCCGACGCTGGCGCCCGACCAAGCCGACGCCGATGCGATTTGTTTGATCCAAAGTTTCTACGCGCTACTGCCGCGCCTCGCCGAGCGGCGCGGCGTCAATGTCGATCGGCCACGTCATCTGCAAAAAGTGACGCGGACGCGATGAGTGAAAACGTTCACGCTGTCGCCGCGCCATGCATCTTCGACGGCGTGGCGCTGCACACCGACAGCGCGGTGGTGATTGACGGCGATACCATCGCCGCCGTCGTTGCGCGTTCGGAGCTTTCCGGCGCGATCCCGCGTGTGTATTTGCCCGAACCTGCGTGGCTCGCGCCGGGCTTTATCGACATCCAAGTCAATGGCGGCGGCGACGTTCTGTTCAACGACGAGCCGACGCCAGAGGCCATTCGTGCGATCGCGGCCGCGCATCGCATATTCGGCACGACATCGCTTCTGCCCACGCTGATCAGCGACAGCACGGAAAAGATGGCCGCAGCCTGCAAAGCGGTCGAGAGCCTTGTCGGCGTCGAGCCTGGGATTCTCGGCATCCATTTGGAAGGCCCTTTTCTGTCGCCGGACAAGCCCGGCGTCCACGATCCGCGGCAGTTGCGCGCCCCCTCGGGACGCGACCTCGCGCTGCTGACGGCGCCGCGACGCGGCGCAATGCTGGTCACGCTGGCACCGGAACAAGTACCGGCGGAGTTCATCGGCGCACTCGCAGCCGCCGGCGTACGCGTTTCGCTCGGTCATTCGATGGCAACCTATGAGCAGACGCAACATGCCATGGCGGCGGGCGTGACCTGCTTCACCCATCTGTTCAATGCAATGCGGCCGCTGGAAAGCCGCGAGCCCGGGCCGATTGCGGCTGCGCTTGAAGCGGAGAAGGTTTGGTACGGCCTGATCGTCGACGGCGTGCATGTCGACCCCGCCATGCTGCGTCTGGCGCTGCGTGGGCGCGCCATGCCCATTCTGGTCACCGATGCCATGCCGCCGGTCGGCGGCGTGCGCTCGTGCTTTGAGCTTCAGGGCGAAACTATTTTCGTCCACGGCGACCGCTGTGCGCGCAGCGACGGCCGATTGGCCGGCGCCTATCTCACCATGGCGGGTGCCGTCGCCAATTGCGTGAGACTCCTCGGCGCACCGCTTGCGGACGCGCTGCGCTTTGCCTCGACGCATCCGGCGCAGATGCTGGGGCTCGGCGAGAAACTCGGCAAACTTCGGCCTGGTTTTCGCGCCGATATGGTGGCGTTCGATGAATCGACAATCGACGTTCTGAATACGTGGGTCGCCGGCCGTCCGTTGCGCTAAATGAAGACGACCGTTTCCCGCAGACGGCGATATCGATAGCGCGGCGACAAGCGCCCGCACCTGTGTTTAGATCGTCGCGTCGAGGGGCCATGCGGTTGTTGATAGCGATCCTGCTTGTGCTGACTTTTTCACCCGCGTGGAGTGCGTCCTCCGCGGCGGCGAGCGAACTCGACCCGTTGTTGCAGCAAGCGAAGGCGCTCGGCGCCCCCATGGCCGCTGTCGCCCGCGCCATCGAGATCGCGCGCCAGCCGGTCTTCACCAAAAAGGACGTGATCGCGGTCTTCGACATTTCGCAGCCGTCGACAAAGAAGCGGCTCTACGTGCTCGACTTCGCCTCCGGCAAGGTCACCGCACATTACGCGGCGCACGGACGCGACAACGGGCCCAACGCGAAAGCCGTCAAGTTCAAGGATTTTCAGACGCACTTGGACATGGTGCCGCTCGGTCCGCTCAAGACCGAACATGCGCAGACGATGGATCACTACAAGACCATCATCGACCGCTACGATGGTACCGTCTATCGCGACATGATCGTCGTCGGGCTGGAAGGTGTCGCGCCTTACAACAGCTACATCAACCACACGCCTCCGTTCAAATGGATCATGCATCCGAACTGGTACACCACCGCCGGCTTCCGCGCCAAAAATGGCGGCATGCTGGGGCGGAGCAATGGCTGCATTACCGTCGATCCGAGCGAGAACAACGCGCTGATCACGCGGCTCCAGGATGGGGCGCTGGTGTATGTGACCGTCGGCGATGCTCCGATCGAGCAATACTTATAAGTGTAGGGCTCCGCCGCGAACCTGCGCCTTGACGTCCCGGCTTTTCAGCCTAACGCCCTCAATTCGGGAACCAGTGCTTTATTGCCGGCGGAAGGGTCGATTCGGTTGTCGCAGGCTCGGCGCCGCCTTTACGCGATCCGGCGTCGGTCGAAGCAACGTGCGCCTGCGAGGCCGCCTTCGCCTTGGGCAACGCGCCGAAGATTTTGTTGGCCAGTGAACCGTCCTTGTCGGCCCACGGAACGGGCGGCAGGTCGGGCAGTTCGATCCCCGATCCGGGTTGCAGCACGATCGCCAGCGGCACGATCTTCCAGGGATAGCGCGCGTGGAAAACCCCGTTCATGCCGCCGTCCAGTCCGCTGTAAATCGGCGCGACCGGCACGTCGTCTTTGACCAATTGCATGTATTCGAGATCGTCGGCGCGTTGCTTTGCCAGCGCCGCTTGCGCGATTTTCGGATTGACCACGTAGGCGGGGCATTGCGCGTTTGGATCGAACACCGGCGCTACGGTCGCATGCGGCGGAGCCTGGGCGTCGAAAACGTAACGACGGCCACACACATCTACCTTGGGCTGGAGATGCGTTGCCTCGAAATGATCGTTGCCGACCTTGAGCATTTTCCAGAACGGCATGTGCGGACTGGTACGATGGCGCGCGAGATTCGCCGGCGTCATGTGAAACGGATAAGCCTGCACCTGGAACGACGGCCGGCCGCCGAGGAGCGCGTCGCGCGCCAGCCCGTAAATCTCGGCGATCTGCTCGTCGGTCATGGCAAAGCACCCGCTCGATGAGCAGTCGCCGTGGATCATCAGAAAGGTACCGTCGTGGCCATTGGCCTTGTCGAAGGCATTGGGAAAGCCGGTGTTGATCGCCAGGTAGTAATTGGAGTTGGGATTCATCAGCGTGGGGGTGATGTTGTAGAAACCCTCCGGAGTCTGACGGTCGCCCTCGTGGATTTTCGGCCCGAGATCGCCCGACCAACGGCAAATCGGATAGGTCTTGAGCAACTGGAAATGGCCGGTGCTGTCTTGCTTCCAGGCTTCGAGTTCCCCTTCCTCCTTGAAAACGCGCAGAATGACAGCGGAGTGTTTCGGCATATTCTTTTGCCGCTGCAGCGCCAGCAGCGCTGGCGGCAGTTCCCGCGTCGCCTTTTCGGGCAAAGCGGCCTCTTCGGCAAAGCACAGGACCGGCGCCGCCAAGCCGACAACGACCGCCCAAAAAGCAAGCGCGCAAATCAACGTGGCGCGGATCAATGCTGTACCCCAAGGCCGTGGAACCCTTCGCCCGCAATATACCATAAGGCGCGCGACAGTTCCGATATCGGCAGCGGCAAGACCCGATCAAAAGCCCACAGGGCCTTCGCCCGAATCCAGAAGACGCGCTCTGCGAGCGCGTGACGGTATTGGCGGAGGGCCGAATCACCGCTCCTATCCGCGCAAGCCGGCATCCGGCCCGATCTGCGCCCAGCGCGGGGACGAGCGAGGCTGCGAGACATTCGGCTCGCACCACGCGGCGTCGAAGTTAGCTTACTTGGCCTCAGCCTGATTACGATACCAGTCGATGATGTCGGCACCTCTAGTGACCCACACCTCCTGCCGGGAGGTAATGTGCTTGAGCGCATCATCGAAATATTTGGCGCGATAAGGATGGCCGATCAGAAACGGGTGGAGACAGATCGACATCACCCGCCCGGTCTTGGCGCCGTCCTCATAGAGGACATCGAACTGATCCTTGATCATGCGGCCGAAGGTCTCGGCGCTCTGCTTGCCGTCGAGGAACGCCGGAATGTCGTTGATCTCGACCGAATAGGGAATCGACGTCATCCTCCCCTTCTTCACGCGGACCGGATAAGGCTGCTCGTCATTCACCCAGTCGGCGATGTAGTCGATCCCTGCCTCGGCCAGAAGATCGAGTGTGTTGTGGGTCTCGGTGAGCGCCGGACCAAGCCAGCCGCGCGGCGCCTTGCCGGTGCCGGTGGTGATCGTTTTGACAATGCCGCCGATCAGCGCGCGTTCTTCGTCTTCGGCGATCTTGGCCAGCAAGCTGGAATTGTTCTTGCCGTGGCCCATCCATTCCCAGCCGAGCTTATTGCCCGCATCGATAATCTGCGGGTAACGCTCGCAAACATCGGAGTTCAACGCCACCGTGCCTTTGACGCCGTAGCGCTCCATGATGTCCATCATGCGCCAGATGCCGACGCGCGGGCCGTAGTCGCGCCACGCGTAGTTGAGAACGTCGGGTACGAATTGCGTCGTCACCGCGGTGATCGATGTCGACGGCCGGTCGAACAGGAAATGCTCGATGTTGGGAATAACCCACAGCGCGACACGGGCGCCGTTCGGCCAGTGCAGCGGCGGCCGTTCGACGATCGGCGAATAGACGAAGCGGTCGTGCTCGGTCGGATTTGTCATCTGTTCCTCCAAACGGCGATTTTCATCTGTTTTGTTTGCATGTCGGGCTCGAGCGTTTTGACATCACAACCGCAGTCCGCGCAGCCGCTATCGCGCCACTTTTCAGCGTGAACAAAAATGTCACAGCCCGCGGAGATAAGCCGCCGTTTCGTCGACGGAGACAACGTCGGCATACTTGGCGTCGAGATCGAACAGGCTCTGGTCGTGGGCAAGCTGCGAGCGATCTCCGACCGCTTCGCGCACCACCATCGGGCGAAAGCCGTTCTGGCATGAATCGACAGCGCTCGCGCGCACGCAGCCGCTGGTGGTGCAGCCGGTGATGATCAGCGTGTCGACGCCGAAGGCAAGCAATCGCGGTATCAGATCAGTGCCGAAGAAGCATGATGCATATTTCTTATAGAGGATGGCGTCGCCTTTTTGGTAATGCAGCCGCGGATCGAGCTCAGGTCCGTCGCTGCCGGCAACGAGCGTGGCGACACCCTTCTGCTTCAAGGCCCACACGCCGGCATCCTTAAAGTTGGAATCCTCGTAAGCGACAGTGGAGAAGACTACCGGCAGATTCTTGTCGTGGGCCACATCCAAAAGCTGATTGGTTGCCACGATCTGCGGGCCCATTTCGGCGCCGAGCATGCGCTGCGGATCGGTGAAAGCCTTGACGACGTCGACCACCAGCAGCGCCGGCTTTTTGCCGAAGCCAATGCGCAGGCCGAAGCCGCGCTCGCGGAAGAAATCCGCATCTCTTTCGCGTTCAAACGAGTCAGTCATGGGAGTCTCCATCATCGGGAACCAGCCGCTTAAGCCGCCGGCCGCAGGGATTCAACGGCACGCGTTGCTCGACGCCAGCGACCAATGGGCCGAGGGCCGCGAATGCCGCAGCCGCCGGCAGAATGATGCTGGTGGCAACTTCACTTGATCCAGGACTTGATCCAGGGCTTCATCGAAGGCTTCATCGAACGCTCGGCGCCAATGGCATTGACGCCGGAACGCAGCGCCGAGACAGCCGCAGGCTATGCCGAACCGGCGGTCATTGCTACCACCGAGGTGCATATCCGCTGATGGCAGCCATGCCGCCGCGAGCGGCGCGCGGACCGATTGCGGCACGCGGCGAGAACAACCGCATAGCAGCGCTCAGCACAATCGGCGTGCGCCGTTGTCAGGCGCCGTCAGATGGCGATCGACACCGTGAGCGCACTTACGCCGGCATGATGTCCGGCCGGTTTTTAGGAAATTGCTTGATCACGGACGGATCGAGATTGAGCGTCTCGGCCACCATCTCAAGGGGACTGTGCGCCAACCAGTCGGACAACGATATTTCCTCGAAGCGGTCGGCGCGAAATACTTCCATATAGACGAGATCCGTGCCTCCGGTATTTTCCAGATAGTGGCCGAGCGCCTTCTTCACGTAGCCGATGTCCCCCGAATGGAAGTTCGCGGTGATTGCCGCCGGCCCGGTGTTGAAAACCGTGGCGCGTCCCGAGCCCTTGAGGATGTAGAGCCATTCGTCGGCGTTCGGATGCCAATGCATCTCGCGCAGACCGCCCGGCTTGATCGTCACCATCGAGGCGGCGACGGTCTTTGCGACCAGAAAGTTGGTGCTGTCGGCAATGCGCACGCTTCCACTTTTTGTTTCCCGGGTCGGCTGCATGTCGCCGAGCCGAAAGACGAACGGATTGGGCGGCTTGCCCGCGGCCGCCGCCATTTGCGCCTCGACGTTCGGCAGCGGCGGCGCCGATGCGTTGCTCTGGTAGATCCAGCGGTTGTGCAAAGGAATGTTCTTGAACGCATCGACGGGCTGGCCGAAATTCTTGGCCAAGATCTCAGGCGGCGTGTGCGCCATCCAGTCGGTCACCAGCAACGTGTTGAACTCGGACGAGTCGCCATTGTCGAAGGCGATGACGAATTCGCAGCCGTCGGGCCCCAAGCCTCGCAGCGAATGGGGAAAGCCCGCCGGAAAATACCAGAGGTCGCCTTCCTTTACGTCGGCCACCTGCGGACGGCCCATCGTGTCCAAAATCGTCACCCGGCAGTTGCCGTAGGTCATCACCGCCCATTCGGCCTGTTGATGCCAATGCAGTTCGCGCACGCCGCCCGGCCCAAGACGCATGTTGACACCGGCGATCGTGGTCGAGATCTTGAAGTCATCCTGTGTGATCTGGCGCGCCCAGCCGCCATTTTGAATGCGCTTCGGCGCCAGATTGAACGAGGCCCAGTATTGGGGCATGCCGTTGACGTCGGTGGCCGGCGGATCGAGGAAGGCGGGCTCGTTTCCGGCGAGACCCTGATCCTGCGGACCGGGATCCGACAGCGCCTTCGGATTGGTGACATTGACCGCACCTTCGGCCGGTTCATCCGGATTGCCGAAGGTCGCCGCACGCGCCGTGGCGCCGGACAATGCCATGCCGGCGGCGGCCGCGGTGAGGATGTTGCGTCTTGAAAGCATCGCCTTTCTCCTATCGAACGCCGCGCAGCTCCTCCCCATTGCGGTTTTCGCCTAAGCGGGGCTCGATTTCTTTTCCCGCGTTGACCGATCTCAGCGATATTTGCTGTGCTGTGAAGTTTGGGGCGGCGTGTTCACAACTAAAAATATTCAATAACTCTCGCGCGCCACCGCATTCCGTCAACATGGCGATGGGAGCCGGCCTCATATTCTCATTTTGTCAAAAAGAATTGAAAAACCGTCGGCCAATTTTCTGCACGGTTCTCTTGATGCGGCGACGCATTCGGCGAATAGTGGCGGCGACGTTGCAAGTTTTCTCTCTCCAAAACTTGAATTGACTCTTACCGTCTCTCCTTGCGCGAACTGAAGCAGACTATCGATGCGTTCAGTGTTTCGATGCTTTTAATGCTTCGATGCTTTCAACGGCTTCGACGCGTTCAAATGGCTTAAATGTCATCCGCCCATCGCAGTGAGGTGCACATGCCATCGTCCCACAGGCTGCCGGTGCTCGGATCGCTGGCGCTCATCGGTATCGTGGTCGCCGCTGGCGCCGCGGCTTTCGCCTATACGGCAGGCTGGTTGTCACCTGCGCGTCTTACGCCGAACAAATTTGTTGAGGCATTCGCGCCGCCGACCGGCGTGTCGCTCGGTCACCGCCGCAACCACGCGAAAGGGATTTGCTTTACCGGTATCTTCGAGTCGAACGGGGCGGGATCGGCGCTGTCGCACGCCCAGGTTTTTTCGTCCGGCCAGTATCCGGTCCTCGGGCGCTTCAATCTCGGCACGCCTGATGCGAACGCACCCGACGCCAGCGTGCGCGTGCGCGGTCTGGGACTAAGAATTACGACGCCGGACGGACAGGAATGGCGCAGCGCTACGATCTCACCCCCATTCTTCCCGGTGTCGACGCCGCAGGCCTTCTACGAGCTTTTGCGCGCGTCGGGAAGCAAAGACCCGAACGCAATGCCGGCTTTCGTCGCGGCAAATCCGGAATTCGCGAAATTCGGCGCCTGGGCGAAGAGCGCGCCTTGGACCGGCAGCTACGCGGAGGAGCGCTTCAACAGCGTCAACAGCTTCGTCTTTGTCGACGGCGCCGGCGCCGAACACGTGGTGCGCTGGTCGCTGCTGCCGGCGGCGCAGGCCGTCCCGGTGCCTCCCGAAGAACTCGCCAAGCGCGGGCCCGATTTCCTTGAGCAGGAGATTGCGGAACGGGTCGCCAAGGCGCCGCAACGCTGGACCATGGTGGTGACCGTCGCCAATCCGGGCGATCCGACCGCGGACCCGAGCCAGCCTTGGCCCGCGGATCGTCGCACCGTCGAGGTCGGCACGCTGACCGCGCAGCAGGTCGAGGCCGAACGCGACGGCCCATGCCGCGACATCAATTTCGATCCGACCGTGCTGCCGTCGGGCATCCACACATCCGACGATCCGTTTCCGGCCGCGCGCTCATCAGTCTACGCCAAGTCGTATGACCTGCGCACCGCCGAGGCCAAGGATTATCCGCGAACGCCGACCGGAGAGAAGCCATGATGCGGCACCTCAAACACTTTACGCCCTGGCAGCGTGTTCTGCACTGGCTCATGGCCGCCTGCATTATCGCCATGCTTTTTATCGGCGTGGGCATGGTATCGAGCGTCCGGCCGGTCTATCTGACGCTGGTTTCGATCCACAAGCCGCTCGGCATCGCCATTCTGGTCCTGGTGTTGATCCGCCTGGTGCTGCGGCTACGCTACGGGGCTCCGGCGCTGCCGGCCGACTTGCCGGCGCCGATGAAGCTCGCAGCCGAAGGCTCGCACTACGCGTTATATGCATTGATGATCGCGATGCCGCTGATCGGCTGGGGCATGCTGTCGGCGGGCGCTTATCCGGTCGTCCTGTTCGGCGGCTGGCACCTTCCGCCGATCCTCCCGCAGAGCGACGCCCTGCACGCGCTGCTTTGGGACGCGCATTTCTATCTCGCCTTCGCGTTCTTCGCGCTGATCCTGCTGCATGTCGCTGCAGCGCTGTTTCACGCCCTCGTCCGGCGTGACGGCGTCTTCCAAACCATGGCCTCCGCCGCGATCCACGACGAAATGGCGCCGGCGGAGTGAAGCGATGCGACTATCGCACGCCGACCGAATTTGGCTCGGCGTCAGTCAATACTGCATGGAGCGCCGCGACCACTTGCGCGCCCTCGCCGACCGCCGCGGCGACGCGCTTTACCGATGTCGCTCGCACGTCGCCGATGGCGAAAACACCGCGCCGCGTCGTCTCCAATGCATGGCGACGACCGCCGGCATTTTCGCCGGTGAGGATGAACCCCTTGGGATCGAGCCCGATTCCCGCAGCGCCAAGCCAGCCGGTTTTTGGTTCAGCGCCGATGAACAGAAACAGATGCTTGATCTCGCGACGCACTTCGTCACCGTCCGCCCCGCTCCGCCAGCGCACAACTTCCAACACATCCTCACGGCCCTCGAGCCCGCTGATGGTGGCGCCGGTCACCACGTTGACATTGGCGAGGCCGCGGATGCGCTCGACCAAATAACGCGACATCGTTGCCGAGAGGTCCGATCCGCGCACCAGCATCCACACCCGCGCGCCTTGGCCTGCCAAATAGACGGCGCCTTGGCCGGCGGAATTGCCGGCGCCGACCAGCGCAACCTCTTGACCGGCACAGAGCCTCGCTTCCAGCGGCGACGCCCAATAGTGAACGCTTGACGCCTCGACATGCCGAGGTTGTCGATATCGAGCCGTCGATAGCGCACGCCCATGGCGAGCACGACGGAGCGG
>Ga0209006_10001403_pt1 | contig 21874 bp, 19 predicted proteins | sample JacPin_JW_Ref_O2_FD_188567 | JGI IMG/M metagenome (GOLD analysis project Ga0209006, IMG submission 188567) | Forest soil microbial communities from Algoma, Ontario, Canada - Jack Pine, Ontario site 1_JW_Ref_O2 (SPAdes) (version 2) | ecosystem: Environmental > Terrestrial > Soil > Boreal... | reverse complement strand
TTTTCTCTGCCTGGGCATCGGCCTGGTGGCGCTGGCGGTTGCGCTGAATGTGGGATGGATCATCCTCAACTGGCGCGAAGGCGTCCTGCTGTTTTTTGGAATCATTTTTTTTGCCGTGATTATTGCCGGCATGATCGTGAACACTACGTTTCTGCTGCGCGAGATCCGGCGCAACGAGCAGCACGACAGCTTTATCAATGCTGTGACCCATGAACTGAAAACGCCCGTGGCGTCGATCCGGCTGCATCTGGAAACGCTGCAGCGACGCGATCTTCCGGAAGCGCAACGGCAGGAGTTTTACCGCCTGATGCTGCGCGACACCGACCGCCTCACCGACACCGTGGAGCAGGTTTTGCGGGCGGGGCGCGCCGGGGACAAGAAAGCGGGAAAAGAAAAAGTTGAGGTCGACTTCCGGCAGCTGGTGCGCGACTGCATGGACGTGGCCCGCGCTCGCCATCGCTTGCCGCCGGAAGCGCTGCGGTATGAAGAAGCTGGCGCAAGCGCTGCCGGGACGGCCGCGGGAATGAATACTTCTGCAGCGATCGCCGCAACAACGAATAGTGCGGGAGCGAACGGAACCCCGGTACGAGTGCAGGGCAGCGCCGAAGACTTGCGGACCGCGGTTTTGAACCTGCTGGATAATGCGATCAAATATTCCGGTGAAAACGTGGACGTGCAGGTGCGCCTGGAAGCGCCCGACGAAAAACTCGTGGTGCTGAGCGTGCAGGATCAAGGCGTGGGAATTTCCGCGGATGACGTGAAACTGATCTTCCGGCGCTTCTATCGCGTCAGCCATCGCTCCCTGGCGCATGTGAAAGGAACCGGCCTGGGCTTGTTCATCGTGAAGGCGATTGCGCAAAAACATGGCGGGAAAGTATTTGCGGCGAGCGAAGGCGAAGGCCAGGGCACGACCGTGACCCTGCAACTGCCGCGAATGGCATCTCCGAGGCCGATCGCATGAGCCGCGTCTTGGTGGTCGAGGACGAAGAACATCTGGCTCAGGGACTGCGCTTCAACCTGGAAGCCGAGGGCTATTCCGCGGAGGTTGTGGGAGACGGCGAGACCGCTACCGAGCGCCTGCTGGAGAAAAGCGAAAACTTCGACGCTGTGGTGCTCGACATCATGCTGCCCGGCAAAGACGGATTCAGCGTGGTTTCGGAATTGCGGGCGGCGCGGAATTATGTTCCAGTTCTGATGCTGACAGCGCGCGGGCGTCCCGAAGATGTGCTGAAAGGATTTGCATCCGGAGCGGACGACTATCTGCCCAAGCCATTCGATCTGGAAATTCTGCTGGCGCGTCTGCAGGGACTTCTACGGCGCAGCCAATGGGTGCGGACTGCGCACACTGAGACGCAGAGTGCTGGCTCACCGAGCGGAGACGCGTCTGCGGGCGACGCGCACAGCGTAGGGGATTTCGGGAGGTTTTCGTTTAGCGGCAAGACCATCGACTTCGGAGCGCTCGAATTGCGCGGCGGCGGCAACACGATCCATCTCACGCTGATGGAATCGGAACTGCTGCGCCATCTGGTGCAGAACGATGGGAAAGTGGTATCGCGCAAACAGATTCTGGAGGAAGTTTGGGGTCTGCATGAAGACACCGACACGCGCGCCATCGATAATTTTGTGGTGCGACTGCGGCGCTATATTGAAGACGATCCCGCGAAACCTCGCCATCTGCTGACGGTGCGGGGGGTGGGATATCGATTCTTGGCGCGGCCCAGCTTTTAGTTGAAAGCTATTGGCAGATCTCGTACGCGGGAGCTCGGACTCTGGGGATCAATCCTAGGCGCGGCAGAGTTCGGACACTAAAGCTTCACGGCGTTCGATCGCGATAGTGTCGGCGCGCTTAAGAACCACTCGATACACGGACAACGAAAGACACGCCAGCACCAGGAAAAGCAAGGTGGCGATCCAGAAGTTGTTGTAGAGGTGGGCCAGCATGAACACGGCCACCCCCACGATAACGATCACCAACTCAACGACCAGGCTGATGAGTACGGTGACCTGAGAGGCGCGCTGCCGGCCGATAGTGGAGACATCTACCCGTTTGGGCGAGTAGAGAGAAAGCAAGTTTCCCGCTGTGAAGTTCAAAGGCGCGGCAAAGAGCAGGGCCGCCAGCGTGGCGACCGTGACGTCAAATGCCGGTCTGCCGTAGAGGAGCGTGATGAGCAGCCACGCCAGCGTGGCGTGAGCCAGCACAATGGCCGCATGCATGAGGTTCTTGGCCAACACAATCTGATGAAAGCGCGCGGGCGAGGCAAAGAGAAATTGAATGCCGCCAGCGTCACCACCAAAACTGTTGTAGACAATATTGGTAAGCGCCAGCAGCGAGTAGGCGGTGGCCGCTGGAAATGCTACGTCGGGCGCGCGCATGAAATGGGTGTGCCACATCGACCGCGCCGGCCCGAGGCGGAAAACCACCAGCATGAAAAGCGGAACGATCAGCGATAGCAGCATGGCGCCGCTGCGCAACAGGTAGCGAACTTCTTTCTCGAATACCGCGGCGACGATTTGGGAAAATCCTGGCAGACTCCATCCCAGGCGCAGTCCGTGGGCTTCCTTCTTCACGTCGGCAGCGGCGGCTTCGTTGAGATTTTCACCGCGATACTGGGCGCGCAGGCGCAGATGCAGCAGACAGCCCATGAGCGTCGCGATGCCTCCGAGGAAGAGAAACGAACTGGCGCCGATGGCGAATTGTCCTTGGGCCACTTGCGCGATGGCGCCGGCGGCCAGGCCAGGCGGCAGGAAGGCTTGTGCCGAGACGACCAAGTCGAGAGTCTTCTGCGTCGCGGGTTGCCGTTCGAAGTGCTGCACTGCCGGGCCGACGAGTTGGATGCTGAGCATGACCAGAATAAAAAGCACGCCCATGATTTCGCGCGTGCGCCGCTGCGCCAGCCAGCGCTCGAGCCAGGCGAAGACCATCTGCAGGAATAGAAGGTTGAACGCGGCGAACAGCAGCACCACGGGCAGCGCCCATATCAGCAACAGCGGACTTGCAGCGGCAATGCCCAGCAACGTTCCGGTGAGCCACAGACAGCCCAGCGCGGTGGCCGGATCGAACGAGCCGTAAGCGAGACGAATCAGAAAATACGCACGATAGCCGAGCGGGAAACGCAGAAGATCACCGGAGTCGGGATTGTTGGTGAAGGCGGTCGACATGACCGGAAAAAGCTGCCAGAACAGAAACACCGCCCAGAAAATTACTGCGAGCATCTCGGGTCTGCCCTGCGAAACGAAATACCAGGCGGCGAAGGCGGATCCGACCGTGCCACCGAACCCGCCCACACCAAAAAAAATCGTCATGATGACGCGCGAGACTACTTCCATCTTGCCGCGCGTACTGCGCAGCGAGTTGGCAAACATCCGCCAGCGCAGCCACGCGATGGCAGAGAGCTGGGTGCGGGGACGGAGGCGGAGCGTGGGAGTGGTCATGTTCTTACCCCAGCCAGGAAAGTTCCTGCTCCTGGCGGCTGCCTCCGACGATGCGGAGGAAGATTTCTTCCAGCGTCAGCTTCTCGGCGGATGCGGACTCGTGCGACGCGCCGTCCCCGGACGGGCCCGCACCGGCAGCGAGAGCTTGGGCTTCGACTCCGGCACGAAGTTCTTCCAGCGAGCCTCGAGCAACCAGGCGGCCGTGATGAATGATGGCGAGGTGGCTGCATAGGCGCTCTACGATTTCAAGTACGTGCGAGGTCAGGAAAATCGTGGCGCCACGCGCGATCATGCCTTGCAGCATGGCTTTGAGAGTGCCGGCGGCGATGGCGTCCACACCTTCGAAAGGCTCGTCAAGAAACAAGACTTTGGGACCGTGAATTACGGCCGCGGCCATGGCCAGTTTTTTCTGCATGCCGTGGGAATAGTCGGTGACCAGCTTCTTGGGCTGGTCGGCGAGCTGCATAAACTCGAGCAGCTCGGCGGCGCGCTGCGCGGCGGTCGTGCGGTCCAGCCCATACATGCGGCCGGCGAAGTTCAGGAACTCGGATCCAGTGAGGCGGCCGAACAGCGCCATGCCCTCCGGCACCACGCCGATCTGCCGTTTGACGTTTACTGGATCGGTGTTGAGATTGAGGCCGAGAATTTCAATTTGCCCGGAAGTGGGTGCGAGCAGCCCGGTGAGCATCTTGATCGTCGTGGATTTTCCCGCGCCGTTGGGGCCGAGGAAACCAAAAAATTGGCCGGGCGCAACCTGCAGGTTGACGCCGTCCACGGCGAGCAAATCGCCGAAGCGGCGTGTGAGGCCTTTCGTAGAGATGGTGGGCGCGGAGTCCATGAAAACTCTGAATCTAGCATAGTCCGGGGCTTCCGGTGGGGCGGCCTATATTCGCGTTTCGCTTCCCGTAAACGTCAGACGATGCACTCGACAAAAAGAGAATCAGGCTAGATGCCTGAAGCGCCGGAGCGTGCGCGCAGCGCTTCCGTCGGATCCACCAGCTGCGATACAGTGGGTGCGATGAAGCGATCGGTGCGAGAGATTGCTGAGGCCGTCGGAGCCCGACTGGTGGGCGACGGCGACGCGACGGTGGGAGGCGTGGCCAGCATCGCGTCGGCTTCGCCCGACGACCTGGTGTTTGTAGCGGATGAGAAATACTTGGCGGCAGCATTGCAATCTTTGGCCGGAGCCGTGATCGCTGGGGAGTTTGCGTCCGCGTCGTCGACACGCAAGCCGCTGCTCATCAGCAGAGTTCCCAAGCTGACCTTTGCGCGAGCCGCGCGCTGGCTTCACGAACAGAGTTCCGAGAAGACGCATTCCAAAGAAAATTCAGGCAGCGTGCATGCAACGGCGGTTGTAAGTGCTTCGACGCGTCTTGGTGCAGGAGTGTTGGTGGAAGCGCGGGCAGTGGTCGCGGAGCAGGCGGAGATTGGCGAGGGGACGCTCATCGGCGCAGGCGCAGTCGTGGGAAGGGAAGTGAAGATTGGGAGTGGCTGCAGGATTTATCCTCAGGTTACGATCTATCCCGGAACCACTATCGGCGATCGTGTGATCGTTCATGCGGGCGCTGTCCTCGGCAGCGACGGTTTCGGGTACGTGCGCGACGGAGAAGATGGACAAGGGCGCTACGAAAAATTTCCGCAAGTGGGGCGGCTGGTGATCGAAGATGATGTGGAGATCGGTGCCAACACCACGATTGACCGCGGTGCGCTCGACGAAACCCGCATCGGGCAGGGAACAAAAATCGATAACCTGGTGCACATTGGGCACAATTGCCAGATCGCAGAAAACGTGGTAATCGCCGCGCAAACTGGGCTTTCCGGAAGCGTTGTGATTGAAAGCGGCGTAGTCCTGGGCGGGCAGGTGGGAATCGGCGAGCACGCGCGGGTTTGTGAAGGAGTGATGGTGGGCGCCCAGGCTGGCGTGCTGCCGCATAAAGTGCTGCGTGGCAAAGGAATGGCGTTCTGGGGCACGCCGGCAAGGCCGCTGCGAGAATATTTGAAACAGCTGGCGCGGCTGGGAAAGAAGTGAGACGGGCTGACGCCGGCTTCGGCTTTCGGGCTTCAGCGTCGGCCAAAACTCTGAACAGCTTTATTGGTAAAGTTAGGTAGGGAGCCCTTCGACCACTTCTTAATAAACAAATAACAAATAATGAGGGACGTAGGTTGGCCGAAGCCGGAAAGCCGAAGCCCGAAGCCGCAAACTGAAGCCCGACTTATGGCAATCGTCGTGATTGGCGGACATTCGCGAAGTGTGGGCAAGACCGGCGTAGTAGCTGGCCTGATCGCGGCCTTGCGTGAACTCGACTGGATGGCGGTGAAGATCACGCAGTACGGGCACGGCATTTGCTCGGCGAACGGAGAAGCCTGCGACTGCGCGACCGCGGACCGGTGCTGGGCGATCCTCGAAGAGCAGGATCGCTCGGGGGAGTCCGACACGTCGCGATTTCTGGTAGCCGGGGCGCGCCGCTCGCTGTGGGTGCGCACCGAGCAGGGACGGCTCGACGAAGCGATGCCCGCTCTTCGTGCAAAAATTGCAAACGCGAGCAATGTGATTCTGGAGTCAAACAGCGTCCTGAAATTTCTGCAACCGGATTTGTACCTGACCGTGCTCGATCCGGCGACCGCAGACTTCAAGGCTTCGGCCCGCGAGTTTCTGGATCGCGCCAGTGCGGTGATTCTTCACGGAGTGAACGGGACGACATGGCAGGGAATTTCGGTGAAGCCTGGGAGTCCAGTGTTTAGGATTTCGCCGCCGCCCTATGTGACGCCGGAGATTGTCGAGTTCGTGCGCGGCAATTTGGCGGAAGTCACCACTGTCGGTTGAGAATGCACCGAGCCGAGGCTGCCGCGCCGGTCCCAGCAAAAGTGGTTTTGTTATGCTTTCTTACTTATGCGCAGCATTCATTTCAGTGCCTGGCTCTTGGTGGCTTTGTCGGCGCTGCTGCAGATTCTGATTTTTCCTCTTCCCGGTCTCTACATTCTGTCCTGGTTTGCGCTGGCGCCGCTGATCCTCGCGGTGCTGCACGCGCGTCCAGCGGGGGAACTGGAGATTGATGGCTCGGTAAAGCTGCGCGCGGCCTCACCGGGGCAGGCATTCTTGCTGGCGTATGTCTGCGGCGTGCTCTGGTTTGCCGGGACATGTTATTGGATTTTCGGCACCATGCGCCAATTCGGTGGGATGAGTACGCCGCTGGCCCTACTGGCACTTTTTCTCTTCTGTCTTTATCTCGGCCTCTATCTCGGCTTGTTCGGCTTGCTGCTCGGCCTGATGGCGGGTCCGGGGCGCGACTATCGCCGCGCGCTGGTGGCCGCTCCGTTTCTCTGGGTCGCGACGGAACTGGCGCGCACGCGCATCACCGGGTTTCCGTGGAACTTGCTCGGAACAGCGCAGGTGGATAACGTTCCGCTCTGCCGCATCGCAACTTGGACGGGCGTTTACGGAATCTCCGCCGAGATCGTCCTGGTAAACGTAGCGGTCGCCGCGGCGTTTCTGGTCCCTCGTCAGAAACGCGCTGCGCTCCTGGTGGCTGCGCTGGCCGCAGCCGCGGTGCTGCAGTCGGGACAGTTGGTCGAACCTCCGCCCGCAGTCGGGAACCGCGAAGCGCTTCTCGTGCAGCAAAATATTCCGATTGCGGTTCGATGGTCTCCGGATTATTTCGACCGCACATTGAACGATCTGACTTCTCTGACGCTAAAATCTGTCGCGGACAGTGCTGCACAGGCTTCAACCGGACAGGCCCCGTCTGGACAATCTTCGACAACGAAACCCGATCTGATCATCTGGCCGGAATCGCCCGCGCCGTTCTATACCAGCGATCCCAGATTCAGGACCGCGATCAGCGAGATGGCGCGCCGCGCCGGCACTTGGGTAGTGACCGGTTCCATCGGAACCGCACCCGCCACGAAGAGTGGGGCGCATGAGTTAATTTTCAATTCCGCGGTAATCGTGAGTCCCAGGGGCGAGTGGACCGGCCGCTACGACAAAGTCCATCTCGTGCCCTTCGGGGAGTATCTCCCGTTTCCGAGCCTGTTTTCATTTGCCGGAGGCTTGAGCAAAGAAGTCGGAGAGTTCGAACCAGGCGGTTCACGCGTGCCCCTCGACGCAACAGACGAAAAGCTGGGCGTTTTTATCTGCTATGAATCAGTGTTTCCCGATGACGTTCGCCAGTTTGCCAGTCAGGGCGCGCAAGTGTTCGTCAACATTTCTAACGACGGATGGTATGGTGACAGTGGTGCGTGGTCCCAGCATGTGAACCAGACGCGCATGCGCGCCATCGAAAACGAACGCTGGGTCCTGAGCGCGGCGAATACCGGATTGACCGGCTCGATTGATCCGTACGGCCGGATGGTGGTGCGCGCGCCGCGCAAAGATCGCACCACGCTCGTCGCGCCCTATGCCCTCACCTACGTAACCACGTTTTACTCGCGTCACGGCGACTGGTTCGCGATGCTGTGTGCGATAATTTCTTTGGGAGCGCTGGTGGAACGCTTCGCATTTTCTAAAAACCGCAAGAAAGTTGATTCGTCCTCATGACACAGGAATTCGAACAGGAATACGAAAAACTGCACAAGAAAGTGCAGGAACTCCGGGAGTATCTTTGACGCGGACAAACTCCGTCCGCAACTAGCCGAAATTGAGAAGCAGGCTGCCGACCCGAATCTGTGGTCAAATCCCCAACGATCCCAACAAGTGATGCGCGAAAAGAAGCGCCTGGAGCATCTTCTGGCCACGGACGCCGACCTGGTGCGCCGCGGGGAAGACATCACCGCCTATTTCGATCTCGGCCGCGAAGGCGAGAATGTGGATGCCGACCTGCGCCGAGAAATCGATGCGCTCACCGCGCTGATCGACAAGCTAGAAACGGAAACACTGCTCTCGGGCCCGAACGACGCGCTCAATGCGATCGTCACAATTCATCCCGGCGCGGGCGGCACCGAATCGCAGGACTGGGCCGACATGCTGCTGCGCATGTATTTGCGCTGGGCCGAGCGCCAGGGATTTGAAACCGTTCTCTACGATTACCAACCCGGCGAAGAGGCGGGACTGAAGTCGGCGACATTTGCTGTGAATGGCGAATACGCTTTCGGACTTCTCACCAGCGAAATCGGCGTGCACCGGCTCGTGCGCATTTCGCCGTTTGATCAGGCGAAGCGGCGGCATACCTCATTCGCCAGCGTCTACGTCTCCCCGGAAATCGACGATAGCATCGAAATCGTGATCAAACCCGAAGATATCCGCACCGATACTTACCGCTCGAGTGGCAAGGGCGGGCAGCACGTGAACACGACCGATTCTGCGGTGCGCATTACGCACATTGCTACCGGGCTGGTCGCCAGTTGCCAGAACGAGCGCTCGCAACACAAGAATCGCGAACGCGCCATGAGCATGCTGCGCTCGAAGCTATACGAGTTCGAGATGGAGAAAAAGCGCGCGGCCACAAAGAAAATCGAAGATTCGAAGCTCGACATCGAATTCGGATCGCAGATTCGATCCTACGTTCTGCAACCCTACCGCATGATCAAGGATCATCGCACCAAAACCGAAGTCGGTGACGTAGATCGCGTGCTGGACGGGGATTTGCAGCCGTTCATTCGCGCGTATTTAATGGCGCGGCGTGGAGAGAAGCAGTGAAGGTGAAATCTCTAAGCCACAAAGCGCATCCTTCGCCTTCGCTCAAAACAAGCTCGGCAAGGCGGAAGTCTCGCGGGTCACGAAGCGCCGTCAAGCTCGGCCCGCGTTTCTTGCGCGCGTTTCAGTTTGCAGCGGAGAAGCATGCCGGCCAAACCCGCAAGGCTTCGACGATTCCCTACATCGCGCACCTGATGGGCGTGGCGTCGCTGGTGCTCGAAGCAGGAGGCGACGAGGATCTCGCTATCGCGGCCTTGCTGCATGACGTCGTCGAGGACTGCGGTGGTGCACCGATATTGACCGAAGTGCGCCGCCGTTTTGGAAAACGCGTGGCCCACGTCGTGGACGGCTGCACCGACTCGGATACTGATCCCAAACCTCCGTGGCGGGAGCGCAAAGAAAATTATCTGCGCCACCTGAAGCGGGCGGATGCAGGTACGCGCTTGGTTTCCGCGGCGGACAAGCTGAATAATATTCGTTCGATTCTCACCGACTATCGCGAAATCGGGGAATCCGTTTGGGCACGGTTCAACGGTGGGCGCGACGGCACTCTTTGGTACTATCGGGCTTTGAGGGATGAATTTCGGCGGGGCAAGGAGAACCGCATTATCCGCGAGTACGGATTAGCGCTGAATGAACTGGAAGTGCTGACGCACGGGGCGACCGCGTAAACGAAAACAGATTCCTCGGCGGCCTGCGGCCGCTCGGAATGACGAGCCAGATTGAGCAACGGAGTTTGAGGTTGCTCCAAAGACGTGAGCGTAATCCATGGCCAGCATGATCGATCAAATTCGCGCGTCAAAGCTGCCTTCGAACATGATGCAGTTTGCCGCGAAGGGCGCACTCAACGTCTCGCCCGCGGAAAACATCGAAATTCTCGTCTACCTGGCCAAACACAATAAAGTTTTCGGCGAACTCGCGCGGATGACCTTGGCAGGTTGGGATGAGAAGGCGTCGCTAAGCGTGGCTTCCGATCCGCAGAGCCCGCCCGAGGTGCTGGATTATCTGGTCGCACCCGACAACTTGCGTCCTAAGCTGCTTCCGGCGCTGCTGGAAAATCCTTCCGTCCGCGAAAGCGAGTTGTCCAAGTTCGCCATCTCCGCTTCGGCAGAATCGATCGGCATGATGCTGCGTAGTCCGCGCATACGGTCTGCGGTCAAGGTGCTCGACGCGCTCAAACCCAATCCCTATTTGAAGAAGGAACAGTTAGACGATATCAAGTCGCTGTTGAAAGCTGGGGAAGTCGCGGCGCGGGGCGACGAGCCGACGCCCGCTGCCAAACCCGAATCGATCGGCCCTGCAATGCTCGTCGCAGAAATGCAAGTCGAGCCATCCGAGCCGGTCGCCCCGGGAGCTCACGCCCAAGTTTCCGCGCCACCTTCTCAACCGGCCTCACCGCCGGAGGAAGCGGCAGCTGCGGCTCCGCAATCCCTGAACGTACCTGAGGCGTCTGGTCCCGCCACTGAAAGCGGGGCGGCGACGTCGGAGGAAGATGAAGCGATCGCTGCCTATTTCTTCCACCATGCCACAGAAATTGCCGCCGACGAAGGCAAGCCATTTCAAGCCATAGGCGGAATCGTGGAGTTGCTCGGCAACGACTACTTCCCCGTTTCTCCGGCGGAGGAAGTCGTGAGCGAGCCCGAGCCTGAACCGGAGCCCGCGCCCGTGCAAAAGGCCGCGGAGGCGCCGAAGGCAGTTCTCCCCACAAAGCCGCCCGAGGCCACCAAGCGCGTGAACACCGTCCAAAAAATCAATGCGCTCGATGTGAAGGGTCGAATCCAGCTGGCCCTCAAGGGCAGCAAGGAGGAGCGGTCCATCCTTGTGCGCGATGGCACCAAAGTGGTCGCGCTGGCGGTGCTGGAAGCGCCCAAACTTTCCGATGGAGAAGTGGAAAAGTTTGCCAGTCAGAAGAACGTGCTGGAAGCCGTATTACGGCAGATTCCGCTCAAGCGGCGCTTCATGAAGAATTACAAGGTCGTCCGGAATCTGGTGTCAAACCCGCGCACACCTCTCGATCTCGGCCTGGGTCTGATGAAAAACCTGCTGTCGCAGGATCTGAAGAACATTGCGAACAACAAGGAGATTTCAGAGACGATCCGCAAGCTTGCGATGAAAATGTTCCAGCAGAAAGAAGCTCAAGCCAACAAGAAATAAGACGCATCAAGAAAGACGCGTCAAATAAAACGACCGCTCCGATCGTTCTCCATGTCGCAACCGGATCCTATCGCCGACGTGCTGAAGCGCGCCAGGACGATTGCCGTCGTCGGACTGTCGGACAATCCGCTACGGCCCAGCTTCGGCGTCTCCGCTTACATGCAGAGCCACGGATACCGCATCATCCCCGTGAATCCTCGGATCAAATCATGCCTGGGCGAGAAGGCCTACGCGTCGTTGCTCGATATCCCGGAGCGCAACATTTCGGAGGAAGACAACCCGGAGAAAATCGATATCGTCAATATCTTCCGCAGGCCGGAGTATGTGGAGGAAATCGTCGACCAGGCGATTCAATTGAAAGTTCCCGCAATCTGGATGCAGGAAGAAGTAATCCACGAAAGAGCCGCGGAGAAAGCGCGCAAAGCAGGAATCTTCGTGGTGATGGACCGCTGCATCCTGAAGGAACACCGCGCGCGGCTACGCTAAGTTGGCGCCAACTCCAACAAAAACCACGCTGGCATCGTCGCGAACCCCCGCCCCGTTGGCGAACGCGCGAACGTCTTCCACAATGCTGATTGCAGAAGCGTTCGGCATGGCCGCGTGCGCCGCCAGCCGTTCCGGGCCGTATTCTTCTTCGTTCGCATCCACCGCTTCGGTAATGCCGTCGCTATAGAAAACCAGTCGTGAGCCATCGGTCAGCCCGATCTCGCATTCCGAATAATCGCCGCCCAATCCGAGCGGCATTCCGCGTTCGGTGTCGAGAAATCGTGCGCCTTTGTCATCCATCAGCAGAGGACGCAGATGCCCAGCATTGGCGAAGGTCACGGTGCGCGCCGCCGGATCCAATACTGCGTAAACCATGGTGACAAACTTGCCCGCGGGAAAATCATCCGCCATTAAGTGGTTCAGTTTAGTCAATACTTCGCCCGGAGTGCGGCACGCCTCCGCCAGCGATCGCAGCATCCCGCGAGTGGCGGACATCAGCAGCGCCGCTGCCGTGCCTTTGCCCGAAACGTCGGCGAGCACCAATCCCCAGCGGCCGTCAGGGAAGGGGATAAAGTCATACCAGTCGCCGCCTACGGCGCGTGCCGGAACGCTGAGTCCGGAAACCATGAAGCCAGGAATGTAAGGAGAGCACTTCGGCAGCAACGCCTGCTGAATGGCCTGCGCCTCCAGTGCCTCGCGATTCATGACCTCGCGCTCGGCGCGCTCCGATTGGAAGCGGCGCGCGTTGTGCACGGCGATCGCGACGTGATCGCAGAGCGCGCGCAGAATTCTCAACTGCTGGCGCGGAAACGCATCCAGCTCAGGATGCGATGCGGTGAACACCCCCACCAACTTCTCGCCCACGTGCAGCGGAATGGCTACCTCGGACAGCGTCGACGGCTCGCAGCCTATGTAGTACTGATCCTCGCGCACATCGGGAGCGTAACGCATCTGCCCGGTCGAGGCGACGTAGCCCACCATTCCTTCCTTGCCAATCTTCAAACGATGGCCTTTGTGGTTGACGCTGCACCCGTGTACGCCGGCCATCACCATCTCGCCGCGCTCTTCGTCGTGCAGATAGACGCTGGCTTCCACGCATCCGAAGGAATGCGCGACATCGTTGACCACGTTGTCGATCAACTGATCAAGATCAAGGATGGACGCAATCTTCTGCGCAGTTTTTTGCAAGCGCTGCAACTCCTGCAGCAGATCCGGCGACACAGCCGAGGTGGAAGCAACGCCCGCAGCAACGCTCGGTCCAACCTCGCCAACGCGGATTCCTGAAGTGGTGGCCATGCAACCAGCCTATGATTCGGCAAACTAGGATTCGGCGACCTATGATTTGGCAAGCCCGGAAACGCGAAATTCACGCGTAGCCGGCATGCAAATTCAGATGCGCGGCAACCGCCTAAGATTCTTTCTTTGAAGTTGTCTCGCACGTTCTTCGAGTTTTCAAAAGCGGCGAGAAAGATTCGTCTAGAGCGGTGGTGGCGACTGACTGGTGCATTCTAAATGACAAAAGCTGCCATTCAGACGAGTTGCTGAAGCGCTTTACGATAGACTCTTTGCTACACACGCGGAGGCCCCTTGAATCGGGACCCAATGCTGCCACCAACCGAACCACTCTCGCCCGCACGGCCCTCGGCTCTGCGCAAGATTCTCATCGGCAAGGATGGTCTCCGCGCCGGGTGGAGCCTGCTCATCTTCATCGTCATCTTCGCGGCCATCGCATTTTGCGTCAGAATCATCGGACACAAAGTTCATCCGCCTGTTCCCAAGGCCGCGAATACCCCTCCGGAGCCCGCTTCGCCAAGCTTTCTGTTCGTCGCCGAGTCCATCCCGTTCCTCATAACAGTCCTCGTCACCTGGATCATGTCGAAGATCGAGCGCCGCCCCATCTCCGTCTACGGTCTCGGCGACAGCCGAAAGCTCGCACACTTCCTGGCTGGTCTGGCTTGGGGAGTTATCTGTCTATCGCTCCTCATCTTGACGCTCGTGAAACTTGGACCCCTCGTCATCGACGGCCGTCAGCTTTTTGGCAGCGACATTGTTCGCTACGGAGCGATCTGGCTGGTCGGATTTTTCCTGGTCGGCATGCTCGAGGAGTATCTGACTCGCGGCTACCTTCAATACACACTCACCCGCGGTCTGGCCGGCGTCTATGAATGGGCCTTCAAGACTCGCCACAGCAAAGCCCTGGGATTCTGGACCGCAGCCGTAATCTTTTCTATTCTCTTCGGTCTCGGCCACGGCAAGAATCCAGGCGAATCCCCCATCGGATTGCTCTCCGCCGGTCTGGCCGCCATGGTCTTCTGCTTCAGTCTGTGGCGCACCGGCTCGCTCTGGTTCGCCATCGGTCTCCACACTTCGTGGGATTGGGGCCAATCTTTCCTCTACGGCGTCGCCGACAGCGGACTCATGGCCGAGCACCATCTTCTCGCCACCCACCCGGTCGGCAAGCCCATCCTCAGCGGCGGGGCCACCGGACCGGAAGGCAGCATCTTCATCCTCCCCGTCCTGGGTCTGATCGCGCTGATCATTCTGTTCACGCTGCGCCGCGCTCCTGCTGCGGCGTAGGGATCGGTTCGGAAGAAGCCGATGCGGGGACAGCTACCAGCCACCCCAATCTCATGTCATCAAAACCGGGCCGAAGGCGCGGCGAGGGACCTTACGTCAGCCGGTGGTCTCGGCTGCGGTTGACGGGATCGTGTCATGCAGCCCGGGCCATGGCGCCCGGGGAGGCTCTCGGCTAACTTGACCCAGGTGAGCGCAGTCTCTTGATTTCTTCCATACGCTCGCGAATGCGCTTTTCAATCCCTTCGCTGGTCGGACGGTAGTAGACATGGCCGCGCAAATTGTCGGGCAGACACTGCATGTCGGCGACCTTGCCTTCAACATCGTGCGCGTACTGATATCCCTGGCCGTAGCCGAGTCCTTTCATCAGTGAGGTAGGGGCGTTGCGCAGGTGCAACGGCACGGGATCCGCGGAGGTCTGTTCCACGTCCTGCTGCACGTCGCCGTAGGCGGTGTAGAGAGCGTTCGACTTCGGCGCCACGGAGAGATAGACGACGGCTTGCGCCAGTGCGAGATTACCCTCCGGCATGCCGATAAAGTCGACCGCATCGCGCGCCGCCATGCACAGCGCGAGCGCGTTCGGCTCAGCGAGCCCGATATCTTCCACCGCCATGCGCACCACGCGACGCGCCACATAAAGCGGATCTTCGCCAGCCTCGAGCATGCGCGCCAGCCAGTAAAGCGCCGCATCGGGATCGCTGTTGCGCACGGATTTATGAAGAGCGGAAATAAGGTTGTAATGCTCTTCCCCAGACTTGTCATAGAGCAGAATACGTTTCTGCAGCGCATCCCGGACGATGTCATCGGTGATCTCAGCGGCCACGGGTGCCGAGTCGACGGGTGCCCCATTTCTTGCGTCTTTTGCAAGAAGTGGGGATTTAGCCAGCGCCGCCGCAACTTCAAGCACGTTGTAAGCACTCCGCGCATCCCCGCTGGTGTAGCTGGCGATCTTGTTCAGCGCATCGTCAGAAGCGGTCACCCGCATAGCTCCCAGCCCGCGAATCTCGTCGGCAAGCGCCCGTCGCAGTAGTTCAACAATCTGCTCCTCGGCCAGCGGTTTCAGCACATAAACCCGGCAGCGCGAAAGCAAAGCAGAATTGATTTCGAACGACGGATTCTCCGTGGTCGCCCCGATCAGCCGAATATTGCCCTTTTCGACATGCGGCAAAAAAGCATCCTGCTGCGCCTTGTTGAAGCGGTGAATCTCATCAATGAACACGATCGTTCGCGTGCCGTACTGTCGCGCGCGTTCCGCGTCGGCCATGACCTGCTTAATTTCCTTGATGCCGGCCAGCACCGCCGAGAACTCGATGAACTCCGCCTTGGTCATGCTGGCGATAATCTTCGCCAGCGTTGTTTTGCCCGTCCCGGGCGGTCCCCAAAACAAAATCGAGCCCGTATCGTCGCGGTCGATCTGTGCACGCAGTGGCTTGCCGGGACCGAGCAGGTGGACCTGTCCAACGTATTCCTCAAGCGTCCGCGGACGCATGCGATCGGCGAGCGGACTGGTGCGGTCGGCACCGCTCGCATTCGGGATCGGCTGGAACAAACTCACAAATCCATTTCACCACAGAAGCCCGAGAAAAAGGGACCGTAGGCCACAGCCCTCAGCCCCTGGGCCCTGACCCCTGATCCTTGACCCCTGACCCCTGAGTAACCCTGCCCACGGTTACGGTCGTAACCCATCCCATGCAACATTGTGGTGAGGATGCAAACCTGGCGCGATACCATTCAGGCAGTCCCTCCCTTCAGGATAGGCCACCAGTTCGCCGGTGGTGCGCGCGTACCCATGGAAAATCAAGAGACCAAAAGGTTTGGCCGGTACGAGATCCTCGGCGAGCTAGGCCGCGGTGCCATGGGCGTCGTCTACAAGGCACGCGATCCCCAGATCGATCGCCTGGTCGCACTGAAGACCGTCTCTCTGCAAGGCCAGGAACCGGAGCGGGACGAAGAATTCCGCCAGCGATTTTTCTTCGAGGCACAAGCTGCCGGGCGATTGCATCATCCTGGCATAGTCGCCATCTTCGACGCCGGCGAAGATCCAGAAACCCACAATCCTTACATTGTGCTCGAGTACGTCGCCGGCGAGTCTCTAAGCCGGCTTCTTTCCCGCGAGAAGAAACTCCCGGCGGCCAGGGCTCTGCGCCTGGCTGAGGAAATCGCCACCGCTTTGGATTATGCGCACGTGCAAGGCGTCGTCCATCGCGATATCAAGCCGGCCAACATACTGATCACGGAGGATGGCCACGCCAAGATTGCCGACCTGGGCATCGCCAAGCTGAATCTCGCGCAGTTCACTTTGGTCGGCCACGTTCTCGGCACGCCTGCGTATATGGCTCCCGAGCAACTCTCCGGCGAAGGCGTGGACGGACGCTCCGACCTGTTTTCCCTCGGCGTGATTCTCTACGCCATGGTGACCGGGCATTCCCCGTTCCACGGAAACAGCGCCACCACGGTTTGCTTCAAAGTGGTCAATCGTGAACCGATTCCCGCCAGTACCCTGGACCTTGAACTGCCTCGAGCGCTAGACGCAGTCATATCGCGTGCCATTGCGAAAGACCCCGATGCCCGCTACCAGCGCGGCTCGGAGTTTGCCGCCGATCTGCAACTCCTGCAACAGCAACACCAACCGGGGTCTACCACCAGTTCCTTGAATGCCACGTACGCGGCGGTAACGCGCCCGCGGAATTCCCGAGGAACATTGTCGACCTCGATTCCCGCGCAAGGGAAACAATCAGAGAGACGATCAATCTACGCCGCCATGCGCGAAGCTCCTCTGCGCGGGCTGATCGCGGGCGCGGCCCTGATGCTCGCGCTCGTTCTATTCTTCGGAAACCCGCTCGAAAAACTTGCCGCCTCGCGAAAAGCCAGCGCCGAGGTCCGCGCCGAGGCCCGCGTCGAGGCCCCGGCCGGCTCATCACCCAGTCCCACCCGTCCCGCCGAGGAATCCGGCCACGTCGAAGCCGCACCACCCGCACCGGCCGCGACTTCCTCCGCTCACCCCGCGGTCGCTGGGAGCCCTGCCGTCACTGCGAATGTCGCCGACAAACCCGCCGCCCAGCTCCACACTCTTGTTCAAACCTCGTCTGCTCCGCGCCACATTCGCCAGGCATCCATCGCCACCGCCAGTATGGACTTATCCGTACAGCATCAGTTCAAGGACGCCACCCTCTCACTTTGGATTGATAACAACCTCACGCTCACTCAGCCCCTCCACGGGACTGCTCGAAAACACATGATTGTTTTAAATGGCATCTATGGCGTCAACTCCAATACCGTCCAGGTGCCAGTAGGGGCTCATGTGATCCGTGTGCGAGCTCAATCCGCCGACGAATCCGTCGATCTCTCCAAAACCATCTCCGGCGCCTTCACCGAAGGCGACATCAAAACTCTCCAAGTCACATTCAACAATCACAACACCGCCATGAACCTGATCTGGCGCTAGCTGCGTGTGGGACGGATGTCAGCGAGCTGGCAAGTAGCTTCTGATTTTTCCCGCAACCTGAAGACACTTCTTGTCAGTCGTCGGTGACGTTATTTCCGCTGCCTCGCAGCCTCATACAAAATGATGCTCCCCGCCACGCCCGCGTTGAGCGATTCGACTTGCGCCGTATGAGGAATAGCCACAACTTCATCCATCTGCGTCATCAATCCGCGCGTCAAGCCGGAACCCTCGCTTCCAATGAACACGGCAATCGACCCGGTAAGGTTGGCCTGATCCAAAGTCGTGCCCTTATGCGACGAAGTGGCGATCAGCCGCACATTTTGCACGCGCAGCTTCGTGACCACGTCCTCAAGCGCAGCCGCCGCCGTGACTACGGGCAGCCGAAAAATAGATCCCGCCGAAGCGCGCACGGCTTTTGCATTCAAGGGGCTGACCGTGCCTTCACCCAGAATAATTCCAGCACTCCCAAAAGCCTCTGCCGAGCGGAGGATCGTGCCCAGATTGCCCGGATCCTGCAGCCCCGCGAGCGCCATAATCGGCCCCACCTGCAATCTTTCTTTCTCAAGCACATCGTCCAGCGAAGATTCTTTCAGACGCACCAGCGCCGCCACACCCTGCGGCGTTTCGCTGGGAACGGACGCATCGAAAAGCTTGTCGGGAAGTAGCAGAGTTTCGACGTGAGCGCCGATCTGCGGCAACAGGCGCTCTGCGCGATCCTGCGCCGACTCCCGAAAAAAAACCGCCCGAAACCGTAGCCCGCTGCGGATGGCTTCCTCGATCATGCGCAGCCCTTCGATCGCGCAATCTCCCTCTGCGGTTCGCTGGGCGCGGGAAAAAGCCTGGCGCAACTGCTTCAGCAGCGGATTGTGGCGGCCCTCGATGCGCCGCAGTCGTGGCTGCGAGCGCGCGGATTCACGGGTTCCGGTCATGTGTGGGCGCAACTCCTGACACAGCTTGCCTCAAGTCGGGTGAAACTCCTGGCGTAACGGTAGTCACCGCATGATACGCTGCTCTCCCGATCTCTTGCCCTTGGACAAGTGGGTTTACGACAGCGCCCCTTGCAATTGCAGGCGACAATTGGAACCTTTTCGATGTTGACCAGCGCACCTTGAAAAAGGAGGGCTTCCTAATGATGAGTGTGGGTTTTGTAGTGATTTCATGGCTTCCATATTTTCTTGGCCTTCTGGGAGTGTTATGCGCGTGGGCAGCATGATTTGGAAGAAGATCGCATCGTTTTCTAAGCGGTGCTCTGGGACTCACAGGCGCACTCCTGAGACTCTCCGATCTTTTTATCCGGCACATGAACCTTGGCAAATAGAGCGGCCGCCTGATTAGGAGGCATAGCTTCAAAGCTTTGCCGTATTATGATAAGTTTCACAATCTAAATTCACGCTGTAGCTAATGGGAAGGGGTTGCTGTGCGCGCCGAGATCGTCAAGATTAATAGCGAGAATCCGGAAGCATCACTGGTGAAGTACGCCGCCGATCAGATCCGGGCGGGCGAGGTGCTGGGGATGCCCACCGACACGTTCTACGGGCTCGCCGCCGATCCCTTCAACCTGCGCGCGGTCGACAGGGTCTATGACATCAAGACCCGCTCGCGCCACAAACCGCTCTCCTTGCTGATCGAGAGCGTCGACCAGGCCGAGGAACTTGCCAAAAAACTGCCCGAAGAGTTTTACGCTCTGGCGCGAAAATTCTGGCCCGGTCCGTTGACCGTGATCGTGAAAGCCGGGTCGCGCCTGCCGCTGAAAGTGACGGCCAACACCGGCAACGTTGCGCTGCGCGTCCCGAACGCAAAGATTCCGCTGGCCGTGGTGACCGCGGCTGCGATTCCGATTACTGCGACTTCGGCCAACCTGAGCGGCGCGGCAGAGTGCACCACCGCCGAACAGGTGCACGACCAGCTTCACGGACGCATCAGCATCATCGTCGACGGCGGCATCTCTCCTCGCGATATTCCATCGACCATCATTGATCTTTCCGACGAGGAGACCCGCTGGAAAATTATTCGTGAAGGGGCTATCCCCCAAGAAGAGATTTCCAAGTTTTTCGCCCAAGGATGACGGACGACGCTGCCAACCAGTTGGCCGGCCGGTCTGCGGACCAGTCTGCCAATCGGTCGGCTAACCAATCCGCCAATCGGTCGACCAGATCGGCCAATAGAAGTTCGCGAATGCGGTTTCTGCGGCTGGCTGCCCTGGTCGCCGCGGCCGCAGTGGCATGGCTGGTGATCACCGCGGTTCGTGTGATTCACACCGCAGCGCGGGAGGAGATGCATGCCGCCGATGCCATCGTCGTCTTCGGCGCAGCGCAATATTCCGGACATCCGTCCCCGGTCTATCGCGCAAGGCTCGATCACGCATACACGCTTTATCAACGTGGCCTCGCTCCCGTCATCATCACTACCGGAGGAGCCGGCGGCGATCCCAAATTCAGCGAAGGCGGAGTGGGCCGCACCCACCTGATGGAGCGCGGCATCCCCGAGCGAAACTTGATCGCGGAAACCCAGGGGCACGACACCGCGGAGTCAGCCGTGCGCGTCGCCGTGATCATGCGCGCCAACGGATTGCACAGCTGCGTCGCCGTCAGCGACGCCTATCACGTATTCCGCATCCGCGAACTGCTGGAGCACGAAGGCATCGGTCCCGTCTACGTAGCGCCGCGCCCCGATTCCAAGCCCCACGGCCAAGGCCAGCGCCTGATCGCCGTCCTGCGCGAGGCCGCCAGCTATTTGTCGTGGAGACTCGGGGTCACGTGAAATAAGTCACCTGAAGTACGTTCTTGCCAGTCAGGCGAGCGCAGTCAGAAGCGGTCGATGTTGTTCGTGGTTCGGACCTTGAACCAGTCGTACCGCAAGCCATTCTGGGTCAGGCCGACCCGGATTTTCATGAAGGAGTGTTGAATTCGTACTACGACATTCGTGTTGTTGCCGATTTCGGTCCGATCGTGTTGTGCACCGCGTTGTTCGGCCATCTGCCGATTCCGGCAGTGCTGGTAATCTTCGTAATCTTGGTTTTGCTGGCAGAGTTCGTAGCCGTTGTTCACGTTAGCGGCGCGCAAACTCGTGGTGTCCAGATTTGCCTGGATTGCCGCCGCGAGTTCACTGTCGTATCTGTCATACCAGGCGTGGACCACATCCTCGGTCTCCTGGGCTGTGTGAGTCAGTTTGTATTTCGCGATCGCGGCCGTCACGTCGTCGGCGTTTTCCGCACCATCCATCTTCAAGCGAGGCAAGGGCCCGGCTTGCAACTCCATGTCTTCGTCAGTGAAGACTTTCTTTGCGTGAGGCGCGTTCTGGGCTTTGGCATTCCGCGCGGCCGCTGCCAGAGAACTCCCCGTGTCAGGGGACGTCTGAGCCGCCGCCGGTGCAGCACTGGGACTGCTCTGCGCGAGGCTTAAGCCCGAAAGTGTCAGGATTAGGACAACCTCGGTCAGACCGGACCGCGTGGCCAGACGAGATGGCAAAAGACTCTGCATCATGAGCAACGGTACCCGACCGGCCCTAGCCGTAAAAGGTCACCGAAGTTTGGCTGCTAACCAGCCTGGAATCAACATGCTACCAGCCGTTGCGCTGGCGCAGGTTCGTGATATGCGCCACATGATGCTTTCCATGCCACGCGTACAGCGCCAGATTTTTCTCCAGACCGACCGTGCCGAGTTCAGGATGATGAAACTTGCGCTTCCAGTCCTCCGGTGTCAGTGAACGCAACAGGCGAAGCCAGCGATCATGCAAGGAATCCAGCATCGTCAAGGACACCTCGATCGGCGTCGACTTCGTGTCAGCCAGTTCAGCCCAAAGCTGTTGCTCGTAAGGCTTGATCGTCGGTTCCGCCTCCGTCAGCGCCAGCTTGAAGCGGATGTACGCGTTCATATGGCTGTCGGGCACATGATGTACGACCTGGCGCACGGTCCATCCTCCAGGCCGGTAAGGTGTGTCGAGCTGTTGCGGCGAAAGGCCGGAGACGGCGGCACGGAGATTCGCCGGCGTGCGCGAAATGTCGTCGACTAGTTTCAGCTTCTGATCTTCGCTTAGGGATCCGGTCACAGGTGCTTCGTAGTGGAACTTGCCAATGGGATAACTCAGGTCGGTCATTTGGTCTCCGTCTTGATTGTTCTCCGTCGATAAGCAGTACTGCCTACAGATGACGCAGC
>Ga0209006_10001402_pt1 | contig 21875 bp, 24 predicted proteins | sample JacPin_JW_Ref_O2_FD_188567 | JGI IMG/M metagenome (GOLD analysis project Ga0209006, IMG submission 188567) | Forest soil microbial communities from Algoma, Ontario, Canada - Jack Pine, Ontario site 1_JW_Ref_O2 (SPAdes) (version 2) | ecosystem: Environmental > Terrestrial > Soil > Boreal... | reverse complement strand
AAATGTTTAGCTGAGACCGCCGCGTAATTGAAGGCAGGTTCAACTGGAATTACAGTGGATCTGTCCGAGAGACTTTTTTGCATCCGCTCCATCTCGCTAGGTATGTACGAGCTGGTGGAGGATCGCGAGAATGCAGAAAAAGATGTATGGCGACGGAGTCTGGTTGGGTGGCGAGGTTGAGCGGTGAGCTCGAGTTCCCCTTCTTCGTCGGAGTGGAGATTCAGTGGCGTCATGAGACGCTCGGGGATCTTGTATATGAGGTCAGTCAGATTTGAATAAAAAAAAGGCAGATAAGGACGAGAGTGAGAGGGACTTACATGAGAGTAGATCGGGATATGTTGACCAGTCAGACGAGTGTAAACGGCCGACATGCGAGGGCGTTTCCTGAGAGCGATGGGTTCATCCGAGATAGGCTCATCGGGGTAGGAACCCGAGCGTTTCCTATCATTTCTTATGGTTGACCCACCGGGAAGTGCGAACAAAGCGCTGATTGACTCTGACATGAACTTGAGGTCAGTGGTTAATGGCAAAAAGCGCGTGTGGTTCAAATTGAGATCACAGCCGTTTATGTAAGCGTGTTGTTGACGTGTTGTTTGTTTCCAAAGCTTATGACAAACAGTTCGTTAAAATCAAAACCAATCATCTTCACCGTCTCAGCGCTCGGTTTCCTCACGTTCACGTTCGATCTCCATGGTATGTGTCCAGAGCTTCCAAGCGTAATAAACCACCCATTTCTCTGGCGGCGCTAATCTTGCCAGTGCCTCGTCGATCGACATCAAATGAGACGTGTAATGTCTTTCATCGGGCATCCCAGTATTGTCCTCATGAATCTAACACGACAAAGAAATATGATCTCTCGGTTGAACGAAGAAAAGAAAGTGAAAGGGTCACTCACCGCATCCGCGGGTATCTGTCCAACATAGTACGATGTGATGTATTCTCCGCCATAATCCATGTCTCCTTTCCTTTTGCGTCTCAAAGGTGACCATCTATGAGTGGTGATATATATGGGCTCGGTCTTTCGGTGCATATAATGCTCCCTTGGGAGACCAGGCGGGAGCGGGGCGTTCGATGGCATATGCAACGGCAAAAATTCGACTCGATACCCAGACTGGTCAGTCCTTTACCTTTCAATCAATGCGAACTAAAGGCAAAGAATACTCAACGCACCTCCTCGTAGGCTTCTCTAAGCGCCGCCTCTTCCAGACTTTCGCCAATATCTTTCCTCCCTTTAGGTAGGAACCAATAGTTCTTCGACTCTTCGTACACAAGAAGGACTTTGTCCGTTGAAGGTTGTATGATGACCATTCCCGCTCCCAGCATAAAATCGTTCGAACACCAAGCGCTATCAGGCACCCCAGGCGTTGAGGACTCTGAGAAGGTTGGAGGCGGGGGCGGGGGCCTGGGCCTATCCTAAGGAACAGAGTAAGAGACGAAGATTAGATGGACGTTGAACCTTACAAGGCTAAAACGACGTGTAAAGGCATTCATCATGGACTCAGTGTGTGGGACTTAAGAGTCATGATGGGACTTAGGAGTCATGGTGTCCTCGAGCTGCGGCTTACTAATAATCAGGATCGGAGGCAAATAAATATTCGATTAAGGTGATCTCTAGAGGCTATCAAGGTATAATATCGAAAGACCGTGATACAAGTTAGGGGTTCCAGTAGAGATAGGCCGTCAATAATGTATATTGCTAAACTAAGTGGGAGAGAGAGAGAGAGAAAGGAATCCATTGCGACATTTCAACTGAAGGAGCTGAAGAGACGGGAGCAATTTCAGAAACATTGCCTCAGATCATCAAAAAGGGACTTGTGACTTACTGCGGGTATATTCAGAACAACTCAGGTAAAATGAAGGCAACAACGCTGGCGAGTTTGAGTATTAATGAGATGTTGGTGGCATATTGTAAATGACGAGATCGGAATGAGGAAAACGACGATAGGAAAAGGAAGTGGAGGGATAGAAAAACGTCAGTGGAATATTGTGGCGATGCGATCTGAGTGGCGGGAGGGGGGCGTCGTGGAAATATTGTGGCGAGTGGCGTGAGGGGCTGGATGATGACGGCTCGTAGTCAAGTCACGAAAGACCGACTGAACCCCCATCCTCCATCACCTTCGCAACTACGCCAAAAAGTTCGAATTTACTGATGGCCACAATTTGGACAACGGCCTTCACGACGTTCAACGACCCTCCGAGAGCACGACATGCCGCCTTGCAACGGGCATGGGTTTACAGAGTAGGATTCTCGTTGGTGACTTTCACAGTACCAGATGACGATATAACACATTGGTGAGGCGGTAGACTTTTTTTTCGATGGAGGTCTCTGACTCACCTGGGTTTTTATACTGTTAAGGAGTCTACAAAAAGAGTTAGTCTCTATACCGTCCACAATCCTACGGCGCCATTTTGCGATGCAACCACTGGGGAAAATAGTAACGGAGACATACTGATCGAAGTAGTGACCAAGAGTGATTTACTACACACAGGATGAAAACCCAAAAGGCAAATTCTAGCTTGACGCCAAAAGGGCGTCTATTTACAGCAGTGCATCGTGGGGCAACTGCGGCCGGTAGCGTATGGCATAGGCAAGAATGCAGGCTAGGGTGGGACCGACGACTTGGGAACTCTGGGAGTGTCGGATTAATTACATAATCCAACTTTCAGGCCTCAGCTCAAACTTTTGAGTTTGGACCCACAGCAGATGTCGCATTCTAGCGTTATCCCGCGTCATATGACGGCCGAGGTGGGGAGCATCAGTACCACTCATGGACGATATTATCTTCTCTGGAGGGACTCTCAAACTATCGTTATTCAAGCCCCAGCTGCGAACAATCCGTATCATCGACAGCTCACTTTCGGTCTCGAAATCATTCAAACTCTCCTCGGTACCGTAAGATTTGGTTACACAAATTGGGCTTACCTTATAGAACAAGGCGAGAATAATTATCGCCTTTATCATCGTAATCGTCCTATACGTCGTATAAATTGTCGTATTTGGGCGCCTTTGGTGGACGAATCCGACTTGGAAATAACCGTGTGGGTCACTTTTCACCGTTACCATGCCATTTGGAAAGGAAAGGAGGTCGATGTTTGCATTGCATGGGAAGATACCCGCGCCTGGTATGTCGAAGAAGAAACCAACGGACGCTCATTATTGGTCGGGCTGGACTTGACGTTCGAAGTCCTCGGTCATATTATCCGGGACGGCGAAGTGGTTGGCATCATGTTGGAGCCATGTTACGGGAGGCCTCTGAGGCATGACGATCGTGCCGTTGTGTACGAGGCTGTTGCCAAAATGCAGAGCCGCAGACTGTTTTTCCCCATGATCGACAACAGCAACATTATGATATCCGAGGGAAAGGTCCGCTTCATGGGCGTTAAAGGTATCACTCGTATTGCAACCGACAGCACAGGTCGTTCCGAGGAGGAAGTGATAGCCCATCATTGGCAAAAACTAAGCAACCTTTTCGACACACTAGACTCCACCCCATACATATGTCAACAGAATCGCCTCCTCGGCCAACACGCTATAATTATCCCCAAACTTCCATCGCCGGACCGACCTTTCCTGAGCGCATTCGAGCTCATAATACAGTTCAAGTTTTATACACCCACGGAGGTGTTGCGGTGGTCTGATAGTTCCATTGTCGATGAATATTCGAGACGTCGCGCGGGGAAAAAAAGGATGGATCCAGATACCCCGCCCCTTATCGCACCAGCCGAGCAGTTTAACGTACAAGACGAGAAATGCGGCGTGGACCAAGATCCTCCTCTGAATGAGCGAGATATCGCCCATTCGAGTTCCGTGCCTACGAAATTCCTGCTTCCGAACGGCCGACCTGATGGAAACCAGAGATGCAATGCCAAGTTTCTGCTTGCACCGGACGGTACTACCGTCTCTGGAGAAAAAGTGTATGTGTACTCTCTAAGCGGACTCTCACACATCAGCATGCTGAACATTCTGATTGACAGTGATCGCCCCTTATACAAATGATCGCACGTTATGTTACCACATAATTATAGACGGACCACATCTCCATTACACATCTCCACTCCACGCCCTCTATTGAATTCGCCGTTGCCCTTTTCCCTCGTGTTTCGGACACCGTCTTCCCGGCGCTTTTGGGATACAGATACCGTACTGCTGAGACGCCTCAACCCCCAGCCCAAATATTTATTCGAGCATGCTTAGTGCTACCGCATCGACGATATTCGATATTTAAGCGCGGTTGCTTCTTGGTTACCGGCTCCTTGGCCCTTGCTCCTTCCGTTTTGATGATATGTTACCAAACGATCATCAGTTTGAATACCACCTGGTGTGTGTGTACGCGTATCATATTTCTGACGGTTCGGATGGTAATGAATCTCGGATTCCGATCTACCAAAACGCGTTACACCTACCACTGCCATGAATGAATGGCACCAAAGATGTTACTTCGCGGGAAAGGGCGTAAATGCCGCGCTATGCATTTTATTTTACCCTTCGCAAGTATTCATTCTGATATCGAGGATGGTCGGACCGTTATTGCTTCCATTTCTCCCGGGCTGGGCGGGTCCTTTGGCAACTGCTCGATCATCTAACATACATCATCATTCGAGACTGATAGGGAAAAGATGCCCGATATATGCGTAGATCTTTTCCAAATTGCAAGATCCGATGGTTGTCGTCATTTACATATTGTTCGACTTGCCATAACTTGGTCTCCCGCGCCCGCCCTTACCTCGATTTAGTGACTGCGCTCCGGTAAAGATGACCCGTAGATGGAACGAGGTATATTTGACTACAAGGCGTTATATTGATATATGTGCACTGTGAGGTTTGTGAAAAAGAGAGCCTACAGTAACCAAAACGACTTTGATGGATGATCACCCGGTTGGTGTGTATGTATGTATTTCTCCGTCGGAAATGAGCTCAACTCATTGTCGTGTTCGGCGAGCGCGGTTAGGGAAACCATCATCATCAACATGCGGGGCACAGAAATGGTAAAATTTCGACCGAAAACATGTAGTACTCAAGTAAAGGCACGAGGTACGCCCAAGTTGGAAAAGGTTATGTAGGTAGCATCGCCCCACTGATGATGATCGATGAAACTTGATCAGTTCTGCGAAACGATCGTGAGTCAAAGCGAACTACGGAACAAATATTATATTGTTGGATTTATTGGATTATTTTTTTTTTGCTTCTTCCAGTTTTGAAGCCTTTTTCCATGAGAGGAGAGATGAGAAATGGAGATTTTTTTTTTTTGGACAGATTAGAGTGTTCTCCATCCGATTCGTACGGGTTCAATCAAATCCAAAGGTGTCAATATTGTTAGTTTGAGTGTACCATACAGGAACGTTGCGCGCGCCCACCTTCGTACATGCAAAAACGAAACTGTTCCATGCAAAACGAAACTTGAGACTTCCAAGGCCACACAGCCTTGTCATACGACATGTCAGAGGAAAATCTTGACCATGTGAGCTACCCTATGAGATATATTTTGGTCAACGTGAGAAAGTACGCATACGAAAATCACGAATTATGACGTGTCTCGTCGTGTCTCGTCGTGTTTTTGACTGGCCGAAACATATGGTTCCTGTCCATTAATATTGTCTTACGTGTAGAAAGGTACGCCACGACGTACGGTTATTTCAGGATTCAGGGAAAGGACGGCGCATGTATGAAAGCCCTGGTCTGATGTTTATGTATTACCCCGAAGCGAGTCGGCTAGGCGACTGGCGAGAAGGAGACGACACATCGAAACGAGTTTCGGGCAAATCGAGGGATTTCCAGAACAGGAAATTTGTCATCTCCCGGTTTTTACCGAGCCATTAAGCGCCGTTGATTGACCATGGTCAAATGACCCTGAGCAGGGGTTACGCTCTTTAGTGCGCAACGACGACGATGGCGTTCCAGATGCTGGCCACATTCTGCTTGCTGCTGTCCGTTCTCTGCCTGTACTCGCACGCGTCGCCCTATTATTCTTTTACTACTGCTACCTTTGACCAGCGACTGTCTCTCCGTGATGATGGACCGACTTTCCCTGATAACCCTCCTTCATGTCCGATCTGTGCAGAGAACTATGATAACATTAACAGTTGTGCGTTGGCAGCGCCAGTTCTTGCGAATGTTTCAATGGTGCGTTATTCCGTGTGTATGTAAGATTGATATCATGGCTGATACGCTAGATTCGTAGATTATTTTTAATCCTGGAGCGTTCATCAACGTCATCGAATGTGCTTGCACGGACACATTTCAGGCAGCATATCCTCAATGCGTCGATTGGTGAGTTAGATTGATTATTATTATTACGATGTTTAGTTCCCGGTGTAAATGAAAGCAGTTTTATCCAGACCAATCAGACTCAATACCTCGACCCATCCGATGGTGAAGCTCTTCCATCTATCGTAACTGGTATGCGACAAGTATGTGCGATAGCGAGCACGCTCCTAGGTGGAGTTGCGTATACCGATGGTGAGGCAACGCCAACGAGCACTACGCTACCTGGTGCTACTGGAGGATCGTTATCGAGTTCGGTTCGGTCGTCGGATGTACGGTTGATTACGATGATGGGGATAACTTTTGGGCTGGTATTATGAAGCTTTATAACGACCTTTAACGACTTTACGAATAATGACACATTTACGGCTTGTTCCGAAACGGAATGTGATGAGGTCATTTGAATGACAAAACAATCGACTGCGTAGTCGTCCGGCTTGGCAAAATAAAATAAATGGTTGACTTTCCATACGGTAAAAGAAATGTTTTAATCCACTATCTAGATCTTGACAAGCAACTCCGCTTGAAAATTATTTAAATATATTCGGGTGTGCTGTCCATAACAATAAAACGAAAAATTTCCGGAAACTCCCGATCAGCCAGATGGACGACTTCGCTGTTACCTTCGCTGCCACGCAAGCTCTCGACAGTCTCAACCCCGAGGACGATGAAGAAGGTGACCGACCGCTCATGGCATTGGCCTGCCTTGCCGCTTCTGTGGAAATAATGAGGCTCGAACGTGCTCGGATCCGCAACCCCAGTCGACTCTACCTTACCCGCAGCAATCTCCTTCCCAATCCTCGCTATGGCACTCCCTGGCAGCGCTTATATGCCAGCCAAAGTGACCGTGCATTCATCACAACCATGGGATTCGATGTCGCAACATTTCACAGTATCATTGCAGCAGGGTTTGGGAAGAAGTGGTACGAGGTTCCGATCCCACGAAGCGACGTCAGGAGTAGGGAGCCCCGTCCGAATGCCCGGTCTTTGGATGCAGAAGGGGTGCTTGGTCTTGTACTACACTATCTTAATTCAACTATGCGAGAGATAAGTTTGCAAGAGATTTTTGCACTTATTCCATCAACAGTTTCACGCTATATATCGTTCGGACTCGAACTTCTCCTTCAGACATTGCGAGCCATGCCTGATGCTGCAATCCGGTGGCCAAAGGCTCCATCAGAATTCGAGAGATTGAATTCTCTTATCGTAGGACGACATCCGCTTCTCACCGGTGCTTTCGCAAGCATTGATGGGCTCAAACTACCCCTCCAGACATCATCCAATGAAGATATTGAGAATGCAACTTACAATGGGTGGCTATCGGAGCATTTTATCTCCTCAGTCTTAGTTTATTCTCCTGATGGTGAGTCTCCGATTGTATGCGCCATGTATTGACATGACAATCACACTCCCTAGGTACTGTTATCTCGGCACAACTCAATGCTCCTGGGAGCTGGCATGACTCTCGTGTCGCACGGCCTATCTATCTTCAGCTTTTACACGACACTCCGGCTGGTTATTATCTTGTTGCCGACTCAGCATTCCCTCGAGGCACCGACAGCATCACCGGTCGGATTTGCACCCCAATCAAGGCAGGATGTGATCTACGTGGGACACGTCATGCCATCGAGAACCACCTACAATTTGACCGACAACTTCTTTCATACCGCCAGACTTCAGAATGGGGGAACCGCGGGCTTCAAGGCTCATTTGGACGACTGCGAGTGCCTCTTGAGGTCAACCATGCTGATCGTCGCAAGAATCTTCTAGAGGTTTGTATTCGTGCATTTTGCCTTCGATCTCGGAGAGTGGGGTTGAATCAGATTCGCACTGTGTATGTACCTCAGTGGGCAGGAGAGCAGAATGATCTTGATGTGTGGAACCATTTCGAGCGGATGGTCTTTTCGGAGCAACGTCGGAACGACCGAGTTGCACGTTTTCATATTCAAGCAAACTACGATGACGAGTAACGACTGACTATAGCTAGTACTGTAATGACAGACTTCTAGTTAGTAGTTCGGGGGGGAAAAACATTCAGGTAGTAATGACAGGCTATAGTTGGAATCAGGAAAAGAAAGAGAAGGAAAACGGAACAAACCAATTCAGGCACCTATCTCCATAGCAGAGACCTCCTTGGTAGTCTCAGGCTCATTCACAATATCACGAAAGGGAGATTTCCTCTTGCGAATGAATGCCGCAGAGGGAGACGGCAGGCTGGGGCTAGATGAAAGGGAAATGGGTGAGGTGGTAGGTGTCTCATGATAGATAGATGGGAAGTGCTTGTGGGGGGTGCGAAGGAGAGGCGGCCGCATCAATTTGCGATAGCGAGCCGCCCGTCGGTTGTGATAATATGAATCTGGTGAGTTTTCCTTCGAATCGTTAGCATCGGTCTCGGTGACAAATCCAAGTCCACCATCAGAGTCAGGCCTTCGGCGGCGTTTCCTCTGACTGGGACTGGAACGGGGGGCATGGTATTTGGACCTCGGGATCAACTTTGACCTCTGTGATAACTCGAGCTTCAGCTCGGAAGCGACTGCCTGGGTTTTCAGGTCCATGATTTGAGAGCGGAGGGCCTCATTGGTTGCGTGCGAGTCACGAAGCTGTTGGGAGAGCATGAGGAATTGGGTGGTATGTAAAGCGTTGCTACTCCGCTGCTCATCACGAGCCTGCTGCACTGCTGGGTCAAGTGCTTGCGTCAGCTTTTCAATGACGTCCATAGGCCCACGTGCACCACGAGTCGGGCGGGAGGGCTTTGTCGCATCAACACGGGAGATGTGAGCGGTGACCTTTTGGGTAGAAGCCTCGTCATTGCTGTCATCATCACTACTTTCTACGGTAACAACCTCTACCCCTTCTCCCTCCTCATCACAAAAGTCTCCATCCTTGAGATGGCAGGTCTCTGCACGTTCGTTGATCAGGGCTTCAATCCTGAGAGCTTCGGCCACATTCGGCGGGCGTACACCACTCCCAGTGGGCTTCGTGATTTTCACAAGCTGGTGCACAATGGTCAGTGAGGTTGGTGTGCATTCACGGCCACTCACCTGCTTGAACTTTGTCTCGAGAGACTTGCTTTCTCGATCTGGGCGCTGGTGATCACGGGCCCACTTCTTGAACTTGGAATGGATGGAACGCCACCCACGCGGGCCGAGGGGCAGCTCTGCTTCGACGTACTTCAAGAGTGCCTTCGTATCCATGTCGTTGTAGTTGCCGGAGCCGGCGCGTCGGCCACGCTTTGTAGAGATGAGGACCTCGTCGTCTACAGAGAACACAACGGCGGCAGCCTTTTGCTTGGGCTTGGGCTTGGACTTGCTCGCTTTCAGAGCAGCCGTTGGAACTGTCTCGACATCGACTGAGGACAGTGGGAAATCGGAGGGCTGTAAATGCAGGTCAGTGTGACGAAATTCGGATGAAAGTGGGTGGTATACCGGTAAGACAGGCGTGGGCGGAGGTACTGGTGGTGTGAATGAAAATGCCGGTGTGTTCGGGTCAACGACGCCTCCAAACTGACCCCAGTTGGGATCACGAGGGGGAACTGGATAAGAAAAGGTGAAATTAGACATAGAAATAGGAAGCGAACGTAGTAAATGAGTGAGTCGAATAAGTTGATGTGCTGAGTCGCCAACTGCGAAGATTTTATAGTGAATATGAAGATGATTGCAATGGAGAACGGTACTCACCGACCGATCTTAGACAATAGCGCGCACCGATGCGCAGTCACTCCTCTGGTCATGAGAGGGCGGGGACAGTGTTAATCTTGGTGGTATGACCAGGAATCGGGACGGGGAACTCGGACGGTGCTTGACGCATGACAAACGAGGGCTCGTGAGGCTGGGTAGGCTTGACAAAAGGGGGCTCGAGAGGCTGAGTAGGCTGAAAGCAAAGGGACGGGGAATGTCGGGTGTGTTCACGGGAGACGGCGATGATCGTTGAGGGAGTCACGGGATCGCGTAATCATGATTACACCATCAACGTATTACCAAAAACAGAAAATTTTGCGAAAAGAAAATCTAACGAGGGGGGGGAGGGGATATGAACAGATTAAGGTTTATACGTGGCCTAAGTCGGATGGGTTGTGGCGAATCAAGATCCCGATCAGTTCGGCTTCACGGCTGACTACCATTTCTGGATCTTTTATTCGGAATATATTAAAATTTTGCGTATGGAAAGTCAACCAATAAAATCAACAAAATATGCTCGCTTCACTTTCATCCATTCTCCCATCATCTCATCATTCGTCTCAGAACGACCAAATCTCATCGTTCTCAAGACCCACAATCAACGACGGCGACGACGACGACGACGACAACGAAATCATGACGGCAGACGACCTCCCTTTAAAGAAGAAGGATAAGAAGGAAAAACATCCAAACGAGGTGGGTGTCTTCAGATCACTCACTTCGTATGTTTATTCCCAACTAGACTTTCATATTCGTTCGTCCTCCACCCTCAAAATCGAACCATCCACTCAATCTTCAAGTTCAAATGGTCCCCCCTCGCCCTCCGAACCCAACAACAGGCTCTCATCAATCCGTTGACTTTCACGCAACTTACCCTCAACCCGAGACACCCACAACCAGCGAAACTATCACTACACATCGCAACTCCATCTCCGAACACCCTCCAATCACACCACGTACTCCCTCTACAGACCTCACCCTAACCCGCACAAGCTCAAACCGTTCAGATGCATCTATGTACACCTCTTCAGTAGCCTCTTTCTCTTCCTTTAGTTCAACAGCGTCCGGGCGCCGAACTATCATACCTTTGTACAACCTCCAAGCCCATAATGTCATGACCAATATTATTGTCGACGCCGGCACAGATGCTAAAATCGCTAAATTTCAGAAAAGGGGAATGGAACTCATCGGTCTCGCAGTCATCGAACCCGTTGAGGTCTGGCCATCTCATCCATCTCAGAAAGAATCCCACGAATCTTCCTTACTACATCCACCACCCCACCGTTCCTCCGCATCCAGTCGTCCAGTCACTCCCGAAGTCGCAGCCCACAGTCCCCCTTCATCATCTGTCGTCTCCCTATCTTCTGCTTCGCATTCGCATGCTATACCACATCAACGTCAACAAACTACGGAATCAATCGACCCGCAGCCCGCAGCACCTTCCATGCCTACCCGAAAACGCGACATTTTTGGCAAGTTATTCAAGAAAAAGGAACATCCTTCTCAAGAACCAGTCGACGCATCAGCACCGCACACCCGCGCACCCAGCATACCCCACACATCTCGCTTCACACGTCATTTTAAGCGTCCCTCATTCACAGGCGCGGCATTAACTGTACCAGCATTACCCACGGATACTACACATATAGGCGTTGTCGACGATGACAGCAGTAATCACGATCATAGTAACACAGGCAACGCTAATTCCACCGGTACCTCTTCATCCCTCTTGTGTCCGCCTATTCTGGGAATACAACCCACCATGAGTTCACCCGTCGTGCCGCCGGTTGGTCGGCCAAGTATGTACGTGTGGTACGTCCGACGATGGATAAAAGGTGCCGATGCTGGCCTTTTGAGTGGTATGATCGGAAAGCTTGGTCCAACTGGATCAGCCCACGCCAACGGGGGCAGGAGCGTTGAGGTCCGATTTGAATGGAAGAAGGGGCGTCCAGATAAGGGAAAGAAGAAGAAGGGAAGGGCTAGAACGAATAGTCTAGTTGGTGATGCGACCCACAGTCGGAGAGCGAGTTTGGTAGGGGCCTCGTCGTCGAATGCGGCGAGTACGGGGAGTACGGCGAGTTTGAATGCGAATGGAAAACCGGGACATTTGCGAAATAAGGCACAGAACGGACACAAGGGGGAGAATGAACATGAACGGGAGCGCAAACGCGCCAACAGACTATCCGTCGCTAGCCAGAAGAGTATCTCCACCAGCGTCACCTCGGACGATCGATTCTCCGAACGGTCGCGCGAACACAAGGCACAGGGAGAGCAACCTGAAGATGGGGAGGAATCCGACCCAGAGGACTCTGAGACACCGTGGACATGCACCCTCAAAGTCCGTCGACTTGTACCCGTGTCATCGCCTCGCACGCCGACGCCTGCCACGCCTTACACTGCGGGGGGTGGGTTCAAGGGTGCTGGTGGAGGGGTGGAGGACCAAACGATCCGCGTCAAGATCGGGACGCTCTCGCAGACGCCACATCACCCAAAGGTAGTCGCGATGCTCAAGGTACCGTTCCCGCTTCCTGATGTCGAGGTTGACGCCCTCTCTGTGCATAAACGCGTGGTTCTGCCTGGAGGTATCGTTGTCAAGACGGTCAATGGTGAAGGAAATGATGAGGGAGGTGGAGGTGGAGGGGGGGTAGGATTGGTGTTGACCGCGGAGGAGATCAAGGATGTGGTTTCGAGCACTGGCTTGTGGTTGGTTGTAAGGGAAGGATTTGGTGGGGTTGGGAAGGTGAATAGGAAAGGGGATGGTTGGAGGATAAGAGCATGATCTTTTGGGTGCTCCGGACGTCTTGCTTTCATGGCCTTTAGGTATTTTTTTTTCTTTTCGTTTTGATTTCAAATCTTTTTATTTGTTTTGTGGAACCCAGGAAATGCAAATCATTTGTTGTGTAGTCAGTGATATTCTTACCGATAATTATTTAAATAATCCTGCGGCGTACGTTTACAATATACCCCTCACTTTTCGCGATTCGGAACGAAAATGGATTGATTGTCTTGGTTGATCTGGGATGATTACGAGATGCCATGAGGCGAAGTTCGGAGAACTCGATCCCGATGGTTGATGATGATGAAGGGAACGGTGGAACGAAAAATAGATTGTCTTTGGTTGATCTGAGGTTCGATACTTTTTACACAGGCCCTCGCCATCATACGCAAGGGGTATCTCGGAGAACTCGAAATGGGTATATCCCGATGGTTTGCACCACTGAGTAAGCGTGATGATGAAGGGGGAACGAGGCTTTTCAGGGTTCTAATTTTTTTTTTTCATTTCATGGATTTACTTCCTTCCACTGTAGTTCGGGAGAAAAAAAAAAGGGGGGAGGGGGTTGTTGGCAAAAGGCTGTGTTGTCTGTCAATCAATCAATGGGTCATTAATTCATTTGTTGAGGTTATTTTTGCAGCAAAAATGCGTCACCCACCCTTGTCTTGTGGGCCGGATGTTCATGTGGTTGAGGTAGACTTTTTTTTCGCCACAGGGGGGATTTATATGACAGATCAGAAAATAGTTTAGCTTTCTAGATTCGATGCCCTTGAATTTTCAACTCCAATTAGGGTCAGAGTGATAGGGAACATAGTACTCAATCCCGTAAGTTTAACACACTTTGTATGGCGGAGGGGGTGACAGTGCCATAAGCCCACTTCCTTGAGGGGTGTTACGTGTAACTGGGCGCGAAAATTTCAGATATAACACCATCCCGTTGCTATGCCAGCAACAACAATATTACAAAACTAACCTTCATTCTTCTCTCTGCGCCATCTATGTGAGCCACTCTTGCATCATCCCTCCAGAAAAAGGGGCCGAACCTTGCGGACGTGACACACACCCGAATTTGCATTCGGTAAGACGATTTTTTTTGAAAACAAAAGACATCTGGTTGCTATGACACCGAGGCAATAGGTCATCGCCTCCAGCAGGAGTAAGTAAGTAGTTGACGTACTTTGTAATTGAATTATGCCGTGTGGGGTAATGAGGCGGGCCCGTGGCCGACGGGGACAAATTGTTAGAGGCGGTGCTTATTACGTTGTGCCGTGCCGTGACATCTAGGGACCACCCCCCTTCTTGAATAGATTATAAAAGAAGGCCAGGGTTCTTCTGAGGAGTACTTTCTGCCTTGACGTGCCTATACGCCGCAAGAATATGTGGCGATGTATAATGGTGAGCTGACGTTTACAATCAGTTCAGAAAACAACCACACACATACTGGCACCACCAAAAAACGAGCCTACATCACAGTGGTAGCTGGAGGACTTCGGTTTCAGTGCGGTGCTTTGGGTAGGTAGGAAGGTTAAGGCTGCGAATTCTGGGTGTCAGATAAGTATACTAGCGGTCACGGATCATCGCACACACCTAGAAGGTGTCAACAATGGCAGGCAAAGGCGTGCAGGACATTGTCCTTCCCCAAAACTGGGGACGTTGGACTGAATGTTGGCGCTCCCGATGATGAATGATTGAAAGTGAAATTGTTAAGTTACCGGACTGAGTTGCTTTGTCTCTATTTTGATCCAGAGACTTGCGGTCAACGCGTTTCATGAACCAATGGACACTTCATTTGCGATCGGGTTCGCAATGGCCGTAATCTAAACGAGCCAAAGAGATTAATGGGATATTTTGCGCAACGAGTATGCATGTACCGTCTCCCACTTCATGTCATATCTTCACTGCAGCCAAGTTTGCTCTGCGCTTGACATTCCTTGATTAGGAAGGTAGCGATCACCGCCACGTGCTTGCAACACCAATTTCCCAACACATAAGTCGGTAAGTCCCTGTTGTGAGATCATTTTGGAGCAACGTTCCAAAGGAATATCAGTTTAATTGTGGCTGCGTCCCGGCCGTGTGCACCAGAAAAAGAGGATTGGAGCAGGTGATGTTATTATCCCTTGCACAGGAGGGATGGGTGACAATGTTTGCGCATTGTTGAGATGAGAACGCGGATTTACGTGTGTGGGAATTTTCATTGATGTAAAACATTTGGCACCCGAGGTAGGTAAGCACACGATTTTTTCCAGAGGTCATGGAACGCGTTAACGCAATACCGTCGCCGCCGCGTGATTAAAATATCCACAGGAAATTAAAAAGGTACAAGCAGCAGATCGCGAGGCTGTGTTGGAAATCTTTGATATGCATGCCATTCGAAGTTTGGGGCGTATCGCGGCTTTAAGTCTGTATACAGAGAAAAATTTAAAGCCCCAAACCGAAAATTTCTGATTCAGAAAATGAGGAAGAAGGCGGCATGATAAGACTTCATTCGCGCGGGGATCACGGTGATGGTCCGAAATCATAATGGGCACAGGCCGTTGACCGCCATGTTCGGCTAAAATCAAAGATGAGATCAATGAATGTACCACAGTAACTGGAAAGACGATTGCCAAATTGATTTTGATACCCACAACTCACATACATCCCTCAAAAAAAGCCAATTCACGTGTTAGAACACCCCCTCCCGCCGCAGCTAGACGCTGTATCACGCCAAATATCGATGCAACCCTACAAGGAAACCCGTGCTGGTCGAGGTGTGTAATTAGGCGGCTGAATGCACCTCTGCCGCACGCCCCAGTAAGTTGGCCAAACACCGAGGTGTCACCCTTTCCGTTCGCGATCTGCACCTTTTTTTTCGGACCTTCTAGTGCACGCGAAGATAGCAGACCAGTTGAAGGGGCAAAGTTTCCTATTTTGAACAAGTCAGCAAGAAGTCATTGAAGGCTTTACGACCCACAGAACTATATTTCATGCTCAGAGGCTTCTCGTCGACCCTAACTTGAAGGTAGGATGTTTGACAAGTCCACAAGGGACGACGCCACATCATAAAATACATATCTACCGCCGACATCCCGTGGGACCCACAGGTAACAGACATTGTGCCATGTAAGTGATAGTATGTTTTGTGACCAGAAAATGTCGATTTCACGCGGTGGTTGACGGCAGAGGTCCCCCACAAGAGAGGATTGAGGTCGGAGGGGTGTAACCGTGCCTAGTCGTAACTTGAAGTGGCGAGTGACCCAGGCGAACGTTCAGAGAATCTCGTTCTAAACCATCAGGAAAGTAAAAAGAAGATTGAACTCATTTGTCTTCCTCTCGTGATGTTTCACGCATGTCCTGGACTTTGAGCGGCAAAATACGACGGAGACCGTTACGGCGGCTGCTGGAGTAAACTCCAACAGCCCCATACGCAGTAGTACTGCGACGGTCAAAAGTTGAGTGGGCGAGTCCTTTCACTCGTATCCGCAATTTACGTACCCTGGCGGAGTATGGCCGTTCATGAACGTTCGCTCCATTTGAACGTCACTAGTACTGCCCTTCCTCTCATAATAATACATCGAGCAAGTGCAGATGAATTCTTGATTAGATTACATTACACCCGTTCAGGGTCTTCATATCACGAAATTCGTGTTCGCGGTGAATGGTCAAGCCGCAATATCATTTCCTTTTTCTGAAGGCAGATGCGGGTTCGTCAATCCACCTGGACGGCGTCCAAATTATGACGGATCCCGACAATATTTTCTACTTACCCGGTTCAAATGCCGTTGCACTACAGGGTCGTCTTAATTTATCTAGAACGCTTTTTGGCCCAAGGTTGTGGTGCAGAATCAGACGTTTGAGAAACAAATTCTTGTTGTGGATCCCCTTTCCCCGATAAAGTCAATAAAATTCATGCATGCTGCTAATGCCGAGCCGCTCGTGGACGATTTTGGTTTGCACTTACAGTTGAACCGTAAACACGTATTCGCCACCCTACCGATCACGGTGGTGCGGATTCAGATATAAAGCCCAGGACTTGGCCTACACCTTTCCACATCAACACTCATCCCCCCTCCCCCCTCCTTCTCAGTTCAGAAAAACTTCACCGTCAAATGTCTACCCAAGTAAGCCACCTCACTTCGTTCTCGTCCACCTTCCTTAACCGCGATAACCAGCAACTTTCGGAAACGCAACCTACGCAGGTGAGCCCTCTTCGCTTTGATCACTTTCGTCCGTCTTACCTTCCCAAGGGCGACTCGAATAGTCAACAAGAAAATGACCAGGAGCCGTTGCCGCCGAGGGTCCCTCGCAGGATCTCCGTTGCCTGCACATTTTGTAGAGGTAATTCGAGATTCTTTGGTCGCTGCGTTGGTTGGTTAACATGTCCGTCAGGACGTAAACTTCGATGTGATGGCGGCCGTCCATCTTGCGCCAACTGCGACCGCCGCAGTTTTCCCTGTGAATACGTTCCAGTGTAAGTGGGAAGTAACTCACACCGGCACCGGTCCTCACCATTTTCTCCAGGCCCAAGTAGACGTCCCCCTTCAATGCTGTGCGCACGGACCGCTCGGTGTCGCACACCAGTCGATGGACTTTTCATTTTCTTGATGTCTTGTGGTTTCTCATACAATTCGCTCTCATGTTTTATCCGCCTGATATTTCGTTAGTCCAATAATGATTTCTTTGAGATTCTCAGGTTTACCGCCTCGATATCCGCGTGAGAATTGACTCGTTGACGTGCCAAATTTTCACTGGGAGACTACGGCGAAGTATCCGGCCTATTGTCTTCGCAGGCCCGACGCTTTGGATAAACCAACACACACACCGGATGTGATTTGAATAAAGAGCCAATAAGGAAAGGCGTTTGATTCCCAAAGAACGGAGACGCACCCTGGGTACATATATTCCTTCTCCGGGGGTATGAAAGCGCCGAATCGAGATAGCCTGTAAACTCAGTGAAGAGATAAGTATAACTCACGTTCGATTGGATCTCGGAAACGGTTGTTTTACAAATGAGAAGATAGGCTCGGAACAAAGGAACTACCCATAACGAGTTGCTGTTAAGGAAGGTAGACGTTTTGCCTTCATTCGCATTGGCACCTCAGTTCGGGGAATTTGAGTTTCATGAAGGAGATATTAAAACACGAGTAGAAGATGAACTAACCCGCAACGAAATTGATCGAGGGTGATCTGACCTTGAAACGCCGAGTCCATCTGCCGACCGTCCCGACTACGACCAAGTCAAACGATGCGAAGACTTTTTAATTCAATTATGCTGAGAAAAAAGGCCGTAAACTAGCTGGAACCACGCTGAAATGCGCAAATTGATTAGTTGATGGTTAAATGAATGAGCAAGAACAAAGTACCTGATTTTTTTTCACCGTTATTTCCCCACACCCAGCGGCTCCTTGTGGCAAGGATCAGACTCGCCTTGCGATACTCTGTAACATTGCGAAGAGTGGGCCTGGCAAGCACATGTAGCAGTACTTGGTGGTTGACCAAATACGGTAAAGTACATAGAAGAACCCCCTTGATGGCGAGTTGAAAACACAGAGTGAGCGCTTAAGCTTGCTTCAAAATACCATATACCTGTTAGTCGCTATCTCAGATCGCGGTTGGGAACTGTAAGCTGATCTATTCTCGTAAACCGCCCTTGAAACTTCAATGGACGCGGCCTTGTCCAAATATCGCATCCCCGGTACCTGTGAAGCATTTTACATTCCCAACTTCGTTACGGTAGAAGAAGAATGTTATCTGATGCGTAAGGTGGGTATAATGTCCCTCACCCTCTCATTAGGACTGAAGCCTTCTTGACCCCTTCATGAAGATATGTGAAACTCCCCAACAAAAGTGGAAGCAGCTTGCGAACCGTAGGTATGTTCGCCTTTTCCGCGTTCTCAATCGCAAGGCTCTCAGCTTCATTTCAGACTGCAATTATTAGGTCTGGCATTTTTATAAAAAGTGTGATGTCTTATACCCTCGCTAAAGCACCGTAGGCGGCGAAATCACTTCAAAAAAGGTTCTCATCGCTCAAGACATGCCATGCTTCGTAAAAACATAGCGAGTATCCCTGAGAATATTGTCTAGCTCGGCATAGATGATAATTGAGCCTTCCTAGCCCTGATATCATCGGACGTCTTCGCGATCTGGGAATTTTCAAAGCGTCACCGCATGGGGAACCAAATCATATCATTTTAAACGAGGCAAGGATGTTCGTTTTGCCCTCAGACATCACTGAACCCAATCCCATAGTACCTTCCTGGCCAGGGTATTATGGTGCGGAGGCCTCCTTGTTTACCCAGTACCTCAAATTGACACTTAACGTAGCCCCACGAGGATGGTCCATCATATTATCCCGCCGTCGCCACCCTTTCGCTTGGTTCGCATGCGGTATTTCACTATTATCAATATAGTCAGCGTTCGCCCACCGCCGCTACGATAACAGAAGGGCAAGTGATCGATTCGACGCCCGTTCATTCAGTTTTTCTTGAACCTCGGAGTCTCATCATTACGACTGCTTCGTTATACACTTCGCATTTGCATGGAATCCAGGAAATACAAGAGGACGCATTCATTTCCGTGAAAAACGGAGAATCTCCTCGTCTAGCAGAGCTTGGGGTGCCCCTTACGAACTGGCAGTTGGTGATGGAAGACCATGTCCGAGCGGTGTTTGAGCGGGGAGGCATTTTGCAGCGTGGGGTAAGATACAGTCTAACCTGCAGGGATGTAGAAAGAGTTGCGAATTCAAAGGCGTTCGGCCTCCGCTAGTGGCTTTCAATACATTGCCAGATGTGTTGTTCTTCGTTCGGGTCCTGTACGAGCCCTCAGTTGCAATTTAAGTACTGAATGCACGTTGATCGCTAGCGACAAGCGGGCAGTCGACTGCGGGATGTGACGTTTGTTCACTTCAAAATGGGGGACGGCTTGAATTGTTTGGTCAGTTGCCAAGCCAGGATTTTGAACACGGTCCGGGTGTGGGCTGAACGTTAAGGTTCCAAGAATTAGCCGTGGGATAAGATGCTGTTCCAACAGGTTTGGTGTAGTTCAGAATTTTCATTCAACGGAACTTGAGATACAGTTGGCACTCATCTTGCGCGTGTACCTGTTCGAATGAAGGCAAGTGTAATTGAAGAGACCCCGTACGATTCAAAACAAACAAGAGACCGATAAGAAGACATCGGTTACCAGCCCTGAAATGATATAGAACTTAATTTGAGGACTCGATTGATGAAAGCGACCCACTATACGAGCATGGATGTGAAGATCCACATGGGTTTCATGGCAATCTCCGCCGGCTTCATTTACTTTTACGCACTGGAATGTCCCTTCAGAATGGTTCCAGTGGAATACTCGTTTTACACCAGCCCATCTGCACCATTCCAAACTAACAATACATCAGTCCTTCGTTCTTGGGGTCGCAGTCCTGGAACTCACCACATCCAGCATGGCTTCGAGCAACCAAAACCCTTCTTCGTGACGCGAACAACATATATATCTGCCCCCTTCACCTTTCGCTCCTTTCGTCGCACGTTCGGATGCTTATCAGACACAAGCACCGAACACCGGGAGTGAGGATCTAGACTGCGTACACTAGACACACATTCGGTGGCTCTCGGAACATTCCTGGACGAATGGCATTTGCATGATTGAGGGGATCCATAAAAGACACTTCTGTGTGCCTGTGCGGTTTTTGACGATCTGTGATCCTCCGCATTCACGTGGCCTTCTTTTACGTGTAACTTGATCTTCCCGCTCTTTCGTGCCTTTAAGATGCTTCTTGAACGAAGGTGTCACGCCAATGAAGTTCCGGATGGCATCCATCTCGGCATGTATGGAAAAAGGCTGGCTATGACCGCGTGTTTGGATGTCAATACCATCAAAAAAATGACGGTGATGATTATAGCCAGTCGAAATGACCTTTCCACCTTTGACCAAGATCGAACCAAGGGTAAACCCCATTGGTGACTGCAGAGCAGAAGTTGAGATCAGCTGAGCAAGAAAAAAAAACAAAAATAGAAAAAAAAAACCCTGGCAGCCGCCTCAACACACTTCGAAAGATAAATTTGTTGCTTGCTCATCGTCAACGATGATTTAATTTTACGAGGAGCGAGGACGTCAAAGTGCAGGGGTGATGGTTCTGGGATTACATAAGAATTGAGTAAAGATATCCTTTTTGAGAAACTTGCCAGCTACCACACTGCAACCAAATTTCGTTTAAGGCAAAGGAAAACGCTCTGCGCATGAGGCTGCAATAGCGCCTACCAACCGCGCCTGCTTTACCGAATTCTTCGGAATTTATTCGATTAAACCATAGATATGACCCCACATGCTGCAGCGGCCAGCTGTTGGTTGAACGCGTGTTTGGCCTGCAGCTTCTTGAATGCTGCCTGAAATTTGAAGGAGACCCAAATGCTCATGGACGGTAATCGTCTCCACCCAGCCTTTCACTTTGAAAATGCGACGGCGATTTCGGGTTCTGTGGAGTCAAACTGGAGGGGGATATGATACTGTCATTTCCATACCGCTTGAGACAATCATCTTCAGTCAGAGTCAGGTTAGCCATCACTAGCATCACCTTTGTTGATATCCTAAATTTTTTCTCGCTTTTCCAAACCGTGTTTCAGCAGGTCCTCGCTTTCATTCAAGTACAGCTCGTTTTCCTTGACCTCTTGAGGTATTTTGCGACGCTGCCCACGCCTTGGATCTCTGGTCACCTACCATAGGATTAAATCAGCACAAATCAGCCAACCACAGATGCTCGCCAGCGGTTGATGGGATGATATCGTTGCTGTTTCCTCCCAGGCTCTCCCTTTCACCGTTCAATGTTTTCCCAATAACCATCCGGACCTTACGATACATCCTCTTCCTCCCGCCTGGGTTACAACGGCATTTCCTGAACATCCGAACATACTCTTCCTTTGCTGGTAATTTTTCCAATGCCATCAATACTTGAAACAATATATACATGCCTGCCCCAGTTGGTTATATCCATCCCGATACTACAGATCTCGGCAATGCACCTCCACTAGATGTCGCCTTGGTTCCCTTGGTGAACCCCGCGCTATGTTCATCAAAGACTTAAGTGGTATTCCCTTGGCTTTCTTCCTCCAATTGGTGTTACCCCCAGGGACATCGCCATGATACACCGTATTAAGGCCTGTCGTCACAATACGCCACATCGAAAAAG
>Ga0209006_10001401_pt1 | contig 21877 bp, 22 predicted proteins | sample JacPin_JW_Ref_O2_FD_188567 | JGI IMG/M metagenome (GOLD analysis project Ga0209006, IMG submission 188567) | Forest soil microbial communities from Algoma, Ontario, Canada - Jack Pine, Ontario site 1_JW_Ref_O2 (SPAdes) (version 2) | ecosystem: Environmental > Terrestrial > Soil > Boreal... | reverse complement strand
ACGGCGCTCTCGGCCCGCGCGCGTTCTGGGTCATGGCGCTGCTTTGTGCGGCTGCGTTGCCGATCGCGTTCGCGATGCGCGGGATCTCGATCAATGCATCCGGGCCGAGTCCGACCGCATAGTGGACGGCTGCTATCCAAAGAAGGCGGTCATTTCGACCTACCGATCGCCGCATTGGTCCGGCTTTATGCGTGATGCGTCGTCGAGCCGAATTCAAAGATTAGCCAAGAGCCTCGATCGCCTGTTGCATCGCTGCTCGTGGCACTTTGAACAGCCCGCTATAGGGTTCGTTCAATTCGAGGATGAGGAATATCGCACTGCCTATGGCGAATGAACCGAGGGCTAAGGCGGCGAGGGTCGTGACGTTCAGTCTCGACAGAATTCCGAACCCGCAAAATAGCAAGATCGACCAGGACGCAACAACGATTAGGAGCGGCCAGGAAATCGGGCTCGCGAGTTGCAGCGACATGAGAAGCCGTGTCTGCTGAATCTGCGCTTCGTCTGCGCCGATGGCTCCAAGAAGTTGCTTCTGGCCGTCGCTGGCCGGGCTCAGGGCCGAGAATCGCGCCACCATCCCACGCAAGCTTGGAAGAACCGCCGCTGCTTTAAACAGTTGCGGGTCGGAGCGGCCGTCGCCCCAGATCACGGTGTCAATCCCTGCAAGCGTGCTGCGAAGCGCTGACCTCAGCGGCGCGGCCTCCGGTCCGTATTGCGCGAGGGAAAGATCCAGTTGCAGTGAGCGGGCCGCGAGGGTCTCCATTTCAGCCTTCTGCGTCGAGTAAAAACTGTAAGCGGAACCGATGAGGGTTCCGAGCACCAACGCCAGCAATAAGGAGATGAGCCCGACGATCGCCGCCAGCATGTCGCGCGAACGATCCGTCGTATGCTTCTCCGGCAGAAAGCTCTGAAGGAAGAGCCCCGCGAGGCCGCCCGCTAAAGTCGCAGCGCCGATGCAGGCGGATATGGCGATTGCAGGCATGCGACGTTCCCTAGATCTCGCGCTGAAACATTGTGGCCTGATGGCTCTTCAGCGAGTCCTCGACCACCTTGGGATGAATGTTGCGGAAGTTGCCCCGACTGGCAGGGATGACTTCGACCATCTTCGCGACCATGTCGCTTGGGTCGAGGCGACCCTCCTCGTTGCCGATTAGGCCATTGGCCATACCGCGCATCATGTCGCGCTGGGTGAAGTTGACCGCATCGTCGAGCCAGCGGAAGGCGTTCTCTGCCATCGCTTCGTTGAAGCCCGTAAGATAAGCGCCCGGATTGATCGTCTGCACCTGGATGCCGAAGGGCCTCAGCTCCTCCTGCATCGCCTCCGCAATCGCCTCGAGGGCATGTTTGGTTGCGGCATAAGCGGAGAAGCCCGGCGGACTGAAGAGGCCGCCCATTGACGATACGAAGACGACCTTCCCGTGGATCCCGCCCGCAACCCAGTTTTTTACGACACGCTGGGTTAGAGAGAGCGGCGCGAAGACATTGACCTCGAAGTTGCGGCGCACGAGGTCGAGAGGGATCTCGGCGATCGGACCGCCTTCGCCGATGCCCGCATTATTGACGAGAATGTTGAAATCCCATTTGCAGGCGCGCGCGACATCGTAAGGATCCAGCAGGTCGAGCTTCTCGACACGAACGGTCGGAAGCGCGAGTGCTTTCGACTTGAGCCGCAACGCGGTCACTTGCGGCCATGTCTGAGCAGTCGCGATGACGTCATATCCGTTGCGAGCCAGTCCGATCGCTGTCCCTTCGCCGAGACCTGAGCCCGCGCCCGTGATGAGAATCTTCCGGCCCATGGCTTCCTCCTTCAAATGCAAACGAGGCGACGCTGAACCGTCGGGCTCGCAGCGAAGCCGCGCCGGTGGTCGCAGCCGCGTCGACATGACCCTGCCAGGGCGCGGGCTCGACCACGTTGAGCGGCGCGAGGCTTGGCGGTTACGATCGCTTGGCGACGACGTCCTTAAGTCCGTTCGGGTAGATGGCTTCGGCTGCGACAACGACATCGATGGCTTCACGCAACCGCTTTATCTTGCCGTCTTCAGCCTCCAGGTGGCCAAAGAACTGTTGCCGCACGTCCTTGCCCGAAATGCCCGAACGATGGTTGATCTGGTATTCGGCGAGCACCTGAGCAGGCGTATCGATGTTGATCTTGACGCCCTCGAAGGCGAAGGCCGGATAGAGGGTGCCATGCAGGAAGGTCAGGAATTTCTGGATCTCCTCCCGCCCGTTGAGGACCGGGGGGAGCCCAATTGAGGCGAGATAGGGAAGTTCGAGCGTCCCCTTTTCGGCGAACAGGGAGGCGGACTGCTCCGCGGTTCCCTCGATATAGCCCAGCATCAGCTCTCTGGCGTTTTTCATGACCGGATCTCCAACCGCCGAACTGCAGTCAGCCCGGCCCCAAGAACCTGGCGCCTTGCGGCGGTGAGAGCCATCAGACCTGGAGCCGCGCGCCATCACACCTTGGGATGATCGGTTCGCGCCTTGGCGGGAAGGCAAGAGCGCGCCGTCGCGCTTCCTGAGAAGCAGACTGAAGTCGCGCTCTCATTGGCGCCGGCGTCATCATCCCAAGGTGTGGGAAGCGCCGCCTACAGGTCTGATGGTGGAGTCTGCCGGCGCTGCCTAGCTTTCTGGCTACGCGCTGCCCTTGAGTGAAGCGCAACCGACACCCCAGACGCGAGGTCAGCCATGAAAGTCCTCTTCATCATCTCAAGCTCCGAGACCGCGTTCTGGCTGTCGGAGGTGACTCATCCTTATTGGCACTTCATCGAACGCGGCGTCAGCGTCGACTTCGCAAGCCCGTCAGGGGGCAGGGTGGTCTACGACCCCTACAGCGACCCCTATTTCGAGCATTCCACCGAGCCCGACGACCTGGTCAGCAAGGGCTTTCTTTCCGACAAGAACCTAGTCGCAAAACTCGAGACGACCCTGAAGCTCAAGGACGCCGATCTCGGCGCCTACGACGCCGTTCACGTCGCAGGCGGACGAGGAGCGACATTCGATCTCTACCCGAACGAAGACGTGGCGAAGGCTTTGGATCACTTCTGGGCCAAGGGACAGGTCGTGGGCGCGATCTGCCACGGCGCCATCGCGCTGGGGAATATCCCAGAGCGGGTGAAGGGCCGACGAACCACGGGCTACACGCTCGAAGGAGACCAGGAGCTGCAGCGGATGTTTGGAAAGAGCTTCCTCATTCCGCATTACCCGCAGCAAGTCCTAGAGGATGTGGGATCGGTATACAGCCGGGTCGCTCCCAATGACCCCTACGTCGTCAAGGATGGCAAGCTGCTGACCGGTCAGAACCAGCAATCGGCGTCGGAATACGCGCTAGTCTTCCTGCGTGCGCTGACCGGGGCTAGCCCTGTCTCGGCAGATTGACGACTTCGATCGGCCTTGGCCGAGACGCGTCCCGACCAGGCTTTCTAGGAGTCAGACCTTGCTGTTTCATGTCGCGATCACCGTCCGGACGCCGCTCGGAACGGATCCCGAGGAGATCAAGCGGCTGGGCGCGCTTGAGCACGAGCGCGCGGCCGAGCTGCAGCGTCAGGGCAAGTGGCTCCATCTCTGGCGGGTCGTCGGCCAATGGGCCAACATCAGTATCTTCAGGGTCGAGAGCCCTGGCGAGTTGCACGAGATCCTCGAGTCGCTGCCTCTGCATCCTTTCATGGAGACAAAGGTGACGGCGCTTTGCCGGCATCCCGGCTCCATTGCTCTTGATACGGACTAGGCCGGGCTCGACACCGCCGGGACGCCGCCACGATCACACCAAGGTATGAGTTTCGGAGGCGCCAGTCTGATTGGCTCGCCTCTACAAAACTCTAATCTCAGCGTGCCCAACGAAGCAGGTCGAGGAGATTTCCGGTGTTAGGCGGCTGGACGGTCACACGCAATGACGTTGCTCCGATCCACACTTTCACGGCGTCCGAGGACGGCTGGCTCGTCAATTCGCATGTCATCGAGTTTTCCTCGCAGCTCTTTGTGATCGACGCTCAATACACTTTGCCCAACGGGCGCGAAGTCGTCCGCTATGCCTGGGGCCTTCGGAAGCCGATGACGCGGCTCATCGTCACCCACTACCACCCCGATCATATCCTCGGCGCCGCGGCCTTCGACGTTCCTCTCTACGCGCTGGAGAGCGTCGCCGAGAAGATTGGCGCAGTGGGAGACCGCGTCGCGCAGGAGGAACGTCAAAAGGTCGGCGGTGATATCCCGGCGAACGCGCGGCGCCCCGACCGGCGCATTGCCGAAGGCGTCGAGATCCTGGATGGCGTCGGGCTTGAGCTTCAACGCCTTAAGGGGGCCGAGACAGAAGACGCGTTGACGATCGCCTTGCCCGACGCGGGCGCGATCATCGTGCAGGACCTCGTCTACAATCAGGCCCATCCGTTCTTGGGCGAGCGACGCTTTGACAGCTGGCGCGCGGCCCTGCGGGCCTATCAGGCCCTTCCTTACGAGGTCGTGCTGCCCGGTCATGGCGTCCCAGGACGGAAGGCGCTGTATGGGGAAATGCTTCGTTACCTCGATGTCGCGGAAGAGGCGCTGACGGCGGCCCGCGCGCCGTCAGAATTCCGCCAGCGCATGATCGACCGTTTCCCGAACTATGGGGGCCTTAAGGTCCTCGACCACCAGCTTCGTTTTCTGTTCCCGGAGATGGCGCATGAGTAACCGTGGTCTCTCCTTCGTATTTGCAAGCGCAATGTTGGCGATGACCGTTACTGCACAGTCCGCTCAGCTCGATACCGCGACCCTCGCTGAGATAAATGGCCGATACCGGGCTCTCATCGAAGCCGAGAACCGTCACGACCTCGCAGCGGTCCGGCAGATGGTGTGGCAATCGCCAGACACGTTGTTCGTCGCAAAGACGGCCACACCGGCTGAAGGGAACTGGGCCGGGTTCTGGGGCGCGGACGTCGTGATGCAGCACTTCGCCGAGCTTTATGCCGGAACCTTCGTGATGGTCCCACACTACGATCGAGTGAAGACCGTGGGGCTGACTGGGGACGTCGCTGAAACCTATGCGCCGCTCGATATCTCGGTCTCCTACGCCGGCCAGACCGCGACGCCGAGGCCATTCCTGATGATCGTCACGTGGGTCAGAACGCCAGATGGCTGGAAGATGGCGACCGACGTGGCGCTTCCGATTCCGCCCGCGCCAGCGAGCAAACCCTGACGCCTTGAGACAAAGGAGCCCTCATGCACCCAATCCGCGAACTTCGCGAGTCCGGACAAGCCACCGCAGCGCAATTCGCAGCTCTGCTTGCGGACGATGTCGTCATGCACAGTCCGCTGCTAATCCGGGCGATCGTTGGTCGTGAGGCTGTAGCAAGGACCATGGCCGCCTCCTCCAAGAATCGGGATAATCCCGGAGCCTATGTGCTCGAGCGGAAGCTGGACGAGAACACAACGTTCCTTCGGTGGCAGGGCACGATCGAGGGACATGGGTTCGAGAGCCTTGAGCTGCTTACCGACGGAGCCGATGGCAAGCTGAAAGAGCGGACGGTGGCCTACCGGCCGTTCCCGGCGCTGAAGATCTTCCGAGAGAAGCAGCGCGCCGCCACTTCCGACGTGCTGCCGCCCGACATGTGGGATTATCCGGCGGACAACCAGGCGTCCTCAGATCATCCTGAGGCAATCCCGACCACCGGCTCTCAAGATGTATAGCTCCCCGCTTGCGAGCGCGAAGCGGCGCGCTATAGGTCAAGGAGTGGCGGAAACACCGGTCATCCACATTGTCGACGACGATGAGTCGATGCGTGAGGTTCTTGCGAGCCTCTTGCGGTCGGTCGCGTTCGCGGCGCGCAGCTATCCTTCGGTGGATGCGTTCTTGCAAGCGCCGCGCGTGGACGCGCCGGGTTGCCTCATCCTCGACGTCCGGCTTCCCGGCATGAGCGGCCTCGACTTCCAGTCGCGGCTGACCGAGGTTGGCATAGAGCTTCCCGTCATCCTGATGACGGGATACGGCGACGTGCCGATGTCGGTGCGCGGCATGAAGGCTGGCGCCGTCGATTTTCTGATCAAACCGTTCCGAGACCAGGACATGCTCGACGCCGTTTCGGTTGCGATCAGTCGCGATCGTGCCCGCCGCGCTGCCAACGCCGAAAGCATCTCGCTGAAGGAAAAGCTAGCTTCACTTTCGCCGCGGGAGCGTCAGGTGATGGAGCTCGCGACTGCCGGAAAGATGAATAAGCAGATTGCCGGCGATCTTGGCATCAGCCTAGTCACGGTCAAAATCCATCGCGGCGCGGCGATGCGGAAAATGGGAGCCAGAACACTTGCCGATCTGGTGCGGATGGCTGAAGCGCTCAAGCTTCCACGATGAGGTGGACCAGTGGCCGGCTTGCCCATATCCGTCATAGACGACGACGAGTCGACGCGGATAGCGCTCGCCGGGCTGCTCCGCTTGCTAGGTTTCGAAGCCAGAACTTACGAGTCGGCGGAAGAGTTTCTGACGATCGGTTCGCTGCATCCCTGTTGTTGCATAATCTCCGACGTTCACATGTCGGGCCTTTCGGGCATCGATCTCAAGCGGCGATTGGACGAGAGTGGCCAATATACCCCCATGATCCTCATAACCGGTCGAAGCGAACCACGCCTGCTCGCTGAGGCGACGGCGAGCGGCGCAATTTGCGTTCTTCGGAAGCCTTTCGACACGGAAGCCCTGCTCGCGGGCTTAAGGCAGGCCAATGTGGCCTAGCGTCGTTTTCTGGCGCTATCGTCGCAGTTCACGCCGCGAACTGCTTGCGGCGGGCCAAAGGGTGCATCGGTAGAGATGGGCGCCGACATTTTTGACCTCGTTCAGCACAGCATCGTGCTCTCCGACCGCGACGGACACGTTACGCGGTGGAACGCGGCGTCGGAGCAGATCTATGGCTGGAGCCAGACGGAGGCGCTGGGGAAACCTGTTCATGATCTGCTCAAGACTCGACGGAAGACGGCGCCCCTGATCGAGCAAGGCCTTCGAGAATCTGGATCTTGGGAGGGCGACGTGGAACGGCGCGCCGCCAATGGCGTCGTCAAGACCATACGGCTGAAATGCGTTCTGTCCTCGCCCAACGAGATTGTCGAAACGGGGGCCGACATCACCGACAAAAGGCGGCTGGAGGAGGCGCTCAGTCGCGCCGAGCACCGCTATTACAACGTCTTCCGAGCGATGGCCGTCTCGTTCTGGGAGCTCGATTTCACCGCGGTCGGCGGCATGGTCGAACGGCTGCGCCGCGCCGGCGAGACAGACCTGCCCGGATATCTCGCCGCCAATCCGGAATTTGTGCGCGAGCTGATTCGCGCGACACAGGTGATCGACGTCAACGATCTCAGCGAGTCCATGTTCGGGAGGGGCGAGAAGGAAGAGATGCTGGCCAGCCTCGAACCTTATTGGCCAGAGGCGAGCTTTCCCGTCTACGCAGCCGCCGTGGTCGCCGCCGTGCAAGGCAAACCGCATTTTGCCGCTGAGACCCGTCTCTCGTCGATCGACGGGCGCGAATACGACGTTTGGTTCACCGCCTGCTTCCCGCCAGAGATGTTAGCGCGGGGGAAACTGTTGATCGGAATCCTCGACGTCTCTGCGGATAAAAGAGCCAAGACCGCCCTCGAAATGAGCGAGGAGCGTTATCGCAGCCTGTTCCATTTCCTGCCGGTCGCGATGCTGCAGGTCGACCGGCGTGAACTCGCAGAAGTGTTCCTGACCCTTCAGAAGCAGGGGGTCAACGATCTTCAGATGTATTTCAAAGAACACCCCGGTTTCTACGAGTACGCGGCTAACTCGATCCAGGTAATCGAGGTCAATCAGCGCGCTGTCGAACTCTTCCGGGCGCGTAGCGCGGATCAGTTGATGGGCCCTGCTGCCCGAGTTTGGAGCGAAGCCCGCGAGACAATTCAAGCGTCCATGGCGTCGAGATTTTCAGGAGCCGCGCGCTTCGAGGCCGAAATGAAGATCCGCGCCTTTGATGATCAGACGCGAGACGCTCTTTACGTCGCGCACTTTCCCGAGGCTTACGAGCGGGAGGCTTTGGGTCTTATCTGCATGCTGGACATCAGCGACCGAGTCGAGGCGCAAACGAAGCTCGCGCGCATGCAGGCCGAATTTGCTCACGCGGCGCGCGTCTCGATGCTCGGGGAATTGACCGCTTCGATCGCCCACGAGGTGAACCAACCGCTCGGGGCAATTCTCACAAGCGGCGAGACGGCGATCAGATGGCTCGATCGCCAGGAGCCCAATCTCGGAGAATTGCGTGCGTTAGCTGTGCGAACTGTCTCGGACGCAAGGCGGGCGGGCGATGTTATTCGGCGAATCCGTTCCATGGCTTCACACGGAGAGCCGGAACTGGCCGAGTTAGCGCTTAATGACGTCGTCGAAGAGGTCGTGATGTTTCTCGGGCCGGAACTTCGGCGCCAAGCCGTGCAAGCGACTCTCGATCTGGCTCCGAATCTCCCCCTTGTGCGGGGCGACCGGGTCCAACTTCAGCAGGTCTTCGCGAATCTCGCGGTCAATGCGTTGCAGGCGATGGCCGGCCAGGAGAGCGCCGCCTCTTCATCCAAACCGCGCTGACCGACCCCCGCACAGTTTGCGCCTTGGTTGAGGACAACGGCCCCGGAATACCCGACGACCAGCATCATCGTTTGTTCCAAAGCTTCTTTACCACCAAGAAAGGCGGCATGGGCATCGGCCTTGCCATCTGCCGATCGATCGTGGAAGCGCATGGCGGCCGGTTGGAAGCAGTCAACCTGGCCGGCGGTGCCGCCGGTGCGCAATTTCGTTTCACGCTGCCGGCATTTACGGATGTAAGCTCCCGAGTCGAATCGGGATCTGTCCGCGCAGAAGATACAAAACGATCCGGTCCACCCCAGGACCTGGAACCCGCTAAGGTAGCCACCGGCGGCGCATAATTCGCGAGGGGGAGCCACGACCCGTAACGCCGTCTAATTTGTGCCGGATCGCCATCGGTCAATGACCGCTATTTGCGCAATCCGGCCGAAGATTGGAGTCCGACATCAGGCGTTGGGTGCAGCGCTTATAGACTCGCTGTTGGCGCAAGAGCTGCCGCTCGCAATGGTGGGCGAAAAGGCGACCTTGCGAGGTGAGGCACCGCCTGGCCATCACCGATATTTGCGCGAAGCCGAAGACTAGCCTCGCCAATATGTGATCATTTGCAGGCCGCGAAACTGGGCGCCATAGTTGTTGAAAGTCGCCGTTGTCGCCCACTCCTTGGCGCAAAGCAGATTCACCTCGCATATTTCCCTGTCGCAACAGAATGGCTGCTTTGGCCCTCGCTCCGGCTTCGCGCGAACGAAAGGGAAGAGCTCCGCCTCGGCATCGAGGCCGTGATGCAGATTAGAGCGGCTCTGGACAGGGCCAGCGCAACGCCCAACTTCATAAGGAGGGCCAGCGGACTCCGTAGGCCGAGCAAAAGACCTTTCCCTTGGAGCCGCACTTTCGTCCAACGCGCACTCAGAGCGGCTCTTCCCGGGCGCACCCGAGATTGCCTCAAGATGCATACAAATCACAACAGTAGGAGAGCCGCATCTGGCGGCCGGCCTGGGGCGCGCCCCCGAGCATCTGCGGCTACCGGACAGATTTAGGAAATCTTAGCAACGTCTGGTGAGGTTGGTTCGCTGGCGGCCGACCGAGAGTTTCGCATGAACGATCCCGACCGGCTGACCTCCAGCGACGGCACCGCCTCTCCTCTCGACACGCAGGGTCTTATCCTTCGCATTATTGTGGTTGCTTTTCTCGCCGCGCTCTTCTGGCATACGGTCGTCGCTACCGCGCTGCCGTGACACGCTGAGAGACGAGCCACGCGCCCGGTGCGAATTTCGAAAGCGACCGTTCGGCGGCCGATTGCGACATCGCGACATGGTCAGACTCGCCGGAACACCATGCTCAGATTGTTTTCGGGCATTTCGGTGATAACCGGACCCGAGAATCCAGCAGAATGCGCCATCGCGGCGGCCACTTCGAGATCTCGCAGACCGCAGTTCGGATTGCGGTCGCGAAGGCTCCGATCGAACGCTTGGCTGGTCGGGGCCGTTGCGAACCCCCCGCGCATATACGGAGATACAGCGACGATCTCGAAGGGAGTATCACGGCCCCTTTGATCAATCCTAGCTCGCGTCCCAGGGTGAGATGTGGATCATGTGGATGCAGAGGATCCCATCAGCCGATGAGATCGGACAAACTGGATTAGATGCGTCCAGCGCTATGGGTGCGCGGACGCTCGCCACGCCTGTGGCATTCGCCCACGCGGCGACGCTGAGCAGGGCATCCTGATCAGGATTGGAAGTTTGGAAAACGAGAGCCGTGAAATTTCTGGCGAAATGGACGATATGCTCGCCCGAGCCCTCGCGATTTCAAGGATGACGCCAGTCCTCCGCACGACATCGCGAAGGACCACCAGAATGAAATCGAGATTGCGCATTGTCGCGGGCGCATTCTGGCGGTCGTCGCTCATCTTCTTCACGGATTCCGGGAACTTTGGTTCTACGATAGCCGATGCCTCAAGTAACGTCGCCAACCAGAGCGCCGTCGGCCATTCGTCCGCTACAGCAGCGGCCGACGGAGCGGGGCTTCGCTGATGGCGCGCCAGGGAATGGCGGTGCGCCGCTGCAATGTGGCGGAGCACGAGTCAGTGACATCCGGCACATATTGGCCGGAATCCGAAAATAGCGGCCATTCCGCAAAAGCGTAGGGCATGCATTGCGTTGCTTCTAAGGGAGCTTGAGCGAGGCGCAAGTGGACTATGGTTCACCCTCGGCGGTCAACCAAGCGACGCCGAAACGTTCGGCGCGAAATTCGCGCAATGGGATATCTACGAATCCACTCGTGCTGAGCCGTTCGGCGCGGGCCCAAACACCTGGGGGTAGCGATATCGAGAACTCTTCCTCGCGCGGGTGCGCAAAGCAAAGAACGAACGCACCCGGGGCTTTGATTAACAGACCAACAGCTCGTGGGGTGCCGGGCCAGCGTATGACGGAGACCTTGGACCCGGCGTAGGGTGAGAGCCGCAGCAAGACATGGGCGGCAGGAGAGAATGACCCGTGCTCCGACAACAACCCTTTCGGTCCGATCGGTTCAAAAAAAGCGAGCGTCTCAACTACGGAATCTAGAAAACCGGCAATTGTTCCCACAGCCCAGGACGCCGCAATCATTTCATCCTGGCGAGGGTCGGGAGGAGATGCCACGCGTCGCCCTTCCGGGGTGGTTGAGTTGGGATTGTAGCGAAGGCCGAGCGTCATCGGACCAATTTGAAAGCGCGCCGCGCTCGACCTTGCGCGCGCGGTGCGAATTATGTCCACCAGCGATTCGGTCGTTTCCCCGATCGTGTCGTCGCTCGAGCCGTGCACCGTCGGGTTCGACGTCCATGTCAAATAGTCGGCAGCCGGCCAGTGGGACAGCCGGTTCAATTCAGTGAAGAACGCGCCGGTACCACCTCCGATGCGGATATTGGGCGCCACCGCACGCGCCGCCGCGATCGTCGCGTCCTCCGCGTCCCAAAGAGAAACACCGACAATGGCTTTATTGGCTAAGAGCGGCGCCAATGTCGTGACGGCCGCGAGCGTCTTTTTCTCTTCACTCTTTCTGATGTCGATCCGAAGTGGTCCCGGCGCAGTGACGATTCTTTGGCTCGCCGTCGCCAATCCGTCTTCATAAGACACGTCGACTTCAATCGCAGTGAAGCCGAGCGCCAACGCTTTCAAGGCGGCGAGCTGCTTAGGGACGAAAGGGCCCGGTGGCAGGCTCGTGCCGAGCACGGGAAGGACTGCGGTCCGCTCACTCCAGGGTGCGGCACGAGGGGCCCTGGACCCGACAGGAGTTACGGCGAGAATCTCCAATCGTACTGATTGTTCAATGACGGTCGAAGGTCCGATGCGATAGGGGTAAGGCAGGCGCAGCGGCCGGCAGTAGGTCTTATAAGAGGCGTCGGTCCAATTGCGCTGATCCTCGATCTCGAAGACCTCCCCGGAGAAGGACAGCCGGAGCCGATTCCCCGCGGCTGTTGTATATTCCAGCGCCTCGATATCAAAGAACGGTTGGTGCGGCGAGACGAGGTCCGGGAACGTCGTTTCCTCGATGCCTCCGCCAGGATGGAACACCTTCACGGGCCGACCGCGCGTGGCGCCGAGACTATGCAAGACAACAAATCCGGTCCGATTTGTATGGAATCCGGCAACGGAAGAGGCTCTTCCCTTCGCCTCCAAACCACCCTCTGTGATCGACCACTCGGCGGACCAGGTAAGATCGCCGCCAGACGTATCCAGTTCGCCGCCCGATTTCACGCTCGCTCGATCGTTTTGCCGGGACAGGATCGCATCGCTCGTTAGCACTGGCGTGCCCCAATTTGCGTCACGGACGACGAACCCGATGCCTCGAAATAGCTCCTCTCCGCCGACCGATATCTCGCGTGCGAATGCACCGTTGCGATCAAGGCGAAGCACCAGCTTCCCCAGCGAGACGGTTTCACAGGAAGCGAGGGTGTCGGACATGAACTTTCCCCTCAGAGAAACAGACTCCTGGTCGCCGCACTGCCTCTCGGAAACTCATTGATAAACTCGGCGAGCGGCGGCGTCAGAAAAGTTCAGGCCGGTTCCTGTCAGCGCTGCCTGAAATTCCTTTGACGGCGCCCACGCGACACCCTAGCTTTCGGTGGTATCAAAGGTACACCGAAATGGCGACCGTGGCGATCCGACGCCGCAAGCTCTATGAGGACGTCGCGGATCATCTCGACAAGCTGATCCAGGACGGCGCGTACGCGCCGTCTGACTTGCTGCCATCAGAGCGCGATCTCATGAAGCATTTTGGCGCTGGCCGGCCGGCCGTCCGGGAGGCGCTATTCCATTTGCGCGGGATGGGCGTGGTCGAACTTCGTTCTGGCGAACGCGCCCGGGTGACCTGGCCAACGCCCCAACTGGTTATCAACACATTGGCGGTTACAGCGCGGCACATGCTTTCCGCGCCGAATGGCGTGCAGGAGTTCCAGGGGGCTCGCGCCTTCTTTGAGGTTGGCCTTGTCCGCCACGCCGCCAACTTCGCGACGAGGCAAGATATTGCCGACTTCGAGATCGCGCTGGAAAACAATCGGCAGTCGCTCGGGGATCTCGATCGCTTTCAGACAACCGACGTCGCATTCCATTATGTGTTGGCGGTGATCCCTAGAAATCCCATCTTCCTCGCGATCCATGCCGCCTTCGCCGAATGGCTATTGGAGCAGCGTAAGACGACATTGGCCGCGGGCGAGGATCAGATTGCTTATGAGGCCCATCATGCGATTTTCAGAGCGGTGGCCGAACGAAATCCTGACCGCGCCGAAAGGGCGATGAATGATCATCTCGACCACGTCGCGCGGCGCTATGGAGAAATCGTCGAGGCGAGGGGATGAGCGGCTATCTTCGTCGATTTTCATCTGAAGCCTGGTGGGCTCGAGACGCTTCGCGAGCTGATCGACATCAATGCCCGTCAATCGGCTCAGATGGAGCCCGGTTGTCGACGTTTCGACGTGATCGAACCCCACGCCGCCGCCGACGCGATCCTGCTTTATGAAGTCTACCGCAATCGAACGGACTTCGACGCACACATGCGATCCGAGCACTACGCTTGCTTCGACGCCGCAAGCGCGGGACTTGTCGTGAGCAAGTCGGTTCGCTTTGGGGCACTTGTCTGCGAGGGCTCTACTTAGCGACCAACAACCACGAGAGAGAGACGCGCACGGTCAAAGAGCCGGCGGATCAACGGGAGGGAAAGGTGATGGCGGACAGTGCGCTCAAAGCCATGGCGAAGACGAAATCGCCGAAGTTCGGGCATTTTATTGTCGAGTTCGCAACGCCGGGCATCGGGCACATCTTGAAGTCAGCCGGTTGCGACTTCGTTCTCTTCGACCTTGAGCATTCCGGTTTCCATTTCGAGACCGTCAAGAGCGTCATGCGGTATTTCGAAGCGGCCGAGCTTCCCGCCATCGTCCGCGTTCCTTCGAGAGAATATCACCACATCGCCCGCGCGATGGACATGGGCGCCGAAGGGCTGATGCTGCCAATGGTGAGCACCGCGGAGGAAGCCCGCCAGATCGTACATGGGATGAAATACCACCCTGCTGGCGGTCGAGGCGTGGCTTTGCAGGTCGCTCATGACCGTTACCGCCCCGGAGGAGTGCCCGAAAAATTCGCCGCTGCGAACAATCGATCGACACTGTTCTGTCAGATTGAAACTGCAGCCGGCGTGGAGAACGCCGAAGCGATAGCCTCGATCGACGGCGTCGACGCTCTTTGGGTTGGTCACTTTGATTTATCCGTTTCGCTCGGCATACCCGGTCAATTCGATCATCCAGATTTCAGGCGAGCGATCGACCGCACCGTTGCGGCCTGCCAAAAACATAAGAAAGCGCTGGGGCGACTGGTCCCAACAGTGGAGCTCGGCGTCGAGCTCTACCGCGCCGGTTTCGATTTCATTTGCTATTCCGGCGACGTCTGGGTGCTCCACAACGCGCTTGCGGAAGCGATCACAGGTCTGCGTGAAGGCGTGAGGGCGAGCCGGGGGTAGAGCGATGACTGATAAGTTCCGTGTCGCTCTGTCAGGCGACTTTCGAAAGGCGGACGGATCGCCGACCTACCCAGACTTCGATCTCGCACCGTTGCACGCGGCCCAAGGCGTCGAAGTTGTGTTTCTAAAATCCGCCAATCCTTTGCGCGCCGACCAACTCGAAGATATCGACGCGCTCATACTGCTCGTTCATCGATTTACCGCGGAGAGCGTTCCCAAGAGCGGACGGCTTGCGGTCGTCGCGCGCTTCGGGGTCGGATATGACACCGTAGATGTCGATGCTTGCACGCAGGCGGGCATCGCGCTCGTCATTACGCCGGACGGTGTGCGTCGCCCGGTCGCGGTTTCAATCGTCACGTTGATGCTCGCTCTGACGGGCAAGCTGATGATCAAAGACCGGCTCGCTCGTGAAGCCGCTGCCGGCTTCGCCAAACGCTCAGATCACATGGGCGTAGGCTTGGTCGGACGCACGCTTGGATCCGTGGGCATCGGCAATATCGGGGCTGAATTGTTTCGCATGGCGAAGCCGTTCGATATGCGGTTTATCGCTCACGACCCTTTCGCGGATTCGACCGTGGTTGCCGAGCTCGGCATCGAACTCGTGGCGCTCGACGACGTCTTCAGACAAGCGGACATCATTTCCGTAAGTTGTCCGTTGTCCGCGCAAACCCGGCATCTCGTGAACGCGGAACGCCTTGCGTTAATGAAGCCATCCGCCTTCCTCATCAATACAGCGCGGGGACCGATCGTCGATCAAAAAGCACTAACGAAAGTCTTGCAGGAGGGCCGCATTGCCGGCGCCGGGCTAGACGTGCTCGAACAAGAGCCCCCGGATGTCGACGATCCCATTCTCAAGCTCGACAACGTCATCTTGTCGCCGCACGCGCTGTGCTGGACGGATCAGTGTTTTGCGGGAAATGGCGCCGCCGATGTTAAAGCCGTGCTTGACGTTCAGCACGGTCGAAATCCGCGCGGCGTCGTCAATAGCCAGGTCCTCGACATGAATCTATGGAAGGCGCGGTTGGATACATTCGGCCGGCGCTTTGGTGACTGACCGTCAACAAGGAACATCGCGTGCGCCGGACCTTCGTGCAAGTGGCGCGGCGATTGAAGCGACCAACCTGGCCGAGCGCGCTCGGAATCGGTGGGCAAGGAGTGAAACCGGTCGATCCGGCCGGAACTCCAACGGGAGGAGAAGCGACCATGGACAATCGTGAAAAACGCGATTTCGAAGCAGGTCTGGCGGCGGATGTCGACGCTTGGCTCAAAGGAGAACCAACCCGACGAACGTTCATTACCAAACTCGGTCAAATGACAGGCATGCTAGCCGTCTCCGGACCTTTACTGGCGTCGAGTAGTCAGTGGGCGCTAGCGCAGGCGGCGGTGGAATTGGCCGACGCTTCGTCGCCGCTCGGCAAGGCTCAAGCCGCCGCACTGAAGGCCTCGACCGAGGGGCCAGCAGACGGATCGGCTTTCAGAGCCGTCGCCGAGGCCAAAAAGTTCAAGGGCGTCACCCTCAATATGACCTACGAATCCGGCCTGCAGGCGCTGGATCCGCGGAATTTCTCGGGGCCACTTTGGGAGCAGCTGACCGGCATCAAATCGAATGTCGTTGAACTTTCGCATCCCGACCAGTATTCCAAGCCTGTTGCGGAGCATATTGCAGGCTCGGGCGCTTACGACATTCTCGACATCGAACCGGCTTGGACGCCCTCGCTAGCTGACGGTGGCGTAATAGCGCCACTCGATGACTTCATCGGAAAATATCTCAACAAGGCGGACCTCGACGACTACCATCCCCTTTTCAAAGCACTGCCAACCTACAAGGGCAAGATCTGGGGCTTCTTCGATGACGGCGATATGTTCGCGCTCTACTACCGAAAGGACATCTTCGAAGATCCGAAGATGAAGGCGGCCTATCAAGGCAAATTCAACAAGGCTTTGGAGCCTCCAAAGACCTGGGAGGACTACGCGCAGGTCGCCCAATTCATCACAGACCAGATGGCGCCGAATGTCTATGGCGCCGGCCACTTCCGCAAGGCGGGCAGCCCGGGCAACCAATATGACTTTCTGCAGCAGTTCCGCGCGAACAAAGGCCAATTCTTTGACGACTCCATGAATGCGCAACTTGCGTCACCGGCCGGCATGAGGACGTTCGAAAATATGCTTGCCGCGAACAAGGCGTCGATACCCGGCAACAACGAGCTTGATGCGGTTTCCCTGTGGGCCGCGTTCTTGCAGGGCAAGGTCGCCATGATCTATTCCTGGCCGCCGACCGGGCGCATGTGTGCGAATTATTCCCAGAGTGCAAAGGCGATCAATTTCATCCCGCAATCATCGATCGCCGGAAAGGTCGGGTACGCTCTCGTTCCGGGCAATCCGGAGATGGCGACCGGCTACAACAAGGCTCTCTCGGCAGATTCAACAAATGCCGAGGCCGCCTATCTCTTCATGCAATGGGCGGTTTCGCCGCCGGTGTCGCTTGCGCGCACGATGCTGCCCTATTCGTTGCGGGATCCGTATCGGCTTTCCCATTACAAGTCGGAACTCTATCGTTCGCTATGGCCCGATGCGCCAGCCTATCTCATTAACCTTTGTAACTCTGCGAACGTGGGCCTGCTCGATATGGTCATGCCGGGCTGGCAGGACTACGCCCTTAGCATTGATCGAATGTGTTCCTCGGTATGGGCGGGAACCGATCCTAAAGCAGCCTTGCAAACGGCCGCCGCCGAATGGGATCAGACGACGGAGCGTCTGGGCAAAGACAGCCAAAAAGCGTTCTTCGCGGAATACAAGAAACTACCTGGATCCTCTGCCGACCATACGGTCGAGGCAATGGGCATGAGAGTAAAACTCTAAACGCCCGGGCCGCCGGCGAGCTTAGTCGCCGAGGGCGGCCTCTGGTTTGTATCGCGGACCGCGCGAACTCACGCGTTTTGGATCAACGGAATGTCGCGAGTTGCGGAAGTTCGTCGCCGAGAAGCTGGTCTTATGGCCGGCTTCTCGACGGCGATATCGTTATGGAGCGACCGGCATTTTAAGTGGTTGCTGGTCGCGCCCGGCATCGGGCTGATCCTCGCGCTATCGGTCTATCCGTTGCTGTTCTCGTTCTGGGTCAACTTCGTGAACTACGACTTTCAGATTCCCGGTCACGCGTTCGTCGGCCTGAAGAATTTTTCACAGGTGGTGTTCGATCCGGTGGCGCGTTGGTCCTTGGCCCTCACCGTGATGCTGTCCGCGGCGAACGTGACCATCGAGTTCGCGCTAGGACTTGGTCTGGCGCTAGCAATGGTGAGGCCTTTTCCGGGTCGAGGCCTGGTAATGTCCATCTTGATCATCCCGCTGTTCATAAGCCCAGTGATTGTCGGCCAGGCCTGGGCGCTACTCCTGCAACGCCCGTTCGGTCCGACGAATTATCTTCTGGGGCAGCTCCTGCGCCGTGAAGTCACGATCGGGTGGCTATCCGAAAGTCCGTGGGTTTACTTCGCGCTCATCCTTTCCGATGTGTGGCAATGGACGCCGTTCATGTTTGTCATTCTGCTCGCTGGTTTGACGTCGATTCCGCCCAACCTTTATGAAGCTAGCGAACTCGACGGCATCGGGGGCTGGCTTGCGTTTCGACTCATCACTCTGCCTTTGCTCGCGCCGATGATCACGCTCGCGATCACCTTTCGCCTATTGGATGCGATCCGGCTTTTCGACACGATCTTCATCATGACCGCGGGCGGCCCAGGCACGAAAACGTATACGAGCTCATTCTATCTCTACACCGTGGGTTTCACTCAATTCCACTTGTCACAGGCGACTGCGGGAAGTTGGATTCTCCTTGTGCTCACTGCGGCGCTTGTGAGCTTTCTTGTGCGCCATCTCTTAAAGGCGGAGACGGTTTAATGTCGCAAAAAGCGATCGCAGGGCCCGCCGGAACGCCTCCGAAGAGGAGGCGTCGTCGTCGACGCCCGGGGATAGGACGCTTCGTTTTCCTTGGTGCGTTCCTTATCTTCGTGCTTGGTCCGCTCTATTGGATGTTCATCACTTCCATCAAACCGAGCGATGACTACCTCGCCGTGCCTCCGGTTTGGTTCCCGAGTCATCCCACGCTGGTCCATTACATAGCCGCGCTGTTTGCCTATCGTGGACTTCAGGGCATCGCCAACAGCCTCATAGTCTCCATCTCGGCGACCGCACTATCGGCGTTTGTCGGAACGTTGATGGCCTATAGTTTTGCTCGCTTCGAAACGGGCGGCAAGCATCTGTCGTTCTGGGTCCTGTCGCAACGATTCCTGCCGCCGATCGCGATCGTGCTGCCGGTATTTCTAATCTATCGCACTGTCGGACTGCACGACACGCGCTTCGGACTTGTAATCGCCTACACTGTCTTCACGCTTCCCGTCACGGTGTGGATGATGTTCGCGTATTTCAAGGGCGTGCCGCGTTCGATGGAAGATGCAGCGCTGGTCGACGGGTGCACCCGGTGGGAAGCATTCTGGCGCGTCGCCGTTCCCCTCGCGGCGCCAGGCATTATCGCTGCTGCGGTCTTCGCCTTCATCGCCTGTTGGACCGAATTCTTTTTCGCGCTTGTCCTAACAAGCCGAAATGCGTTCACGCTGCCTACTGTGTTTCGAGCCTTTCTCGGATTTCAGGGCGCGCAATATGGCGAGGCAAGCGCGCTCGCTGTCGTTTCTCTCGCGCCTTCGATCGCGCTCGGCGTGCTGGCGCAACGACATTTGGTGCGCGGTCTCACGCTCGGCGCGGTGCGTGGATAAAGGGCCTGCCGATGGCGGACGTGAGAATTCGTGGGTTGCACAAGCGGTTTGGCGGATTTCATGCCGTGCGCGGCATTGACTTAGATATCGCAGATGGCGACTTCACTGTCCTGGTCGGCCCGTCCGGCTGTGGCAAGAGCACGCTTCTGCGCACAATTGCGGGCCTAGAGGACATCAGCGAAGGCGAAATTTTTATCGGCGACGAAATCGTCAACGACATGCGCCCACGCGATCGTGATGTGGCGATGGTGTTCCAGGACTACGCCCTTTATCCGCATATGACAGTGGAGAAAAACATCGGTTTCGGACTTCGAGCGCGTAAGATGGCGAGGTCCGAAATTGACGATCGTGTCAATCGTGCATCCGCCATGCTCGGCATCGCCCAATTGTATGGCCGCTTCCCGCGCCAACTCTCGGGAGGCCAACGACAGCGCGTCGCCATTGGCCGCGCCATTGTGCGGGAGCCGCGAATCTTTCTGTTCGACGAGCCATTATCAAACCTGGACGCGCAGTTGCGGGACGAGATGCGTTGGGAGATCAAGCGACTTCATCGCGAGATCTCGACGACGATGATTTATGTCACCCACGATCAAATCGAGGCTATGACGCTGGCTGATCGCATCGTGCTGATGCGCGAGGGCCGGATCGAACAGGTCGGCACACCTGCGGAGCTTTTCGAACGTCCAATCTCGCGCTTCGTTGCAGGCTTCCTGGGATCTCCGAAAATGAGTTTCCTTCCGGGTCGGGTGGTCGGTTCCGAAGGCGTGGCGGCCATCGCGATCGACGGCGCCGCCTTTCCGCTTCCGCTACCCACTGCGCACGCCGCGCGAGTTTCGACGGCAGGCGCGCGCGTCCTCCTCGGTTTGCGTCCCGAGCACATCGTCAGGGCGCAAGGCGCATCGCCTGGAGAGGGGATGATACGGCTTGATGCAAGGGTTGAACTCTTGCAGCCGACCGGATCACGCACTTTTGCGACATTTCGGATTGGTAGCGCCTCGGCGCTGGCGGAACTTCAAGCGCACGACGTCAGTAATCCTGGCGAGACCATTCAACTCGATGCAAATCTCAATCGGGCGTCGCTTTTCGACGCCGAGACGGAATTAGCGCTGCTGTCTTAACGACGAAGAATATAATGCCCCATTGGTGGCGGGGTGCATATGGGCGACGGCGGCGAGGAGGCCGACGGTGATCAAATGGGCGACGGCGTCAATGTCGCGGCGCGGCTCGAGGAATTTTTGTGTATTCGGGTAGCATGGATCTCGGCGAGGGGCCGGCAAAAGAAAAATAACGGATCGGCGCAATCGCGCAAACCCGCTTATTCATGTTTACTCTCCCTTCTTGAAGTCGTGTTGGTCGCCGCCAAGTGGCTGTCGCTAGAAAGGTTGAGTTCGATCGTGCCCGGACGAACCGTGAGGGCGTCCTTTGGTTGGGGACGGCGAACGGGCGCGACCCCTACAAGACGTCCGACTCGCTGCGCGATCGTCTCGTCAGGCGCATAGGAAAAGCTGAGCTCGGTTCGGATCGCGCTACGGCTCTCGCGGAGGTCAGCCACGTCAACGCCCTGCCTTGCGAGCGCGCTCGCCAGTTTTTCGGCTTGCGCCCGAGCGTCCGCGTTGTTCGCCAGATAACGGATGAGCACGCGCGCCGGCATTCCCTCGGGCAGGGACGCCAACGCCGCAACGAATTCAGACTCAGGCTGTTCGGCAGGGGCAGCCGGAGGCAGCGACGCAGGAGGGACGGCCTGCTCGGTGGAGGGTGATTCCCGTTCACGCTGGAGCTCGCTAACCTCAGCGGCAAGCGCCTCCTTATCGCCCTCGAGCTGCGCAATGCGTCGCTCCGCGTCCGCGACTGCTTGCAAGGCGGGTTCAGACTCGGACCGTTCGGCAGGGGTAGCGGGAGGCGGCGACGCGGGGGGGCCGGCCGGCTCGGCGGGGGGCGATTCCCGATCATGCTGGAGCCTGCTTACTTCTGCGGTTAGCGCCTCTTTTTCGCTTTCGAGCGCCGCAATGCGGCGATCGGCGTCCAGGACCGCTTTTGAGGCGGGCTGAGTTTCGTTCGTGGCGTTCCTCTGGGCGTCGGCGTCCTGTGAGACGCTCCGAGAGTCCGGAGGCGATGGCGTGGCCAACGCGCCCGTCAGAGCCAGCAACTGAGGCCGCAATGTCTCGCAGCGCAGGTCTTGGGCGAAGCGCGCCGCCTCCTCGCTCGAAGGCGCCATGCGCAATCGCGCCAGACGGTCCTCGTCCTGCTTGCAGGCATCATCTGATGTCGCGGACTTCGCTTCCGAGGTCGACGGCTCTGAGGCGGGCGGCGCGGCTTCACCGGGAGAGATTGTGCCGGCGCCGGTTGGGCCAGACGGCGGCGCCGCTTCTGCGGCGTGCCTCAGGCTGTCCAATATCGCCAGCAGTTGCGGCACCAGCTTTATGCACGTGAACTCTCTTGCGAGACGGGTGGCCTTGTCGACAGTGGGATTCGCTTGAAGTTCAGCAAGGCGATCTTTATCGCGCTTGCATGCCTCCACCGATGTCGCAGACGTTGCTTCCGATCCCGGCGACTCTGAGGCTGGCGGCGCGGATGTTGTGTTGCGCGCAGCTCCGTT
>Ga0209006_10001400_pt1 | contig 21883 bp, 19 predicted proteins | sample JacPin_JW_Ref_O2_FD_188567 | JGI IMG/M metagenome (GOLD analysis project Ga0209006, IMG submission 188567) | Forest soil microbial communities from Algoma, Ontario, Canada - Jack Pine, Ontario site 1_JW_Ref_O2 (SPAdes) (version 2) | ecosystem: Environmental > Terrestrial > Soil > Boreal... | reverse complement strand
TCCCTTGACTTGGATCCGGCGTGCTCTGCTGTCCCAAGGGGTGGGTCCGCGTAACCCATTGGCGAAGAATCGGATTCTGAGAAGTGTGAATCGAATAGCCGCGCGCGGGGAGAGGGAGCGCGGACGTCGTGCTCACCTCACATGCGGTCGTTCTGCCTTCGCCCAAGGTTCCCGCAACCGAACCTTAAGGGCCGGGGTTGCAAGAGGGTGGGCCCTGACGGCAGGCCCCGCCCGAGACCCGATCCGGGGGCTGAATTCATGCCTTGCAACAAAAAAGTCGGGCTCTGGCCTTAGTCCATTGTTCTGTCACGGAATTCCACCCATGCGCGACTCCGGAAGATGCCCCGGCCGAGACCTTTCGCCCTATCAAAATACCGGCGCCGATTTGACAGCGGGGGGTGACTTACCCATTTTCCCCGCGACATCGGGGGACGATTCCGCCGTGAATCGCCCCACCGTATCCGTAAAAACCAGTGGTAAATCATGAACATAGTCGTCGTCGAATCGCCGGCTAAAGCGAAAACCATCAACAAATACCTCGGCCGGGGCTACGAGGTGCTGGCCTCGTTCGGCCACGTGCGCGACCTGCCCGCGAAGGACGGCTCGGTCGATCCCGACCACGACTTCAAGATGATCTGGGAGGTCGACGGCAAGGCGCAGAAGCGTCTTTCCGACATCGCCAACGCGGTCAAGGGCGCCACCAAGCTCATCCTCGCCACCGACCCGGATCGCGAGGGCGAGGCGATCTCCTGGCACGTGCTCGAGGTGCTCAAGGCCCGCAAGCTGCTCAAGGACGTCGACGTCGAGCGCGTCGTCTTCAATGCCATCACCAAGAGCGCCGTCACCGAGGCGATGAAGAATCCGCGCAAGATCGACCAGGCGCTGGTCGATGCCTACCTCGCGCGCCGCGCGCTCGACTATCTGGTCGGCTTCACGCTGTCGCCGGTGCTGTGGCGCAAGCTGCCGGGCTCGCGCTCGGCCGGGCGGGTGCAGTCGGTGGCGCTGCGCCTCGTGTGCGACCGCGAGCTGGAAATCGAGAAGTTCGTCGCGCGCGAATACTGGTCGCTGGTGGCGACGCTCGCCACCCCGCGCCGCGAGACCTTCGAGGCGCGCCTCGTGGGCGCCGACGGGCAGAAGATCACCCGCCTCGACATCGGCACCGGCAAGGAGGCCGAGGACTTCAAGCAGGCGCTGGAAAAGGCCGCCTTCACGGTCGCGCAAGTCGAATCCAAGCCGGCCAGGCGCAACCCCTACCCGCCCTTCACGACCTCGACCCTGCAGCAGGAGGCGAGCCGCAAGCTCGGCTTCGCGCCGGCCCACACGATGCGGGTGGCGCAGCGGCTCTACGAGGGCGCCGACATCGACGGCGATACCGTCGGTCTCATTACTTATATGCGCACCGACGGCGTCGACATGGACGAGGGCGCGGTGCGCTCGATCCGCGACATGATCGGTGCCGACTTCGGCGCCCGCTACGTCCCCGACGCGCCGCGCAAATACCAGGCGAAGACCAAGAACGCGCAGGAAGCGCACGAGGCGATCCGCCCGACCGACGTGTCGCGCCGGCCGAAGGACGTCGCCAAGTTCCTCGAGGCCGACCAGGCCAAGCTCTACGAGCTGATCTGGATCCGGGCGCTGGCCTGCCAGATGGAGTCGGCCGAGCTCGAGCGCACCACCGTCGACATCACCGCCAAGGTCGCGGCCCGCATGCTCGAGTTGCGCGCCAACGGCACCGTCATCAAGTTCGACGGCTTCCTCGCCGTCTACCAGGAAGGCCGCGACGACGAGCCGGAGGACGACGAGTCCCGCCGCCTGCCCGAGATGAGCGCGGGCGAGCGGCTGGAGAAGCGCAAGATCGACGCCACCCAGCATTTCACCGAGCCGCCGCCGCGCTACTCGGAAGCCTCCCTGGTCAAGCGCATGGAGGAGCTCGGCATCGGCCGCCCCTCGACCTACGCGTCGATCCTGCAGGTGCTCAAGGACCGCAAATACGTGCGCATCGACAAGCGCCGCCTGGTGCCGGAGGACCGCGGCCGCATCGTCGTGGCGTTCCTGGAGAACTTCTTCGCGCGCTACGTCGAGTACGATTTCACCGCCGGGCTCGAGGACGAGCTCGACCGCGTCTCCAACAACGAGCTTCCCTGGCGCGACCTGTTGCGCGACTTCTGGCGCGATTTCACCGCCGCGGTCGTCGAGATCAAGGATCTCAAGATCAGCCAGGTCATCGATGTGCTGAACGAGATGCTCGGGCCGCACATCTTCCCGCCGCGCGCCGACGGCGGCGATCCGCGCCAGTGCGTCGTGTGCGGCACCGGCCAGCTCTCGATCAAGCTCGGCAAGTTCGGCGCCTTCGTCGGCTGCTCGAACTACCCGGACTGCCGCAACACCCGTCCGCTCACCGCCGCGGGCGAGGGCGGCATGGAGCCGTCGAAGAAGCTCGGCGACGATCCCGAGAGCGGCCTCGAGGTCACGCTGCGCTCCGGCCGCTTCGGCCCTTATGTGCAGCTCGGCGAGGCCAAGGATGGCGAAAAGCCCAAGCGCGCCGGATTGCCCAAGGGCACCGAGCCGGCCGCGGTCGATTTCGAGCTAGCGCTCAAGCTTTTGTCGCTGCCGCGCGAGATCGGCAAGCATCCCGAGGACGGCAACCCGATCGTCGCCGGCATCGGCCGCTTCGGGCCCTATGTGCTGCACAACAAGACCTACGCCAACCTGGAGAACAGCGAGGAGGTCTTCACGGTCGGCATCAACCGCGCCGTCACGCTGATCGCCGAGAAGATCGCCAAAGGCCCGAGCAAGGGACGTTTCGGCCAGGACCCCGGCCGTCCGCTCGGCGACCATCCCGCCAAGGGGGGACCGATCGTGGTCAAGAAAGGCCGCTACGGCCCCTATGTGAGCCACGCGGGCGTCAACGCGACCCTGCCGAAGGATGTCAGCCCTGAGCAGGTCACGCTCGCGCAGGCGGTCGAGCTCATCGATGCGCGCGCCGGCACCGGCGGCGGGTCGAAGCGCAAGTCGGCCAAGTCTGCCGCCAAGTCCGCCGCCAAGGCTCCGGCCGGCGCGACCACCGGCGATGCGCCGCGCGCGCGCCGCGCCAAGCCCGCAAGGCCGCCCGCGCCGACCGCCGCCAAGCCGTCCAAGGGGGCGGCGAAGCCCGCCGCCAAGAAAAAGAAGGCCGCCAAATAGCTGCGCCCGCGCTCCCTCTCCCCGCTCTTGCGGGGAGAGGGAGCGCGACGTCACTGCTCACCTCACATGCGATTGCCCTGGATCAAGTCGGGAGCAGGGTTTCGCCTGAAAATGCTCCTGGCAATCCGGCCGGGTGCTTCCCATATTCGGCTCAGCGCCTTATGGAAAAGGTCTTGGCTGCTCAACAGCGCCCGCAACGCGGGCTTCCCTCGAAGGACGAGTTGCTCGCCTTCGTCTCCACTCAATCCGGCAAGGTCGGCACGCGCGAGGTCGCGCGCGCCTTCGGGCTCAAGAACGCCGACCGCGCCGCACTCAAGACAATGCTGAAAGAACTGACCGATGACGGGCGCCTCGAGCGCCGTCGCAAGAAACTGCACCATGCCGGCGCCCTGCCCGCCGTGGTGATCGCCGACATCACGGGACGCGATGCTGACGGCGAGCTGATCGCGGTCCCGACCGAATGGGATAGCGAGGCGCATGGCGAAGCGCCAAAAATCCGCATCCTGGTGCCGCGCAAGGCCAAGCCCGCCGAGACCGCCGGCGTCGGCGACCGCGCGCTTCTCAAGACCGAGGAGATTGCCGACGAGGACGACGCGATCCACTATCGCGGCCGCGTCATCAAGCTCATCGAGCGCGCCAAGCAGCGCATACTCGGCATCTTCCGCGCCGTCGCGGACGGCGGACGCCTCGTGCCGGTCGACAAGAAGAACGCCGGCCGCGAGCTGACGATCGCGCCGCACCACACCGGCGGCGCGCAAGAGGGCGACCTCGTCGCCGTCGAGGTGCAGAAATCGGGCCGCTTCGGGCTGCCGGTCGCGCACGTGAAGGAGCGGCTCGGCTCGCTCGCGAGCGAGAAGGCCGTGAGCCTGATCGCGATCCATGCGCACGGGATTCCGCACGTCTTCGCCAAGGCGATCGAGCACGAGGCCGAGCGCGCCCGACCCGCGACACTGGACAGGGGCCGCGAGGACTGGCGCGAGGTGCCGCTCGTCACCATCGATCCGGTCGACGCCAAGGACCACGACGACGCGGTGTTCGCCCGCGTCGACACCGACGTCACCAATCCGGGCGGCTTCATCATCGATGTCGCCATTGCCGACGTCGCGCACTACGTGCGGCCGGGCTCCGCGCTCGACCGCGAGGCCTTCGAGCGGGGGAATTCCACCTACTTCCCCGACCGGGTCGTGCCGATGCTGCCCGAGCGCATCTCCAACGATCTGTGCTCGCTGCGCCCGGGCGAGGACCGCGCCGCGCTCGCGGCCCGCATGGTGATCGGCGCCGACGGGCGCAAGCGCTCGCATACCTTCCACCGCGTGCTGATGCGCTCGTTCGCGCGGCTGCACTACGCGCAGGCGCAGGACGCAATCGACGGCCGCCCCGACGGCGTCACCGAGCCGCTGCTGGCGCTCGTGCTGCGCCCGCTCTATGCGGCTTATGCGGCGCTCAAGCGGGCGCGCGAGGAACGCAGCCCGCTCGATCTCGACCTGCCGGAGCGCAAGATCCTGCTCAAGCCGGACGGCACCATCGACCGCGTGGTGACGCCGCAGCGCCTCGACGCGCACCGGCTGGTCGAGGAGTTCATGATCCTCGCCAACGTGGCGGCGGCCGAGACGCTCGAGCGGGCGCGCACGCCGCTGGTCTATCGCGTGCATGACGAGCCGTCGGTGGAAAAGCTCCACGCGCTGCGCGAATTCCTCGCCACCCTCGACATTTCGCTGCCCAAGGCCGGCGCGATGCGGCCCGAGCAGTTCAACCGCATTCTCGAGCGCGTGAAGGGGGGCGACAACGAGACCCTGGTCAACGAGGTGGTGCTGCGCAGCCAGGCGCAGGCCGAATACGCGGCCGAGAACTACGGCCATTTCGGCCTCAACCTGCGCCGCTACGCGCACTTCACGTCGCCGATCCGAAGATATGCCGACCTGATCGTCCACCGCGCGCTGATCCGCGCGCTCAAGCTCGGCGACGACGGCTTGCCCAATGACGCCGATCCGGCGGCGCTCGCCGAGATCGGCGCGCGCATCTCGGCGACCGAGCGGCGCTCCATGGCGGCCGAGCGCGAGACCGCCGACCGGCTGATCGCGCATTTCCTCGCCGATCGCGTCGGCGCGACCTTCGAGGGGCGCATCAGCGGCGCGACCCGCGCCGGCCTGTTCGTCAAGCTCGACGAGACCGGCGCCGACGGCTTCATTCCGGCGCGCACCATCGGCGACGACTATTTCCGCTTCCACGAGGACAAGCGCGCCCTGATCGGCGACCGTTCGGGCGAGACCCACCGGCTCGGCGACCGCGTCTCGGTGCGGCTCGTCGAGGCCGTGCCGGTCGCCGGCGCGTTGCGCTTCGAGCTGTTGTCGAGCGGGCGGACCGGCGCCCGCCGCGGCCGCCGCGACCGCGGCACGGATCGTGCGGATCGCCCGCCGCAGGGCCAGCGCATGGGGCGGCGGCGATGAACGCGCCGCTCGTCTTCACCGGCCGCCCGGAGCGCCCGCTCGCCCAGGCGATGGGGCGCGGCTGGCGCTGCCGCTGCCCCAATTGCGGCAAGGGCCGGCTGTTTCGCGCCTTTCTCAAGGTCGTCGACCGTTGCGAGGTGTGCGGCGAGGAGTACTTCCACCAGCGCGCCGACGATGCGCCGCCCTATTTCGTCATCCTCATCACCGGCCACATCGTGGTGCCGCTCGCGCTCGCCGTCGAAGTGGCCTTCTCGCCGCCCTATTGGGTGCATGCGGTGCTGTGGGGGCCGTTGACGATCGCGCTGGCGCTCGGTCTATTGCAGCCCGTCAAGGGCGCGATCGTCGCCTGGCAATGGGCGAACCGCATGCACGGCTTCGATCCCGACTGTCGCGACGACGTGATGCTTGCGGACCGCCGCGAGGACGGCAGACCATGAACGACGTCGGGGCGCGGGTGCTCGAGCGCCTGCGCAAGCTGGACAACGTGCGCGAGTTTGCGACGGTGCGGCCGCGCGATGCCGCGACGATGATCATCATCGACCGCGCCGCCTCCACGCCCAAGGTGCTGCTCGGCCGCCGCCACGCCGGCCACAAGTTCATGCCGGACAAGTTCGTCTTTCCCGGCGGCCGCGTCGAGCCGCTCGACCGGCGGATGCCGTCGGCGAGCCCGATCGAGCCGCGCGTCGAGGCGCGGCTGATGGCCGCGATGGCGCGCCCGAGCGCCGCCAAGGCGCGCGGTCTCATGCTCGCGGCGATCCGCGAGACCTTCGAGGAGACCGGCATCCTGCTGGGCGCGAAAACGCGCGCGCCCCTGCGCTCGCCCGGCGGCGCCTGGGACGCCTTCGCGCAGGAGGGCGTCGCGCCCGATCTCGCGGCCGTGCATTTCGTCGCCCGCGCCATCACGCCGCCCGGCCGCACCAAGCGCTTCGACACCCGCTTCTTCGCCATCGATGCCGGCGCCATCGCGGCACGCCGCGACGGCGCCGTCGGCCCCGACACCGAGCTGACCGAGCTGGTGTGGCTGCCGATCACGCAAGCCTCGCGCCTCGACATGCCGGCGATCACGACCGCGATGCTGGAAGAGCTCAACGCCCGCATCGCGGCCGGTTTCGGCCACGACCTGCCGGTGCCGTATTATCGGGTGGTGAATCGCAGGCGTGCGCGCGAGCTGCTGTGAAACGGCTCTGAAGCATGATATTGTTTTTCTATGACAAAATTGCTCGAACAAGGAATCCGGGCCGTCCAGGAACTCCCCGCCGAACGCCAAGATATGGCGGGAGAGCTTCTGTTGACGCTCGCCGCCAGCGAATCGCCATATGGGTTGACGCGTGAGCAGATCGAAGACGTGAAGCTCGCGATCGAGGAAGCAGACCGCGGTGAGCTTGCCACCGACAACGAGATGGCCGAAACCTGGAAGAAGTTCGGTCTGTGAGACTGCGCTTCACGCGGCGTGCGCGCCGCCATCTGGGTGCCATTTCCGAGTACATCACCGAGCGGAATCCCGACGCTGCGCGGCGCGTCGGTACACGAATCCGGGAGACGATCGACCTCCTGGCTACCTTCCCCGAGATAGGACATGAAGGCGCGTTGTCGGGAACCCGCGAAATGGTCGTGCCGGGATTGCCTTACATCGTCGTTCACCGCATCGAAGCCGACGCTGAAGAAACGCTTGTGATCCTCGGTGTCTACCATGGCGCACAGATGCGGCCGGGACAGAAGCGGCGATAAGACTGCGCCCGAGCGTGCTCGGGCGCGACGTCCTTCTCGACGCTTACACGGCGTGTTGCCGAGTGCGGCTCGGGCGCGACCGGGCGCGCTGGGGCAGGTCCCGCCGCGGCCGTCGTCTCGCGGGTGTAGGCGATGCTGGAAGAGCTCAACGCCCGCATCGCGGCCGGCTTCGGCCACGACCTGCCGGTGCCGTATTATCGCGTGGTGAACCGGAGGCGCGCGCGGGAGCTGCTGTGAAATCGCTCTGCCCTCATCCTGAGGAGCTTGTCGTCGCGCAGCGACGACAAGCGTCTCGAAGGATGGGCGGCCACTGAGTGCGCGGCCCATGGTTCGAGACGCGACGCACGCAAGTCGGCTCTATCTAGCCGACTTGCGTGCGTCGCTCCTCACCATGAGGCGGATTGAGGGCACGGCCGGCGGAGCGCCTAAGGCGCGAACTTCACCGTGATCCCGCCGCCCGCATAAAAGCTGGTTTCGCTCGCGAACTCGATGCCCGCCGGCATCCCGTGCGTGCCTAGCGGGCCAGTAACGCCCGCGTTTCCGACAATGACCGGAGCCGAAACTCCGGGGACGCGGTTGTCATAGTTCAATCCCACGAAGCCGTTGAGCTCCACATTCCGCAGCGGACGGATCGTGAGGTCCGCTTGGGCATTGGCGAGGAACGCCGCCGTGCTGGTGCTCGGATTGATCGCCGTGGGCGAGGGCGAGGGCGTAAATGCGGCGAATGCCGGGCTCGCCGTGGCGCTGTCGACGGCGGACAACGATATGAAGCGTCCAGCCACTCCCACATTTCCGCCAAGCCCGATCGTCATCCAGGGGAGGACGCCGAAGCTGGTGTCAACGCCCAATTTCGGTCCGACGTCGACCCATTGCAACGAAGAGCTTTGTAGTCGAACAGGGCAACGTTCCCCGGGAAGAAGGTTTGCTGGGCCAAGCTCTGGTTGTTGTGCGTCACCCCGCCGAACACCATCGCCCACGGGGTGACCGTGAAGGCACCGTACTTGAGATCGCCGGCCGCCTTGGCGTTCACTTGCCAACTCTTGTAATCCGTGGTGAGGGCCGACGTCACGGTGCACCCCACGGGGCCGCAGGCGGCCCCTTGCGACAGGAACCCGGTCAGCGTGGTGAGGTCAAAGCCCGACACGCCGGCCGCGGCCGTTTGCGAGGCCGCCGTCGCGCTGACGAACGATCCGCCGATCTCGATCCGTGCGTTGGCGCCGAACATCGCGAGCGGCGACCCGGCGGGGAGAATGTAGCCCACGGCTGCGGAAATGCCGTACCCATGCGCGCGAGGGTCGAATGTCGCGAGCGGGCCGCCGACAGTGTTTGTCGCAGCTATCGCTTGCGTGATTCCGAGATTGAAGGTCGGCAAATGTACCGACTGATAGGAGCCGTCGACCCACACGTAATAGCCGCTGTCATAGGCGGCGACCGCAGCCGTTGGCGGAGCTTTGACCGGCATATCGGCCGCGTGTGCGGCATCAAACGCAGCAAAGGCAAGCGCCGCGGCGAACGGCGCACGCCGGAACCAGGGGGGAGATTTCAGCATTGCTCAATACGCGTACGTTGCGTCAACTGTCGCGTCAACGCGCGGCGCATCACGCTGCAGAAGAGAGGTCGAGCGTGTAGCTCGGCGGACACATGGGCCGCGGAGACGGCGCCGCATCGGCCCCGTTCCTTGACTTTCCCCCCGCCCCCGCTACGTTCCCGCCAAATCCGCGGCCTGCGGCCGCCCACTCCGAGGTGCATCCATGGCCAAGGCCACGACCATCAAGGTCAAGCTGGTGTCGAGCGCCGACACGGGCTTCTACTACGTGACCAAGAAGAACTCGCGCACGAAGACCGACAAGCTGGTGATGAAGAAATACGATCCGGTTGCGCGGAAGCACGTCGAGTTCCGCGAGGGCAAGATCAAGTAACAACAGTCGATCTGTCACCCTGAGGGCCACGCGCGAAGCGCGTGCGTCTCGAAGGGCGACGGCCCGGGCCGACGTCCTTCGAGGGCCGCCCAAGGGCGCAGCCGCCTCAGGATAACGGGGCTACCTCAGAGCAGATTTGAAGGGGCGCCGTGCGGCACCCTTCGTGCTTCAGGCGGCCGTCATCGCCTCGCGCGCGATCGCAAGATCGCGGCGGAAGTGTTTGTTTTCTCGAAAAAGGTGGCCGGCCGGAAGCGGTGTATAAGGAGGCCACTTTCACCGCTCCCGAGCCGGCCGAACCCCACGGACCCAGGAGATGCGGCGGACCTGAGCACTCCGCAGGGTTATGGGCAGATATCGACCACGGCGGCCCGCTGGGAGAGCTGGCAAGCCGCAGGCCATTTGGCCTCGCCGCTGAGTTGCAGGCTAAAGCAAGCGCGGACGAAATCAACGGGACAACCCGTTGATCTCGCGGGATTTCCCGATCAACCTAACTCGTTCAGGTTATTAGACTTGGTAAACACGATCAGTGGCGTTTTGGGCGCCCCGAGAACCAATTCTTGCCGTTGTCCAAAAGGCCGCCCCGCGAGGCTGAGGCGGGTGTTCCCTTTTGCTCAGATTTCCGGCCGCGAAAGGAGCGAGGATTGTTCCATCGCCGACCGATCAAGTAGCAGACTTCGGCGACCGAGAGTGCATGTACTCCCGCCTGCACGGGGAGAGCGTCATGAGCCACCAGCAACATCAACGCGTCGCGTTGAAACTCATTCCGACACCTTGGGCGCAGCACATCATCAGCGCGCCGCCGATCCTCATCGCCAGCACGAACACCGTGGATTACGTCTGCGGCGAATGCGGCACGGTGCTGATGCACGCGGAGCACGGACAGGTCCACAATCTCGTCATTCATTGCACGGGATGCGGATCGTACAATTCGACGGACGCATAGCCAGCCTCAGGCTGCGTCCGACCTACGAGTGGCCCGCGTCCCCACCATGGCCGCCGCCGTGCTCCGAGCCTGCGCCTCCGCCGCCCAGAGCGCCAGCGCCGCCGTCGCCGCCGTCGTGGTCGCGCGGCGGCACCTTCATGCCTTGCCGAAACGCGAACACGATAAAGGCGACCAGAGCAAGGACGCCGATCCACCCGAACCAGTGACTTCCGCTCATTGCCAAGTCTCAGCTCGCCGGAGCCACTGCTTCAAGCATGCGTCTCGGCAGCTGGGGAGACAAGCTGCCAGCCGCGCTGCCTACGCCGCGTCGGCGACCACGCGGTTGCGCCCGTCGCGCCTTGCCCGGTAGAGCACGAGGTCGGCGCGCTTGAGCACGCTCGCGGCCGCGCCGTCGGGACCGCCGAGCGCCGCGAGCCCGATCGAGATCGTGACCTCGACCTTGCGCTCGCCCTGCGCGATCGGGAACGGACGCGATGCGGCGGCGCAGGCGCTCGGCGACCATGGTCGCAACCGCCATGTCGGTGTCGGGCATCACCACCACGAACTCCTCGCCGCCGTGCCGGCACGTTCATCACATGCCTTGAGCCGCACCTTCACCAACGACGACGAAGGGGGCCCAAAACGCCGGGTGAGCCTCGTATGGCCGGCCGTCGGTCATCAACGCGAGCATGGAGCGACGGAGCGCTTCGGCAGGGCCCACGGCATGGTGGCGCCCCAGCTCACCGACAGCCCCGGTGACGAGCTTGACAGTCGACTTGGAATTGATCGCCCAGTGCGAGACCAAGATCGAGCGCGCGCCGGCGTAGAAGAAGGCGCGCGCAAGACCGGACAGGGCCTCGGCACCCTTGGCGTCTCCGGCCGCAGTGTTACAGGCCGACAGAATCACCCAGTCCGCTTCGAGCTTGAGGTTGGCGATCTCGGACGCCGGGAGAAAGCCATCATCCGACGCACCCGCGTCGCTCGACGGCGTCAGAACCAAACCGGGCTCCGACTTAGCGGAGAGCGCGCCAGCAACAATTCCGTGGGTGGCGAAGTGCACGATCCTGAATCGGGCTAGCGACCCATTAACAGACAATTCCTTGATCTCGCTCGCGGTCGCCCGGGCGCCCAAGTAGACGTGCTGCGCGGGGTCTGCCCCGAGGTCACGCGCGACATTGCACAATTCATCGGCCGTCTCGGGCAGCGGCTGCCAACTGCGAATCCGGTCGACCGCACCGGCTCGCGCGCCGCTATCCTGCAACGCCGGGGGCCGCCGCCAAGCCCGCCACGACCAAGCTGCCAGCCGAGGCGCCGGCGGACGGCAAGACGCTTCGCGGGCGTGTTGGGCCAAGATCGCATCATTCGGATAACGAGCGGCGTCGCCGTCGAGCAAGGGATTACCGAAGCCGATGTAGGTATCCTCGGCCCGGCTCGGCCTGCCGAACTCGCGCAGCGACTTGATGGATGCGACTGCAGGCAGCACGGTGACCGCGTTGTCCCGCACCAACCACGCGACGTCCCGATAGCCGGCGAATGATTCCGGAAAAGCGGCGAGCGGCGGCTTGGTGACGAGGACATGGAAGGGAAGTTGCGTGAGCGGTCCCGACAGGACCAGCAGAAGCTCCTTCCCTGCGACCAGGTCCTCGAACTGACCGAAAAGGGCCGCATAGAGGCGGTGCGCACGCACTAGGTCGAACGGCAGCGGTCCGCCGTCATCTGGGTCATAGCCGACCTGGAACAGGCCGACGCAGCGGCCGCCCGTGGCCCACGCCTTGCGATCGTAGGCGAGACCACAGCGCAAGGCAGTAACGTCGCGATCCAAGCCGGCCGTCCCGATGTCGACCCGCCGCCATCGCACATCGGCCTTGGTCACTACCCAAACGAAGGTCTCCTCGAACCAACCCTGTGAGTCGAGGACCATCATCAGCGCTTCCCCGTCGTGAAGCTGCTTTTGCACATCCGCGACCGACAGCGGCTCCGGATTCTCAAACGCCGCATAAGGCCGAAACTCCGTCCGTATTCGCCCATCGATGGCTCTCACGCGATCGTCGATCGACGCAAGCCGAGCGACGTTCGACGCGTTGGCTTCCCGAGCCAGCTTGTCCGGCGTCTCCGCGAGGGCTGCGCTGCGCACTCGATCGCGCTGCTGCCATTCGACAACCAAATCCTGCCGCTCACGCACCAGCGCCGCGATCTTCGGGCCACCGGAAGCCCCGCGCACGGATGTTTGCGCCAAGGATTGCGCCGCCGGCGATGCAAATATCCATTGCGCGGCCAGGAACGTCTGGTTTGCGCCCGCATCGATGCCGTTCGTCTGCTCAAGCTGGCGGTACCTCGCCTTGATGAGGCCATGAAACATGTATTTAAGCTGCTGCGCCTCCGTCTCCGATCTCCCGACAAGCGGCTCGCCGAGCTCCTGTCCGTTCATCTCCGTCCGGTGAATGATCAATCCGGTCGCACGCTGCCACAGGTCCGCGGCCTGCTTCCAATTCCCCATTGCCGCAGACAGCATAGCGAGATTGTGAAGACTGTCGATAAAACGGGGATCAGACTTTCCATTCTGCTCGTAGAGCGAAAGCGCACGCCGATAGATCGGCTCGGCTTTATCGAACTTTCCCTGCGTGTGATAGAGCAGAGCGATGTTGTTGAGCATCGCAGCATACTCGAGCGAGTACTCTGGATGCGCGACGACGAGCTTCTCGTGGATCGCCATGCTCTCGCCGTAGAGGCGCTCAGCCTCCGCGAAATGTCCATTCCAACGGCCATAGAGCAGCGCCAAGTTGTTGAGGGCGCGGCCAACCTCAATGCTGCCGAGGCCAGATCGCTCCCTGTGGATCGCAAGGCTTCTCTTCAAGAGCGGCTCGGCTTCGGGATACCGGTCATGGTGCTTTCCCAGGTCCATGTAGATTTCCGCCAATAGATCCGCGACCTCGGCAATTTCCGGACGATCCGAGCCGAGCTTCTCGTAGATCGACAGGCTGCGCTTCAAGATCAGCTCGGCGTCGTCGCGACCTTCTTTCTGATACAGCGAGCCCAAGTTCTTCAGCGCGTGCGCCACATCGGGATGATAGAGGCCGAATGCCGCCTCATCGATCTCCAGACAACGCCGGTAGAGCGGTTCGGCCTTCGCATATTGCCCTTGCGTCACAAAGAGTTTGGCAAGCCTTTCCAGTACATGCGTCAGATCGAGGTTTTTCGGGCCAAGCCTCTTCTCGTCGAGCGCCAGCTCACGAGCGAGATAGCGCTCGGCCTCGTCGAATCTGCGCAGGCCCAGGTAAACCATGCCCAGGTTATGGACAATGACAGCCACGTCGGGATGGTCGGGACCGTGCTCCCTCTCGGTGATAGCCAAGCTATGCCGGAATAGCGGTTCGGCTTCGCTGAAGCGACCTTGGTGGTTGTAGAGCGTCGCCAAGTTGTTGAGAGTTGTGGCAACCGTCAGATTCTCAGCTCCGAGAATGCTTTCGTTGATCTCCAAGCTCTGCTTGTAGATCGGCTCGGCTTCCTTGTAGCGGCCTTCGTCGTCGTAGAGTGAGGCGAGATTGTCCAGCGTATTGCCGAGGGGGATATTTCTTGGGCCGAGCGCCCGACCGTAAAGTCCGATGGCCCGCTTGTAGGCCGCCTCTGCCTCGTCGAAGCGCCGTTGTAGTCGGTACAAGGTCGCCATTTCGTTCAGCATCCGCCCGACCTGACGGCTGTCGCGGCCGAATTGGAGCTCGAGCGCGGCCAGCACCTCCAAAGCCGCTTCGCTCGCCGCTCGATAGTTTTTCTCTGAGTAGAGACGCTCCCAGTTTTGCAGGAGGGCAAGGACATTTTGAGTACCTTGGGCAATCGCCGGCGCTACGACCGCCGACAGCAGCATGAACGCCATCCCGACCAGTGCGGCGAAGCGCCAATTGCGGATGATCACCTTGTGTCCCCCCGACCTCGTCAACCGTGAGGCGCGCGACGCACAGCATCTACGCCCCCGGTGCGAGGCTGGCGCAATTGTGCACGCGAACGTCCTCGCCGAGAGAACGGTGGTGTCCCCGCACGCTGCGGTCAAAGGACCGCGACGAGGCGGATCACGGCTCGGCGCCCGTCGGGACCCTCGCGTAGCTCATTTCGATTGCTCGTCCTCGCGGTTATCGCGCGTTCCCCCATCAATGGGCGGCGGCGGCCGGTTTCCGAAAAGACGCGTTGTATGATCCTCCAGCATCAGAACGTGGACCCACTGCCCCTGCTGGAGGTTATTGATCGTATTGCCCTTGACGACCATACCGCGCGGATATTCCGCGATGTTCGAACCCAGCACCTGCATGTCGGCACGGGCCGGAGAGACGGCCAGCGCAAACCCGCATGACAAGACTAACGCACATCCGCGTCGATCAGCCCACACCAGAAGGCCCTCCGCCACCGCCCGCGGCGCCGTGTTGTCGCAAGTGGCCGACCATCTCGCCCCAACCCCAGCCCAATACGGCCGCAACGAAGGGAAAGGAGAAACGACCGAACTTGAAGGTGAATATGCTTAGGGCAATAAAGCACAAGACGGCCGCAATTTCAACCCAAGGATGCTTTTCGCTCGCCCACGAGGTCGTCCCTGCGACGAATCCGCCGCCGGCCGCGATCAGAACGATGATCAGCCAGCCCGGCCAGCCGAGCGCGTAGATGGGTCGACGCTCGGAGTCGGACAGTTGCGCGACGATTTGCGAATGCACGAACACGCCAGGATAGCGCTCGCCGTGCAGCACGGAAAACGGCGTGAGGTGCTGATCGCGATCGGGGAAATTGCCCCCAACCAGGACGATCTTGCCGCGAAGCATGTCTCGAAGCGGCAATGGAGACGCAAGATCGCGGCCTAGGATATCCTCTCCCGACAGCGTGAGGAATGTTTCCCGACCATCTTTCGGCGGGCGCAACCACGAGATTTGCAGGCTCGCCGGCGCGCGATATGACCCCCCCGCGCGGGCAACGAGCTCGGCAAAGCTCTTGAGGTCTGGGTGTTCCGCCGGATCGGCCATCTCCCGTATCACCTGATCGCCGATCACGGCCGGGTTGTAGTGCTCGCCGTAGTAAAGATGCCCGATCGGCCGGTCGGCATCTGCCAAGAACCTCGATTGAAACTTTTGCCGCTCCGCGCTCAGGGCGGATCGTTCATCGAGCGCCCCAAGGATGATCTGGGCGCGGGAACCTTGGATCGCCTGTAGCAGATCGGTGTCCTTAGCGGTCTCCCGGTCGAGCTCGAAGTCGAGCCCGATCACCTTGACGCCTGCGTCCCCGAGTTTGCGCACGATCCTGGCAAGCACCGAGCGGTCGACCGGAGACAGGTAGTCACTGTTCCGTAATGTCGCTTCCGTGACCTCTACGATCGCGATGCGCGGGTGCTGGCTCGGAAGCCGGTCGGAAAGCCACGCGGTGCGCAGGTCCGCGGACCAATGTTCGGGCCCATGGGGCAAATGGACCAGAAAAAAGGCCAGCAATAATCCCGCGGTGCCAGCGGCAATTCCCCAAGCGCTCGCCCAAAACCTCCTTCGCTTCCCCATCGCGCGCCACCCTTGGCATCCCACATAGGCCGGTTAGCGGCCGGAGCCAGCTCGGATTCGCCCCTCGGTGAGCCAGATTGCGGCGCTCGGCGCGTCGGCAATATGACGCTGAGGGACCCGACTGTCCGCCTTCATATTACGCCTTCGCCGCCCAGAGGATCCCTCTCGGGAAATACCGGCTCACGCAAGCAGCATGTCGATTTGAATCCGCATTGCCCCGAGAACAGCAATCAAATGATGCTGCCTCTTCCGCGCCACCATCCGCCCTGGCCGGGGCGGAACCGCCCCAACGCGTTTACGCCGCGTCCGCCACCACCCGATTGCGTCCGTCGCGCTTGGCCCGGTAGAGCGCCTGGTCGGCGCGCTTGAGCACGCTCGCGGCGGCATCGTCGGGGCCGGCGAGCGCCGCGAGCCCGATCGAGATCGTGACCTCGACCTTGCGCTGCCCCTGAGCGATCGGGAACGGGTCGGCCGCGATGCGGCGGCGCAGGCGCTCGGCGACCATCGTCGCGACCGCCATGTCGGTGTCGGGCATCACCACCACGAACTCCTCGCCGCCGTGCCGGCACGCGAGGTCGATGCCGCGGATCGATTTCTTGAGCCGCACCGCGAACTCGCGCAGCACGTCGTCGCCCGCGTCGTGCCCGTGCGTGTCGTTGACCGCCTTGAAGAAGTCGATGTCGAGGACGAGCACCGTGAGCGGCTTGCCGCGCGCCTGCGCCTGCTCGACCAATGTGCCGAGATGGCTTTCCATGTAGCGGCGATTGTGCAGGCCGGTGAGCGCGTCGGTGATCGCCGCCTCGATCGACATCTGCATGTTGTCGCGCAGCCGCTCGGTATAGCGCTTCTTGCGGATCTGCGTGCGCACCCGCGCCAGCAGCTCGTTCTTGTCGATCGGCCGGATCAGGTAGTCGTTGATGCCGATCTCGAGGCCGCGCATCAGCCGCGCATTGTCCTCGGCCTCGGCGATCGCGAGGATCGGCACGTTGCGGGTGCGCTCGAGCGAGCGCACCTGGCTGCACAGCCGCAGCCCGTCGAAGTTCTCCAGGCCGAGCGACACGACCACGAGGTCATGGCCGCCGTCGGCGACGCGAAACAGCGCATCCGCCGGATCGGGCTCGATCTCGACCTCGTGCTCGCCGGCGAGCAGCGCCTGCAGGCGCTCATAGGAGCCCTTGCGGTCCTCCACCACCAACACGCGGCCGCCCTTGCCGGTGTCGGCGATCGCCTCGCGCGCCGGGTTCTCGATGCCGATCTCGCGCGACGTGACGGCGCGCATGCGCAGCTCGTCGGTCATCATCTTGAGGCGCACCAGCGAGCGCACGCGCGCGATCAGCACCACGTCCGACACCGGCTTGGTGAGGAAATCGTCGGCCCCCGCCTCCAGTCCCTTGACGCGGTCGGACGCCTGGTCGAGCGCCGTCACCATGATCACCGGCAGATGGTGCGTCGACGGATTGGCCTTGAGGCGGCGGCACACCTCGAAGCCGTCCATGTCCGGCATCATCACGTCGAGCAGCACGATGTCGCATTGCGCGCGCTCGCACATCGCCAGCGCCTCCTGGCCGGACAGCGCCGTGATGACGTCGAAATATTCCGCCGACAGCCGCGCTTCCATCAGCTTGACGTTCGCCGGGACGTCGTCGACCACCAGGATGCGCGCGGTCATCGGGCGGTCCCTTCAGGCAGTGCCGAGAAAATGGCGGATCGTCTCGATGAACTTGCCGACCGAGATCGGCTTCGACAGGTAGGCCTCGCAGCCGCCCTCGCGGATGCGCTCCTCATCGCCCTTCATCGCAAACGCCGTCACGGCGACCACTGGAATCGATTTCAAGTCGGGATCGTCCTTGAGCCATTTGGTCACTTCGAGGCCCGACACTTCCGGCAATTGTATGTCCATCAGGATCAGGTCCGGATGGTGCTTGCGCGCGAGATCGAGCGCCTCGATGCCGTTGCGGGTGCCGACGGTGCCATAGCCATGCGCTTCCAACAGGTCGTGGAAGAGCTTCATGTTGAGCTCATTGTCTTCCACGATGAGGACGGTTTTGGCCATCCCTGCACGTCCCCTTGCGGCCGGCGGCCGTAACGCTTGAAGAATGGTCAGGCTCGCGCGCGAAGACCCCCGCGCGCGGGCACCCACACCCAGGCTAGAACCGTAGTGCGGATTCCTTTCGGAAAGGCAAATGGTAAATCATGCCCAGGCCGGCAAATCGCGCCCGCGAAGCCGCGGAAGCGCTTGCAATCCAAGCACTTAACTTCTTGGCAACCGAACCCGCAAGGCTGTCCCGATTCCTCGATACGACCGGCCTCGATCCCGCCTCGATCCGCGCCGCCGCGGCCGACTCGGGGTTCCTGGCCGGCGTGCTCGCCTATCTGGGCGAGGACGAGGCGCTGCTCAAGCAGCTCGCCGCCGAGGCCGGGGTGACGCCCGCCGAGGTCGACCGTGCCCGCCGCCTGCTCGCCGGCGGCGAGGGGGAGCGCGAAGTGCCTTGATTGCGGCCGCCGGTCCGCGCGACCATTCGCAACGGAGCGACTCAGCTAACATGGCAGGCTTCTGCCGCGACTGCCTCGAGGATATGCCGGAGCGCGCCGCGCGCTGCCCGGCCTGCGGCTCGCCGCGCCTCGTGCGCCATCCCGACATCGCACGGCTCGCCATCGCGCACGTGGACTGCGATGCCTTCTACGCGGCGGTCGAGAAGCGCGACGACCCCGGCTTGCGCGACAAGCCGCTGATCATCGGCGGCGGCAAGCGCGGCGTCGTCTCGACCGCCTGCTACATCGCGCGCACCTTCGGCATCCGGTCCGCCATGCCGATGTTCCAGGCGAAGAAGCTCTGCCCGCACGCGACCGTCCTGTCGCCCGACATGGCGAAGTACGCCCGCGCCGGCCGCGAGGTGCGCGCGCTGATGCTCGGCTTGACGCCGCTGGTCGAGCCGCTGTCGATCGACGAGGCTTTTCTCGATCTCTCCGGCACCGAGCGCCTGCATGGCCGCTCGCCGGCGAAATCGCTCGCCGCTTTCGCCCGCAAGGTCGAGGACGCGATCGGCATCACGGTGTCGATCGGCCTGTCGGAGAACAAGTTTCTGGCCAAGCTCGCCTCCGACCTCGACAAGCCGCGCGGCTTCTCGGTGTTGAGCCGCCGCGAGGCGCCGGCCTTTCTTGCGGGGAAGCCCGTGACCTTCATCTGGGGCGTCGGCAAGGCGACCGGCGCGGCGCTGGCGCGCGAGGGTTTCCGTACCATCGCGGACCTGCAGCGCGCCGACGAGACCGACCTGATCCGCCGCCTCGGCGCCGAGGGCCAGCGCCTCGCCCGGCTCGCGCGCGGCGAGGATTCGCGCGACGTGAGCCCCGAGCGCGAGACCAAGAGCGTGTCGGCCGAGACCACGTTCGAGGGCGACATCGCGGCGTTCCGCGAGCTGGAGCGCACGCTGTGGTACCTGGCGGAAAAGGTCTCGGCGCGGCTCAAGGCGCAGGAGCTTGCCGGCAGCACCATCAACCTCAAGCTCAAGAGCACGGATTTCCGCCTCCGCACCCGCGCGTTCTCGCTGCCGGCGCCGACCCAGCTCGCAACGAAGATCTTTGCCATCGGCCGCGAGCTGCTCGAGCGCGAGGCGGACGGCACCAAGTTCCGCCTGATCGGCATCGGCGTCTCGTCACTCGCCTCGCCCGCGGATGCCGACCCGGCCGATCTCGTCGACCGGCGCGGCGCGCTCGACAAGGCGGCCGAGCACGCGGTCGACCGCCTGCGCGCAAAATTCGGCCGCGAGGCCGTGGTCAAAGGCCTATCGCTCGACGAAGACTGACCCGCCAATGACCTGCGACATCCTGATCCGCAACGGGTTGCTGCTCGACGGCACCGGGCGCCCCGGCGTCGCCGGCGATCTCGCGATCGCCGACGGCCGCATCGCGGCGGTCGGGCCGAAGCTCGCGCTCAACGCGACGCGCACGATCGACGCCGGCGGGCTCGCCGTCGCGCCGGGCTTCATCGACATAAAAACCCATTCGGATTTCACCCTGCCGATCAATCCCAAGGCCGAGAGCAAGGTGCGCCAGGGCGTCACCACTGAGATCGTCGGCCACTGCGGGTTCTCGGTCGCGCCCGTGCTGCCCGGCAAGGTCGAGCTCTTGCGCGACTACCTGAGCCCGAGCGCGCCGTGGCTGCCGTTTCGCGAGACGACGTTTGCGGACTATCTGGCGAGCTTTCCGCCGACCGCCGTCAATGCCGGCATGCTGGTCGGCCACAACACGCTGCGCCTCATGGTGATGGGGATGGCAGCGCGGCCACCCACCGCGGACGAACTGGATGCGATGATCGCCCTCGCCGACGATGCGCTCGCGGCCGGCGCGCTCGGGCTTTCCTCCGGCCTGTTCACGGCGCCCGGCGCCTACGCGCAGCCCGACGAGATGGTCGCGCTGTGCCGTGTCGTGAAACGCCACAGTGCCGGCTATTTCACGCACTTGCGCGATGAGTCGAACAAAGTGCTGGAGGCGGTCGAGGAGGCGATCGCGATCGCGCGCGAGTGCGGCGTGCATGTCGAGATCGTGCACTTCAAATGCTCGGGCCTCGACAACTGGGGCAAGGCGGCGCGCGTGCTCGGCGTGCTGGCGGATGCGCGCGCGCAGGGTCTCGACGTCGACTGCGACGCCTACCCCTATACGGCGGGCAGCAACCCGCTCAAGAACCTGCTGCCGCAATGGGTGCAGGCGGGCGGCGTCGACGCCATGCTGGCGCGCCTCGCGGAGCCGCTGACGCGCGCGCGCATCCGCGCCGACATCGCGCGCGAGGGCTTGAACAACTGGGGGCGCCTGCCCTCCTGGGACGACGTGCGGATCTCGATTTCGCCGCACCTGCCGCAGCATGCGGGCCGCACCATCGCGGCCCTCGCCGCCGCGCGCGGCGCCGATCCGATCGATGCGCTGTGCGATTTCCTCATCGACGATGCGGGCGCGACCCGCGTGCTCGTCACCTCGATTGCCGAGGACGACGTGCGCGAGATCGTGCACTCGCCCGACGCGCTCGTCGGCTCCGACGGCAATTGCGTCGCGACCTACGGCACGGTTTCCCAGGGCATGCCGCATCCGCGTTTCTACGGCACCTTCCCGCGCGTGATCGGCCACTATGTCGGCGAGGAAAAGCTGCTGCCGCTCGAGACCGCGGTCCACAAAATGACCGGCGCGACGGCGCGCGCGCTGCGGCTCGCCGACCGCGGCCTGCTGCGCGAAGGATACGCCGCGGACATCGCGATCTTCGACCCCGGCGATTTCAGGGACCGCGCCACCTACGCGGACCCGCATCAGTATCCGAGCGGGGCGCGCACCACCGTGATCGTCAACGGCACCGTGGTGGTGGACGAGGCAACGCATACCGGCGCGCTGCCCGGCAAGGTGCTGCGGCGCGCGGAAAATGGGCTTGTATCATAGCGTCAAGCGTCCGGCGCCTTTAATTTCACCCTTACGTCTTCGCCGTGATTTCAAAGATACTGCGTTCGGCCTGATCAAATATCATCACGCAGTCATCAAGGGCTTCAACTAATAATTTTTTCGCTTTATTAAATTCAGCGGTAATTCTTGGAATATTCTCTATTGTTCTCTTGAAGGCAGCAACAGACTCGCGATTTTTGGGAATTACCTGCAACAACCCTTCAGCCATACGTAAAAATGCATCGATATCTTCTTTATATTTATCCTTATCAAGCATCTGCTGCTCGATTGGCAAAAGAAATATTATCATTTCAGAAAATGTCGCGAACCGCCCCGCGCCTATCTTTGCTTCTTCTTTTAGCTTATTGGCCTTATTTTTCAAAAATTCGGCAAATGAATTAATTACTCTCTTTTTTTCAATAGCAGGAATTCCAGGTGCAGAAATCACTTCCGTGCGTTCGATCATACGATTCGTTTCCTGATCGATCTCCTCGATCAATTTATTAATGTTATCAATGGATGTTGCGGCTTCGCTAATAGCAAGCTCGGCCTTCTCTTGATAGTCGAGGAACCCAAAATCCGCGTCTATTATCGCCCTTCGTGCATATTGTCGGCTACAGACGCTAGAAGTCGTTCGACCCGGAGCGTCAGGCAGTATACAGAGAGCGCCATCCGGGTTTTGCCTACCCGGAGGTATCGCAATATCCGTGGCCCCCCTCTTTCGGCCATCATGCCTGCGCT